>Ga0209064_1004400_pt1 | contig 10556 bp, 6 predicted proteins | sample Inofromicrocosms_FD_187498 | JGI IMG/M metagenome (GOLD analysis project Ga0209064, IMG submission 187498) | Mouse cecum microbial communities from Vienna, Austria - Inoculum for glucosamine and mucus D2O microcosms (SPAdes) (version 2) | ecosystem: Host-associated > Mammals > Digestive system >... | reverse complement strand
CGGCTACCCAGACGCGCCTTTGTTCAACCAGGAAAAATCGAAACTGATGCAAACGAAAGGGCAGTTATCGAAAGATCAAAGCTGCTTTTTCGTTTGCACCACCTTCGATTCTTTCCTTAACGATTTAGAGGAAGAATCGTTAAATGTTTTTGTTCAAAGGATTATTAATCGGATTGTTTTTCTGCGCATTTGTGAAGACAGGAATCTTGAACAATATGAAACCTTGAAGAAAATAAAAACATATATTGAATTAAGGGCGTTATTTGATGTAGCAGATAAAAAATACAATTCTGGTTTATTTGAACTAATTGATGAAGAAAATATTCAAATTACGGATGCTTTGTTGATTGATATTTTCCAAAAATTGTATTATCCAAATAGTTGTTATGAATTTAGTATTGTTGATCCATATATCATTGGACAGATATATGAATTGTTTTTGGAAGAAAAAATCGTAATTTCTGATACTAAAATTATCGTAGAAAAGAAAACAGAAGTCATAGACTCACAAGGAGTAGTTAATACACCGAAGAATATAACAGATATTGTTGTTGGACAGACATTAGCTCCCTTATATAAATATGAGCTTTTTCCTAAGTGGAATACATATCGTATTGCGGATATTTGTTGCGGATCGGGCAATTTTTTATTGTCTGCATATGAGTATATTTTGAATTGCTATACAATGTATTATATTGAAATGGACAAGGATAATGCGTTACAGAAAGGGATTCTCGTTTCAAAGGGAAAAGATTCTTATACGCTTTCTTTTGATAAGAAGTATCAAATACTGAAACAAAATATTTATGGTGTCGATATAGATAATCTGGCGACAGAGGTTGCCAAATTTAGCCTGCTTGTTAAACTGATAGAGGACGTTTCATTGAATGAAATAAAAAATTATTCTGTCAGCACACATGATAAAATTTTGCCTAATTTAGATGATAATATTCGGAATGGGAATAGTCTTGTAGATTCTAAATATTTGAATTACAATAGTCATTTTTATGAAGATGCAGAACTGATATCACAAATTAAGCTTTTTGATTGGAATACAGAATTTAAAGGGAAAAAATTTGATGCCATTATAGGTAATCCGCCTTATATCAGGGTACAGAATATGGTGCATTATTCTGAAAGTGAATACCAATATCTTAAATCAGATAGTTCGGGGTTTGAAACGGCGAAGGCTGAATTGCTGGATAAATACTATCTGTTTTTAGAGCGTGGACTAGAACTTTTAACTTCTAATGGAAGGTTAGGCTATATTATCCCTCATAAGTTTATGCTGATTAAGGCAGGTACCGTTCTTCGGAAAATGCTTTCTGAAAAGAAATGTGTTGAAATGATTATTCATTTTGGAACTGAGCAGGTTTTTAAAGGCAAAAGTACATATACCTGCCTTTTATTTTTGGAAAAGACAAATCATAAGAAATTTAAGATTGGCTTTGTAAAAAATCTAAATGAATATTATGCTGAAAATCAGGTGGAATTGCAAGAATATCCTATTGAATATTTAAGCACAGCACCTTGGAGTTTTTTGTCTGAGGAAATTGTTTTATTACTTGATCGGATAAAAGATAAGTGTCAGCCATTAGAAGAAATATCAGATATATTTGTCGGTTTGCAGACCAGTGCGGACACAATATATATTATAAAGGAACAAAAAGAGGAAAATGGTTTCACTTATTTTGTTGATTGCAGTGGTAAAGAGCAATGTATTGAAACGGGTATACTGAAACCATGTATTTATGATGTTCAATTAGAAAAATATGCGGATATTGAACCTAATACGATGCTGATATTTCCATATCATGTAGTGAAAGGAAAACCGGTTCTCTATTCTATAGATGAAATGAAAACAACTTTTCCTAAAACCCTTGCATATTTGGAAGAATATAAGGAAGATTTGGAAAAGAGAAGTGTTCCGCGCAGAACGGAGAATAATTGGTATCAGTTTGGGAGAAGTCAAAGCATAAAGCGTTTTTCAGAAGGGGAACATTTAATTTGGTCAGTTTTATCGACAGAGGGGAATTATGTCTATGATGATAAGACGACTTGTTTTACTGGAGGGGGAAATGGACCTTTTTATGGTCTTGCGAAAAAGGACGCTACAAAGGAATCTTTATATTATATACAGGCATTATTGAATTATTGGCTGTTGGAACGAGTTGTAAAAAGTAAGGCAAGTACGTTTCGGGGAGATTATTATTCTCATGGAAAACAGTTTATTGCAAAGCTTCCGATATATAGAATAAATTTTGAGAATAAAGAGGAAGCAAGAAAGCATGATGAAATTGTTTCAAGTGTAAAAAATATTATGGAGCTAAAGCGGCGGCGTAATACCCAGAAAACAAAGGAACAGAAAAATCGGTACTGCCGCCTGATTGAAACAGAATTACAACATTTGGATGATTTAATCTCAAAGCTATATGGAGCAATAAAGGAGTACGATAATGAAAAGTGAAGTGGGATTGGAGAAATTACGTGGAGGTTATTATACGCCAGAGCCAATTGCGAAATTTATATGTAAATGGGCAATAGATAGCAATACAAAAGGTATATTAGAACCAAGTTGCGGAGATGGGGTATTTTTAAAGGAAGCAGTCAGACAAATGGCGGAAACAAACCCAAATCTAGCTATAAAAGATGCGATTGTTGGCGTTGAGTTACTTGAAACAGAGGCAGAGAAAGCTTCCATATATGGGGCAAAGGTTGTATGCGGCGATTTTTTTTGTTTTTATAAGGAAAACATTGCAGGAAAGCAAAAGTTTGATGCAATTATAGGTAATCCGCCATTTATCCGTTATCAAAATGTAGATGCTGACGCTAGGGAAATAGCATTTCGATTTATGCGAGAGGCGGGGTTACATCCGAATAAATTGACGAATATATGGCTTCCGTTTTTAGTGTTATCAGCACTTGCGTTATCAAAAGACGGAAAACTCGGAATGGTTATCCCAGCAGAGTTATTTCAAGTAAGTTATGCAGGGGAAACAAGAGAGTTTTTAGCGAAGTATTTTGACAGGCTCACATTAATTACATTTCAAAAAATTGTTTTTGCGGATATTCAGCAGGAAGTTATTTTGCTATTAGGAGAAAAAACTTCAGATAGTAAGGGAATACAAGTAATTGAATTAAAGGATTTGGATGACCTAAAAAAATTGGATTTATCTAATTTTTATAATTATGAGATAAAAGAGTTAAATCATAGTGATGAAAAATGGATAAAGTATTTCTTGTCATGTGAAGAAATTGAACTTATGTGTAAACTACGAAACTATGTTGATATTGTGCCTACAACTGATTTGTTTGAGATTAATGTAGGGCTTGTTAGTGGTGAAAATTCTTTTTTCTTACTTAATTATGATATGGTTAAAGAATATCAATTAGGAAATGCCACTCGCATGATAATTGGAAAAACAGAACAATTAAAAGGAGTTATTTTATCAGAACAGGATTTTAAAAATTTAGTTGACAAAGGGAAAAAGGTATATATATTTGCACCAAAAGACCTTCCCTTCTCCGAACTAAGTAAAGAAGAACAGGAGTATATAAAGCATGGAGAAAAATTAGGGTATAATAGGGGATATAAATGCCGGATACGCAAGAATTGGTATTGTGTTCCACAGTCATGGGAACCAGATGCGTTCATATTAAGGCAGGTCAACCGTTATCCCCGCATTATTCTCAATTATGCTAATGCTGTAAGTACAGATACGATTCATAAAATTAGATTTTTGGATGGAGTAAATCCTGAATATGTGGCAGCAGCATTTTTAAATTCTTATACGCTTGCTTTGGCAGAAGTTACTGGGAGAAGTTATGGTGGAGGAGTATTGACTTTTGAACCTAGTGAGATTCGTAAACTAATGATTCCGATGAAGAATGCAGAACTGTTGGATGTTAAGAAAATAGATCAGTTAATTCGGAATAATAAAATTGAAGAAGTATTGGACTATTCTGATAGTATTTTGCTTGTAGATGGTTTGGGCTTATCTGATAACGAGGTGAAAATGCTGCGGAATATTTGGTTAAAACTTAGTGAAAGAAGATTGGGAAGAAAAGAAAGAAGTGCTTAATGCATATAAGAAATTAAATATAAATAGTTGAATAAGATATTAGGCAAGGTACTGTTGGTGTGAAAATTATGATGAAAAAGGAAATAAATAAAAATGAAATTTATTAATTATGCAGGATCACAATGGGCAAAATGGGATTTACATATTCATTCAAATGCATCTGATGGAAAAATGACGCCGGAAGAAATTATACATAAGGCCAAAGATGAAGGATTAGAAGTAATCGCACTAACCGATCATCATACTGTAAAAAATATTGATGAAATAAAGAATTTAGGAGAGAAAAATGGAATAAAAGTAATTAGTGGTGTTGAATTTAGAACGGAGTATGGTTCAAGTTCTGTCCATATGATTGGACTTTTCCCGGATAGATATAATGGGATTGAGTTGACACAAAATGCACTTGAGGATTTAGTATTAGTGCCGCTTAATCTCTCGGAAACCATAATTGTGTCAAAAGGTTTGGAAGCAGGAGCGAAAACAGAAAAGGAAGCTTTTAAAAAGGGGATGTTTATGGTTCAGGTTGCTTTTAAGGAAGCAGCTGATTTAATTCATAAATATGGGGGATTGGTTTCGGTTCATGCAGGTGAAAAGGCTAATAGTATTGAGGAAATGAAGCATCAAGGTAGTAGCAAGAAAAATGTAAAAGATGTGGTTGATTCTTTGGGAACTGTAAAAAATGAATTAATGGATAGGTATATAGACATATGCGAATTAGGAAGTCTTTCAGATAAGAATGCCAGTTTTTACATTAAAAAATTTAAAAAGCCAGCGATACTTGCATCTGATTCACATAAGCTTAGTCAGATTGGAAATTTGTTTACTTGGATAAAATCTGATAAAACATTTGAAGGTTTAAGGCAAATTGTGTATGAACCTGAATTGCGTGTCAAAATACAACAAAATAGACCAGAGATGAAAAGTGATTATCAAATTATTGAGTCTTTGGAATTAACTGGTGAAGATTTTGGATATCAAAAACTACCTTTTAATGAAAATCTTAATACAATTATTGGGGGAAGGTCTTCTGGAAAATCTATATTACTTGGCTGTATTGCAAAATTGTCAAATTATTCTGGTGAGATAAAACGGGGGAATGCTGATTATAATGCATATATTAATAAAATTGTTACCAAAATGCGACTTAAGTGGAAAGATGATACAGAAGGTTTACAACGTAAAGTTGAATATTTTCCACAATCATATATTAATAAATTAGCTTCTGATTCGAAAGAAACAGATTTATTAATTGAAGATATTCTTAAAGGTGATGAAGAAAGAAAACGGGCATATGAAGTATATAATAATACAAATAGCAAAAATCTTGTTGAAATTACAAATGAAATAGAAAATTTCTTTAAGCTTCATTATAACTTAAAAGAAACAGAAGAAGAAGAAAAAGGAATAGGTGACGTTCGTGGAATACAGAAAGAAATTAAAAAGATAGAAGATGAAATTGCAGAGGTAAAGAGCAAATCGGCGGTAAAATTATCTGAGGTTCAGGAAACAAAATATGATGAATTAAGGAATGAAAAAGTAGCCCTTCAGAAATTGGTGCAAACATTGGAAAAAGCAGATTTGCAACTTCAAAGCTTGCTTGAAATTAATATTTTCCGAGAAATTAGTGCGGATGTCATTGGAATGCCTGATGAAATGAAGACCACAATTGTATCAGCATATAGTGAATTGACTCAAAATGCGCAAAAAGAATGGGAAAAAATAGTTGATGTTGCAAGAGAAAACGCTAAAACTGAAATCCACAATTCAACATTACGAATTAAGGAAATTGAATCTGATATAGACTATCTTAATGGGGAAACATATTATAAAGAAAATGCTGCAATAGAACAATTAAATATTCGATTGGAGGTTGAAAAGAAAAAAGCGGATGCAATAAACTCATTGTTGCAAAAGAAAATTGAGTTGAATGAGGAAATTAATAAATCAAAATCAAGTATTTTGGATAAACATAAGATGTACAGAGACTTTGGAATAAGGCTGTGCAAAAAGGTATTATTGGAAAAAGAAGATTTAAAAATTTTACCATGCCTTATATTTAATTCCGATATGATGAAAGGATATATAGAAAACAATTTAAATGCTAGGAATTCGTTTGTACGTGAAATGGCTGAATATGAATATACAGATGAACAAAGTTTGTTTTCACTAATAAATATGGTGTTTGAAAAGTTGATTGATGAGCAAGTACCTTTAAAAGGAAGTAAGGACAAGAAGCAGGCAATCATTGAACTCATGACAAGCAATTTTTTTGAAGTGCGATATAATGTTATTTATCAAGGGGATACGTTGCAATCTATGTCAGAGGGAAAAAAAGCTTTCGTAATTCTTAGAATGCTTCTTGATTTTGATGGAAATGAGTGTCCTATACTAATTGATCAGCCAGAAGACGATTTGGATAATAGAGCAATATATAATGATCTTGTAAATTATATTCGTAATAAGAAGATTGAAAGGCAGATAATTTTAGTTACACATAATCCAAATATAGTAGTAGCAACAGACTCAGAAGAAATCATTGTTGCAAATCAACATGGAATTCATAATGAAAATCAAGATAATGTTAAATTTGAATATCGTTCTGGTGCAATTGAAAATTCCTATTCATTAAAAGAGGGACAAGCTATTTTGATTGGACAAGGTATAAGAGAACACGTTTGTGATTTACTAGAGGGAGGTGATGTCGCATTTAAAAAACGAGAGTGTAAGTATGGATTTTCTAAAAGTTAGTTAATGTTTGGGTACATTTTGGGTACACTAGCTTTGAAACCATATAAACGAGAAACAAAAACACATCAAAATGATACGATTTTGCAAGAAAAAGCAACGAAAAACAGGACTTGCAACGAACTGAAAAAAGAGTTCGAGTAGTACAAGAGTATATTATTTATTTCATATGGCAGGTAGTCTATGAGATTGCCTGCTATATTTACAATCTATTGTTTCAGAAAAATTTAGGTGGTAAATTGTTGCCAATAGAAATGGGTATTTATATAAAATTGACGAATAACTAATGAGGGTAGTATATGAAAGTTACGAAAAAAGATTCAGTGAAAGTGGAAGAAAAAGAGCTGTTTGCTTGGAAACATCCTAGAATCAATTTTGTGATAGGGTTGGCTTTTCTGGTAATATTTGTGTTTGTAGCAATATTACTTATAGGGCTTATATTTTCTTGCTTAGGGAATGGAATTGAGCATTTGGTTGATTTCCTGAAAAAGTTTGTAAGTACCACAGATAAAGTAATTATTGTGGCAATGATAACAGGTATGGTGTCTATAGTAGGTGTGGTTTTTACGTCTGTAATAGCAAAAATCATTGATTATCGATATAATGTAAAAAAATATTTATATGACAAAAGAGAGGCACCGTATGAACAATTTGTAAGCATAATTTATACTATTATGGAAGATACAAAAAAACCTGTAAATGAGCAAATGACAGAATCTGATAAGTTTAGAATGATGTCGGATTTTTCCAAGGGATTAACATTATGGGGATCAAATAAAGTAGTAAAAAAGTGGTTAAGATACAGAAAAGCGTCACTGGAAGACATGAGCCCAGAGAACTCATTATTACTATTGGAAGATATCATTTATGAAATCAGAAAGGATGTTGGACAAAGAAAAAGGTTGGGAAAAGGGGATATGTTATCCATTTTTATAAATGATATTGAAAAAATAATAAAGAAATAAGCATCTGTATAGATAAATGCTTTACAAATGCTACAATATGGAATATACTAATACCATCATGAAGAAAGGGGTGATATAATGGCTCAAATCAGTTTGCGTATTGAGGATGATGTAAAGAAAAAGGCAGAGCAAGCTTGTGCCGATATTGGAATGTCTTTGTCTACGGCTATTAATATTTATCTAAAAAAATTGGGGCGAGAGAAACGGATACCATTTGAAGTATCTGTTGATCCGTTTTATTCGCAGGAGAATATGACTAGGCTTAGAGAGTCTGTAGCGCAAATGGAGGCTACAGGCGGTACGATACATGAGGTGGACACTGATGATTAAGTCATGGTCAGATGCGGCGTGGGAAGATTTTGAATACTGGACAAAGCAGGATAAAAAGACGTTGAAACGTATTCTCCAACTATTGAAGGATATTGACCGGAATGGATACGAGGGAATAGGAAAGCCAGAAAGATTAAGTGGTGATTTGGCATCCTATTGGAGCCGGCGGATAGATGATGCAAATCGTATTGTTTATCGGTTAGAGGATAATACGATAAAGATTGTTCAATGTGGTTCTCATTATAGAGATAAGTAAGGACGGCAACATTCTGGCAACAGAAAATCAGTAAGCAAAAATAAATGATGTAATTGAAGTAAAAAAAGGCGTATATTTACACAGAACTTAAGCAAATATAGTTAAGAATAGCAAAGAACACACCGAGTTCGAATAAAGGACATATTCCGAGGCACACCCGATTATCCCGTGAGGGCAATCTGGTGCGCCATTTTTTTAACACTTATATTGATATATTGATGTTTAATGATTATAATTATTTTTATCTAGTACAAGAGGGAGAAACAATTATGACACTTATTTCAGAAATAATATTCGGTGGTTTTGTATCAAAGATTGTTAATGATATTGGTGAAATATCAAAGGATGCAATTAAGAAAGCAGTTAAACAAAGAAATGAAAAATATCAAAATATAGAGTCACAGATATATAATGTGATTGTTGATGTGCTTAATAAAATAACTAATAATAGTTATAGAAATAATCAAGATAGCATATATGATGCAACAGAGACTATGTTGGAATCATTGAAAAAAAGTAATGAAGATACTTTGAAAAGTATAAAATCATGTTTACGAGTTTTAGGCTTAAAGGTTGATCAAAGTGAGTGCTTGAAATTTAAGGTGTCATTGTATAAGGAACTTGGAAAAAATGAATATAGTGAATTATTTCGTGCAATATTGCTGTTGTTATTAGAGAAGAAAAATAGATATGATAATGATGTATATATACAATTAAATCAAAAACTTGATGAAGTGATTTTAATTTTAAATCAGAAAGAGCATGATGGTGATATTGCTAAAACAAAACAAAAAATAAAGAGCAGAACACAAGAATATGCTGATAAATGGGAAGCAAATATGTTTTTGAATGATTTTGACAAGAGAGACCAAAATGCAGGTACAAATGTCAAATTGAAAGAGGTATATTTAAAAGAACATTTACCACATTATATTTGGAAAGATAATAATGAAAATACTCCGTCAACTGACTTAAAGGAATTATTATCGGAATATATAAATGAAAAAAGAGATAGTAAAATGCTTTTGATTTTGGGACAGCCGGGAATTGGGAAAAGTACTTTGATCACGTGGATAGCTGCTAATTTCTGTGAAAAAATTGATGATATTTTAGTGTATAGATTTGCTTCTGATCTTGGAAATACAGATTGGCAAAAAGAAAGAGTATCCAATAGAGTATTAGAAGAATTAGGTTTGGGTTATAGTGATTTAAATGGGAAAATATTGATTATTGATGGCTTTGATGAGATAAGTATTGAAGCAAGTAGAAGGAAAGGAATATTAGATAGTTTATATATTGATTGGATATATAATAAAACTATAGAAAACTTTTCATTAATTATTACATGTAGAGAAAACTATGTTTCCCAGTTTGCAATTCTTAAATGCAAATACATCACATTAAAACCGTGGGACGAAACACAAATTAGAAGTTTTTGTAATATTTTCGAAGACAAATCAAAGAATAGTGTATCTATGAATATGATAGAAAAGTTGTTGGAAAACAAAGAAATATTAGGTATCCCGCTTATTTTATATATGACTTTGGCGTTGAATATCACTATTGAAAAGAGTAGTTCTATTGTGGATATATACGACCAGATTTTTTCATTAAAAAAGGGAGGTATATACGACAGATGTTATACTATAGAACATAGAATAAATGAACCCGAAATCAAAAAATATATACATCAAACGTCTCAAAAGATTGCTTTTTGGATATTTGAACATAATAATGATAAAGCCTTTATTAAACAGGAGGAATTTGAAGATATTTGTAATAAAGAGATGGATAAATTTGGAAAAGAAATAGAAGATATACAAAGAGATATACTAATTGGAAATTTTTTTAATTTAAAGTATTATGAAGGAAGGAATACAAATAAGATATATTTTATACACCGTTCCATATATGAGTATTTTGTAGTTATTTACTTTTTTGAATCATTATGCTGTTTAAAATCTAAAGAAGAGATTGTAGGAAAGTTAGGAGAATTATTAAAAGATGGACGATTAACAGAGAGAATACTTGAAATTATAAAATATAAATTTACTCAAACTTCCCACATTAAAAATGGGATTTGCTCCTTGAAAAATCAATACTTTAGCTCACAAAATAGCGCTCAGGCAGCCGCTGAACCGCACTCCAATGCTTTTTGCATGTACTTTGGCAGCCGCT
>Ga0209064_1004399_pt1 | contig 10557 bp, 10 predicted proteins | sample Inofromicrocosms_FD_187498 | JGI IMG/M metagenome (GOLD analysis project Ga0209064, IMG submission 187498) | Mouse cecum microbial communities from Vienna, Austria - Inoculum for glucosamine and mucus D2O microcosms (SPAdes) (version 2) | ecosystem: Host-associated > Mammals > Digestive system >... | reverse complement strand
TCCATTCTGCTACATTAACAAAAAATTTAAATATATCGCTAAAATAAGGGTTATAAAAAAGAGGTGTGAAAATCTATTCAATTTTTAATTGCTAAAGCACAGTAAATTTGCTATAATCAAAGAAACTGGAAGTAAATATCAGTAAAAGACAGCGGCATCCGCCGCCTGATCTTCCGCCATTTATCTGTAAAGGAGAGGTATCCCGTATGAAAAAAAGAATCGCCGCCCTTCTTCTGGCCATGCTTTTGGTCTTTTCCCTGACAGGCTGTCAGGTAGTGGAGAATATGCGCCTGAAGCGCCTGCTGAAAAATGACTTTTATGAATACATTAACGAGGAGCTCCTGGCCCAGATTAACCTGGGACCCACCGACGCCCATTGGGATTGGTTCGGTGAGCTCAGCGCCGGACTGCGCAACGACATGAACGAGATCATCGCGGAGCTGGTCCAAAGCGGGGAAACCTATGAGAAGGGGAGCTCCGAACAGAAGATAAAGGACCTCTATGAATGCGTCTCCAATATGGAAAACCGCAATCAGGTGGGTCTCGGCCCCCTTCAGCCCCATCTGGACAGTATCCGCGCCGCCTCCAATATACCGGAATATTTGGATGCCCTGGCGGAGCTCTCTTCGGAGTTTGGGTTCAGCAGCATTGTCGGCGGCTATATGATCATGCAGGACAAGGCGGATTCCAGTGAGTATTCCGTCTACATGATGTACGCGGATACCCTCATCGGCAAGGAGTATGTAGAGGGCGAAAATACCCAGGAATATATGGAAATGTACCTGAACTACATCCATGATATGCTCATGGAATCCGGCATGACCGACAGCCAGGCCCAGGAGAGCACCGATTCCATTGAGAAGCTACTGCGGGATATCTGTGCCAGCACCCTGACCACGGAACAGAGGTATGACCCCGGACTCACCTACAACGTCTACACGGAGGAGGAGCTCCAGCAGCTCTATACCAATGTTGATATACCCAAAATGCTGAAGATACTGCGGGTGGAGGGACAGGATAAATATATTGTCATGGATGTGGAGCAGGCGAAGAAAATAAACACTTTGCTGGTGGAGGAGAATTTGCAGGCCCTCAAGGATTACTCCACCTTTGTCATGCTCAACGATACCGCCGAATATGCCACCGCCGCCTGTGCCAAGCTCTATGAAAATATGGAGAATTATCTGTACGGCATCACCGAAAGCCGTGGAGATGAGTTCACCTGGAACGTCCTGACCCAGCAGATGCTCCCCTGGGAATTCGGGGCCATTTATGTGGAGGAAAACTTCTCTGCCGAGGACAAAGAAGCGGTGGAGGGGATGATAGGCCAGATATTGGACGAATATGAAAAAATTCTTTCCCGCCAGGAATGGATGAGCGAGGAGACGAGAGAAAAGGCAATCCGCAAGCTGGAGACCATGCAGATCAAAATAGGCTATCCGGACCAGTGGCCTGCGGCCCGCGACATGATGCAGGTGACCCCCATTTCCGAGGGGGGAAGCCTGCTCTCCAATCTGCTGGTGAGTATGCAGGTATCCATTGAGGACAGCCTGAACCGGCTGGGCACCAAGGTGGACCGCTCTGAATGGGATGTGTCCCCCCAGACCATCAACGCCATGTACGATCCCCTGAACAATGAAATTATCTTTCCGGCCGGTATTTTACAGCCGCCCTTCTACAGTCGGGAAAACAGCTATGGGGCGAACCTGGGGGGAATCGGCTTTGTCATTGCCCACGAGGTAAGCCACGCCTTTGATTCCACCGGCTCCCTTTACGACGAGTACGGAAATTATGACGTATGGTGGTCAGAGGAGGAGCTGGCGGAATATTACCAAATGGCCCAAAAAATTGTGGAATACTACGACCAATATGAGATGGGGGGGAGCCATGTAAACGGCCAGCTGACCTTGATGGAGAACATTGCGGATCTGGGCGCGATGGCCTGCGTCGCCTCCATTCTGGAAGGGGACGAACGGGCCCTGGACGAGGCATTTTGCCAGATGGCATTCAACTGGGCCTCCAAGGATACTGACAGCTTTATGGTCTACCAGCTGAGCACAGACACCCATTCCCCTAACAAGGTGAGGGTAAACGCCGTACTCAGCTCCTGCGACGCGTTTTATGAGGTGTATGATATCAAGAAATCGGACGGAATGTATGTCGCGCCTGAAAACCGTGTGGGAATTTGGAAGTAATCAGCAACGGCCTGGGAAGGAGATTGCCCGCCGTGTAAAAAATCACCGGCCTGTTATCAGACAGACCGGTGAATTTTTTACAGGCTTTGTATCTGGATGCTTTTATTTGCTCAAATCAAACCAGAAGGGACGGATATTTTCATATTCCACCGTCCAGCTCCCATCCTGGGGGAAACCAGGGTTATTCTTTTTGCAGCCCTCATAACCGGCCGCCATCATGGCGGTGGCCAGCAGAAGGCTTCCGTTTCCGGGCAGGTACAGCGGCAGGTCCTTTCGGGTATCCTGGCGGTTGTTGCCGCTCACCACATAGCGGTTCTTCTCTGTGTCTTTCAGGAGGATATCCACGGCAACCTCCGGCCTGCCCAGCACAGTGGCGGTCATGGCCATCACGCCGAAGTCCCAGCCCCACATGGAGGGGAAGTCCCATTCGTTGAGCACACGAGTCAGGGTGTTGTCCATGACGGTGCTGTCAATCCTTCCGCTGTTGATAAGCCCGTAGGCGCACAGCATGGAGGGATGGTCGGTGTTTACCTTTTCAAAGGTTTCCGGACAGTTTTCCTGGGCCATATAGGTGTTGTTGACCACCAGCGGATGGGCCATCTTTTCCATCACATCCACCCATTTCCGGTCCGGCGTCTCTCCCAGGCGTTCCTTCCAGCGGCAGGCGATTTTCAGGCCGAATACCCAGTACTCCACCTCATAGGTGGGGTTGAGGCAGGTGGCCGCGTCGTGGCGCTCCTGGGCCGGGATGCAGGGCGGCCCCAGGACATAACGTCCGTTTTTGCCGTCCCACACCGCAAAGTCCGCCATGAACTCCGCTGTCTCAAACATGACCTCCGCGTATTTTTTCAGGGTGGCGGAGTTGGGGTGGTCCTGATAGCAGCTCTCCAGATACCAGATGATGTGGGGCTGCTGCCAGATCAGCAGCGGCGCGATGGAGGAGGGGCTGTCTACCCCGTTGATGCCCACCATCTTCATCCAGCGGGCCCCCTTGTAGCCCTGGCTGGCGGCCAGCGCCTTTGCGTCGGACAGGTGGTCGATGTACCACTGCATGCTCCGCTCCAGCAGGGAGGTGCGGTTCCAGAAGTGGAAGTGGGCCGCGTGCCAGAAGTGCATCTCCAGATGGGCCTTGCCGTACCAGCTGTTGCAGGTCAGGCCGGTCTCCTGAGGGGGGACCGTGCCGCAGCACTGGCAGGCGGTGAGGTACTGGGAGAGGATGATGCGCCGCTCCAGCTCCCGTCCTCTGGGGTCGCTGCTGTTGCGCAGGCGGATGACGCCGCCCTCCTCCCAATAGTTGTTCCAGTATGTCTCGCATTCCCGGAAAACGCGGGAGGTGGGGATGTTGGAGCGCTTTTCTATGGGGGAGAACTCAATGCAGGTTTTGATGGAATTCCCTGTTTTGGAGTTGACCGAGATAATATGTCGGCCTTTTTTTTCGGTGATGTTGTCGGAGGTCTCCCGGATGGTGACATAGTATTCGTCCCGGTCCAGGGTCCGTCTAAACTGGACGATTCCGTCGTCCTCGAATACCGCCTCAGTGGAGTGGCCGTCGGTGTTCTCCCAGTCGGAGGCACCCTTGTCCGGGGAGCCATAGGGGAACCGGAGCTCAATCCAAAGCTGCCGGGCGGGAATCAGCTCCGAGTGGACCTCCACGGCTATCATATCCCTGGTGGGGTGTACGCAGGTGCGCACCGCCACTGGGATTCCCTCTACCTTGAAGCGGCTGTACAGCGCGCCGTCGTAGAGGTCGAGCTCCTGATAAACGTTGGTGATATCCTCCGGGCCCGCCTTACTACCGTCCCGCTTGCGCAGGGCAAAGCCGATGCGGCCCAGATTCAGACGATGGGGATTTTTCCGGAGCCAGTCGTAAACCTCCTCGTTGCCGGGGACCTTCTGCTTGGCGTATCCCACCTGGCGGCCATAGGTGTCAAAGGGGTTGAGCTTTAGGTCTTCCCGCGTGTAGCTGTAGCGATCCTCCGAAACGGGGGTGGTGTGCCATCCCCATTGGGATTGGGTGCACAGGGGCAGATTATCCTCATACTGCTCATAAAAGGTCTGCAAGCCTGTGATGTCGGCGTTAAACGCAAATTCCCCGTTCCCGATGGTCATAGGGGAATCGTAGTCAAAGCCGAACAGCTCCGGATTGTGTCCCTGGACCAGTTCCTTGCGTTCGATTGCCATTTGTGAAACCTCCTCTGTTTGTAAGGAGCACCGTTCCCGCCGCCCTTGCCGGGCCGCTGGCGGAGCCCGCGCTCCCCTGTGTTTCTCATCATGTCAACGGATGTGCAGCTGTGCCCATACCGGTCCGGCGGAACGCGGCCGGTATTACTGTGTTCAGGCACATAGAGTCCAGCCGGAAAAGTTTTCCGGCTGTGGTCTATATGTCTGCTCAGCGTCCAAAGGCGCTGGAATCATATGCCTGCTGAACCATCTCCAGATACTCGGACAGGCCGATGGCTTCCAACTGCCGGAGATATGTGTCCCAGTCTCTGTCAAGGCTCCTGGTTCCGGTGACAAATGCCTCCACGGATTGTGCGGTATACTTCGCCACCGTGGCTTTCAGCATAGAGAACCGCTCCGCTTGCTCCTGGGGATAGAACAGCTCCGGCAGAACCGACTCAAAGGGCTGCGCTGCCTGCTGATGCTCCAGAGAGGCCTGATATAAAACCATGTTCCGGCCCACCAGGGGACGGACATCCTCCCCATAAGGGTCCTGGGGGGCGGTGTATCCCGCGGCCAGCTCAGGAGACCGCACAACGCCGCAGAGCTGACCCCACCCGGAGTTTTCCGGATTGGTGTCCGGCAGCTGGGTGATGAGGGCCTGTTCGCCGCCCAGGCCCAGCTCGCCCTCCTCCGCGTACCGCCAGCCGATTCCCTCCGGTCCCTCCATGGTGCGCAGGGTACCCTCCTCGGTGGCCAGCCAGTCCACCAGCCGGAAGGCGGCCTCCGGATAGGCGCAGGCGCTGGTGATTGCCAGTACACCGGTTTGGTACATGGCATAGGGGTTCCAGGCGGACCGGGCGGTGCCGTCCGGCCCGGTCAGGGGAGGAACGGACCGGTACTGTTCCCAGATACGGCTGTTGTCCGGGTAAACGGTCAGGTCGCAGGCGTAACCGGGCCGCTGGGCCAGAAAGGACCCGATCACCGGAACGTCTCCGCCCTCGTTGCGCTTTACCTGGGCGGCCATATCCTGGGTAAAGGCGTCGGGGGTAATCAGGCCCTGTTCATACAGCCTGCGCAGATACCGGAGCCCTTCCCGGTATCCCTCGGTGGAGGGGGAAAAGATCACCTTCCCGCCCTCCAGGTACAGCTTGCTTTCGGGGGTGAGCTGAAAGGGGTTCATCAGGAAGCCGTCTATCTCCACCCCTGTTCCCGTTTTGCAGGTGGACAAGGGGATTTCGTCCTCCGTGTCTCCGTTGCCGTTGGGGTCCCCGTCCCGGAAAGCCAGGAGGACCTCATACAGCTCCTCGGTCGTGGCGGGCATCTCCAGCTTCAGGGCGTCCAGCCACCGGACGTTGAGCCAGAGCTTGTTGTTGAACTGGATGTGGAGAGAACCGTCCACATTGGGCAGGGTGTAGATGTGTCCTTCCGGCGTGGTGATATATTCCCGCAGGCCGGGAAGCTGCTCAAAGGCTTCCTGATACCCCTGGGAGAGGGTGTCCAGCAGATTTTCCAGGGGAATAATCAGCCCCTGAGCCCCCAGGTTCTGCTCCTCCGCCCTGGAGATGCAGTTTCCGGCGCTGGGGCCTGTGGCCACAACGTCGGCGGGCTCGCCGGAGGCAAACATGAGCTTCAGCTTTTCCTGAAAGGCCCCGTTGGAGGCAATCTGCCAGACAATATCAATATTGCTGCGCTCCTCCAGCTCCTTGGTCAGGTCGTTTTCATCCCGTGAAAGATCCCCGTCTGCCGGGGCGAAAAAGGTCAGAGAAATCCGTTTGGCAACAATGGGGAATTCTCCAGCCGGGGTGTACAGGTCCGCATCGTTTGCCGCTGCATTCCTTTGGGAGGCGGCAGGTTCGGAGGAAGACTCCGGAGTGTGGGATGTGCTTGGAGATGACGGGTCGGAACAGCCTGTCCAGGCGGCGAGCAGCAGCGCCAGCGCGGCTGTGGATATTTTATGCCTTTTCAATATGCGTTTCCTTTCCAAAAGGCCGTGTCAAGCAGTGAAATACGGCCAAAAACAAATTCATACCAATTATATTATATCCTATCACAGATAAACTGCAACCGTTTTTTTACATGATTATTCCCGCGCCTCCTAAAAAATTTCTATGCGCCTTTTAAGAAAAGCTTTTTCCAATCCATCTCCATCCATATTTGCGAAAAAGTTATTTTAGCTTCAGGCGGCTTGTGTAATTTGTCTTCCTATGCTATAATAGTCGCCGCGGGTTCCAAAATCCGCCAAAATAAGGTGCCAAACCGCAGGCTCTCCGCCCATCCGGAGAACCGCGCCGGCACACACAAGGAGGTTTATATGCGCTCTCTCTTCCGACAGATTACAACGATTACCTCAAAAGCCAAGAAAATCTTCCACGCATATTCTCCTTGTGCCAGTCCATGATACTCATCCTCAGACGCCCGTAAGCAAAGAAATCTATATTTTTGAAAAAAGGATGAGTCATAAACTATGTGGTTTTTGTTTTCGCTTTTCTCGATATTGGCCTGGAGCGGATCCGACCTGTTCTCCAAAATGGGTTCCAAAAAGGACGATAAGTACAGCCATTGGAAGATGGTCATTGCGGTGGGCATCGTTATGGGCCTCCACGCCATTTATGAAATGACCCTGGGCGGGGTTGTTGTCACCTGGAACACAATTCTCACCTATCTGCCGGTTTCCCTGCTGTACATCTCCTCCATGGTGCTGGGATACGCGGGGCTCCGGTACATAGAGCTTTCCATCTCCTCGCCCATCTGCAATTCCTCCGGCGCGGTGGCCTCACTGCTCTGCTTTATCTTTTTGCACCAGACCATGAACGGCCTTCAGTTTGTGGGGGTTGCGCTGCTCTGCCTGGGCATTATCGCCTTTGCGGTGCTGGAGCGCCAGCGCGCCGCGGATGAAATCCAGGCGGAGATTGCCGCCCACGGAAAAAAATACAGCGACAGCTTTTTAGCCATTCTGTTCCCGATCCTGTACTGCATCCTGGACGGCCTGGGGACCTTCGCCGACGCCCTGGTGCTGGACAGCGGCATGCTGGAGGAGCGCCCGGCCAATGTGGCCTATGAACTCACCTTCCTGTTTATGGCGGCTGTGGCCTTTATCTATGTCCAGATAATCAAAAAGGAAAAGATTATGCTCAGCAGGGAAAAACCCAAATTCTTGGCGGCTGTATGTGAGACGGCAGGGCAGTTTACCTATGTGTTCGCCATTGCCGCCAACGCCATCCTCGCCGCCCCGATGATCGCCTCCTACTGCATCTTTTCGGTACTGTGGTCCCATCTGTTCCTGAAGGAGCGGCTTTCCAAAAAACACTATGTGGTAATTGCGGCGGTTATGGTGGGGATTTTTATTCTGGGTATGGAGTAAGAAGCCTATTTTTCGGATTTCAGCCCTGCTCCGCAGATGGGAATCAGCACATCCTCCAACCGAACGTTTTCTCCAACGTATTTTAAATACGCCGCATAGGTGGCGGCTGTGGTGTGCTCGCAGAAGATTCCCTTTCTGGCCAGCTCGGCCCTTGCCGGGAGGATGCCCTCCTCTGGGACAGGGATGATATGCCCGCCGAACCGATAGAGATAACTTAGGATTTCTTCCCCCCTCATGGGCTTGCCGATGGCAATTCCCTCCGCCAATGTGGTGGAGGGAATTACGGCGGCCGGATGGGGGGATTTTTTTGCCGCCGCCTCTAGGAGAGGGGCGCAGCGTTCGCTCTGCACCGCAAAGATATGAGGCAGGGTGGAGGGTGAGAGTATCCCGCTGGCCAGGAAATGCTCCAGCGCCTTCATGACGCCCAGAAGGAGGGTGCCGTTTCCCACCGGAATAAAGAGGTTTTGAGGGATACGGCCCAACTGCTCGTACACCTCGTAAAGGTAGGTTTTAGTCCCCTCATAAAAGAGGGGGTTGTAGACATGGCTGGCATAATACGTGCACGATTCCCGCACCATCTCCCGGCAGACATCGGCACAACGGTCCCGCGAGCCGGGAACGATCTCTACCTTTGCGCCGTGGGCGGCGATCATGGAGATTTTCCTTGGGGAGGTCCCCTCCGGGACGAATATCCGGCACTTAATCCCGGCTCTGGCGCAGTAGGCGGCGACGCTGTTTCCGGCGTTGCCGCTGCTGTCCTGGACCACCTCCTTCACCCCGATGGCCTTACAGTGGGCGATAAGTACGGCAGCGCCCCGGTCCTTGAAGGAGAGGGTGGGCATATAATCGTCCATTTTCAGCAGGACATCCCGGTTCAGGCGGATGACAGGGGTCATCCCCTCCCCCATAGTAACAGCCCGCCACTCCTCTGACTCTGCCGGAAAGGGAAGGTATTCCCGGTATCGGAAAAGGCTCCACTCGCCGGTGTCAATCCGCTCCGGAGAGAAGGAGGGCGGGGTAAAGTTCAGCTCCCACAGTCCGCCGCAGGGGCAGCAGGTGTCAGACGTGGAGGTTTCGGTGGTTTTGCCGCATTTGGTACAGCGGAAAGCAGCTTGCATCGTCATCATCTCACAATCTGAATTTTATAAGCAGAGGCCCGGCTGTCCTTTTGCGGGGCCAGCCGGGTCTTGATAGATTGGATCAATCCAAGGTGAATACCTTTTTCAGTAGGGGCTGAGCGCCGGTCACCGGGTCCATCTCCATCACCATGACGTCCTTCATATACTCGTTCCACTTGTCCACAATGGGGCTTTCAGCCTGAACCTTTGCGGCATATTCCACGCCCTTTTCGCACTCATAATAGCCGAACAGCTCGTTGCCGGTATTCCAGATGGTATAGTTGCAGATTCCGGCGGATTTCAGCAGCTCCTTCAGCTCCGGCCAGATGTTGTCGTGACGGCGGGTGTACTCCTCCAGCATACCCTCCTTGACTGTGGCTTTCCACGCGTATTTTTCCATTTTGTTTTCCTCCCTTGTTGTTATTTTGATTCAGAAATGCAGTCTGACTTTCTGTCAGGGATGTTTGATGTCACTGAACGGCTTCCGCGCGTTTTTTCTTTTGATTTTCCAGGGCTCCTTTTAAAACGCCTTTTTCAAAACCCTCTTCAAAACCCTCTGCCCTTTGTTCATACCCATACTGCTCCATGGCCTTTGCCTGGTCGAATAATGACATCATGCTATGGCCCCCTTTTGCGGCAGGGTCCGAAAAATTTACGATGGAAGCGTTTCTGCACCAGAGAGCCATTGTTGAACAGTATTTGCGCTGATCTTCAGGATATCTGCAATTAAGTTCACAGAGAAGCCCTTTGCGTTCATATTCAAAGCAGTTTCCTTTTTTGAGTTGAGGGCTCCTTTTTCAATGCCCTCTTCAAAACCCTCTGCCCTTTGTTCATACCCATACTGCTCCATGGCCTTTGCCTGGTCGAATAAAGACATCATAATATGGACAACCTCCTTTTCGCGGCTTTCCAGATACTCCTTTAATACATTTTGGTCCTTGCAGAGGCGTATTGTCTCCTGTACTGCCTCCTGTGTCCTGCCGTACCGTATCCGACGCGGGCGGATACGCTTTTATCCCATCTATGATACAGCCCCCCTTTTTCTTTTCTGATTCTATTATAAATAAAAAGCCGCCGAATGACAAGAGCCGGGCTGCTTTTTTGCGGCCCGGCCCGGTTATTTTTTATGGGGATTATTTCTGTTCCTGGGTATTTTCCTGCCTGGGACTGGTCGCCTTGGAGAGGAGCAGCACCAGCAGAGAGATCAGTATCATGACCACAAAAATCCCCAGCATTCCCTTGCCTGCCAGCAGCAGGGCGTTCATTACGTCTGCACTCATTTCCTATTTCCTCCTTACCGAATCATCTGTGGAACCAGGTGAAGAATCATACCGCCTGCCAGTACCGACGCAATCTGTCCGGAGACGTTCGCGCCAATGGCGTGCATCAGCAGATGGTTGGTGTTGTCCTCCTGAATCGCCATTTTCTGGATTACCCGCGCAGACATGGGGAACGCGGAAATACCGGCCGCACCCACCATAGGATTGACCTTTTCCTTCAGGAACAGGTTCAGAATCTTGGCAAAGAATACGCCTGCCACCGTGTCAACCACAAAGGCGGCCAGACCAAGGCACATGATCATCACTGTCTGCCAGGTGAGGAACTGCTCCGCCCGCATGCTGAAGGAGATGGTAATGCCCAGCAGCAGGGTGATCAGATTTGCCAGGGTTCCCTGTGCGGTTTCGGAGAGGCGCTCCAGACAGCCGCATTCCCGCAGCAG
>Ga0209064_1004395_pt1 | contig 10570 bp, 10 predicted proteins | sample Inofromicrocosms_FD_187498 | JGI IMG/M metagenome (GOLD analysis project Ga0209064, IMG submission 187498) | Mouse cecum microbial communities from Vienna, Austria - Inoculum for glucosamine and mucus D2O microcosms (SPAdes) (version 2) | ecosystem: Host-associated > Mammals > Digestive system >... | reverse complement strand
ACGTGCATTTTGCCGTATGGTACGGACTCAAACTGCTCGTCTCCTGCCTCACAGACTCCGACCGCGTCAAAGCACTCAACGAGATATGCCGGGATGTTCTCGTGCATATCTCAGACGAGACTATGCTCAACCGCTGCCTCGAACCGCTTGCAAAGGAATTTGGCAAGCTCAAACTTTGGCGCGATGCTCTGCAACGTGCGCAAGGCGAACTGCGCCGTGAGCGTGAAATCAAGGCCAAAGAATCTATGTCGGCAGAGCAAGCCGCCATGAGAGAACTCGGCATCATCGTCAAGAACGGTTGCTATTGCTCCTACGACAAAGAGGGCGACCTTGAAAGGTGGAGCAACTTCACTATGCAGCCGTTGTTCCACATCATCGACGGCGACAACGCCATACGTATCTTCCGACTGAAGAACGAGCGTGGCACCGTCAAGGAGATTGAACTGAGGCAAGAGGAACTTGTCTCGCTCAATCGTTTCAAGCAGCGCGTCGAGTCCCTGGGCTTCTTCTCGTTCAAGGGCGATGCCATGAAACTCGATAACCTCAAAGAATACCTGTATTCTATCACCGACAGCGCAATTCAACTCTCCAAGATGGGCTGGAACGCCACGGAGGAATTGTACGCTTTCGGTGACGGCATCTTCGCCGACAACGTGCTTTACCCGGTCAATGACCTCGGTATCGTCAAGGTTGACGAGCGCACGTTTTATCTGCCGGCCTTCTCGAAGATGCACGTCGATCAGCGCGACGCATATCAGTTCGAGCGTAGTTTCTCTTGCCGTGAACACGGCGAAGTGACGCTCCATGAATACGTCAGGCGTATGGTACAGGTTTTCGGCGACAATGCCAAGGTCGGCTTCGCTTTCGTTCTTGCCACGCTCTTTCTGGACGTTGTGAAACAGACATCCAAACGCCTCGCCCTGCTGAATATATTCGGACGCAAGGGCACCGGCAAAACGGAGCTTGGCACGGCTCTTATGTCGTTCTTCATCAAACTAAACGACCCGCCTTCGCTCGCCACGACCTCGATGGCTTCGCTCAACGAAATGCTCTCTTGTGCCGAAAACAACCTCGTGCATCTCGACGAGTACAAGAACGAGCTGGACTTCCGAAAAATCGAACTTCTCAAACAGATATGGGGCGGTAGCGGTCAGACCAAGAAGAATATGGACGGTGACAAAAAGGTGCAGCGCACCTTTGTCCGCTCCGGAGTAATTCTTACCGGTCAGGACGCACCGACCCGTGATGACGCTCTATTCTCTCGCGTCATCCACTTGGCTTACTCGCAGGTAACATTCTCCAAGGAAGCCAAACGTAACTTCGAGGAATTTCAGGCTATCAGCGCACGAGGCGCCGTACACCTTACGGTGCAACTGCTGAAACTCCGCAAACTGTTTGAGACCGATTACGCCGCGCACTATGCCGCCTGTAAGCGCGAACTCGTTTCGGCTCTTTCGGAAGACAGCATCGAGGATCGTCTGCTCAACAACTGGCTCGCTCCGCTTGCCGCGTTCCATACTGTGCAGACGAGCCTCGACCTGCCGTTCGACTACAAAGACCTGTTCAACATCTGCGTCGGAGGCATACGCCGTCAGAACGAGCAGTTGAAGAAGAACAGCGACATTGCCGTGTTCTGGTCTATGCTCGACTCGAACCATATGCAGGGCCGCATCATTGCCAAGGCTCACTTCGCCATCAAGAAGATGTCGCAGTTCAAGCGCAATGACCGCGAGACAATCGACTTCGGACGCGACAAGACTATCCTCTTTCTCAACTATCAGAACGTGGTCAACGCCCTGGGCCAACGTGTCAACGGCTCCAACGTTATCGGCAAACTCGATACCGTGTCGCTCGAATCCTACCTCCGGACGCATCCTGCGTTCCTCGGTACACGTCAGCACCGTTTTCAGGTGCTTCTACCCAACGGCTTACCCGATTATACATACGAGAACCGCGACGGCAAGCAGGTACGCCGTGTGAAGGAAGTACGCCCAATGGCGTTCGTTTTCGATTACGAACTTCTCAAAGATAGTTACGAAATCAACCTCGAAACGGTTGAGCGAGCCGAAAACGAACTCACGGAAGATGATCTGGAGCAAGACTCCAAAGCATCTTCCGAGCCTGAGACAGTCGCACCTCCTGTTCAGCCGGGCTTCTTCGACGATCAGGACGATGACGATATGCCGTTCTAACTCCAAAAACATCAGGATAGAGATAATTCACGTCTGATTTCCGTGAATTATCTCTATTTTTATTTCTGCTCTTTTCTCCGTTCCGAACGAGCCGAAATATGGCACAGACAATTTAGACAACGTAGCCAACGCTATAAATCAGCACGTTAAAGCCGTTTTGGCATAGCCAACGGCTTGACACGTTTAGACAACGGTTGCCGATTTTCAGATTTTTGTGCCCAAAATATCCCAAATCAGACAACGAAATCAGCCCTATTATATCTATATTTTTGTCTGACAAAATATATCTTATTATATAATAGGGCTTTACGCTCGCTTACATCTCTGTTGTCTGCGTCGCTATTTTCGCTTACCTGTGGGTATCCTCATGTGTGCGCGATGCAAATACCGTTTCTCTCTTGGCTGAATTTTAGGGTCGCTCGCCACCGCTCACGACGTTGCCGATTATCGACAACGCAAAGCCCTAAAAATTAGTATAATCCGCTGATTATAGGTAAATTTGCATATTATAACGCGCCTGATTTATGAGCCAGATTTGCCTCTATATACCTCTCGAAGATTATCTCTCCCAGTGGTTCGTTCACGAACACGGAGGCGAGGTGCCGGTGCATCTCACTCGCGGCTCGGTCGAGAGTAAGATTCTCGAAGTGTATCTCGCGCATCGTCCCGAAGACCAACTGCCGGAGATAGGCGGCGAGGGCAAGCTCGCCATCGCCATCCCGTCGTTCCGTAATCGACCGCCGGAGGTGTTCAATTACCTGCCGCAACGTGCGCTCTCGTCGTTGCTCACTATCATACGCAACCGCTTCGATATTGAGCTGTGGAACGACCTCCATCACTTCGGCAAGATTACAAAGCGTCAGGACGAGCTTATCTATGCCTGGATGGAGAAGCACGGTATCGAGATGACCGAGACAAACTGGAACGCCATCGCCAAACGCTATCAGCGTCAGCGGACGGTCTACATCAAGCGCCAATGGTCAAAAAGTTCATACAAGGGCAAAAAATCTACTTGATTTCAGCCCCTCGATTTTCAATTTCTGAATTTTCTGATTTTTTGCCCTTATGAAGACATCCACGCAAATATTGCCCGGTGTTAAGGCTATCGGCTGGGTCGATTGCCGACACCTGCCGAAGCGGGTTGACCTCGCAGGTATCTGCGGTATGCCCGTGGCCATACTTACCACGATACACCCGGTAGAGTTTTTCGATGAGCCGCAATGCGAATGTCAGACCAAGAAGGACGGTGCCGGGTACGAGGACACCGCCACCTTGAAGTTCCTTACAGGCGCGGAACTTCCCCGGTCTACCAATCTCGGCTTCGTCGTTACAGATGTCAACGACAAATCCTATCTCATCGGCTCCAAGGAACGGCCTGTGCCGATTCCGGAGAAAACTCACCGCCTCGGTCTGCCCGACGGCGACGCCGCCGGTTTCCTCTATGAAGTGAAGCACATCTCCATCAAGTCGATGGTGCCGTGCTTGATATAATATTTTGCATCAAAAACAATCCCAACCAGTTCATGCCGCAGTGATGCGGCAAGGTCATTACAGATTTTGAAGTTACTGATGCCGCTTGCCTGTGATAGGTAGGCGGTTTTCTTTTTATAGGTAGTCGAGCCTTCCCTTTCGGAAAAGCCGTGGGAGCGAGGGCTGGGGTCAGACTGTGCGGAACACTGTTTGCTCCGCTCGTGGTCGAATGAACAGGACGGCTCCGTGGTCGGTAGCGGTCATTGTCGCCCTTTGATAGCGGTAGTCAATGATGCACCGGGTGAACTGACCCACGCATCGCAGTAGCCCTGCGGGTGTCGGGCCCGTGGTGGAACTCCTAATTAGCGGTGGCTCCCTAACCGCGCCTGTCGCACTATTCCGCTTGTCAGCGGAGAAGTCGACCTCTGACTTGTGGCCCTCGTCAGTCAGCGGTAGCGGTGGACTCCCTCATAGTCCTTCGCCTGAATCAAGGTGTGGGTCTGCCTCGCCTATGTGGAACGCCTTGCAGGTTTTGGTGTCGGGCGGTTGAGCCGCACCGGTCAATCCATAACGACACACCGCCATTGCACTTGCCAACATTGTAAGCACCGACATATCGGGTTCTCCTGCATCCGCTCTTGTGCGACAGCATCGCAAGTCCGGCACGCCCATGTTCTTCGGTTCTTCTGACTCTTGGATGTTAAGTTCACCTGTATTCTCACCTTGGAAATCTTCGGGACATCGTGCTCATTTAGTTTTCCATCACAAAGTTAGCACAGGCGGTAGCCATGTCAAGGCTGAAATGCACGGTCTGCCATTCTCGCCTCCGGCTTCCGAGGACGCAGCCCGACCTTGCCTAAGTCTCCCTGGTGCCTATGCTTTGATTTGTTCGTAAAACTTAAAAAATGAACACAATGTCAAACCCTCAAATTTCTACCAAGATGAGACTACAATTCGGAGAACTCAACATCACTCCAAGAGTCGAAGAACGACTCGAAGAACTGGGCTACACTGTAGCCGAACTGGCTGATGCCATCGCTGAACACAAGAGCGAGTGCGACGGCGAACCCTCTGTCTATGTCGGTACTTACGGCAAGTACAACGACGGCTCGCTCTGCGGTCTGTGGATTGACCTCAGCAGCTTCAACGCCTACGACGATTTCATCGACTTCTGCAAGGCGATCCACGCCGACGAGGAAGACCCGGAGCTGATGGCTCAGGACTACGAGGGATTCCCCCGGCAGTGGTACAACGAGGGCTTCATGTCGGAGGACGACTTCGACAATATCCTCGAATACTCGGATATGTGCGACAAGCACGGTCAGGAAGCCGTCGACGACTACATGGAGTTCCACGACGAACTCGACAACTTCGAGGAAGCCTACTGCGGTGAGTGGGACAGCGAAGAAGACTTCGCCCGGCACATCGTTGACGAGTGCTACAATCTCGAACGCGAGATGGGAGACCTTGCCCGCTACTTCGACTACGAAGCCTTCGGACGCGACCTGTTCATGTACGACTACTCGATGGGCGCAAACGGCAACGTGTTCCGCGTAGTCTGACCCCGAACCTCCCTCTCTCCCCGGCAAGGGCTTTTCCGAAAGGAAAGGCTCTTTTGCTGTTCCAACCGCCGATTTTTCAATTATTTTCAGTAATTTTGTGTTACTGAAAATAAGATATATGAAAACTCAAATACTTCGTATTCCGGAAATTCCGAACGATAAAGTCGTTCTTCTCAATATCTCGAAATCGTACAATGCCGATAAAGATACCGACCCTATGTTTATCCGCGAGAATGTGTACGAAATGACCCGTAAATACTGGACGGTCAACCTCGATATTGTGAGGGAGGCCGAGTATGCCTTCGGTGTCGCCAACGGCATTGTCGTTGCAGTCTTTACTGATTTGAAGTGGGATTATATAGAATCCCCACATTTTGGCACTATGCGTAAAGCCTTTACAGGTCGTAGCGTTGACAACAGCCCTTATCTCGGTTTAGACCTTTCCGAATACATGGCAGTCCGTAATCCATTCAGGTATGTAAATATCGAAGTTACACGGCAGTAACTTCTCTTAAATTTCATATTATCAGGCTCGCAGTTTCCGGACTGTGAGCCTTTTTCGCGTCTTTTCCTCTCCTTATTTATAGCAGTAATTTCGTGGCAAAGTTAGTTTTGCCATGTCAAAGACCGCATATCACATCTCACTCAAAGGCTACGTCGGAGGCTGGGACTTCGACCGTAGCGATGTCGACGCTGTGCTCGCCGAGAACGACGGCAAGCGCGTCAACGTCCTTATCGACTCGCTCGGTGGCTCGCTCGCTACCGGCCTCTCTATCTCTGCCGCTTTCCGTAACCACGGCGATGTGGCGGTGCATTTCGTCGGACTCAATGCCTCTGCCGCCACCATCGCTTCGCTCGGTGCGGCCCACATCTCAATCGACGCCGGGGCTATGTACCTCGTGCATAAGTGCTCGATGGCTTTCTTCGAGTGGGGCAGTCTCAACAGCGACCAGTTCGCTACGCTCATCACCGACATTGAGAAGATTAAGGCCGACCTCGATAAGCTCGACCTCAATGTAGCCCAACTCTACGCCAAGAAGTGCCGCAAGCCCGTTGCGGATCTTCTCGCACTTATGAAAGTCGGAGGCTGGCTCACCGCCAAGGAAGCCCTCGACTGGGGCTTCGTCGATGAAATCACCGACCTTGCCGATGAACCGGCTCCCAAACTCACCGACGCCATCGCATCCGCTATGGCGAGCGCCGGTATGCCCATACCCAACATTCAAATCTCCGAATCCGACAAGGAGTCGGCGTTCGGCAAGTTCCTCGCTGCGCTCACTTCCTTCTTCAAGCCTACCGCCAATCCCGTAACTAATTCACTCCACAACGCCATGATTAAATCCTACAAGTTCCTGTCGGCTGTCCTGGCCGACAAGCCTCTGACCGTGACCGACGGCGCCGCCTCAATCACCACCGAACAGCTTGACTCCATCGAGAACGCGCTCGCCGACAAAGATAAACTTGTCAACGAGCAGAAAGCGACCATCGAAGCCCACGAGGCCACTATCAAGACCAAGGACGAGACTATCGCTTCGCTCCGGTCCAAACTCGAAAAGAAGCCCGCCGAAGACTCCAAGCAGGTCATCGACGAGGGCAAGAAAGACACGGAGCCGGCCAACGAGGCAGAGACATACTGCAAGACCGTCAACTCAGCCCGCAAGCTCTACAACATGGTCTAACCCCGATTCCCGATTTCAAATTTCCAATCCCCAAAAATATGGCAGGTAAATTTTCCTTTTCCCTCGCTCAGTATCAGGAAGCCGCGACTATCTACCGCAAGGATCTTCTCATGCTGCCTATCATCGGCATACAGGAGTCCTTGCAGTATATGACCGGTCGCCCCGGCATCCGATACAAGGAGGAAGTCGCCTCTATCAGCGGCGACGCGCAGTTCGCGCCCTACAAGCCCTCGCGTTCGCAGGACTTCAACCTCAATCTCGACTTCCGCACTCTGGAGACTTTCTTCGGCTCCGTTGTCGCCAAGTTCGAGCCTAACTCGGCTATCTCCACGCTTCTCGGCACAGGTGCCACCAAGGGCGACGGTCAGATGACCACGCCCACCGCGCTCCACGTGCTCGCCCTTATCGCAAAGGGTCTCGCCGAGCATCTGAACGACGCTCTGTGGAGCGGCAAGCGCAATCCCGGCGGCGATACCACCGCTGACCTTTTCGATGGTTTCGATACCATCACCGAAAAGGAGATTGCCGCAGGTGCTATCGCTTCCGACCTCGGCAACTACATGAAGATTGACGAGGCCATCACCTCGGCCAACGCCGTCGACGTTGCCAAGTCGATTCTGTTCTCGCTCGACCCGCGACTCCGCAAGGAGGAACTATATATGTTCTGCTCGCAGGACTTCGCCGACAAATACAACGAGGGCTATCTGATGACTCACGGGGGTATCTCTTACAATACCCAGTATGACCAGACCGCCGTCGAAGGCTCCAACGGTCGCCTCAAACTTGTGCCCCTCTATAACAAGATGGACTCCAAGTTTATCCACATCTGCCCGAAGTCCAACATGCTCGTCGGCTACGACCAGATGGGCGACATCGAGAATATCCTCGTCAAGGAGTATGAGCCGTTCATCCTCTCGTATATCGCCACTATGTTCTTCGGCGTTCAGTTCGAGTCTATCGACAAGCGACGCTTCAAGGCTGTGGAAATCACCGTCTAACCCTTAACACCCATTCAGATATGGCTACAAAATGTACCTCTATCCAAAAGTCGCTCGGCTGGTGCCAAGGCACTCCCGAGCTTCCGGGTGTGAAGCGTCGCATCTACTATCTCGCCAAGTCGCTCATCCTCGGCTTCCCTCAGTTGCCGCGCGATGAACTTGGCCGACCCACTTCGGCTATCCTAACCGGCGAGTACACTCTTGCCGCTGATGCCAAGTGGAAGTATATCGACATTCTCCCCGACAAGTCGCAGCTGACCTCGGAGGCTCAGGGCGAGCTTCCCTCGCAGACGCAGCTCAACAAACTCGTTGCCGTGCATCCGGGCGTCGGAGCGGATGCCTCCGCTGCCGCCGCTTACATCAACAACACCGACAACGTGTTCGTCGTAGAGGATATGAAAGGAAACTTTCGAGTCCTCGGCAATGACAAGTGGAGCACCAAGGCGACTGTCGCCCAGGATCTCGGTCAGGGTGCCACCGGCACTACCTCGACCACTATCAATGTCGAGGCTACCGACGAAGTGCCCGCGCCCTTCTTTGTCGGCACACTCGAAACCGAGGACGGCGACATCAAGTGCGGTCAGGCCGCGTAATCTCCGCGCTCTATGATAAAGAGAAGCGTCAGGGAGGGAGACAATTCTCGTGCCAGTGAGAGCAGAGTAAGCTCGCTTAACTCTGCCGAGCGCAGCCGAGAATGCCGGTACGGAATAGCGTTGGACGAGGTGTTGAACGACATCGAAGTTCCTTCGCTTGACGTTCCCGACCTTGACGCTTCTTTTGTTCCCTCGGCTCAAAGCAAAGACCTTTTCGCCGAGAAGAAGCGGGCGGCATGGAAAGATGTGCAACAGGCAGAAGCCCGTTGCGACTTCGCACCAAACAAGGTGCGAATTTCCTACCGCCATCCCTCGTTCGGCATTATCTCCCTCTGGAAAAAATCGGTCTACGGCAGAACCTTGACCGACATTAAGGCTGACCCCGATATGGTCGAGAAGTTTGCTCAGGGCATGAATACCCTTATCCGGCAAATCCTCGGCCATTCGCTCGCCGGTGGCGACTGGTGCATCGTTACCTCGCCCAAGCGTCGCCACAAGGAGCACAACTTCGCCTCGCTCATTTCTGCCCGGCTCGCCGCACTCTTGGGCGTGAACTTCTACGAAGATCTCGCCGAGTGCCACTCGAAGCATCGTGTCGGTGCGGTCTTTACCTTTGGAAAAGAACCGCCCAAGGAGCGGAACATAATCGTATTCGACGATTTTGTTACCACCGGTGCCACGATGATCTCGATGAAAGCATTGCTCGAACCTCTCGGTTATAACCTCGTGTTCTTCACCGGAATTAACAACAAACTATAATGGACCACAAATTCACCCAACAGATAAAGGAGTGGCTGGAACAGCCGCAGTCGGAGCGCGACTATACTGTCGGCGCTCTCTATCTTCTGAAACTCTCAGGCAATCAGATTATGTACCGTAATCTTATTGCCAATCCGTCTGCAAAGGCTGACTTCATCGAGTATCAGATTCAGAAGTATTACAACTTCCGCGTTCAAGCCCTGACTCATGCACAGGTCGAGGAAATGGCCGCACAGGTGCAGACCATTGCCGACGAGCATCATCTGAGCGATGATGCTTCTACCGTGCCGGAAGATGAACGTCGCCTCGGCAAGCGCGAAGACCACGATTCGCTTCCCGACGAAATCAAGGCGAAATACGTTGAGAACCTTTCGCTTCTCCAACGTATGCGCGAACTCCACCTCCGGCTCCGCTCGCTTTCGCTTGACAATGCTACCTGCCCGGACTCCGAGCGTTATCCGTTCCTCAAAGAACTTATATCGCTCGACAAGAAGTTGCACTCCAACTGGGAGGAATACGACCACTACATAATTTCTTCGCCCCAAGCAAAACCCTCAAATGCCGCGAAGAAATCTACAAAATCTGCCGTTTCAGGTCGCAAATCCGCTTCTAAAAAGGCAAATTCTGTATGAAACGTACAGCAAACATCTCCGAAATTCTCCGCCCGCTTGCCGATAATCCTTTTCAGGCTTATCTGAGCAATGCGGTGCAGGTGGCCGACATTCTCGAATGGATTCTCGAACAAGTCGGTGTCGCAGAAGTCTGGCAGACTTCTTTCTCCATCTCGGAGGAATTTCTGCGGCGACTCTTTTTCATCACCAAGGATAAAAAAGTGTCGCGCATAAACCTGGTGCTCGACCACAAGGCGACCAACAAGACGCTCAAACTTTGGGCATTCATTACCCAAGTTATCGAGCGTACCTATCTTGCTGACAATCACAGCAAGATTTTGTTGGTAAAATCCGAAGCCGGAGATACTGTTTCGGTCATAACCTCACAGAACTTGACCCGTGGCAACCGCCACGAATCGGCGTTTATCTCCACCGACAAAGCAATCTTCGACCGGCTCCGCGAGCAGGTCAACGACCTTATCACAAATCACAGCGTACCACTCCATGACCTATTCAGAGAACGAATTGCAGCAGATTGAGAAGTATGCCTCAATCTACTTGAAGATTTCGGACATCGCCGTTATTCTGGACGTTCCGGCTGATGTGCTGCGCTCGGACATTGCCGACCGCTCTACCGATGTGTCGAAAGCCTACCGTCGCGGCAAAGCCGCTTCAAAGGTCAAGCTTCATTCTCAGGAAATGATGC
>Ga0209064_1004394_pt1 | contig 10571 bp, 8 predicted proteins | sample Inofromicrocosms_FD_187498 | JGI IMG/M metagenome (GOLD analysis project Ga0209064, IMG submission 187498) | Mouse cecum microbial communities from Vienna, Austria - Inoculum for glucosamine and mucus D2O microcosms (SPAdes) (version 2) | ecosystem: Host-associated > Mammals > Digestive system >... | reverse complement strand
CCAAGATCGAAGGGATCAACGTTGTATATGCAAGCATAGATGCCGATCGCGATTTCTATGACGGGGATGAGCCGCTTGTTGAAAGTGTTGACGCGCGCGGATGCGATGCACTGAAGTGCCTTGACGTCTACGCTCCGAAGAAATTGTCGGTTGACCGTACCAACACGTCTCTCGTTGATCTTCGCGTAACCGATGGCGGCCATATGAACTTCTTGGATCTTACGGCGCTGGGTGGGCTTGAGAGTCTTTCGTTTCAGCACGGTTTCCCAAAAAGCTTCGAGCTCGATAAGTCGAATTTGCGATCCATTGATAGTCAGGGAGGGGGAGCAAGCCTCAGATCACTCAATCTGTCGGGCGCAAGTCGCCTCGAGAGGATCGTGCTCAACTATGTTGGTCTCTACTCAAACAACCTGGATCTGACAGGATGCGTGAATCTTCGATTCATTTCCCTTAACGGCAGCAATCTGACATCCTTCGATGTACTCTCGCTTCAAAGCCTGAAGGAGCTTTCGCTATGCAATAACTGCATGAGTGCCGCTGTCGTTTCCCAACTGCGATCGCAGTGTGCGGCCCGCGGCATAGAGTTTGAGGCCGATGATCAGTTTACGGCCGCCAAGGCGTTTCCCTCCGGTATCAGCCTCTCGGCTACATCGTTTGCTTATGACGGAAAGGCGAAGGAGCCTAAGGTTGCCGTACCGGGCCTGGTCGAAGGCTCTGATTACTGGGTTTACTACGAGAACAACGTCAATATCGGCACAGCGAAAGCGACGGTGCTCGGCCTGGGTTCTTATCGTGGCAGAAGCGCCACAAAGACGTTCCGCATCGTCTCGTCGTCCTCGGCGGGTCTTGGCGCTTCGACAAGCGGGAATGCGGGAGCTCCCTCTGGGAAAACCTCCATCGCCAAGGCCTCCATCAGCGTGAAGTCGAAGGCCTACAACGGAAAGACGCAGAAGTGCGCGGTGCCCACGGTGAAGGTGGGCGGCAAGGCGCTGCGCCACAAGGTGGACTTCACCTACAGCTGCAAGGCCGGCAAGAAGATCGGCTCCTACAAGGTGACCGTTAAGGGCGCGGGGAAGTACGCGGGCGCCAAGACTGCCACCTTCCAGATTGTGCCCAAGGGAGCGAGCATCGCCAAGCTCTCCAAGGCCAAGAGGGCCTTCACCGTGAAGTGGAAGAAGCCGAGCAAGGCGCACCTGAAGCAGACGACCGGCTACCAGGTGCGCTGGTCCACCAGCAAGAAGTTCACGAAGAAGGCCACCAAGGTGAAGACCGTCAAGGCGACCTCGGCCGCCGGCAAGAAGTGCACGCTCAAGGTCTCCAAGCTGAAGGCCAAGAAGACCTACTACGTGCAGGTGCGTACCTACAAGAAGGTGGGCGGCAAAACCTACTACTCCAGCTGGTCGAGGGCCAAGGCGGTGAAGACGAGGAAATAGCAGAAAGCATACAGGCGCGGAGCCCTATCAAGGGCAAGAGGCTCATTGCTGCAAAAATGAATGTGGTTGTCTTTTATTACACGAAACTCTTCAATTGTTACATGCATCTTGTTAATGTCTGGTTTTAAGTGAGAATTGAAATGCAATGCCAATTTGCTGTCTCGGGCAGTTTGCATCCCTTTAACCTGCCTTTCCGATAAAACTCGGGGGGGGGGCGCTCATTGGCCTATCGTGTTACTTTGTGAGCGACCTGGGAAGAAGGGGTAGCTAGGCTGTATGTACCATTTGGTTGTTCTCGACAACGTTCCCGAAGCCCGAGCGGCTATGGAGGGAGTTGTGGCCGAAAGCCCTTTCGGCCCGCTTTTCGATGTGACATCGGTGGCTTCCGAAAAAGCGTTGTGCGATCTCGTTGATGCTGGACGGGGCCCCGATGTCCTGTTGACTGACATTCGTTTGGACGACCACGGTCCCACGGGCATCGATATCGTCCAGCGGCTGTTTCCCGAGGGCTGCGCAACGCAGGTCATTTATGTGACCGGCTACGTGGAGTATTGCACCGATGTATACGAGACGGCCCATATGTATTTTCTCATGAAGCCTGTTAAGCAGAAGGAGATAGATCGCGCCTTGGCTCGTGCTGTGCGCAATTTGGAGGCGAGAAGCCTCGAGACCCTCATGGTCAAATTCGGACGTGAGTCGGCCGCATTGCCGACTCGGGACATAGTCTTCATCGAAAGCCGCCGCCGCAAGTTGGAGATTCACGCTCTGTGCGGGGTGTATGAGACCTATGGAACCGTCGCCGCCATGCTCGATCGGCTGCCTGGGGAGTTCGTGCGATGCCACAAGAGCTTCATTGTGAATTTGAACCAAGTAGCCCGCTTGAACGGATCTGAGTTCGTGCTCAAGACAGGTGAAGTCGTGCCGATCAGCCAGCGTTGCCGCCAGAAGGCGCGCGAGCGCTTCTTTCAACATTTGAGTCGGTAGCAGAAGGGGGCGGCGTGCTTCGGCGAATTTCCTCTATGCTGCTTCCCTTCAGCCAGTTGTGCTGCGGAATCGTAGCCCTCAACTGGCTTTGGCGGCTGGATTTCCCCTGGGGTTATTTCGTGGTGGCAGGGGCAATCATCCTCGCCTGCGTTCCCGTGGATTTCCTCGTGTTGCGCGAAATGAAGCGGGCGCAGCATGCTCAGGCGGCCCGCATGGGCGTGCAGGCTCTGGAAGATCAGGAAAAGGCGCTGCAGTCGTACCGCGAGAGCATGGAGCGCCATCGGGAAGACGTGCTGCATGTCCGTCATGCGGCAGCCGAAGAGCTCGGTCGGGCCCAGGAGCTTCTGGCGAATGAGTCTGATGATTCGTGGGGGCATGCGAACGAGGCGATGGCGTTGCTCGATTCCATCGGCGGCCGCTTGTGCGATCATCCCTCGGTCAATGCCGCAGCGGCCATGAAGCTGAGAGACGGTCGGGCGGCGGGGGTGGAGATGGACTGCTCACTTCGCCTGTCGGCCTCCTTGACGGTGCGGGCCAGCGAGCTTTGCGCGGTGATCATGAACCTGGCAGACAACGCTGTGGCGGGTGCTCGGCGTGCAAAGGCGGCTGGAGCGAGGGAGCCGCACGTGTTCCTGCGGGCATTTCAGCGGGGGGAGTATCTGGTGGTGGAGACCCGCAACAGCATTGCCCCGATCGATGAGCCGAAGTTTCGCATGACGTTGGATGGCCGACGCAAGAGGAGCACCCGTCCGAGCGGGCCGGAAGGCCACGGGTGGGGTCTCGCCATTGTGGAGGGCATCGCCAAGCGCTATGGGGGCGCCCTCACGGCCTGCGTGGAGAACGGCATGGCAAGGACCACTGTGATGCTCCATGTACCGGAGCGCGAGGGATGCGGCGGAATGGGGGAGGATCTGTCGTGAACCTGGTGTTGGCAACAATATTTGCTCCCGAGAACCTGTTCGTCAACGGATTCGCGGGTTTGGCCTCGCTCGTGCCGTACCTCTTTATGGCCTGGATGCTGCCGCCAAAGTCGCCCCGTGCCTACTGGGCGGTCTGCATAGGAATGATGGCGGGTCTTTCTCTGTTCCGGCCTCTGTACACGCCCCTTTTGAGAATAGCCCTCATGTTTCTTACGACTGTTGTCGTCCCCCTGGTGCTCCTGAGCGGATCGTTTCCGCGGCGACTTATCGTCATGACCGTCTGCCTTCTCCTGCAGTCGTGCGCAGAAATGATAGGGGCTGGCTTGTGGGTGCTCATGACGGGTTTGGGCACTATGGACAACAGCCTGGCCTGGGAGTACCCGCTGCCTTTTCTGCTGACGGGCACTGTTGGTCATTTAGTGTGCCTACCGCTGATGCTTACGGGAATGATGAAGGTGTATCAGCGCTGGTTCCCCTTGCGGAAGGGGGACGGCGGTGCAGGCGAGGCGGCTCCTTCGTGGCTTGTGTGGTACTCGCTTTTCCCTTTGACGCAGCTGTTTCTGCTCATAATGATTGAGAATATCGTTGCCGACCACTGTCATGGTGACCTGGCCTACACGTTGGCCATTTTGGCGTTGTTCGTCCTGTGCTTTGCAGCCGACGGACTTTTGGCAGCATCTATGGCGCAATCGGCGAAAAAGGAACAGGCGGATTTCGAGGCGGCCGCATTGGAGAAGTCGGTGGCGGCCTGCCTGAAGCAGGTGAAGGTCATGGAGGCCGAACTGATGGAGACAAGTCGCCTGCGCCATGATCTGCGCAATCACGTTCAGGTAGCCCAATTGCTGGCCGCTCAGGGGCAATATGAGGCGGCGCGGGCCTATTTGGCCGAAGCGTCTCTGGTGCGCGAAACCCGGTAGGGCCGGGCCGCCTGCCCTAGACGAAAGTCGGCGAAGTTGCATGCGGTAGAGCCGGCCCTTCGGCGCTTGCACAGCATGGCTATTGCCAATGCCGAACATCACTTGTTACACGGGCCATCGCGTTTGTGACGGCCTTGTTTTCTTTCCAGTGATGAAAAGGGAAAATTGATCGAAAAGGTAAGAGAAGGCCAATGGTTCCAAGCAAGTCTTATTCATGGCAAGTCAAGAACTGGCGAGAGAAAGAGGGGTCGGACGGCGCGCCCGGGAATGAATCGGGAGGCATCGGTAACAACAAAACGAGCAAAGGAGAGAGAGTATGGAAAGCGTATTCAAGAAATCGGCGTGTCTGCTGACAGCGCTGGCATTGTCGGTGACCATAGTCGCACTACCCGTCACCGCCGACGAGGCCCACGCGGCCGAGAAGCCCTACATGAAGAAGATCGGCGTGAAGTTCGACTTGAAGAAGAACAAGGCGGTGAAGAGCAAGGAGAAAGTTGTTGGCGTCGGCAACAAAAACCTTAAAATCACAGTGAAGAACTACAAGACCGCTAAGCTGAAGAACGGCAAGAAGAAGACCACCTTCACGGTCGTCTACGACCGTAGCTTCAAGCCCATGAAGAAACAAGTACATAAAATGAACCGTTCCTACGATGGAACGTTGTTCGGCGGATTTTGGGTAGATGTTGTGGACTACTCCACCGGCAGCCTTGATGAGAGTGTCATGGACGAGCTCGGCGTGTCGGTGAAGCTCTCGAAGTGGAAATACTCGAAGAACAAGAAGTTCAAGGACGGCGACGGCTGCTGGGTCAAGTACCCGCTCCGTGCACAGGTTAAAGTTACGATAACCTATCCGGCCAGCTACAAGGGTCTTTGCCTGGGCGTTGGGGCCAACAGCTATTTCAACCCAGAGGGCTCCACTGCATACAAGGTCAATCAGGCGCACTTCGAAGGCAAAAGGCCCTTCGGCAAAACCTATATGTACAAGAAGGGCAAGACCAACTCCCATTGGATGCGGATCAAATAGACCATCGTGACGGAAGGAGAGGCGCCTGTGGTTACGCGAATGGTTAAATCCGCATTGCTGGCAACTTGTTGTGGTGTCCTGTTGGCTCTGAGCGGTTTTTCCGCGCACGTCGCCTGGGCAGATGGCGGGCATGCGAGCAATATCTACGCGCTCTACTACAAAAACGGAGAGAACTATACCCTCGTTTTGCAATCAGAGGAAACCCCTGGCGAAGGCTATGGAGAATATGTCCCCAAACAAGGCGGCAAAGTGACCGCAGCGATTGTGGAAACGAGCGGCGCAAAACGACGTGGATGGCTGTCCGACGTCGATTCCCGGGTGACAAAAGTAATAGTGCGTGACATCATCAAGCCATCGGACACTTTCTCTTGGTTCGAAGATATGACGAACTGCACTGAAATGAGTCTGGCTAAACTCGATGTGAGCAACGTGACGGATATGACCTCCATGTTCGCCCAATGCAAATCGCTTAAGAGCGTCGATGTGTCGGGGTGGGACACGTCGAAGGTTGAGAGCATGGCGCAGATGTTCTGGAACTGCTCGTCGCTTGAGGCCCTTGATGTGTCGCGTTGGAATACGGTGCGCGTAAAGACAACCCAATCGATGTTCAACAGTTGCACGTCCCTTGCAGCTCTTGATGTCTCCTCATGGAATATGGGCAGTCTTGAGAAAAGCCCATTAATGTTCAAAGAATGTCGCTCCCTGAAAACTTTGAACCTTTCAAAGTGGGATACGCCAAAGCTATCCAAAGCGTGGGAGATGTTCGGCCAGTGCTCTTCTCTGGTGACATTCATCGGTAATGGATGGCGTGCGGCAAATCTTGAAAACGCATCGGCAATGTTTATCCAGTGCTCGAAGTTGAAGGCGTTAGATCTCTCGACGCTTTCTATGGCCCGTGCGACCGATCTGAGCTCGTTATTCTACGGCTGCTCTGCTTTGGAGACGCTCAATCTGTCAGGATGGGACACTTCAAAGGCAATGCAGAATAATGGCCTTGGAGGATTTTTGGCGCAGTGCCCCCGGCTCTCTCTGATTACCTTGGGCTCCCGCACAAACGTAGGTTCGGAAATGCCTACTCCAAATGCTAAGTACATTCCAAATGCCACAGGCAAGTGGGTAAATGAGGCAGGCGATGTGTTCGCCCCCGCTCAAGTTCCCGTAAGCAGAGCGGCAACCTATGCCGCTGAAGGGTCAGCGGCCGCAGGTGCATTGGTGAAGCCGAAGCCCGTGCCGCCCGCAGTATCGCCAACCCCCAAGCCGTCTAAGATTTCCGTTGCCAAGGCCTCCATTAGCGTGAAGTCCAAAGTCTACAACGGAAAGGCGCAGAAGTGCGCGGTGCCCACGGTGAAGGTGGGCGGCAAGACGCTGCGCCACAAGACGGACTTCACCTACAGCTGCAAGGCCGGCAAGAAGGTCGGCTCTTACAAGGTGACCGTTAAGGGCGCGGGGAAGTACGCGGGCACCAAGACCGCCACGTTCAAGATCGTGCCGAAGGGGACGAGCATAGCAAAGCTTTCCAAGGCCAAAAAGGCGTTCACGGTGAAATGGAAGAAGCCGAGCAAGGCGAATTTGAAGCAGACGACCGGCTACCAGGTGCGCTGGTCTACAACGAAGTCCATGAAGGGCGCGAAATCCAAAACCGTGAAGGTCGCCTCAGCGGCCGGCAAGAAGTGCGTATTGAAGGTCGCCAAGCTGAAGGCCGGCAAGAGGTACTACGTCCAAGTGCGTGCCTGCAAGAAGGTCGGTAAGGCCACCTACTATTCCAGCTGGTCGAAGACCAAGACGGTGAAGGCGGGGAGATAGGCTTTGCCAGAAGCGCGTTCTGGCCCTTCAAGGAGCACCAAGTTGCTTTTTGTTACATCGATCGAGTCAACTATGACAAGCGTGTTTGGCTCTAGCGACTTGTCGATACAATCGTGTTGGTCAATAGAAGAGTAGAAAGGGAAGGGATATGAAGAGAACGATGGCTTCATTGAACGGCCGCTGCGGGAGGCTGCGGGTACTGTGGTTGTGCGCAACGATTGCGGTCCTCGTCGCCCTCGCGATGATGGCACCTCAAACGGCCTATGCGGCATCCGAAAAGGAGCCCAATAATAGCGCCCAGCAGGCGACTGCCATGACGTGGGGGAATGGCTACTCGGGAGCAATCTCTAGTTCCAACGACGAGGACTGGTTCAAGGTGACCCTGCCCTCGGCCGGCAAGTTCACGCTGTCCTTCGGCCACACCTACAAGAAGGATTCTGGATCCTGGAGCGTGACGCTCTACGCCGCCGACAAGGCGACGCGGCTCCACTCGGAGTCGTGGTCCAACAAGTCCACGGGGACCGACTCGTTCACCATGGGGCTGAAGGGCGGCACCTACTACGTGAAGGTCGATTGGAACTGGAGCGAAGTCATCGGCGAGACCTACACGCTCAAGGTCGATCGTGCGCTCAATCACGCTTCTCTCTCGCTGAAGAAATCGACCGTCGAGTACACCGGCAAATCGCTTAAGCCGACCGTTACGGTGAAGTGCGCCGGTGCTAAGCTTAAGAAGGGCCGCGATTATACCGTTTCCTACTCCAGCAACAAGAAGATCGGCACGGCCACCATCACCGTTAAGGGCAAGGGTCAGTATGCGGGTGCATCAAAGTCCTGCACGTTCAAGATCGTTCCGAAGGGCACTTCCATCAAGAAGGCCAAATCCGCCAAGAAGAGCTTCTCCGTATCCGTGAAAAAGCAGACCAAGCAGACAACGGGCTACCAGCTGCGCTACTCCACGAAAAAGTCGATGAAGGGCGCCAAGACCGCGACGTTCAAGAATGCAAAGAAGACCACCCTGAAGGTCAAGAAGCTGAAGGCCAAGAAGACCTACTACGTCCAGGTGCGCACGTACAAGAAGATGGGGGGCAAAACCTACGCATCTTCCTGGTCAAAAGCTGTGAAGGTCAAGACAAAGTAAAGTTGCAGGAACGGGAGAGGACGCGACTATGGCAAGAAAGAAGAGACACCAGCGTATCGCAGTTATTTTGGCAATGTGTTTGCTGATGCCATGCGCATCCTTCGCCCCCGCTACGGTGCCGAATGCTTACGCGGGCGCAACAACGTCAACACAACTCTCTCTGCAGGGTGCCGAGATTACTATGAACGGCCTGGTCTTCACGGAGTCGGTCAACGACGGCATTGGCCTTGAGCCCAATTTGACGGTAAAGTTGAACTCAAAGACTCTCGTTCGCGGACTGGGCAATGACTACTATGTTGATGCCGAAATTCACGATAACAAAATAGTGGCTACTGTTCACGGAATAGGTTCCTATAGCGGAAACGTGGTCAAGGAATATCCGCTTGAGTGCAAATTTGAAGGCGGATTTAAGTATGCAGTCGTTGATGGTCTTGCATGTATTCTGAGTTACGAGGGAGCATCTAACAAGGTAGACGTTCCGCAAAATCTCGGTGGTCTTTCTACGGCCTATGTAGCCAAGTATGCTTTTAGCGAAGCGACTTCAGTGCGAGAAATTGCCGTGCCTGGTACGGTGAAGGCGTTTAGTCGCTGTGCTTTGGCCGCCCCCAATTTACAGAAGGCCACTCTTGGGGAGGGAGTGAGTGAAACGGGGAAGCTTCTTTTCATGGGGTGCGATCAACTTGAAACGGTCAATCTTCCATCCTCGCTTAGGTCGTATTGGAGCTGTATGTTCACTGGCTGTGCGAGCCTCAGCGCCATTAATGTTTCGGAGACGAATCCTCGGTACTGTACGGTGGATGGAAGCATGTATTCGAAAGATAAGAGCTCGCTCCTTCTGTATGCAAACGGTCGAAAGGATAAAACTTTTACCGCCCCAAGTGGTCTGAGGGCTATTGCGAATCCAGGCCTTCGTGATGCTCGTCATGTCGAAGTTGTGAATCTTCCAAATGGGGTTACAGAGATAGGTGCAACCGCTCTGCGGGCTGATTGCATTCGGGTGATCAATATTGGGCCTTCGGTAACTACCATTGATGACTATGCATTTTCAGGAGGGAAAGGTCTGCGAGAAATAAACGTAGACGCTTCGAACCCAAGCTTCTCCAGCGTTGATGGCGTTCTTTTTTCGAAAGATGAGAGGGCGCTGCTCTGTCTTCCTCCGAGCCATCAAAAGAGAGAGTTTACATTCCAGAAGACAACAGAAATCGGCAAGCACGCCTTTTCGTATATATCAAACAAAACAGTTATCTTCGAGAATACGATAAACACCGTCGGTGCTTCAGCCTTTAATTATTGCAGTAAAGTCGCAGTACTTTTCAAGAACGGCCTTGCACAAAGGGCCGTAAACTCTGACTGCTTCTGGTATTCCACCCTTACGCTTGTGGGGGATGATTCAGTTGCGGAAGCGGCTCGCGCAAATGGTCAGAGCTACAAGACTATTTTCGAGTTTGAACACGATGTGACTCAAAGGCCCCCGCAAGAGAATAGCGAAGGTAAGGATGAAGGCGGCCAGGGATCAGTGCCCCCTGCAACTTCTGACGATACCGCTCATTCCGGCAAGCCCCAACCTGGCAGCAGCTCATCTACTTCCAAGTGGACTGCGATCTCTGCCGCTACGATAGCCGTGAAATCAAAAACCTATACGGGTAAAGCGCAGAAGTGCGCGGTGCCCACGGTGAAGGTGGGCGGCAAGACGCTGCGCCACAAGGTGGACTTCACCTACAGCTGCAAGGCCGGTAAGGCCGTGGGCTCCTACAAGGTGAAGGTCGTCGGCAAGGGGGTCTATACGGGCACCAAGACCGCCGTGTTCAAGATCGTACCCAAGGGGACGAGCGTGTCGAAGCTCGTGAAGGCCAAGAAGGCATTCACGGTGAAGTGGAAGAAGCCGAGCAAGGCGAATCTGAAGCAGACGACCGGCTACCAGGTGCGCTGGTCTGCCAGCAAGAAGTTCACGAAGAAGACCACCAAGACCAAGACCGTCAAGGCGACCACCTCCTCCGGCAAGAAGTGCCAGCTGAAAGTGTCGAAGCTCAAGGCCGGCAAGAAGTACTACGTCCAGGTGCGCACCTACAAGAAGGCCGGCGGCAAGACCTACTACTCCAGCTGGTCGAAGGCCAAGGCGGTGAAGACGAGGAAATAGCAGCTGTCGATGCGTCGACAGGATGAACGTCTTTTGCCGCGAAAAGGGGCGCCAATTGCTGCCGGAGAGAATGTCCAAATTGTGGCATAACTTGCATGTCGATGCCTGGGGGCGCCTCGGGTCGTATCACATCTATGCATATCGGCCCTCTTCCTGCATCGATGCACCGAAAAGCCCGATATGCGTAGTTCTCGGCGCATAAGTGCGCGAAAGCA
>Ga0209064_1004391_pt1 | contig 10577 bp, 5 predicted proteins | sample Inofromicrocosms_FD_187498 | JGI IMG/M metagenome (GOLD analysis project Ga0209064, IMG submission 187498) | Mouse cecum microbial communities from Vienna, Austria - Inoculum for glucosamine and mucus D2O microcosms (SPAdes) (version 2) | ecosystem: Host-associated > Mammals > Digestive system >... | reverse complement strand
AATACCGGAAGCCCCGGAGCAGGCGGAACCATCTCCATCCGTGGAATGGGTTCTGTGAATTCAAGTTCCCCTCTTATTCTGGTAGACGGTATTCCCGGCAGTATAGACCAGTTGAATCCGAACGACATAGAATCTGTTTCTGTCCTCAAAGATGCTTCTTCGGCAGCCATCTATGGTGCACGCGCTGCATTCGGTGTAGTCTTGGTCACCACAAAGAAAGCTAAATCTGGGAAAGCCAAAGTTTCTTATGACGGTTATTTCTCCTGGTCGAAGCCGACAGTTTCTACCGACTTTGTCACTTCTGGATATGACCATGCTTATATCTATGATACTTCCTACATGGGACAAAAGGGTTTCATGGGGGCTGCCACCGGATATACGGAAGAAGATTACAAAGAACTGGAAGCCCGCCGGTATGATACGACAGAAAATCCGGATCGCCCCTGGATTGTCACAACCACAGAAAGCGACGGCAGGCAGAAGTACAACTACTACGCCAACTTCGACTGGTGGAACTGGATGTATAAAGAAAGAATGCCATCGCAATCCCATAATGTAAGCATCTCGGGTGGTACTGATAAAATCCAATATTACGTATCCGCAAACTTTTACACGAAGGATGGTATGATGAAACGGGTAGACGAAAAATACACACAATACACATTAACTTCCAAATTCAGTGCTGAAATAAAATCATGGCTGAAAATCGGAAACCAGACAAACTACTTTGACAGTTCCCACACATATCCTGGTGAAAATGCAGCCAATGCAGCTTTTGCCAGAACCATGATAAACTGTGCACCTTACTACGTACCCATCGGCCCGGACGGCAACTATACCGGTCTGATGAAAAACGGAAAAGTCATCAACGAAGGGCGTGTTGCGGATATCTACGGTGGCGTATCCAGAGGTAATGTAGGAAAAAGACGTTTCCGGAACACATTCTCTGTCGAAGTTACCCCCATCAAAAATTTATCCGTAAATGCCGATTATACATTTGGTTTCACTATGGATGACAATTGGAAACGTCAGGGGGTAGTGTATATCTCAAACGGATATGCCAACGAAACACAATTGAGTACCTCTTCCACTCATAAAAAGGACTATATACAAAAGTCTATGTCCTACAATCCTTCTCACGTGTTCAATGCATACGCTACCTACGGCAACACTTTCGCAAAATCGCATAATATATCGGCAACAGTAGGTATGAATTATGAGAAACAGCAGAATCACGATCTGCTCGGTTATCGTACGGATGTATTGTCCGAGACCTTAAACGACTTGAATCTGGCCACAGGAACCGGCGCTTCGGATCTTAAAGCTACAGGTGGTGCATCTGCCTATGAACTATTCGGCCTTTTCTTCAGAGCCAATTATAATTATAAGGAACGTTATCTGTTGGAAGTAAACGGAAGATATGACGGTTCTTCGAGATTCCTCTCCGGCAACAGATATGGCTTCTTCCCTTCCGTATCTGCCGGATGGAGAATCAGTGAAGAGCAATTCTTGAAAAATTTGAATATCTTCGACAATCTGAAAATCAGAGCTTCGTACGGTGTACTCGGAAACCAGTTGGGAGTGAGTATGTATCCTTATTCTACAATCACCCAAAAACAATCTTCTTATATTGTCAACAATGCACTAACCTATTATCTAACTACTCCTGCCCCAGTAGCAGGCGACTACACTTGGGAAAAGGTAGGAACTCTCAATATGGGTATAGATATCAGTGTACTGAACAACAAGTTGAACTTCAGTGGAGATTATTTTATCAGAAAGACATCTGATATGTTCGTTGATGGTGTGACGCTTCCTGCCGTGTATGGTGCGAATCCTCCCAGACAAAACGCAGGAGAAATGAAAACCAAAGGATATGAACTGAGTGTAACCTGGCGCGACAATTTCAAACTTGCCGGAAAATCATTGAATTATGAAATATTTGGTTCCTTAGGCGATGCTACCTCTGAAATTACCAAATATCAGGGAAACGACACGAATATCCTGACGGATTATTATGTAGGACAGAAAATTGGAGAAATCTGGGGATACAGAACGGGCGGATTATTCCAGTCGGACGAGGAAGCAGCAGAATGGACAAGTAAAATAGACCAGTCGGCAGTAAACAGGGATATTTTAAAGAGTCAAGGTAAATGGTCTGTAGCACGTGGAGGAGATGTAAAATACCTTGATAAAGATGGTAATAATATCATCAACAATGGTGCAAATACGCTCGACGACCACGGAGACCTCGAAGTAATCGGCAACGAAACACCACGTTACAACTATGGTTTCGGAACAAACATCAACTGGTATGGGTTCGATTTCTCTATCGCATTTCAAGGTATCGGAAAAAGAGATTTATATCCGGACAAGGAAATGGAAAAATTCTGGGGGTCATGGGGACGTGTCAACAGTGCTTTTCTTCCTAAAGGACTTGCCGAACAAGCTTGGACGGAAGACAACAAGGGAGCATACTTTCCCCGTCTCGAACGCGGTAGCGCGGCATACAACGGCGACGGACAGATGCGGGTTGTCAACGACAGGTACTTGCAGAATTTGGCCTACCTGCGTTTGAAAAATCTTTCAATAGGCTATACGCTGCCTGCCACACTTACCACCAAAGCAGGTATCGAACGGTTGAGAATCTATTTCGCAGGTGAAAACTTATGTTATTGGTCGCCTTTCAAAACAGATTACATAGATCCGGAACAAGCGATATCCTCCAGCGACGCACGTATCTATCCGTTCTCAAAAACGGTGTCTGTCGGTGTAAATCTGACTTTCTAATTTTTCCAAACTAAACATATATAAGTATGAAAACAACAACGATACTAAAGAAAGCCTTTTTGATAAGCTCACTATCGCTTTCGTTCTGTGCCTGTGATTTGGAACAGTTGCCACAAGATAAAATGACCCCGGAAAATTCCCTGAAGAATGAAACGGAACTTAGACTATATATTAACGGACTTCTGCCTATGCTGTCGGGAGCATCCAATGTAGAGAACGGTGCCAGCGTAGCCGCCGGAAGAATGATGGAAAAGACTGACGATGTGATATGGCCTACACTTCCCGACTACATGACCGGCAAAAGAAGTTCTACACAATCAGCCGGAAACTGGGATTGGGATAATCTGCGAAAGATTAATATTTTCTTGAAATACTCTGTAAACTGCCCGGATGAGACTGTACGCGAAAAATACAATGCAATGGCTTATTACCTGAGAGCACAGTTTTACTATGACAAATTGAAAACATTCGGTGGAGTACCCTGGTACGACACTGTACTCGAAGACAATCTCCCGGAACTATACAAACCGCGTGACTCTCGGGAGATGATTGCAGACAAAATTCTGGAAGACTTGGATAAAGCTATAAAAAACGGTGTAGAAGCCAAAAGTCTGAATGAAATAACCAAATGGACTGCATTGGCTCTGAAAAGCCGTTTCTGCTTGTTCGAGGGAACCTTCAGAAAATACCACAATATAGAAGGTTCGGAAAAGTTCCTGAAAGAGTGTGTATCCGCTTCTGAGGCACTAATGGTCTCAGGAAAATATACCATTGACAAGGGAGAAGGCACAGACGTGGCCTATAGGGACTTGTTTGCGCAACCCGCCACAAACAATGCCAGTGATGTGGAAGTAATCACAGCTTATGCTTACAGTATTGCGTTAGGTATAAAGCATAACACGAACTATTCCATCATTAACGCCAGTGGCAACCAGATTGGACTTAGCAAAGCATTCATGGATTCATATCTGATGAATGACGGCAGCCGTTTCACAGACAGACCAGGTTATGAGACTATGATTTTCGGCGAAGAGTTTGAGAACAGAGACCCTCGTATGTTCCAGACAGTCAGATGTCCCGGATACGCCCGTATCGGAAAAACTCATGACGTAAACAGATTATATGAAGCCATGCAAATCTCTGCCACCGGATATATGCCGATTAAATATGTGCAATCCGGCGACCATGACAAGCAGACCAGTAATGAGAATGATATTATCCTGTACCGCTATGCGGAAGTCCTGTTGAACTATGCCGAAGCTAAGGCCGAGTTAGGTACACTTATTCAAACAGACCTAGAACAAAGCATCAAATTAATACGGGATCGCGTCGGAATGCCGAATATGAATATGGCGGCAGCAAATGCTAATCCAGATCCGGTATTGGCAGCACAATATCCGCTGGTATCCGGTAGCAATAAAGGAATTATCCTCGAAATCCGGAGAGAACGCAGAGTCGAAATGGTAATGGAAAACCTACGCTATGACGACATCATGCGTTGGAAAGCCGGTCATTTGTTTACCGAACAATTCAAGGGAGTCTATTTCTCAACAGTTACCGCACCTTCAACCAAGTATGATTTGGACAAACCTGCATACACAGTCAGAAATGCCAACTTCTACATCTATATAGGTGAACGTCCCAGCAATCTTACAGAAAAGAACTCAATCGGACTGAATGTAGGTATCTTCCTAAGCAATGGAAACTCCGGTAATAAAGTGGTCAACACGGATAAAGTAAAGACCTGGAATGAAGAACGCGATTACCTGGCTCCATTGCCTAGTTCCGCACTTGTTGTCAATCCGAATCTGAAACAGAATCCGCATTGGGACAGTCCTTCCGATTAATTAACCTATTATAAAACAGCATATAAATGAAACGACGTGATTTTATAAAAAACGCAGGTTTGGCATTGTCCGCAGCATTTGTACCTAATATAGCATTCCCCTCTTTTTTAAGAGGGAGTGCTCCTCTAAACAACGTTCTGTACAATGGCGTCACACTACCTGAAGTTTGGCCACCCAAAAATATCGGCATGAATTATGAGCCAATGCCGGTACCTTATCTTACCAATCGCCCGGAAATCATTCCTATTGACTTGGGAAGGCAACTATTTGTAGACAATTTTCTGATTGAGCGGACAGATATGGAGCGAAGGTCATATATACCTCGCAAAATGAGCCTCAACCCGATACTCAAACCGGAGACGGAACTGGAACAAGGGACTTACGGCATCCCCGGAGCCAGTGCCAAAGATGGCGGCGTATGGTGGGATCCGAAAGACCAGCTCTTCAAAATGTGGTATGAAGCCGGATGGCTGCACAGAATGGCATACGCCACAAGCAAAGACGGGATACATTGGGAACGTCCTAATCTGGATGTAGTACCGGGAACCAACCAAATCGTTCCGGAAATTGTAGCTGACTCTTCTACTGTATGGCTGGATCACTTTACAAAAAATCCCGAAGAGCGTTTCAAAATGTTCCTGCGTTCTCCCAACTCGATTCCCGGCTCCACAGAACGTTTCAATTATGGATTCAGCATGGTTTCGCCGGACGGCATCCATTGGGGAAAACCTGTCAAGACAGGGCCATGCGGAGACCGGAGCACAATGTTCTATAATCCTTTCCGACAGAAATGGGTATATAGTCTCCGGAATCCGGAAAACATAAACCGCGTACCTATCGGACGCTTCCGCTATTACCACGAACATTCAAATTTCCTGGAAGGGGCAAAGTGGACAAAAGAGGACCTGATTTTCTGGCTCGGTGCTGATTATCGGGATGACCCGGACCCATATATCGGTGACAAGGCACAATTATATAACTTGTCGGCTGTGCCTTACGAGAGTATCATGCTGTCATTACCCCAGATACATTTGGGGCCATCTAACGAAAGATGCAGAGAGGCAGGAGTCCCTAAAATCACTGAACTGAAAGTAGCTTACAGCCGTGACGGCTTCTATTGGGACCGAACCGACCGTCGTGCCTTTATCCCTGCCGAACGAAAGGAAGGAATATGGGACAGAGGGTATGTACAATCCGTAGGCGGGTTGTGTACCATCGTAGGCGACCAACTTTGGTTCTACTACATAGGATTCGAAGGAAACAAGAGAAAGAAAAGTCCGGTATATGAAAAGAACGGTATGCACGCCAATGGAAGTACCGGTATAGCCGTATTACGCAGAGACGGTTTTGTTTCTTACTCTGCCCAAAAGGAAAAAGAGACGTTACTAACCCGTCCGGTAACATTCACCGGCGAATATATGTTTGTAAACGTGAGTTGCCCGAACGGAGAGTTGAAGGTAGAAATATTAGACGCAGATAATAATGTAATTCCGGGATTCTCTGCAAATGATTGCAAACCTCTCTCGACAGACAGTACTATCGCACAGATAAAGTGGAAGAATAAGAAAGACCTGTCCGCCTTAAAGAGCCAACCGGTACGCTTCAAATTCTATCTTACCAATGGTGATTTGTATTCATTTTGGGTAAGTCCCGATATAGAGGGTGCCAGCAACGGGTACAACGCAGCAGGTGGCCCGGGATTCGGTGGCGGTACAGACAAAGAAGGGAAGAGAGCCTACAAAAAAGCAGCAGACTTCCCCAACTTATTAGAAAGATATTAAAATAATAAATAAACAATTGTAAACAATGATGGACAAAAAATTATTTGAAGGCGTGATAACTCCGATGGTGACACCCCTTATCAACAGGGGAAATATAGATTTCAAAGGCTTGGAGAAATTGCTTGACCACTTGATAAACGGTGGAGTCAGCGGTGTTTTCCTTATGGGTACTACGGGTGAAGGAACAAGCATTTCTTCCCGGATGAGAAAGGAACTAATCAAATATTCGGTAGAATATGTAAAAGGACGTGTTCCTGTATTTGTCAGTATCGCCGACTGTTGCATCGAAGAGAGCCTGAATATGGCTCGTTACGCGAAAGAATGTGGAGCCAGTTATCTGGTATCTGCACTTCCGTTCTATTTAGGATTGACCCAGGCAGAAATTGTCGACTATTATACAACGATTGCCGATAATATACCTCTGCCTTTGTTTTTATACAACATCCCGGCGCAAACCAAATTGATGATTTCCGTCGAAGCAGTCAAGACATTGGCAAAACATCCGAACATCATCGGCATGAAAGACAGTTCCGGCAACGGTACTTATTTCAATACATTACTTGCAGAAGTAAAAGCTGAGTATCCGGATTTTACCATTCTCGTAGGACCGGATGAAATGTTGGCCTCTACAATGGCGTTAGGTGGCAATGGCGGTGTAAACTCCGGTTCCAACTTGTTTCCCGAACTTTATGTCAACCTGTTCAAAGCCTGCAAAGCAAAGGATACGGAAAGAATACTCAAACTGCAAAAACTGGTCATGAAGGTTTCTACCGGAATTTATTCTGTTGATAAATCGAGTGTATCCTTTCTTAAAGGGCTGAAAGCCGCATTATTTACAGAAGGGTTAATAACCGACTACATCTGCGAACCTTTGCAGAAAGTAAACGGCACTGACCTGGAGACAATCAAAAAGAATGTAGCAGAGCTGAAACAACAAATCATTCAGGTATTATGAGAATAACATTCAAACTAATCACTCTATTGACTGCTGTTGCTATGACTTGTTCCTGTGGAAATACGAAAAAGAAGGTTGCACCTGTTGCGTCCGGTACTGATACTACGGAAGTAGACTGGAAATATGGATGGACGGTATCTGCCAGCCCGACACTTGACATGGATGCTTTGAAAGAACATCAGGCGCAATATCCCGAAAGATGGAAAGCTACATTCGAATATTTGAAAGGCACGGATTTGAGCAGGCTTTCTCCCGGCGAATACGAAATCATAGGGCGTGAAGTGTATGCCATTGTCAGTGAGTATGTTCCTAAAGAAGAAGCAGAATGCAACTTTGAAGCACATCGAAGATATATCGACTTGCAATACTTGATTAATGGGGAAGAAAGAATGGGAGTGACGACATTGGACAAGGTTGTCCCAATCGGCGAATATGACGAGAAGAAAGACATTGTCTTTTTCAAGCCTGATGCACCGGGCCTATATGAAGTGGCAACTCCCGAAGTCTTCTATATTTTCTTTCCTAAAGACGCACACCGTCCCAGTATAAAAGAGAAGGACGGAGTGAGCGTGAAGAAAATAGTCATTAAAATCAAAATATAGATATGCTGAAAGATAAGAAGTTTTATTCATGGATGGTAGTAGGGATGCTTGTTGTAGTGTCTCTACTCAACTATTTAGATAGACAAATGCTGGCTACGATGCGTCCATTCATCATGGTGGATATCAAAGAGCTGGAATCTATCACCAATTTCGGACGGCTGATGGCTATATTCCTTTGGATATATGCCATTATGAGTCCCATATCGGGAATGATTGCAGACCGTTTGAACCGTAAGTGGCTGATTGTTATCAGTCTGTTCGTATGGTCTGCCGTCACCCTTATGATGGGATACGTACATGACATCAGTCACTTGTATATATTAAGAGCGCTGATGGGAGTCAGCGAGGCCTTTTATATACCTGCCGCCTTGTCTCTGACGGCTGACTATCATCAAGGAAAAACAAGGTCTATTGCCATCGGTATGCTGACCTCGGGAATTTATCTGGGGCAAGCCATCGGCGGATTTGGAGCTACGGTAGCTGCCCATACTTCCTGGCAATTCACTTTCCACTCTTTCGGAATGATTGGCATCATTTATAGTTTTGTACTTATCGCATTGCTGCATGAGAAAAAGACTTATGTAGTACAGACCGAACAACGGAGAAGCATCAAGAAAAACCTTTTGATGACCTTCAAAGGACTAGCCGTATTGTTCAGCAATATCGCGTTCTGGGTAATGCTGTATTATTTTGCAGCTCTCAATCTCCCCGGATGGACAACCAAGAACTGGCTACCGACCATGGTTTCCGATACCTTGAATATGGATATGGAGTTCGCAGGACCGCTCTCCACTACCACTTTAGCCCTTTCTTCATTCGTCGGAGTATTTCTCGGCGGGTTTATTTCCGACAAATGGGTGCAAAAGAATATGAAAGGAAGAGTTTACACCAGTGCCACCGGATTGTCACTGATCGTTCCTGCCCTTTTGATGATGGTATATGGAAATAATATCGTATTCATTGTAGCGGGAGCCATACTCTTCGGACTTGGTTTCGGTATGTATGATACCAATAATATGCCGATTCTTTGTCAGTTCATTCCCTCGCGTTATCGTGCCACAGGCTACGGGCTCATGAATTTTGTCGGAATTGCTGCCGGAGCTATTATCACCAACGAACTGGGCAAAGCGTTCGAAGCTAATTATAAAGACCTCGTCTTTTTGATAATGATCCTCTCTGTATGTCTGTCCATATTCCTGCAATTGAAAGTGCTGAATCCCAAAACTATGGATATGACGGACGAATTAATGGCTGAATCGAAAAATAAATAAAGACATAAACTGAACAATTATGAAATATACAGACTCATTTCGCAGATTAATCAAACTACCTGCAAGCATTATCATGTTCTTGCTATGTTGTTTAGTATCTTACAGTTGTGGCGGTACGGATGACGGAATATCCGAACCACCAGGAAACTCCGGTACAGACCTCGCACCGGATCCTGACGACCCGTCGGATGATTGGAGAACCCTCTACAATGGAATCATATTACCTTCTGTATGGCCACCGAAAAATATAAATATCAGTTCGTACGAACCTATGAAAGTTCCTTATCTGGAAACTCCCCCGGAAGTAGTTCCTATTGATATAGGACGTCAGCTATTTTTTGATAACTTCCTGATAGATAATACCGATTTGGAACGCAAATTCTATAAACCTAAGAAATACGCACAGAACCCTATACTAAAGCCTGAAACGGCTCTGGAAACATCGAAGATTCCCGGTGCTTCCGCCAAGGATGGCGGAGTATGGTGGGAGCCTAGAGAACAGATATTCAAAATGTGGTATGAAGCCGGATGGCTCAATAAGATGGCTTATGCAACCAGTAAAGACGGTGTCAACTGGATGCGCCCGGATTTGAATAATGGTTCGAACGAACTTCTGACATTATCCAGATTCCCCGCAAATTCATGCGCAGTCGTACTGGATTACGATGCATCCGACAATGAAAGATATAAGATGTTCCTACGCTCGCCGAACGCTGACGCAACGGACAATGCCGGCTACTGCATGATTTCTTCGAATGGAAAGCAATGGAGCTGGTTTACTAAAACTGGCCCATGTGGTGATAGAAGTACCATGTTTTATAATCCTTTCCGCAAAAAATGGGTATTCAGCATACGTACCCTCGGTGTATTGGGTAACTCCCCACATGGTAGAGCCAGATATTATAGGGAACATTCCGACTTCCTGACCGGTGCTGTCTGGACAAAAGCCGATGTTGTATTTTGGTGCAATGCGGATAACAAGGACACCCCAGATCCGGAATTCAATCTGCCACCGGAACTTTATAATCTGAACGCTGTTGGCTATGAAAGTGTCATGCTGGGATTGCATCAGATTCTATTGGATGAGAATGAAATTGCCAAAGCTGCCAACAGGCCTAAAATCACAGAGTTGAAAGTTTCTTTCAGCCGTGACGGTTTCCATTGGGACAGGCCTTACAGAGAGGCATTTATTCCGGCTACCCGCACAGCCGGCAGTTGGGATCGTGGTTATGTGCAATCCGTTGGGGGAATCTGTACAGTTGTAGGCGACCAACTAAGATTCTACTATATCGGATTCAAAGGTGGAGATTCCTCAAGCTATATGCATTCGA
>Ga0209064_1004384_pt1 | contig 10598 bp, 5 predicted proteins | sample Inofromicrocosms_FD_187498 | JGI IMG/M metagenome (GOLD analysis project Ga0209064, IMG submission 187498) | Mouse cecum microbial communities from Vienna, Austria - Inoculum for glucosamine and mucus D2O microcosms (SPAdes) (version 2) | ecosystem: Host-associated > Mammals > Digestive system >... | reverse complement strand
CTCGCCGCCTTCTGGACGCTCTTCCGGAGGCGCATCGTCGCCGTCAGCTTCGACGAGGACTTCGCGCGGACGCGCGGGCTCCCGGTGGCCTTCGTCAACACGGCCATGACCCTCTTCACGGCACTGGCCATAGTCCTCTCCATACGTATGATGGGCATAATGCTCCTCATGTCGTTCCTGTCCCTGCCGCAGATGGCCGCAGAGACGCTGACCCGACGCTACACGCCCCTGATGCTGCTGTCCTTCCTCTTCGCCCTCGCAGGCGGCCTCGGCGGCCTCGCGGCGGCATGGCACGTTTCAGTCCCCGCCTCGGCGGCGATAGTCATCATCCTCACGGCCCTCTACCTCCTCGCCGCCCTCGCCGACGCGATCCGCTCCAGAATACAGGGACATATGTAGAGGCATATGCATCTGCATTCACCTGTGATAAAAAGAGAGACTGTGTCATAATTAAGATTTACGACACAGTCTCTTACGTTATCCGGCCTTAACCGGCCTTATTTATCCGGCCTTGAACGGCCTTAACCAGCCTTATTTATCCGGCCTTAAACGGCCTTAACCAGCCTTATGGTTTTCAGAGGATTGCCTTGAAGGTCCTGCCGCCCTGGCGCACGATCACGGGCCGGCCCTTTTCAGGGGCGGAGAGGCGCATGCCCTGAAGGTCGTAGTATTCGGCCTGCGTGTCGCCGTCGGCTCCGATGCCGCCTGCTCCGCCGTCGCCTTTCTCAAGGACGACGTTGAGGCTGAGGTCGCCGTCCCGCACCCCGTCCGCGTTGACCGTCTTCGTGACAAACCCTTCCTTCTCTATCCTCACGGCGTAGCTGAGGAAGGCGAACACCGGAAGCGGGTCGTAGACGTAAAGGCCGGGCGAGGCCTCCACGCACGGTGTGCCCGCGTCCTGCCCTGCCACCACAAGCACGAGCCGGGCGTTCCCCACGGGGACGCCTTCGGCATCGGCCACGGCGAGCTTCAGTACGCGGTCGGCGGGAATCTCCTCGTCAATGACCACAGTCCAGCCTTTGCTGACCGCGGCCGAGGCATCGGCACTCACCGCTCCGGGATTGCCGGAAAGGAACAGCTTCTTCATCCATCCCTCCTCTCCGGGAACGATGCCCAGATCCCACACGTCGGGAAGCTGCGAGCATATCTGCTCTATGGCCGGGGCCTCAAGGCTGTTGGCGCGCAGGGACACGCCCCAGAGCTTGGTGTTGGCCGATAAGTTGACCGACGAAAGGCGGTTGAAGTCCAGCATGCAGCCGTAGAGGTTCTTGTGCCGGCTGAAGTTGACAGCCTCGAGCCGGTTGCGCGAGCAGTCCACGTATGCGAGCGACGAGCCGGGGACGTTGAGGCTGCCGAGGCTGTTGTATGACGCGAAAAGCGATTCCAGCTTGGACCCGTTGCCCCACTTGATGCTCCCGATGCCGTTGCGCGAGATGTTGAGGTGGGTGATTCCGGGGTTGGCCGAGAGGTCGAGCGTCCCGGCGAACATGTTGCGCGACACCACAAGCTCCTTCAGCGCGGGGGCTGCGGAAAGGTCGAGGGAAGAGAGGCGGTTGCCGTCGAAGTTGAGGAGCTTAAGCTCGTTCATCACCGGGGCGAGAACCACTTCTTCCAGCATGTTACCGCCGGCGAACACCTGATTGAGGATGGCGTTGCCGGAGAGGTCGAGCTCCGAGAGCCTGTTGTCGTTGATCGTAAGCACTGTGAGCGCGGGAGCCCCGGAGAGGTCTATCTCCTCCAGTCGGTTGGCGCCGGCGAGGAGGACGCTCAGCGCGGGATTCCCGATCCTGAGCGATTCGAGGCGGTTGTCGTTGACATGGGCCATATGCAGGCTGCCGAGCGGGGAGAGGTCGAGGCTTACGATGCCGTTGAAGTCCACGGCAAGGCTGGAAATCTTCGGGCATCCGCTCAGGTCGAGCGACGAAAGGCGGTTCTTGGAGAGGTACAGCTCCGTGAGCCCGGGGGAGCCGGAAAGGTCAATCGACTCGATGTCGTTGTCGTAAGCGTCGAGCTGCGTGAGCTCGGACGCCGCCGACAGGTCGAGGCTTTCGAGGCGGCAGGAGTTGGCGGAGAGCGAACGCAGCTTCGGCATCTCCGCAAGGTCGAGCGAGCGGAGGAGCGTCGATGAGCAGTCAAGCCCGGTGAGGGCGCAGTCTTCCGGGAAGACGATGGACGTGAGCGGGTTGTTGCGGCAGTTAAGGTCTTCGAGGGCCGGGTTGCGGGAAAGGTCGAGCGACGAGAATTCGTTGCCCGAGCAAGAGAGCCTTCGGAGCATGGACATGCCGCTCACGTCCACGTCGAGGTATGCCGCGTTGGCTATTCCCAGCTCCGTGGCCGAAGGGGCGTAGATGCGTATCACCTCACCTGCGGCGTAACCGGCAATGCTGTTGTAGGAATAGTCGGGGTTCACGGTGCGGTATTCCTCCCTGCTGCCGTCGCCCCAGTCGACATGATAGACAGGGTCTTTGGTGTCGATGGCGAAAGAGAAGCGGGTGTGGACCTTGTCGCGCGGAATCACGAAGGCGGCATTGGCGTCGCCGAGGATGTCGGCCCTGTAGGAGCAGTTCCAGCCCTTGGTCTCAGGCACTTCGGGCGACACTTCTGGCGCGCCGGGGTTGTCGTTGTAGTTGAGCACGCCTTTCCACCACGCTTCCTCTTCCAGGACGTCGGCCCCGTTTATGTCGGGGAGCCGGGCGAACATCTTCACGAGCGCATCCTTCTCCATGAGGTTGGCATGGATGTCAAGGCCCAGGAGGGCAGGAGCCTTCGAGAAGTCGGCGGCCTCGATGCGGTTGTCGGCGCAGTTGAGGTAAACGAGCGAGCCTGTTTCCGCAGGGATGTCCTTGACGAGGTTGGACGAAAAGTCGAGGCATCTGATGCCGTTGCCTTCCGGGAGGCTGAGGGCCGAAAGGTTGTTGACAGCGCAACAGAGGGTGTCGAGCCCCTTGGACGCGCTCAGGTCTATGGAAGAGAGGGCGTTGCGGCTGCAGTCGAGGAACCTGAGCTTCGCGAGGTGCGATATGTCGACGGATGCCAACGAGTTCCGGCTCACGTCGAGATGCTCCACGAGGGCATTGGCCGAAAGGTCGATGGCCGGGAGGGAATTGCGCGAAAGCACGATCCGGCGGAGCTTGCCGTTGGCAGATAAGTCCACCTTCGTGATTCCGGTGAGCGAAAGGTCGAGCTCTTCAAGAGCCTTGTTGGCCGAGAGGTCCAGGTTGTCGCCGGTCTGCAGGCCGCAGATGTCCAGCACCTTCAGGCCGGGGCAGTCGGCGGGGGAGAGCATTGTGGCCGCGTTGTATCCTGCGCGCAGGGTCTCCAGACGCGGCACCGCGGAGAGGTCGAGCGACGGGATGCCGTTGTGGTTGCAGATGAGGGTGCGCAGGCCGGGGTATCCGGAGAGGTCGAGTTCAAGAATCTGGTTGAAGCTGACGTTCAGATAGTTGAGCGCAGGGGCTTCCGGCCAGAAGAGCCAGATGGGATAGCGCAGTGCGTTGACCGACACGTCGAGACGTTCGAGGGCGGTGCATCCGGTGATGATGAGCTGCTCAAGGCCGTTGCGCGCCAGATTGAGTGAACGCAGCACGTCGGACCCGAAAGAGAATTCAAAGAACCTGTTGCCCGAAAGGTCGAGCTCTTCAAGGACGGGGCATCCGGAGAGGTCGATCGATTCGAGGCGGTTGTCGTTGAGGCTGAGCGACTGCAATGCGGGGCAGTCTACGGATACCGACGTAACCTTATGGCCGCCGCAGAGGAACACCTGTATCTCGCTGCCTTCGAGAGGATAGACCTTCACTTCGGAGGCATAGAGGTCGTGGTTGGCCGACACGGTGCCCTGCCAAGGATATTCCATGAAGTTGCCATCTCCCCAGTCGACCCTGAACCCGGCGGTGGAATGGACGTTGACGCACAGCTTTTCGCCGGGTTCCTTGTCGGTGACGAGCGTGAACTGCGGCTTCCCGTCCTGCGGGGCGGCGTAGTAGAACGTAGTGGTGGGGAGCGGAGCCGGCTCGGGCCTTTCTGCGGCATCCGCCGACGAAGAGCCGTATCCGGCGAGCGACAGGCCCGTGTCCTGATTGTTGACGCAGAAGTAGACCTGCTGGGTCGTCTCGTTGTCTAGGCCGATCAACACCATAAGGCCGCCGCCGTCGTAGCGGAACGGGGAGGAGAAGGGGAGGCGGAGGATTTCCGTCCACTGGTTGATGGAGCCTGCCTTGGAGCCTAGCACAATCACTGAGTCGAGCACGAGCGACATGTCGTCGGCATCAGGGAGTGAAGTCCCTATCTCCACGGCATCGGAGTTCTTCATCCACACCTTCACGGTGTGGCTTCCTGCCGAAGCGGTGTGGACCGCGCCCCTGAAGGCCATCCCACGTATTTCGGAACCGGCGGGAATCCCGAGCCTCCCTGCGGGATAGAGGGTGGCGCTTACGGCCCCTGCCGACGAGAAGTCGAGCGGCGAATAGCGGTCATAGTCGTCGTCGGTTCCCACGGTGGCCGCCTGCAGGTCCACGTAGCCTGCCGGAAGCTCTATCTCGAGGCTCAGGACAGGGACGTAGTCGTAGGCGTAGCTGTTGGTGCTGGCCCAGTCGTCGTTGCTCAGGAATAGCGACGAACCGCCCGTGCGCGCGCAGGAGGCGAAGATGACGTTGCCCGACTGCGGCACGCGGGAATCCACCACGAAATGGAGGTTGCCCCCTTCGTAGACGAAATCGTCCTGCGCGCCGACCGTGAGCAGCGGGGCCGTCACGCTTGTGCTTTCAGAGACAGGGACAGACGCCTCGCCGTCGTAGAGGCACGTGAACCCCGCTACGTCAGACTTTCCGGACGGGGCAGACGAGGCATCGGTGCGGCTGACGTAGAGGCGGTAGCCGATACCTTCCACTGATGTTCCCGAAATGCCCATGAACCCGGCCGACCTTATCTTTGACCCGACGGGGATTCCGCCGAGCATGTCGGCCGTGTAGACGCACTCGGACCATGAGTTCTGCCAGTTCATGCACACCGGAACGAATGCGGAAGTGCCGGTCTGCGTGCCTACGGCGACTGTCTTCGTGGCGGCCTCCGCCCTGAAGCCCGGGGCAGCCAAGGCAAGCAGCGCAGCCGCGGCCGCCGTCAACCGGGGGGTGAGGCGGCTGTTCGTTTTCTTGGTTCGCTTTTCAGTCATAGATACAGTATTAATTGGTGAATAAATCCCTGATGAGACCTTGCTGGTGCAAAATTATCCATAAACTGGCTTAGGACAAAGGATTGAAGGACAGAATGGCGATTGATTCATGAATCAATCGAAAAAAAGGCGGGAAGCGGCGCGGTCAGAGCCTATGTTCTTCCGAATTCTGCCTTGCGAGCTTCTGATATGCCGAGGGCGTGATGCCCATCACCTTCTTGAAGGCGATCACGAAATTGGAGGCTGAGCGGAAACCCACGCTCTCGCCCACGGACTGGATGGTCTGGTTGGAATATCCTGAGGCACCCGCGAGGCGCGCCCGCGCCACCTTCACGCGGAGCGTGTTGATGAACGTGCGGAAGTTCATGCCGGAGGTGTCGTTGATGGCCTGGGACACGTATTTGGTGTTGGAGTCCACGAGGGCGGCGAGCGACCGGATGCTGAAATCGGGGTCGCAGTACACTTCCGGATCCTCCAGCACACGCTCTATGCGGCTGATAAGGTCGCCGTGGCGCGAACCCTTTGAGTCGGCGGAGTCAGCGGCGGCCTCTCCGCTATCATCCTCCTGTGCTTCCGCAGCGTAAGGCCCGCGGGCCACGGACGGCGCGGCCTCCTGGCGCACGATTTCGCGGTTGAGGAAGAATATGCGCCTCCGCGACCGGCGCGCGTAGCGGAATCCCGCCCAGACGGCCGCGACCGCCGCCAGGAAGGCGGCTATGGCCGAGATTAGGGCCTTCTGGCGCGAGACGGCAATTTCGAGGCGCAGGATGCGGTCGTTGCTGCGCTCCATCTCCTCGTCGTTGTATTTGGAGCTGAGGGCTATGAAACCTGAGCGGTCGTAGAGGGAATCCACGATGCCGAAATACTCGTCGTAGGCGCGCAGCGCGTTGTACCGGTCGCCCTGCATGACGTAGGCGCGCAGGAAGCCCTGCTTCACGTCTGCCATCATGTCGGGAATCCGGAAAAGGTATGCCAGCCGCTCATAGTCACGGAGATAGTGCATTATGGAATCTATGTCGCCGATGCCCGACCAATACTCGTAAAGCTCCGACACGGGCGTGAGGCGCGAATGGACGTTGAGACGCGATGCAGTGTCGGACGCTATGGCGAGGCTTCGCCTGAACAGACGGCACGATTCGGACTTGTCGCCGAAGAACTTCTCCATGTAGGCGCGACCGACGGCCAAGGAATAGTCCTTGCGCTTCCGCATCCCTTCCGGCACGTCCAAGGCACGCATCCCGCAGTAGGCGCGGCGGGCCGCGGCGGAATCGCCGCAATGGGAGGAGACCACGGAGATGTCGAGCAGCAGGTGCAGGCTGTCTTCAGCCGTAGCCGCATGCCTTATGGCCTCTCCGTAGGTCTTGGCGGCCTGGGCGAAGTCACGGTAGGAAGTGTAGAGGTTGGCCTTATGGACATTGAGCAGGTAAAGGTCGCGGCGCGGAACAGCCGCGGCGGCCTCCGGCCCTGCGTTGTCAATCACCGTCTCCGCATCCTTCAGAAGCACGAAAGCGTCGTTGAGCCTCCCCTCGTCGAGCCTCGCCATGGCATCGGAAACCTTGACATGCACCTGCGAAGCGACGTCCCGGCCGCCAGAGCCGGCGCCCGTCTCTGCGGAACACGAACACAAAGCGGCCGCCAAAGCCGCCGCCAACACACGGACATATAGCATTCGCACTGCATTCATCTGTGATAAAAAGAGGCTGTGTCGTAATGAAAAAGAGGCTGTGTCTACATCTGAATGAATGAACCGACACAGCCTCTTACGTTATCCGGCCTTGAACGGCCTTATGGTTTTCAGAGGATTGCCTTGAAGGTCCTGCCGCCCTGGCGCACGATCACGGGCCGGCCCTTTTCAGGGGCGGAGAGGCGCATGCCCTGAAGGTCGTAGTATTCGGCAGAGTCGCTGCTTTCCGTCTCGATGCCCTTGATGCCCACGTTCTTGTCGACGGTTACCTTGACAGAGGCCGAGAATCCGCCGCAGGTGGCGGTGACGGTGGCCTTGCCGTTCTCTATGCCGGAAGCAGCGGTGACAACGCCGTTCCCGTCAACGGTGGCCACGCTCTCGTCGGAAGAAGTCCATGCCACTGTCTTGTCTGTGGCGTCGGCGGGAGTAACCACGGCCGTGAGCGTGATGGTCGCGCCGGGAGCCACGGTGTATTCCGCTTCCCCCTCGATGGAGATTCCATCAACCGGCACCACCGGCGGCTCGCCGGTGCCTTCGCCGAGGCTTCTGATTTTCAGGTTCCTGAAGAACAACCCCCATTGGTACACAGGGCTGGTGCAGCGTATGCCTACATACCATACCCCTCCTTCCGTGTCGAGCTCTGCGGTGCTTACCCTGAAGCTCAAGTCATCGCCGCTGAACGTGCCTGCAGGCCAGTCTTCAGCCATGACCTTGACGTCCATAGCTTCTATCGTGTTCTCACGGCCGAGGCAGACCTCGAAGCTTTCAGGAGCAGCCGCACTCTGAGACCTCGCCTCTACAGAGACCTCGATCCTGTTGGTGTTCCCGAAATCCACGGCAGGAAGGATGATCCATTCGTCCATAGGTTCATCCGCGTTGAACCCGACCGCAAACAACGGGCCTAAATCAGTGTAAAGATTTGTAAAATACCATTGGCTTCCATGGGCCTTGGGCTCGAAAGTGGTGCATTTGTCAAACTGATCCTGAGAGTTCATCTCGAAGTCGAAAGGGAGAGTGTCGGCAGCTGAGACAGTCATAGCCGCGCCTGCCAGGAGGGCGGCCGAAATGAGTAGGTTTTTTCGCATAACTAATGAGTTTAGATTTGTATGATGTTTTTTATGAAAAGTCAGTCAACCCCTCCCCGGGGGAAGGGCGGAATGGAGATAGTTCCAACTTCGGAGGCAAAGTTAAGCAAAAAATCCCGTAAAACCAAATTTCCACGCACCCGCTGGTTGAATTTCCGTATACAGCCCCGTATCTGCCCGTTGCTCCGGCATATCTGAGGGCGTGCCTGGATTCTTAGAGGCTGTTTAAAAATCATTGTTAAACGCAGAGTGGTGGATTTTTCGTTAAGGCGCACTTTATGAGGAGGGAGCATATCGGGATATGTGACCGACGATTAAATGCGGATTAACGGAAAAGACACCATTCAGACTGAAACATCAAATTCTTTTAAAGAGGCTTTGTGGTAATGCCTGCCGTCATTCCGGAATCTTTGCGCGTCTTTATCCCTTCGGCTCAGTCCCATAGCCCGCCATGCTCCTTCGCAGCAGGGATAAATACATCACAAATCTTCCGGCTCTGCGTTAACAAGCATTTTTAAACAGCCTCTTATTCCGGCCTACGGGCGCGGGAACAGCTTCGCGGGAAGGGCTACGCAGGGGGCGGACGCGACCGTGCCGACGGAGAAGCCTGGCAGGAGGTCGGAGGCTTCCCGCACTTTCGCGCTTCCTAAGCTTCTTTGAACGCTCCGCAATAAGAGTGTGTTTGAATTTTTATTCTGATTTTTACAGGCAGTTTTACAGGGCTTTCCGAGCCTTGGAACGAGGAGCATAGCGGGCTATGCAACGAGTGAAAGGCCGGAAAGGACGTGAAAATGCCGTAGTGTGCCGTTCGAGTGTGACTTTATGGGTCTTTCGGCCGTCTTCACGCCTTTGCCCCGGTCATGCAGCCCGCTGCACTCCCTCGTCTGCATGCGCGAATCCATCCCGGAATCCTCCATAAAAAATCCTGAAGAAAAATTTCAAACACACTCTAAGAGAGCGAATTAAAAAACCGGGGACTTGACGGGGCTATTTCAGCAATTTCCTGCCATCATCACCACCGCTTTCAAGAACGCTCATCTGATGGATGGCGATCTGATTGAGTTTCATCAGTCTCTCCTGTTGAGGCATACCTTGTCCGATAAATACGGCATTCAGATTCTCCATGTTTGAGAGGCATATCAGTTCATTGATGGACGCGTAATCGCGGATGTTCCCTTTGAGGCCGGGATTGGCATCACGCCACTGCTTCGCGGTCATTCCGAACATCGCCACATTAAGCACATCGGCTTCGTTGGCGTAAATGACGCTTGCCTGGGCCTTTGTAATTTCGGCAGGTACAAGATTGTGCTTGACGGCATCCGTATGGATCCGGTAGTTTATTTTGGAAAGCTCTCGTTTGGCAGTCCATCCTATCAGTTTCTGCTCCTCTTCCTTCAGACGCTGGAATTCCTTGACAATATAAACCTTGAACTCCGGGCTTATCCACATCGCGAACTCAAATGCGATGTCCTTATGGGCATACGTGCCTCCATAGCGTCCGGCTTTTGCCCGTACGGATACAGCATCGGTCCGGGCTACAAATTCCTTTACACTTATCTTGAAACTGTTCAGTCCCGACTGATTTCTAATTATGGCGAATTCGCCATAATTAAAACTGGGATTATGGACCTTCTCCCATATTCCTATAAACTCCAATGTATTGCGATTGCGGAGCCAGTCCGTGATGAAGAAGTCTCCATCTTTGGCCCGCAGCATATCCGTGAGGCATATATAATCCTCACCATCGACTTTCAGAACGTTGACTTCAGTGTCTTTTACTATCAGTTTTGTCATGTCGTTAATTGTAAATGTACCGGTTTCGGCACATTTTTGTTATATTCCGGCCTACGGGCGCGGGAACAGCTTCGCGGGAAGGGCTACGCAGGGGGCGGACGCGACCGTGCCGACGGAGAAGCCTGGCAGGAGGTCGGAGGGCATGCAGGGCGCCGGGGACGGACGCAGCCCGGCGAGCCACGCGAGGATGCCTACGGTCTCGGCGGCGGTGAAACGCCGCCGCAGCTCCTCCATGCCCGCCCCGGAGTCGCGCTTGGAAAGCCGCCGCCCCTCGGCGTTGCAGACGAGGGGGACATGGGCGTATGCCGGAGGGTCGAAGCCGAGAAGGCGGCAGAGCCATGTCTGCTGGGCGGCGGAAAGGAGGAGGTCGTTGCCGCGCACCACCTCCGTCACGCCCATCGCGGCGTCGTCGGCCACGACGGCGAGCTGATAGGCCCACGCGCCGTCGGCACGCCGCAGCACGAAGTCGCCGCATTCGTCGGCGAGGTTGAAACGCTGCGGGCCGCATATCCCGTCGGTGAAGCCTATCTCCTCGCCGGAGACCATGAGACGCACGGCGTGCGGCCTTTCCGGGACGGACGGCGGCGCGCCTGCGGCGGGGCGGCACGTGCCGGGATAGACTATGCGCCCGTCGCTCTGGTGCGGGGCCTGAGTGGCCATGATGTCGGCACGCGTGCATGTGCAGGGATATGTCAGCCCGGCGGCCTCCAGCCTTCCGAGGCATTCCCGGTACAGTGCGCCGCGCAGGCTCTGGCGGTAAGGGGCGTGCGGCCCCGCGCCGGAAACGCCCCCCTCGTCCCAGTCGAGGCCGAGCCAGAGGAGGTCGTCCTCGATCATTCCGGCATACTCCGGCTTCGAACGCTGCGGG
>Ga0209064_1004375_pt1 | contig 10619 bp, 6 predicted proteins | sample Inofromicrocosms_FD_187498 | JGI IMG/M metagenome (GOLD analysis project Ga0209064, IMG submission 187498) | Mouse cecum microbial communities from Vienna, Austria - Inoculum for glucosamine and mucus D2O microcosms (SPAdes) (version 2) | ecosystem: Host-associated > Mammals > Digestive system >... | reverse complement strand
TATGGAGTATTGTATCAGAAAATATCACCAAATGGGTGATATTATTTTGTCTCAAAAAAATATCGGCAGGCCGCATAAACAGGGCGATTATAGCATGAACCAATAATTAAACTTCACGGATTAAGGATCTATTCCGTAAAGCTTATGAGGCCTTAGTGGTTTTTTGCAATGCAAAAGGTATTGATATCCTAGCTTTCCAGAAACTTTTTCTGGATGAGCAGTTCCTCAGGGAGAGAAGCCTGCCCCCGTTCTATCTTCTGGCATATGGCTTCCAGGTGATGGATTTTCTGGGATGTTTTCAATTCGTATTTTTCCAGCATTTCCTTATACATAGGGTTGCTGCCCAGTCTGTTCCGGATTTCCTTGGAGAACGGGCAATAAGTGGAAATAATGGCTCTGGCCACTTTGTTTAGGCGGGGTGAGCCGGCCCCTTCGTACAATACCCAGATGATATAATCGCTGATAAACATTTCTTTATAACTGTTTTTTGCCTTTTGCATGGCGGATTTGATTTTCTCTTTGGCATCTGCCGTAAGTTCATGGTTCTTTTTGTAAAATTGGATGTAATCGAAATATTCGCTTGTAAGGGAGGGCTCGGAAGGAACGTTCCACCTGGGTCCTTGTATCCTTCGGCACATTTCCCAGCGGAATTCGCCGGTTAACCGGGTAATAATGGCATTTAAATCCTCCATCAGGAAAATAGAAATCATCATACGGGACGGTGTAGTACGGCGCCTTCCCTCGATTTCCTGCCACATAACGCCGCGGGTTCCCATGTTCGGCATAAGTATGATATCCGGAAGAATTTCTACATTAACATATTCCCTTTGGATGCCGATATCAGGGTTGGCATAGAGGGTTTCGCGGTAAAATGCCCCAAAGTCCACCGCCCGTATTTCTTCCAGGGCTTTGGTTACTTTTTCTGCTGTCACAAGGCTTTTCCCTAATTCCTTCATTACATTGTGCTCAGAAAATACAGGGCAGAAAGAAGTAATACGGCCAAAAGTGATTTTATTGACCAGGGGGAACATGTTGTTCAATTCGAACAGCATTTTTTCCCTGTTATCCTCGACCATTTCCTTTTCCATTTGTGCGGTAATTTTGCCGGATGTTTTTAATTCATGGACATAGGCAGGGAAATCGGCATCGAATTCATTTCTGCTAGGCTCCCTTTCCCCGTTATAGACGGCTTTCATCCATTCATATACAGTGAATACCTGCTGCTCAGGGGATGAAGGGAAATGTCCGGCAAGGGAACTGAGGTAGCAGGCATTTTCCATTCCGGCTAACTCTTCGTCCACATAGCCAAATTGGAAAAACATCTTTAAAATAATCGGTATGCTGCTGTCTTCAAGGCTTCTTTCAAAAGCGGCCACATAAATCTGATAAAATAATTTGCTTATATTAAGGCGGAGTTTGCGGCTCTTGTCATCGCTGCTGTTTTTATCCGTCTGGGCTTTCCATTCCTCGATATATTGGAGGAAGTCATTGCAGACTTCTTTGTCACACCCGGAATAATCCAGGATGGTACGAATGGAACCACGGAGCTGCTCTGGTTCCAGCATGGCGGCAGAGGATTCTGAAAGGGCATTCAGTCCTTTCTCTTCGATAAGAGCCAGTTTGCCTTTATATTCCTCCACCCTCTTTCCATAGAACTCCTGGTCGATGGAACGGATATCCTCCAGATGGATCATCATCCGGCTGATAGCGGCAGTGACAGAAGTAAAATCTTCCTCATCCTCCGGCTTTAGACGGAAGAGAAGGGAAGTATACAGGTCGAATATATCCAGACGGTCTTGGTTCATTAATATTTCGCCAATACCTGCCTTGTATTGGTTCATGGTATGGCAAATGGAAATAATAACGGAAATATCCTGGCATGTTTTCATTAAAAGGCCATTGAGGAAATTATGGAAAGAGATTGGGCTGCCGGGAAGTACCTGCTTTAGGACAGCGGTCATATTTTCATAATAACTTCCCAGCCACTGGGGAATATCCTCTTCTAACTCCAAAGACTTTACGGTTTCCAGGGCTTCCAGCTGACGGGGAGGGATGTTATGACGGCTGCAAAGGTCGCAATAATCATAATAACTATCCACGATGTATTGATAAAGGACGCCGCAGTCATATTTGATGAGTTCATATATTTCCAAAAGTTTTTCCAGCTGCTTAAAGCAGGATTTTGCAGCATACCGGGCAAATTCCGGTTTCCTGTCAAATAAAGAGGTTAATGAGTCGAGATGATAAGGGAAAGAAGCAATAGTGACATCATCCAGTGCGGTATAAGAAAAATGATATTTTTCCCGGTATATTTCGCAAAGGCCAATAATGTCACCTTTTTCCAAAAAGAATTCACCTACTGCATAGGTGGCGCGGACTGTTCCGCTCATAATCAAATAAATGGAATCGGCCATCTCCCCGTCTTGGCAGATAACCGTTCCGGCTGCAATTTCTTTTGCCATTGTATCCTCCTAAAAATGGTAAGTGATATATTAATCTGGGATAAAGGAACCAGTTAATTTATTATAAAGCCTTTTGGAAAGCTTTTTCAAGTGCTGCTGTACATTTTTTCATTTTATGCTATACTTTATGTAGTGGTTTAGATAAGTTGTGCCTGTGCGCTGCCCGGCACAAAGCGGTTTATGTGTATTGTCCGGGTAAATCCGGCGGTTTTGAACAATTCCGTCAAGCAGGGAATGAAAAGCAGCGCAGAAATGAGGATTGTTATGGAAAAAGATATGCTTTATATGCAGGAGGTTGCAAATGGTTACCGGCCCGATGTGGAGCGGCTGATACGTTATATCCCGTGGTTAGAGTCAAAGGCAGGTGGGGATATCACAAAGTTTTATCAGGAAAATGGGATTAAAGATCATTCCATATCTTTTCCGGTTTATGACAGTACGTTGATGAGCTTGGTGCAGGATGCAAAGCGGACACAGCTGATGGACAGAAACTACGTGTATTTATATACGAGAAAAAGAATACGGACAGCAGAAGACGAACATAAAATCATAGAACAGGCCACCATACAGGATATGGATGTATTAAAAGGGATTTTGTCAAAATATATTTTAGGGGGAATGACAAAAGGGAAAATCTGGTCTGAGGGCGTGAACAACGGTTCCATACTGAAAGTTTTGCTTAAGATGAAAGAGATTCTGGAGTATTGGGATAAGCCGATACATGCTTCCGCAGCAGGTAAGATGTGGTTTCAAAGATGAGTTGGCCGGATACGGAACTAAAGGGCAAGGGGTTACATAAATGGGTGAGAAGTCGGCGCAAAAGAGGAAATATATTGTAGAAACGGCAAGAGGGGTATTCGTCGAAAAGGGATACAAGGACGTGACGATGAAGGATATCGTGGATGCGTGTAAAATAAGCAGGGGCGGCTTATATTTATATTTTGCCAGCACGGAAGAGATATTCATGGATGTGTTGAAAATGGAGGCGGAGGAGGCGGATGATGTTTTTGCCGGAAAGGTCAGGGAGGACGCATCGCCTTCCGATATTTTGGCACTGTTTTTGAAGGAACAGAAAAAAGAAATGCTATTTAAGAGAAATAGTTTAACGAAAGCGGTTTATGAATACTATTTTGAAAAAAAAGTTCCTAAGAAGGATAATCCGTTAAAGCTGCAGTTTGATGCAGCCGTAAAAATTATTGAACGGTTGATTGATGCGGGCATAGAGGCAGGGGAGTTTTACTGTGAAGATACGAAAGGCGCAGCCCGGAATATTATGTATGTATTGGAAGGGCTGAAAATTGCTTCTCAGACAAGGGGCATTACGGAAGAAATGATAGACAGGGAAGTTTTATATATTATGCAGGGGCTTGTGATCGATGAGGAATAGCGTACTGACACGTTTGATTTCAGCCAAATGGCTCAGAGTGAATTTTCAGCCAGCAAGGCGGCTGAACGAGACGATGCGGCGGCATCGTTGGTTGAAGCCAACACAGCAGATGGAAATTCAGGCAAATCATTTGGCGAAATGCGAACGTGTCAGTACGGAGTAATAGGGATACTGTTACAGGCGAATGCATGGATGGCAAGGCTTTTTGCATTTTGAGGGAGAGCCTGCTGCCGGATGGATATACATGGATGAAGAACCGGGGTTTATGCATGAAGTGCCGGTGACACTTTTTGGGGGAGGAAACGGCTATGGTGAAAACCGTATTTTCTATAGGTTTATCCACAGGGGAAAATTTAGTGATTAAAAAAAACCGGCTGGAAGGAACGGGAGGCTGCGGAAAGGGAAAAAGGGTTGCCGTTGTATCGGGGATTCATGGAGACGAACTGGAAGGGCAGTATGTCTGCTATGAGATAGTAAGGAGGATAAAGGAGAGGCCGGGGCTTTTGGATGGAACAGTGGATATTTACCCGGCTTTAAACCCAATAGGGATAACGGTGGCAAGCCGTAAGATACCCAAACTGGATATGGATATGAACCGTATGTTCCCAGGAGATGAAAAGGGAGCTGTATTTGAAAGGGTGGCCGCCGCTATTATCCAGGATCTGGCGGGGGCCGATTTGTGCATTGATGTCCATGCCAGCAACCGGTTTGTAAAAGAAATACCGCAGGTACGCCTTTGCGAAGAATTTTCCGAACAGCTGATTTCCTATGCGCGGCATATGAACGTGGATATGGTATGGACCAATGCCACAGAGACTGTGCATGAAGCTACTTTGGCACATTCCATGAATTGCATAGGAGTGCCTACGCTGGTGGTGGAGATGGGGCTTGGTATGCGTGTAAACCGCAGCTATGGAAGGCAGGTGGTGGAAGGCATTTTTAACCTGCTGTACGAACTGGGAATCTGGAAAGAGCAGCCGAAAAATATTCAGTATCCGGTACTTTCCACCGACGGAGAGGTGGAATTTATACGGGCGGATTGCAGCGGGGTATTTATTCCGTCCATTGAACACAATCATTTCGTGAAAAAGGGAGATAAAATCGGGGAAATTATTACACCTATTGAAGGAACAGTGGAGAGGGAAATCATTGCCAGGAAGGACGGGCTTGTATTTACATTGAGGGAATATCCTATGGTGAGCAAAGGGTCGCTGCTGGCCAGGATATTGACAGACATAAGGACAAAGGAGGGGGAGTAAATGTTCGCGGAGGATATTTATACACTTTCCACACCGTATAGGGAAGACATGTCGGTGAAGGGATATCACTTCGGAAAGGGGGAGCAGTCTGCCTGCATTATAGGGCCTATGCGGGGAAAAGGCGTGCAGCAGATGTATATTTGTTCTCAGCTTGTTAAGACGTTGAAGGAGTTGGAATCCAATGGCTGCATATGTTCAGGCAGGGAAGTGATGGTAATTCCGGTGGTAAACAGCTATTCCATGAATATAGGAACACACTTTTTCGGTGTGGAAGGGGAAGATATCAACTGCCAGTTCCCGGGGAGGGCATATGGGGATACGGCAGAGCAGATAGCCGCCGCAGTTTTTAACCGTATCAAGGATTATAGCTTTGGAATACAGTTGACTGCTTTCCATATGGCAGGGGAATCGGTGCCCCATATCCGTATGGTGGAGAACGGCTATCAAAATTCATCATTGGCAAATTTATTCGGCCTTCCCTTCGTGGTGGTAAAAAAAGCGAGGCCCATTGATACGAAATCGTTAAACTATAACTGGCAAAGCATGCAGACGGCGGCTTTTTCCCTTTATACGGACAGCAATGAAAAGGTGTCGGTAAAAAGCGCAAAACAGGCGCTGGCGGCTATTTTGCGTTTCCTTACAAGGATGGGGATCATAAGGTATGAGAGCCATAGCGGTTTTATCAGCCATGTGCTAAAGGAAAAGGATTTGACGGCGGTGCATACTATGTGCGGGGGGATTTTCCGCAGGAAGGCCAAGGTAGGGCAGGATATAAGGTATGGGGATGCTATGGCGGAGATTATTGACCCTTATAGGGGGAACATAAAGGAGACGATATTGGCCCCTACGGATGGGATTGTGTTTTTTGCACATTCGGAATCATTGATTGCGGAGGGGGATTTGGCTTATTATTTGGTGCATCGGCTGCATGAGTAGTGGATGGGGGAAGCTGCGCCCTCGTCAGTCATACTATGGGTGTGGGGCTGCATTGTTTTAGATGGGATTTTCTAAACAGAAGCGTCAGACTTTGGCCGCCGGCCAGGCCGGAAGCATGGACATCCGTGTCCTTGCTTCCTAAAGCCGCCATCCATGGCGGCTTTTCCTTAGGGTGTCGGGGCTTCTGTTAAGAAAATCTGCCCTCTAAAACAGAGCAGCCCCACACCCATAGTATGACTGACGCGGGCTTACGTTTTTCCAGGAGAGAGGTTAAGGGGTGGTGGGCAGGCGCTTAGTTGTTAAGCCGCCAGTACCCCAGCGGAGAGACAGGTACATATCTTAAGGAGCCCCTTAAAAAACGTCGGCACTTAGCGAGGTTTTTTCGAGCTTAGTGCCGTTACGCTTTTTTTGGAGCGAAAGCGGGGCGACGAAGATATGTACCTGTCTCCCCGCGGACTCCATTAATACCCACCTTATCCTAACCATCCTAACCGGTTTAGAAAAATCTTCCCATTTCCCATTGAAAAATATTCGAAATCCGTTATAATAGTTATGTTATATACTATAATTATAATCTGTAGTAGCCAAGGCAGTGTAAGAAGCTGCCAGTATAAAAAACGGAGGATAATAAATTCATCATGGGAAATGTGAAACGCATTTATGTAGAAAAGAAGGAGCCATTTGCTGTAAAAGCGAGGGAACTGAAGGAAGAAATTCTAGGTTACCTGAATATCCCTGGAGTGAAGGGGGTGAGGGTGTTTATCCGTTATGATGTGGAGAACCTTTCGGAAGATACGTTTGAAGCAGCCTGTAGGATTGTATTTTCAGAGCCGCCGGTGGATGTCCTTTATAGGGAAGAGATTGAGGTGCCTGCGGATGGGAGGGTGTTCAGCGTAGAATTCCTGCCAGGGCAGTTTGACCAGAGGGCGGATTCGGCCGTGCAGTGCGTGAAGTTTTTGAAAGAGAATGAGCAGCCGATGATCAGGACGGCGGTGACTTATCTCGTAACAGGGGATATTTCCAATGATGAATTCGATAAGATAAAAGGGTATTGCATCAACCCGGTGGATTCCAGGGAAACGGGGATGGAGAAGCCGGATACGCTGGCTGCGGAATTTAATGAGCCGGAGGATGTGGCTGTAATAGATGGCTTTAAGGATATGCCGGAAAAGGATTTAAGAGAACTGTATGATTCATTGGGGCTGGCAATGACGTTTAAGGATTTTTGCCATATCCAGAATTATTTTAGGGGGGATGAGGACAGAGACCCTACGATGACGGAAATCCGGGTCTTGGATACATATTGGTCGGATCATTGCCGTCATACTACTTTTTCTACGGAATTGAAAAATGTAGAATTCGGTGAGGGGTATTATAAGTCGCCGATTGAGACTACTTATCAAAGCTATCTGGATACGAGGGAGGAATTGTTCCAGGGCAGGAAGGATAAGTTTGTCTGCCTGATGGATTTGGCCTTGATGGCGATGCGTAAATTAAAAAAGGACGGTAAGCTGGAGGACATGGAAGAATCGGATGAGATTAATGCATGTTCTGTTATTGTACCTATAGAGATAGATTATGGGGAAGGACCCGTAACGGAGGAGTGGCTGGTGTTCTTTAAAAATGAGACACATAACCATCCTACAGAGATAGAGCCTTTTGGCGGTGCGGCTACCTGTCTTGGCGGCGCAATAAGGGACCCTCTTTCCGGGAGGGGATATGTGTATCAGGCTATGCGCGTGACAGGGGCGGCAGACCCTACAGTGCCGGTAGCGGATACCCTTAAGGGCAAATTATCACAGAAAAAGCTGGTGAGGGGTGCGGCCGGCGGGTATTCTTCCTACGGGAATCAGATCGGGCTGGCTACGGGATATGTGAAAGAAATTTATCACCCCAATTATGTGGCCAAGAGGATGGAGATCGGTGCGGTGATGGGGGCTGCCCCCAGGAGCAATGTCATTCGGGAAAACTCCGATCCGGGCGATATGATTATCCTGTTAGGCGGGAGGACCGGGAGGGACGGCTGCGGCGGCGCTACCGGTTCGTCCAAAGTCCATACGGAAAGTTCCATTGAGACCTGCGGTGCGGAGGTACAGAAGGGGAATGCCCCTACGGAGCGCAAGATACAGAGGCTTTTTAGGCGGGAAGAAGTGAGCCGACTGATAAAGAAATGCAATGATTTCGGTGCCGGCGGCGTTTCTGTTGCCATTGGGGAACTGGCGGACGGGCTGATAGTGGATTTAGATAAGGTTCCGAAGAAATATGCGGGGTTAGACGGAACGGAACTGGCGATTTCGGAGTCCCAGGAGAGGATGGCGGTAGTGGTTTCGCCTGGCGATGCAGATGCGTTCTTAGGTTATGCGGCGGAGGAAAACCTGGAAGCGGTGCCGGTGGCAGAAGTGACAAAGGACCCCAGGCTTGTATTAAAATGGCGGGGAAAAGAGATTGTAAATATTAAGCGGGCATTTTTGGATACCAATGGTGCCCATCAGGAAACTAACGTAAAGGTGGATATTCCGGAAAAAGATGAGAATTATTTTGACCGGGTGGCAACGCCGGCGGTGGAGGAATTGCTGAAAAAGGATGATATCAAGGGTGCCTGGCTGGCAGAACTGAACGATTTGAATGTATGTTCCCAAAAAGGCCTGGTGGAGATGTTCGATTCTTCCATTGGTGCGGCTACGGTATTGATGCCTTATGGGGGCAAATACCAGCTGACGGAGACACAGGCTATGGTGGCAAAGCTTCCGGTATTAAAAGGGAAGACGGATACCGTTACCATGATGAGTTATGGCTTTGACCCTTATTTATCCTCATGGAGTCCTTATCATGGGGCAATCTATGCGGTGACAGAGTCCATGGCAAAGATTGTGGCAAACGGCGGTGACTGCAGGAATATCCGTTTTACATTCCAGGAATATTTCCGCCGGATGACTTCGGAAGCGGAACGGTGGAGCCAGCCTTTTGCGGCTCTTTTGGGGGCATATGATGCGCAGATTGGATATGGGCTGCCTTCTATCGGAGGCAAGGACAGCATGTCGGGTACGTTTAATGATATTGATGTGCCGCCCACGCTGGTATCTTTTGCCGTAGATGTGGCCAAACAGGGGAATATTGTGACGCCGGAACTGAAGAAAGCGGGAAATAAGCTGGTGAGATTCCAGATAGAGAAGGACGAATACGATATTCCGATTTATGAAGATGTTTTGGCACTATATAACCAGATTACCGCGTTGATAGATGAGGGCGTGATTGTTTCCGCATATGCGGTGGATGCCAAGGGCATGGTGGCTGCCTTAAGCAAGATGGCTTTTGGCAATAAGATGGGTGTAGTGCTCTTGGAAGAACTTCCGGTAAAGGAATTGTTTGAAAACGGTTTGGGCGATATACTTGCGGAAGTGGCAGCAGATAAAACAGAACGGTTAGAAGAAATCGAAAACTGCCGGATAATAGGGGAAGTGACAGAAAAAGCGGAATTTGTATACAAAGAGGTTACGATTTCCATGGAGGAGGCTTTGCAGGCGTGGACTTCCAAACTGGAAAAGGTATTCCCCACCAAGGCGGCCAAGGACGTGGCTGCGGTGGATTCTCCTTTGTATAGGGCGGATAAAATTTATGTGTGCAAGAACAAAGTTTCCAGGCCCACTGTATTTATCCCGGTGTTCCCCGGTACAAACTGTGAGTATGACAGCGCGATGGCATTTGAACGCGCCGGGGCAAAGGTAATTACTAAGGTGTTTAAGAACCGGACAGCAGAGGATATCAGGGAATCGGTGGAGGTTTTTGAAAAGGCAATTGACAAAGCGCAGATTATTATGTTCCCCGGCGGTTTTTCGGCAGGAGACGAGCCGGACGGCAGCGCCAAGTTTTTCGCTACTGCTTTCCGGAATGAAAAGATGAAGGAAGCGGTAATGCGGCTGTTATTGGAACGGGATGGCCTGGCTTTGGGAATCTGCAATGGATTCCAGGCTTTGATTAAGCTGGGATTGGTACCTTTCGGGGAAATCGCCGGGCAGGATGAAAATTCCCCTACCCTGACATTTAATACCATTAACCGCCATATATCCAAAATGGTTTATACAAAAGTGGTATCCAACAAGTCGCCCTGGCTGCAGGAAGCGGAACTGGGGAGGACCTATGTGGTTCCCGCATCCCACGGGGAGGGGCGTTTTGTAGCGCCGAAGGAATGGATTGACAAATTATTTGCAAACGGCCAGGTAGCTACCCAGTATTCTGATACGGACGGAAATGTGTCCATGGATGAGGAATGGAATATTAACGGTTCTTATGCTGCCATAGAAGGCATTACTTCCATGGATGGGAGATGCTTTGGGAAAATGGCTCATGTGGAACGCCGCGGGCAATCTGTGGCAATGAATATTTATGGGGAACAGGATATGAAGATTTTTGAATCTGGTGTCCATTATTTTCTATAGATAAGCAATTATTATCCCGAGGCACACCCGATTATCCTGTGAGGGCAATCTGGGGCAGCCCCAAAAAGAGAATAGAGTAAGTTTGAATGACCTTGTAGAGAGGATGAATCCTTTCTATGAGGTCATTTTAAGTTAGAGG
>Ga0209064_1004369_pt1 | contig 10636 bp, 16 predicted proteins | sample Inofromicrocosms_FD_187498 | JGI IMG/M metagenome (GOLD analysis project Ga0209064, IMG submission 187498) | Mouse cecum microbial communities from Vienna, Austria - Inoculum for glucosamine and mucus D2O microcosms (SPAdes) (version 2) | ecosystem: Host-associated > Mammals > Digestive system >... | reverse complement strand
TTTTTGCGTCCAAAAGTTGTCACATCATAGCCGGAGTTTGTCCACATTCGCTCCAGTGGCTTACCGATTAGACGTCCATGGCCGACCAAGGCAATTTTAATCCGATCAAGCGTGATGTCGTAGCCAGCGAGCAGCCAATTGATTGCAGTGGCCGTAGCTGACTCAAAAACTGGCTCAGAAGCCTTTGGCAATATATCACCAGATGAATAATTATTTTTAGCATTATTCATGTGATGAATATCCGTAGCCAATCCATCGACGTCCTTTGCTGGATCGATATTTTGTAAAATCTCGTCAATATTATCCATGTTTTGTAATGGCAGCTGCACAATCATGCCATGCACGGATGGGTTGGAGTTGGCCTCAGCAATAGCCGTAGCGACATCACTACGCAACCAATCCTCAACTTGCACGCCGATATCTTCGCCATAGCATTGTTTGAGATGGACATATTTCGCGATAACCGGAGCATCACTATCGCGAATGATAACGAGCTTAGGACGAACTTTACGAGAACGCAAGCTCTTGACTTGGTGAGCTTGATTGGCTTTCATGTACCCAGCAATTTCTGCGCCATTGAGAATTTTCATGATTTTGCTCCTTTTGGTATTTCGACTGGTTCTTGTTCGAGGACGATACCAAACTTTTCCGCTACGGCACCGATAATCTCTGCACGCGCCGCATCTAGATCGGCGTAGCTTTTGGCGTCTTCATTGATTAGTACTAGAGAAGCCTTGTCGCTGACGCGTATCCCACGCATCTTTTTGCCACTCAAGCCACATTGCTCGATGAGCCAGCCAGAATTGATTTTGCCCGTACCATCTTCATTGCGCCACATTGGTATGTCTTGGCCGACCAACTTGTCAGCCTCATCCTTGCTGAGGCGCACATTCTTAAAGAAGCTACCAGCGCTAGCAATATAATCTGGATCCGGTAGTTTAGAATTGCGAATCTCAATCACCATACGACGTATATTCTGAGGAGAAAAGTCGGTTTCTTGATGTTGGTCGATATAACGTTGCAGTGAATTATAAAAAGGTGGTCGTAGAGTTTTTTTCTGTAAAACAATCGTGATGGCGATGATAAAAAACCTCCCAGCATCTTCGCCGTGGTTGAACCGTGTATTGCGATAGCCTAGTTTCATTTCGGGCTTTTGAAGCGTGATAATTTTACCTTCTTGAGTATCATAAGCCTCGACGTTTTTAATAACCTGTGCGAGTTCCTGTCCATACGCACCGATGTTTTGTACGGGCGCGGCGCCAACGGTTCCAGGTATCAAACTCAGTGCTTCAATCCCAGAATAGCCTAGATCGCAAGTGTACTGCACCAGATCATCCCATTTTTCTCCGCCCATGCTCCTGATGGTGACTTCACAATCATTTTGTGCAATGTTTTGGATGCCTTTGAGCTTATTTAGCAAAATAACGCCATTGAAGCCCTCATCGTGGCTCAGAGTATTTGCTCCACCGCCCATGATCCAAGTGGGAAGATCATGCTCTTTCGCAAAATTATAGGCTTTTGCAATATCATCAATAGTTTCGATTTCGATCACATAGCGCGCTTGACCGCCTAGGCGCATAGTCGTTAAGCTAGAAATTAGTACATTTTCGCGAATCCGCATATTATCTACTATTATATCACATTCTACAATGATACGGATCGTGATGACTGTATTAGGATTACAATAAGACTAGGATAAGGTCACGATAAAAATCAATATAAGGTCGAAAGAAGATTGGCCACTCAATACAAGAAGTTAATTTATAGTGCTCGAGAACTTGGTATGACTGAGCTTTTCGTAGAGGATTGGTTTGTTTGTAAAGAGGAATTTAAGCGCCGTAAAGCCATAGAAGATAAAGAGGACTGCTAAGGAAATTAGAGCTATTATTTCTGTGTTAGTTTCTCCAAGCGGTAGAATTGTGATGAAGAAAATAGCCAAGCGTGGGATGGCTATGTACAATATCACGAAGAGGATGCGACGCCAAGAAATTTGCCAGAGATTGGTGGCTTCTGATTGGGAGGATATCTTGAGCTTGAGGAATTTCTCGCCGAGAGTAGCTCCATTGATCGTGGCAGGAATGATGAAGAAATAAAGTATTAAGGTTGCAACAAATATAAATATAGTGTTGTCTAACCAACCTAAGCAGATGTTTACTGGTATGGTTAGCAAGCTATATAGTGCAAGGTCTAAACCAAAAGCTGTAGTGCGACGGAAGCCAGAAACTACTTTGCCTTTTTCCCGCGTATCGGCGTCAATTTTGGCACGATCTGGTAGAATTTTGAGCAACGGAGTAGCAAGAAGGTAGCCTAGCATGCCGCCACTTGTATTGAGGATTAAGTCGTCAACATCAAATAAACGATAGCCTCGTGGATAAATAAAGTACAATCCACTAAGCTGAGTAAGCTCAAAGAAAAGACTTAGTAGAAAAGTTAACAGAACGGTTTTCTTAAAGCTGTAGCGGAAATAATATCTTATGTATACGCCAAATGGTAACGTTAGCAGGATATTGTATATTGGCACAAAGAAGTATGATTCTGATAAGACGGTCAGATAGGTTTGAGGATCAAATAGTTTGAATGAAGTATGCGTTATGAACTCGCCAATGAACTGAAAGGGAATGAACTGGGTGCGTGGCGTAGTTAGATGAGCAACTTCGTCAAGACTAGGTAATGGTAAAATCACTAAAAAATAAGCGCAGGTTAGGTAGAGTACGAAAGAGTAGAGAACGATAACCTTCCAAGAGGAAATAGAACCATATTTGTGATATTGAATTAATATGAACGGTAAGCTAATCAGGAAAGCAACGAAAGGGAAGGTTAGAATTGCGATTTTGAGTACATCGAGATAGCCATCCATGATGATTTTCATTATAATATAAAAAGAATGACATGGTGGGAATGTTACAAGAAAGTTAGGAATAAATCTGTCAAAAGTCGAGTTATGAGGATAGAGCATATTTTGCACTAAAAAATAAGCTCCAGAGAGCTTACAATTTGGTGAGTCGGGTGGGGATCGAACCCACGACACCCTGCTTAAGAGGCAGGTGCTCTAACCAGCTGAGCTACCGACCCAAGTTACTAAAACGTCCTTGATAATGCTTTATGATGGAATTACCAAACTTTTACCACTTCATTATATCACTAACTGCTCAAAAAATAAAGGGTAAAATCCAATTTTGTACAGATAATCAGCAAAAAGTATGCAGAATATCACTTTAGTCTTTAATATATCTTTTCCACCAGTTTGTGAAGCCGTCTTTAGAGGTGACAATTTTTAAATCCTCGTCACTATCCGCTTTGATAAAAGTTATGAGCTTGCCATTACGATAGAGGGCAAGAGATGGATAATATTGCAAACCTGGGACTAAATCGGTCTTCCTAATATCGGAAAAAGCGACCTTTTCAAATTTAACTTGGTATTCTTGGCTAAAATCCGCGAGAATTTTCTCAAAGTCATCTGAAGTTCGACAAGAGGGCTGGTAAATAAACAGCGCGAAAGATTTTTTCTGATCGATTAGGCTTTCTAGCTCAGACGAGTCGATTTTATGAAAGCCATCAGTATTATAGTATTCTGGACTGAGCTTGAAATGTTTCATCATTAGAAAGACAATGACTACACCACCTAAAAATGCCATAAGACCAATTATAATAGGCAATAAAAGTTTTTTCTTCATGTTTACTTCTTATGTATCGCGTTAAAGTCGATGTTGTGGTATGGAACTTTCCAGAAGTCGTAGGTAGTTTGACTATCACGTATAGTCTTAACTTCAACGTTATGATCGCCATTGTAGTACCAATATCCACCAACATTGTAAATTTTGTCCGCATCCCATCCGAGTTGTACTAGCATGTCTTTCATCGAGCCGGCATATCCGCCGCCGCCACACATCAGAAAGATTACTTTATCTTTTGGAAATAAGTCCTCTAAAATAGTTATTGACTCAGTATAGTTTGGTGTATAAGTGTTATTCTTGTTCTTGGTAAATAAGGTTGGACCAGTGTAGGTATCGCCAACTGCTTCTGGTAGGTCGGTGACATTGACGATGTAAGGGAATGGCACAATCTCGAAACCATCGACAAAACCCGATAAATATGAATCACCATCAATCGCTTCATAGTTACCCGGATCTTTAAGCATACGCATATCACGGTATACAACATCGCGTCGATTCAAATAATCGTCGATTGTACTCTCATTAATATTCTTGTCAATTCCGAATTGTCCGCGTAAACCCTCAGACTTTTCTGGTTGAGGAAGGGAATTATTCTGTGGATTTGTGATGAGGCTATCTTGAGTCGGGTTATTGAGCTGGCGAAATACTGAATAACAAACGCCTGCCAATATTAGTAATAAAACTGTGATTGCTACGACCGGAATATAGTTGGTCTTATGGTTTGCTTGATTGCTCATTTTACCTCCACTAACTAATCTATATTATAGATTGTTTTGCGAAGAAGTCAATTGATAGCTGTAAGGATTTTTGGTTTAAGGTCTATGTTTATAGCGCTGCGGCGGTTACTGTGACGACGGTCGAATAGGTACCAGCAGGTAATGCAGGGCTAATGGAGGCACCGATGCCAAATTGATGAACGGTCTGTCCTGGCGTTCCGCTACCAGTGGCTGAGCTATAGTAAACGGTCGGACTATTCGTAATAGCAGCATAAGCGGTCGCTTCGGCATTTGTTGCTATACCCCAAGCATTGGTACCAGGTTGGAGTGTGGAAGAGGCTGGAATTTCTGTATCGGTGACGGTCGCACTCTTGAGCGAAGTCTGATCAGCACTCAGCATGACTTGATAAGCCGTGTTGGCACTGATAGTGGCGGAGATACTGCCAGTCGTGATGGTGGCAGCACTGGCTAGTTCTTTCATATCGGTAGTCGCATCAATCGTTAGAACTGGCTGAACTCTAACGGCAACGTTGGAATCTTCTTCTAAGCTACCGCCTAGAGCGACGCAGCGTACGGAGCGACCGACGTAACGGGTACCGTTGCTGGCTGGGTAGACAGTGGAGCTATAGAAGTACAGGATGTATGCGTAGTTGGTAGAGTTGGCAGTACGTGACCAATAGACGCCGTCGGAGCCAACATTGTACAGTGAGCCATTGTCGACGTACCCGGCATAAGGGAAGTTGTAGGGAGCGGAGCGGATCTTGTTAGAGCCATCAGGGCTATTAGTGATGCCAGCGGCACTAGTAAAGTTAGTATAAGAGCCATTACCAGAGTTTGGTGGTAACTTCCAACCCTTAGGACAGACACTACTTGGGGCATCACCACTTGTGACGGAGCTAGTACCAGTACCGGCGGTAGCAGCAGTCCAAGAATAATAAGCGCCATTCGTTTCGTCTCCGGCATAGTACATTTGGTTAGCATAATAGTTGGATGCGTTGTATCCATTTATATCCGATGCTGGTAAAGTATAATCAGAAACCACATCAGAATCCGCAGGAGTAAGTGTTTTTTCACCAACTAGTCTCAAATTCTGTGTCATCCAGCATTGTATAAGAAAAATTAAGCACGATTTACTGGGGTCAAAACGTTTATAACTAATACCTAAGAAATTAGGTATTTTTTGATAGTTCAATCGGGGTCTCTAGCTCGACAAAACTTAGAGCCTCCGTAGAGCAAAAACGGCTACGGATTTACCGAAGTTTAGAATCTTAACAATTTAGTTCGACAAAATTATCAAAAACGAGAGCTCGCAAATTAAACCGACCCAAGAAGTAATGTAGGTGGGGTCAGGCAGAGATTAGCGAAATCTCATAATCGTCTAGTTCTGAGATGAGGACTTTAGCACCTTATCAGTTTGGAAGTACAAAACTACAACAAAACTTAAAGTATCGCAAAGTCCCGATCCCAGAACTAGACAGGGAGTAAAACAAAAATGAATCAGTTTAACACGATAAAAAAACAAGAACGCCGTGAAGCGATTTTGCGAATTATTAAAAAGTTTGTCAGTTGGGTGCTGGCTGTTCCGGCATTGATTATTGTAATAGGTGATTCCAAAGATTTAGGTTTCTTCTGGATTAAATTAGTTGCAATCTTCGTGCTGATAGCCGTTCTGAAATGGAACCACGCTTTTGACGAACCAAATAATATGCCAAAAGGCAGGGAGTAAAAAATGAGAATTAAAGTTTCGTCAGCAGACGAGAAACCTATTACGGTCAGAGTAATAACAAAAAAGAACCCGAATTTTGTTAATTGGGTTCGGAGGGGTGCGAAATGAGGCTGAAGAATAATACTGCTCACGACCTCTATAATACGATGGTCGATAGTTTCGTGGAAGAAATACAAGAAGTCGGCAGTGGCGACTGTACTGAGCGATTAGCAGAGATTTTGAAAGAAGATTACCCGACTTGGTCGGAAGAAAAATGCAAGTCTATTGCACAGCAATTCTTTGACGAACACTACAACGAAGCCTATGACGAGGCGCGCGAATCGTTTGAACCGTCTCCACTAGAAGAGGCAATGGCTGATTTAAGGGCTGGGAGATTGTAGGATGAGTATTTCTGTAAGCGAAGTTTTGGAAAACGCATTTGCCGAGTGGTTTGAAGGTGATGAATTTGAAAGTCGTGAAGATTTTGAAGAAGCCGTTGATCGTTTTACTGATATGGCAATTGACGAAATTGCAGATGTCGGTAGGTCAATCTGCAAAATGAAGACCGAAGAACTGGCCGACTGGTTAAACGTCCGAATTAAGAACGAAGAAGACGAAAGCGAGGATGAAAATGAGTAATAGACTAAATCAAGAACGTGAGGCTGAGCTACAACCTAAACGCATACTGTCTTGCACAAAATCATTGAGGAAATTGGGCTTTACAGTTAGAGACGGAGTCAATGGTTTGGGTTTTCCAGACCATACTAAGATTGATGTTACTGGGTACGGCATAAGTTTTCAGTTTTGGCCATACTCTGGATGGTGGTCTGGCAAAAAACTTGGAAGTGGCAGAGGGTATAAAAAACTCATAGCACGGCTTAAACAAATCGGCGTATTAAAGAGCAACGGAGACAGTAATAGCAATGAGTAATGTAAAAACTACAAAAATCAGTGGTGGGGCTGATTATGCTAAGGTTGCTGACCGTGTCAAACTGTTTTGGGAACAAAACCCAAACGGAAAAATAGAAACTGAGCGAGAAAACCTTGAGGGAGGCAAAATACGCTTTATCGCCAGAGTTTGGCGTGAATCAAAGCAAATCTTGCAACTTGCTGCAGCCGGAGCAAGCCCAGAAGTAATTAAGTTGACAGCCAACGCTACAGCAAGCGCTGATGCCACGAAGAAGGGTGATAAGGAAAACGAAAAATTAGAAACTGTCGCCGTTGGTCGTGCATTGGCAATGCTTGGTTATCTAGCGAGTGGTGAGGTGGCAAGCCGTGAAGAAATGGAACAATTTGAGGATTATAAAGCCGAAAAACTTTTAGAAGAAATTACGGATGCCTGCAAAACTCTAGAGGAAGCAACTGATATGCCAAGCCTGCAAAAGGCTTGGACTGGGCTACCACTCAAAATGCGACAAGAAGCCACAGTATTTCAGAAAAAAGAAGAAATGAAGACCAAACTGAGCGAGGAGCTGAAAGATGAAAAGAATTAAGATTAAGCAAAACAACGAGGAGTGGTTGGAGTATCGCAAGGGCAAATCTGGTGGGAGCGAATTCAAAGATTTATGGGTTGCTGGACTACCAACCAAAGCCTCTATTGTTGAGAAATTGGAGGAGGGTGGAAAAGCCCTCTCTCCAGCCGACAAGCGAGACAAAGTTGAGTTGCTTGCAAAGATGCTTAATCCAAGAGAACTCGCCGAGATAAAACTATCGGCTGAGCCAAAAGAAAAGTATTGGGAACTTATTGCTGAATCAGTAGCAAAACCAATTGACCCAAATGATTACGCCGATAGGTTAAATGGCGCACCATTTTCAATGATGGAACGTGGTCATATTCTTGAGTCAGAAGCAGCCGAGGCGTTCACCACGAAAACAGGGTTAATCGTGGATGGTGATGAGATATGGGAGAGCGACATTAACCCTAATATCTTCATTTCTCCAGACCGATATGTCGTAAAGGATGGTGAAGATATACCGAGCGAAGCCGTAGAAATTAAATGCTTATCTAGTCCAAAAATCGTCAAAGCGTTTTTAACAGGAAGATACCCAGAAGAATACGAGCCGCAGGTCGTGAAGTATTTTGTAGTGAACGAGAACCTGCAAAAATTATATTTCGTGCTTTATACAGATGTGATACAAGGTTTGGAGTTGCAAATTTGGGAAATTACCCGTGAGCAAGTAGAGCCACGTATCGCTGACGCAAAAGCATTTGAGGAGGCAATTATGCAACGAGCTAAGGCAGATATTGCAAAAATTGCCGCACTCGGATTTTAGAAAATAAGCCAAAACTATAAGGAGGTAAATATGGCATACAAACATATTAACAGTAAGGGCATTGCATACTACTTACGAAAATCGGAAGTTACATTGCGTGGCGGTAAACCACAGACAATATACTTCTTTACAAAAGACGAGAACGGTGGCAAAGGTGAGCCTTGCGATATTCCGGAAGGTCGTGTAGTGATAGAAAATCCACGCAATGGTTTTCTAACTCTAAAGAAACAGGAGCAGTAAAATGTCTGGAACAAGAGCGGGTGGGCTGAAAGCCCGAAATACCAACCTAGAAAAACACGGCCAAGACTTTTCCCGTAACATTGGTAGAATTGGTGGGCGAAACGGTCATACTGGAGGTTTTGCAGCAAATCCAGAACTGGCAAGAACTGCTGGCGCAAAAGGTGGCAGAAAAAGTAGGCGAGGACCGGCAAAGAAAAATCTAGCAGTATAAGACGGAGTGGGTGCCAGACCTCGCACAAAAAATCAAGCTGGTTAAATGTCAAAATAGACGCAGCCCATCTCCCTAACGGAGGTAAATAATGCGTAAGAGAATAACTTGCGAAATCTACAACGAAATGAAACCGTTGCTTATCTCTGCCTTAGATGACGCACTGGTTGCAGAGAAGTTTGGTTTCAGCGAACGCACAGTGCGAAATGTACGCAAAAGCGGCTGTTTCGCAGAGTATCAGGCACAAGAAAAAACTACACGGCTCAGCAGAACTGCTGCGCTGGACCTAATTACGGAAACCTGCAAAACTGCAATATACGACAGGCAGAACCTTAAAAACGCGTCCAACAGAAAGGTCGTCGGTAGAAATATCGGTGGTGGCAAATTAAAGTTTCGTGACAAAAATACTATTGAAATGTATTACGGCGATAACTACAAAACCGTATTTCTGCGACACCGTGGACGAGGCGTATATGCGAAAAACTGGCGTCCTTTTCGTAAGGCGTTGGCTGAGGCAAACCCAATGGATGTAGGGAGGGTTTGGAGATTAGCGAATAAATTTGATATAGACCATATAACAAGGAGCACGAATAATGATTATTAAGAATACCGAGAAACAGATTTTACAAAAACACTATGCCGAGCGTATAAAAAGTTTATCGCAAAATCTTAAAGATACCATCCAGCAAGATAAGCAAGACGCCTTAGCGAATACTGTCTTAGACATCAAAGAGGCTTGTACTCGTATTTGCCAAATACAAAATGATTGGAGAAATGACGGTCAAAATGAACTAGCGAAGCTGGAAAATGAGGTTGAGACTGGGTACGGAGAAAAGACAAATGGTTAGCGAATCACAACTCCAGCAACAAGTTGCTGATTATCTGCGTCTGCAATACCCAGATGCATTGTTTCACTCCGACTTCGGAAGTAGTGTAAGGATGAGTGTGAAACAAGGTGCACTCAAGAAACGCCAAAATGGTGGGAGGAGGGGCTGGCCAGATATGGAAATTCCAGAACCTAGGATAGACGAGTGCGTATATTCAACAGATTACGAGCCCCCATTTTTCTTCCCTCGTAACCCGGGAGTTTATATAGGTGGTAGCGAATTAGGCGACGAAAAAATAATCTGGACGGGGTTATATATCGAACTCAAAAAAGAAGGCACTCGTCTCAAGAAAAAGAACGGCGAGTGGGCGACAGCGCATATTGTCGAGCAAGCAGCAGTATTGGAAAAGTTGCGTCAGCGTGGCTACTGCGCAGAATTTGCGGTGGGTTTTGATGAGGCTAAGAAGATAATTGACGAATACTTAGGAGGAAAATCAGATGACGACTAAAATTGAATACCGAAAAATCAGCGATTTGCGAGAACTGGAGCGTAACCCCCGAACTATCAGTAAAGACCAGTTTGAGATGCTAAAAACCTCGGTTCAAGATAACCCAGATTATTTTGAAGCACGACCAATTATTCTATCAAATCGTACAGGCAAGTTGGTAGTAATTGCCGGTAATCAGAGATTAAAGGCTGCAAAATCTGTTGGCCTTACAGAAGTGCCAACAGTGCTACTTGAGCATTTGAGCGAAGAAAAAGAGCGTGAAATCATAATCCGTGACAACGTCAGTAACGGCGACTGGGATATGGACCTACTGGCTAACGAGTGGGACGTTGACGAATTGGCAGAGTGGGGCGCGCCTTGCGAAATCTCGACTACTGCTCCCGGTGGCAGCCACGAAGATACGAACCTTAAAATGTCGTGGGGTGGAAGAAAAGGTATCCCCATTTCACCAGAAGAAAAAGCAGATTTAGACTGGGCACTAACC
>Ga0209064_1004365_pt1 | contig 10641 bp, 10 predicted proteins | sample Inofromicrocosms_FD_187498 | JGI IMG/M metagenome (GOLD analysis project Ga0209064, IMG submission 187498) | Mouse cecum microbial communities from Vienna, Austria - Inoculum for glucosamine and mucus D2O microcosms (SPAdes) (version 2) | ecosystem: Host-associated > Mammals > Digestive system >... | reverse complement strand
TGCGATAATCGGCGTGGAAACCGGAAGAATAATCTGATACAGAATACGAATATCGGTGGCTCCGTCAATGCGGGCAGACTCCTCCAGCTCATAGGGAATTCCCTGGAAATAGGTTCTCATCATGACCATGTTGTAGGTGCCGATGGCCCCCGGCAGCAGAATCGCCCAGGGGGTGTTGAGCATACCCAGACCGCTGATGAGCAAATAATCGGGGACCATACCTCCGGAAATAAACATGGTGATGGTAATCATAATCATAATGTGTTTTTTAAAGTAAACATTCCGCCGGGAAAGGACGTATGCGCCGTGAAATGTCATCACCATATTGATGGTAGTCCCCACCAGCACATAAAAGATGGTGTTCAGGTAGGAGCGTATCAGCAGCGGGTGCTTGAACACCTGGACATAGGCCTCATTGGAAAGCCCCAGTGGCTTGAACAGCAGCCCCCGGTGGGCCATAATCCGGGTGGGGACGCTGATGGAGGCCATCAGAACGTGCCACAGAGGATAGAGGGTGACAAAAGCCATGACAACCATAAAAACAGTGTTGATAACGCCGAAAATTACTTCGCCCTTTGTACGCTTGATTTTCATATCGTCCGCTCCTCCTTTCTCAGAACAGGCTGGTTTCGCTGACCTTGCGGGAGATAAAGTTGGTGGTCCACAGCAGCGCAAAGTTTATCACCGTATTAAACAGGCTCACCGCCGCCGAATAGGAGTAGTTCATGTTCAGCAGGCCCTCCCGGTAGGTATAGGTGGATATCACATCGGAAACCGGCCAAGTGGCCTCGTTGTAAAGGAGGAACACCTTCTCAAAGCCAACGCTCATCATCTCGCCCATGCGGAAGATTAGCTTGATGATAACGGTGGGCATAATGCCGGGAATAGTGACGTAAATTGCCTGGGCAAACTTGCCCGCCCCGTCGATGACCGCGGCCTCATACTGCGCCTGGTCGATGCCCAGGATCGCCGCGATATACAGAATCGAGTTCCACCCTATATTTTTCCATATGTCCGAAAGAATGTAGATGGTTCGGAAATATTTGGGGTTCATCAGCAGGTTTTTGGGTTCTGTCCCCAGAAGATTGGCGACGGCCACACCCAAAAAGCCATCGGAAGCGCAGAACATATGAATCATACCGCAGACCACCACAATGGAGACAAAGTGGGGCATATAGGTGATGGTCTGCACCGTGCGGCGGAACTTGGTGGAATGAATCTCATTGAGGAGCAGCGCGAAGATGATAGGAGCCGGGAATGCGAATAAGGTTCCGTAAAAGCTGATTAAAAAGGTGTTTTTGACCACACGGATAAAGTAATAGCTGTTTACGAATTTTGTAAAATGCTTTAACCCCACCCAGGGGCTGGCGGTAATCCCCTTCATCAGGTTATAATCCTTAAAGGCGATCTGTATGCCGTACATGGGCACGTACTTAAAAACGATGTAATAAATAATCATCGGCAGGGCGATGAGATAAATGTGCTTGTTGACATGGATATCCCGGCGGACCATTTTAAAATGGTCCTTGAGCCGGCCCATCAGCACGCTTTCGGATTTCGCGGCCTGCCCTGGGGTCGCAGTTTTTGCCATAGTTTCCCGCTCCTTTCACAGTTGAAGGCTGCACCGGAAACCGTGCCGCCCTCCTATAAGAAGCAGGCAGCAGACGAATCTGCTGCCTGCCCTGTTCCCCTTTGAAAGGGAATTTGTATTACTTTTTGTTGTGCTCGTCCAGATATTTCTGGGTGATAGCCATGGCCTTGTCAACGCCCATAGCCTGGATTTCAGAGACAAAGGCGTCAAAGGTTTCCAGGTCGCGCTGGCCCATGATGAACTGGGTCACGCCCTCGTAAACGTAGGTCTCGATGTCCTTGTAGATATCGGCGCGGGCCTGGGCATCCTCAACGGAGTAGTTGAGACCGGGAACCCGGTTGACCGCCTCAAAGGAGGACCACAGGCTCAAGGCTTCCTGACGAACCGTGTCAATATGGCTCTTTTTCTTGGCAAGGGGATCGTCCCCTACTGGTGCGGAAACAACGACCTTGGGGCTGGTGGGGTCCAGAATGGTGTTGTTGGCATAATCCAGAATACCTACCAGATAACCGGGGCCAGCGTCGCCAAAGGTAGGTCTCCAGCTTTCCACCAGGTTCTTATAGGTGCCGTCCGCCTGCTGCTCATAGGGGTCAACCAGGCCGTCGGCGGTCAGCTTGTAGTGGGTGCCTTCCACGCCGTAGTTGAGGGCCCTGTTTGCCTCTTCGCTGTACATAAAGTCCAGAACCATGGCGGTCAATTCGGGATTGGCGCACTTGGTGGACATATAGAAGCCCACATTGGGGTTCACTTCATCGTAACGGGGACCAATCTTGGGGGTAGCGCCCTTTTCCAGGGTGGGAACCGGCGCGCCTATGTACTCAATGGGGGAATCCACATTTTCTTCCACAATGGCATACCAGGGGTTTTGCAGGTTGCCGCCTGCTGCGCCGACGTAAGAACCAACCAGACCGGCGGAAACCTTGGCGGTGATGGTCTTGGTGTCGGAGGTCAGGTAGTCGGGGTCCAAAAGGCCGTCCTCATACCAGGTGTGCATCAGCTGGAGATACTCCTTGAATTCTGGCTGAGTTGCGCCGTACTTGACGGTGCCGTTGTCCTGATACTCAAAGTAGGTCATATTCCAGGCAGAGATAAAGGGCATATTGGTGTTAAGCCATTTGTTGTCGCGGGGACTGAAGGGAATAACGTCCATGGTCTTAAAGGCGCGGAGGGCGGCGTCCCATTCCTCAATGGTTGTGGGGACTTCCAGACCGGCCTGGTCCAGCAAATCCTTGCGGACCACCAGTCCGTTGGAGTTCAGGTTTTCAGCATGGCCGCGGATGTTGGGTACGGAGAGGAAATCCCCCTCGGAGGTGCGGGCCATGTCCGCGTATTTGGGGAAGGCTTCATAGAATTTGGACAGGTTGGGCATATACCCCTGCTCCATATAAGGGGTCAGGGAGACGACCACCCCATCCTTAAACGCCTGGATATCGCCGCCGGTATAGGGGCCGACGCCGTTAAATACATCCGGCAAATCTTTGGAGGCGATTTTCAGGCCGAACTGCTCGTTCCAAACCTCGTTGGCGACGGTCTGGAAGTCGATGGTCGCGCCGGTCTGCTCGCTCCACCATTTTACAAAGGGAATGTCGTTGTAATTTTCAACCTTGCCCACAAATTTAGCGTTAAAATTTGAGAAAATGGTAACGGTCAGCGGTTCAGATAAAGGAAGGCTGGGTACCGCCGCTGCAGGCGCCTCGCTGGAAGCAGAGGACGAACCCCCTGCCGCGCTGGAAGTACTATTGCTGGGGGCTGCAGAAGATGCCTGGGAACTGGAACTGGGGGTGGAATTACACCCAGCCAGCAGTCCCGCCAGTACAACCGCACTGAGGCCCGCAGAAGAAATGCGTTTCCAAGTGGAATGGCTCATAAAGGATACCTCCTAATGTTTATTGATGATTTGTTCACGAAACCTTTTTAATTTAGATAGGTTCCACAAATCTATGGCCCCATTATACGACGCAAACTAGGCATTTTTCAATATCAAAAAAGTGGAATCCGTATAAAAAAACGAAAATGACATACAAATTTTTTGAAGGAAATGTGAAAAAACTGTACATTTTAGAATTTTCAGCAAAAAAGGGACCGTTTTCAGGCCCCCTTTTCTGATGTATCTATCAATGTTTATTCTGACTCAATTAATTTGAGGCAGGTTTCCAAAGGCGTTTCCCCATCGGGTGAAACAAAGTCCGGCATTGTTCCATATTCTGTATTACATGACCCATCTGCATTTGTAGGATAGATGGTATGAAACCGGACAACAAGACCGGAATGGGGAAGAGCGAAGAGTTGAGGATCAATTCCGCTGTCTCCTCTGGCCTGCGTGCCAACCAAAGTTGCAAACCCCGTTGACTTGCAAAAGATAGCGAAAGCTTCAGAGGAAGAATAAACCCTTCTGTCTATCAATACCCAAATTTTTCCCGAAAACGGTGATTCTCCGGTCGGTTCATATGTGGATTTATTTATATAGAAGTACGCTAACTGTTCGAGGTCGTCTTGTTCAAGGCCGGGCAGCTCCGGTAATTGGGAAATGGGAAGAAGTTCCATATCGTCTGCTGTAACATATTCAATCACTGCCTGTGAGTCTGGAATCAAAATAATTCGTTCGGCGGATATTTGCTGTGATAGAGTTGGTTCAACAATATTCTGTCTCCAATAAAGGGAACTTCCTCCGCCATTTCCTGTTATGTCTATGATAAGATGCTCGAAGCCTGCTATCTTGGTATAAAAGTCGATAAATTGGCTGTGATCCACCTGCGGGGTATCCTTCATAATAGGAACCTTCATATAGGCGATTCTGTCAGGCTCCAAAATATCAAATGTCGGATTATCAGCAAACAGCGTCTCAAGGCTTGCATTTTCCGACTGTTCCTCCGACCCGTTTAAAGCGTCTAATTGCTCCTCCAATTTTTCAAGATTTGCATAACTCTGAATAGACACAGGCTTATTTAGACTATCATAAAGAATTTGGCCTCGCTTCATGTGATGTTCGTCCAGAATTGTTTTAACAAGATCGCGATACCCTTCAAAGTAGGAATTGTTGGGAAGTAGGTTTAGATGTCCAATGCTTTTAAATTGCCGGATAAAATCATTTATTTGATTGTAAAATTCATAATCACTGCTTATTTCAGTTAATGCTTTGCGGGTTTCATTGTATGCAGTCTCTGCGTCGATGCCCTTCCGCCGCACTAAGCCCAAAAAGGGATAGCTTTCCTGTATGGTTGTCCACAAGTAATCGATATCTTCCTGCATCTGCTGAAGGGTAAGGCCGCCAAAAACATCGCCGTATTGCTTTATAACATCATCGTATGTGGCGGGTGCGGCATCTTCAGAGCTTGTAGATTCTGAGGATTCGGAGGATTGGGCGGATGCAGTATCTTCATAAAACGTAACAGTGGATTCAGAAGGTTCTGATGATACCGTTGGGGTTTCAGTGCTGCACGCTGCAAGGACGCAGCACAAGACAAGTGTCATCGAAATAGAAATTATTTTTCTCTTCATTTTCCAACACCTTCTCATACCTGAAGTTTTTTGCCAGCATTACCGGCACAAAAAACAGCCCCTCTTTCGAGAGGCTGTCCGAAACGTCATTAGTCGTTTACATAAGGCAGCAGCGCAATATGTCTGGCGCGCTTGATTGCCGTGGTCAGCTGGCGCTGATGCCGGGCGCAGGTGCCGTTCATCCGGCGGGGCATAATCTTTGCCCTTTCGGTGATATACTTGCGCAGACGGTTGATGTCCTTGTAATCGATCTCTTCGATCTTATCCACGCAGAAAGCGCAGACCTTCTTGCGGCCCTTGCGGTTGGGGCGGCCAGGTCTCTCGCTTCTCTCAGGTCTATCCATAGCCATAGCTGTAACCTCCTATCAAAAAAGTTCAAACGGACTGAAAACAAGCGGCGGCGGAAATCAGAAGGGCAGATCCTCGTCGGATTCAATCTCCTGGAAATCCCCAAAATCGCCGCTGGAGAAATTGGAAGCAGGCTGCTGGGGCGCAGCGTTCCCCGCAGGCGCCGGAGCGGGCTGGGACGAAACAGGCGGCGCATACGACGCAGGACCTGCGTTCCCCGCAAAGGAATTTCCCCCTCCAAAATCGCCCCCGGAGGAAGCGGAGGATTTCCCCTCGACAAAGGAAACGTTCTCGGCAATAATCTCAAAGGCGTACCTCTGCTGATTGTTCCGGTCGGTGTAGTTCCTTGTTTCGATATGCCCCACAACGCCTATCATATTTCCCTTGTGGAAGTAATTGTGAACAAACTCCGCCTGATTTCTCCAGACGACAATGCTGAGGAAATCGGTCTGGCGCTCTCCCCCGCGGGGCGCGTAGGAGCGCTGTACCGCCAGACGGAAAGTACACACGGAAACGCCGTTGGGCGTCTGACGGAGTTCGGGCTCGGTGCAGAGTCTTCCCACTAAAACCACGTTGTTGATCATTCCCTATTCAGCCCCCATTCTTCTCTTACAAATCAGTCTTTCATCAGTCTTGCTTCGCGGTGATCAGGGAACGGAGAACGCCGTCGGTAATCTTGTACACACGGTCCAGCTCCGCCGGGAAATCGGGCTTGCTGGTGAAATCAATCAGGACATAATATCCCTCACTCTCATCCTCGATGAGATAAGCCAGCCGGCGTTTTCCCCAAACGTCTACATTGTTGATGGTACCGTTCTGCTCGATCAGGGCTTTGAACTTTTCGACAAGGGCTTGGATCGCGTCCTCACCCAGCTTGGTGTTCAACACCATAACTGTCTCATAATGGCCACTTTGCTTCGCCAATTTTGACACCTCCTTTTGGACATAAGGCCCTGGAATAAGTCACAGGGCAAAGAGTACAGCGGAAAATTCCCCATAAAGCCGCCATAGCTGCCATGGGAGAAATTGCCGCATTACAATTTATTATACAAAAGGATTGGCGGATTGTCAATCCTTTTTTCACAGGGTTTTGACAAAATCTTTGAGATACGCCCGAAAAGCCGCGGCCAGCTCCGGATGCTTGACCCCTACCTCCACGGCGGCCTGTAAAATCCCCAGCTTGCTGCCCATATCGTACCGTTTGGAGGTGTATTCCACCCCCACCATCCGGCCCTGATGGGCAAGCTGCCGCATGGCATCGGTCAGCTGTATCTCCCCGTTGGCCCCCGGCGGCAGGTTGTCCAGGATGTCAAACACATCCGGCGGCAGGACACACCGCCCTAGGGCGGCGTAGTTGGAAATAAACTGGTCGTCCCTGGGCTTTTCAATCATCTCGGAGATGCCGTATATTTTGTCCTCCAGCTTTTCCACCTTGAGGGTGCAGTACTTGCCAATCTGTTCCCTGGGAACATACTGGATTCCGGCGACCCCCTTCTGATACTTCTCATAGGCCTCGCACAGCTCCCGCGTCGCCGGAATATCCCCGATGATTACGTCGTCGCCGTACAGCACCGCAAAGGGCTCGCTGCCCACAAAGGTTCTGGCGCAGGCCACCGCGTGGCCCAGGCCCTTGGTCTCCTTCTGGCGCAGGTACTGGATGTTGGCCAGCCGGGAAACCGCCACCACCTCTTCATAGAGATCGGCCTTGCCGGTAGCCTTCAGCCGGTCCTCCAGCTCCGGGGCGCGGTCAAAATGGTCCTCCATCACCGCCTTGCCCCGGTTGGTGATAATCAAAATCTCCTCAATGCCGGAGGCAACCGCCTCCTCCACAATATACTGTATCGCGGGCTTGTCCACAATGGGCAGCATCTCCTTTGGGACAGCCTTAGACGCAGGCAGTACGCGGGTACCCAAGCCCGCGGCGGGGATGACCGCTTTTCTTATTTTCATGATCTGTTTCTCCTCGTCTCTTAATGTTGTTGCGGCGGGCAGGCGGCCCGCGTTATGTCAGCCAGAACACCGCAAGGGCCGGTATTCCAAAGTTGATAAACATCGTACACACCATCATAATCAGCACAATTTTCATGTTGACCCTCCCCTTCCGGGCCAGGGCCGCGAAGTACTCCTGAGAATCAGGGAGCTGGCGTTCCGGCGAAACGGCTTCCTCCGGCTTTTCCCCTTCTGTTTTCAACCATTCCTGGCGCAGCAGCCCCACATCCTTACACACCTTCTTATAATAGATGCGGTTTGCAGCCAGGGAGGCCGCCATTCCAAGGGCGAGCAGAATAAAATTCGCGATATAGCTGTAATTCATATACCACTGGACCGAGGAGGGCATGGTGGTAAACATGCTGGAGGAGGTCAGCGCGTCATACAGGTAATGGATGTAATCCGGCAGGGTCAAAAACATGGGGAGCTGAATCAGCAGGTACGCCCCCAGGAACAACGCGCCCGCCAGGTACATTTTCCGGTAAAAAAAGTAGATGAAATGGAAGAAGAAGGCCGACCAGTTCCACTGCACCTTCCCAATCTTCCCGGCAATCATCTTAAAGCGCGGCAGATAGTAGTGGGAATTCGGTCCCACAAACAGCACCATATCCCTCGCCGGGATGCCATCTATCTCCTCCTCCGGCGCAACGCCCCCATAGGGGGTGGTAAAGGGATTTAAGGGAATGGGCGGCGTCCGCCCCGCCTGGTTCGTTCCCCCTGGATATCCATAGGGGGAATGAGGCGGCCGCCCTGGAGGAACCCTTCCACCGCCGGTGGAATAGGGGTTTTCATACTTCCGTCTTTCCCGCTCTTGCTGTTCTTCCTGTTCTTCCTGTGCTTCCAGTTCGTCCAGTTCCTTCTTTATTTCCGGATCCTCGACGTCGAGGTCATATTCGGACGAAAAGATATCATCACATAATTTCTTTAACTGCTCCTCCGTCCAGGGCGGATAGTCGGAATCCCAGTTCTGTCCGGGGCCGCCTACCTTCTTCAGCAGGTTGGAGCCGCAGACCGGGCAGAACAAAACCCCCGGTTTGCAGAGGGTGGCGCATCTGGGACAGCGCAGCGGGGCGTTGCCGTCGATGATCTCCTCATGCTTTGGCCCCCAGCCTTCACCGGCGGAGGACCATTTGACCGCCTCGCCATGTCGGCTCTCACAGGCGCAGTGGCCCAGCTTTTTGTAGCACTCCCGATGATGGGGCGCGCCGCAGTCGGGGCAGACCACTACGTCGTCGTTCTCGTTGAAAATCACCTTGCAATACGCGCAGGGTTTTCCGGTATATTTCGTGTTCATGCAATCCTCTCATTCTGGAACGAAAAATTTTCAGGGAACCTGCCGGAATCCCGCCCGGACAGCGCCGGAAACGGTCATGCCAGTATTTCCCTCCGATACAATGGTTTTATTATACACCATACTGGAGGGAATTACAAACCTTTTGCCGCCAGCTTTACAAATATTTCACTTTCTTTTGCGAAATTTATTCACACTCCGGGAAAAAACGTCCCGGAGTGTAAATAAACCGGGACGGTGAAACTATTTATCCTTAAAAAAAGTCAGCTTGGTCATACAGCTTTGGGTAACATAAAGGTACCCATCTTTGATCTTTGCGCCGTTGGGATGCTCCATCCCATCCGCCACCACAGACCACTCCCGGATGCCGTTTTCATCCGCCTTTACCCGCAGGACGCGCCCCTGAAAGGCAAGCTCCTCCTCCCCGGACCACCCCTGGTTGTCGCACAGATAGAGGCTTCCGTCGGGCCCGAAGACGATGCCCATGTTCCGGGCCTTGCCGGTTTTGGGGTGGACGGGGGTATCAAACCACTTGGTCACTTTTTTGTCCTTGCCTATCTTTACCACGCAGCCGCTGGTTTCCGGCTGGGCAAAGTTGGGGCAGGAAAGGATCAGGTTGCCCTCCTGATCGATCTCCATGCCATCCGGGGTAGAGATATACTCCGGAAGGGCGAGAAATAATCTGGATTGCTGCATAGCCGTTTCCTCCTTCATTGTATTTCCGCTGGGCGGAAGTTTTTAAAAGACAATGACGTTTTTCAGGTCGGTCTTTTTCTGTTCAATCATGTCAAAAGCCCGGTCAATTTCCTCAAAGGGAATTTCCTCCGAGATGTACTGGGAAGGCACCAGCTGGCCGGATTCAATCCAGCCGCAGATTTGTTTGTGCTGTTCCCCCTCCTGGATTTTAGAGGGCCACTGCTCAAATTGCAGCCCCCAGTTGTAGGGCGCGCGGCTCCAGTCCAGATTCATCTGCAAATTGGGGGAAATGCCGTAACAGCAGATTTTCCCACCGGGGACAATCAGGGACATGGCGGTATTGATGATTGCGCTCACCCCTACGGCGTCCAAAACCATATCCACGCCGTCAGGATAGATATCCCGCACAAGGGCGGCGGCGTCCTGCCCCGCGGAGCAGAAAGCGTGCTTTGCCCCGTGCTGAAGCGCCCGCTGCGCTTTTTCCGGAACCAGGTCCAGCACGGTAATCTCCTCCACGCCGCTGAGGGACAGCAGCTTGGTGAAAATAAGCCCTACCGGGCCCGTGCCGAAAATGACGATGCGCTTTCCAGGCGTCATGCCGAAGTTCTTGATTCCCCCCAGTACCTCCCGGAAGGTGACAATCATCGTTGCCTCCGCGGAGGTAAGAGATGCGGGAACCAGATTCTGGGCAAAATAGCTTTCCGACCAATAGGGACTGTCAGGGGTGAGACCGTCCGCCTGGATGGCGGCGATGTCCCCTACTAGGCCGTATTCCGAGTAGCCGCCCCAGCCGCTGTAATACCCCGCTGTATCCTCCCCGAAGGGCAGCGTCACCCGGTCGCCGGTGCGGAAGCTGGAGACCTTTTCCCCCAGCTCTACAATGGAACCCACCGCTTCATGCCCCAAAAGGGCCGGATAGGTGGAGAAGTTTTTGAAATTCTGATGAGCAAGCTTAATATCGGTGCCGTTGCAGACGCCGCAGGCCTCGATTTTTACCAGCGCCTGATAGGGACCTGGCTTGGGGATGGGCACTGTGACAATGCGGCGGGAGTCGTCCTTTTCTATGGCATAGCCTTTCATATTACCGGTCATTTGGGCATCCCCTCCTTTGCCAGCATGGACAGGTACTCTTCCATAATTTTTACGCTGGCGGTACTGCCGATGCGCCGCGCACCGGCCTGATACATGGCGGCGGCATCCGCCAGGGTGCGGATTCCCCCCGCGGCCT
>Ga0209064_1004362_pt1 | contig 10653 bp, 8 predicted proteins | sample Inofromicrocosms_FD_187498 | JGI IMG/M metagenome (GOLD analysis project Ga0209064, IMG submission 187498) | Mouse cecum microbial communities from Vienna, Austria - Inoculum for glucosamine and mucus D2O microcosms (SPAdes) (version 2) | ecosystem: Host-associated > Mammals > Digestive system >... | reverse complement strand
CTCGTAGCAGCTCCAGGTCAGGTGATAAGGCACGCCAAAGTGCAGCCCGTGAGCAATTACGCCGGCCTTGTTGTCCTGCACAAATGGGGCAATCAGCTTTAGCTGGCCGCCGGTGCCCTGTTTGATTGCTTCCGCCATAGCGTGGTTAAAGGCCTCGCTGCAATCTGGGTAGGCAAAGCCGGCCGCATCGTCTGCGTGTGCGCCATAGTAAAGCCGGTTGCAACCGTGGGCGATGGCTACACTGGCCGCGACGGATATAAACACGCCGTTGCGGAACGGCACATAGGTGCTCACCGGGCCGTCGCCTGTTGCCAGCTGTTCAGCATAATCTGTGTGCGGAATGGCCTTGGCTGAGCCCTGCAATAAAGCGTTATCGCTAAATTGGAAAATATTGCTTAAATCCAGCTGCAAATGCTTAACCTGATACCATTTGGCCACATCCGCGGCGGCTTGCAGCTCTCGTTGGTGCTTTTGACCGTAAAACATGGAGAGGGCCAGAACATTTTCAGCGCCTAAGTCGCGCACGGCCCAGGCCAGGCAAGTTGTACTATCAATGCCGCCAGAGGTCAGCACCAAGGCTTTTTGGTTTGTCATTGGAAAAAACTCCTTTCAAAATAGCAAAAAATAATTATGTGAAATCAAATTAAGATTTTTTTAAACGCCGCGCGCCTCCGGCGGCCAAATGAATTTGTGCAGTTGAAGTTGCAAATTAACGCCGTTCAACTGTTTTTGGCGCATAAATTCCACCATTGCCGCTGGCTCAATTTGGCCCCAAACTGGGCTTAAATAAACGCCAACTTTGTCAATTAGCCGTAGCTGGCGGATAATTTGTTCCGCTCGCTGGAGGTCTGCCGGGCTGCCACAGACGAACTTTACCACATCCTGCTTGTCCAACAGCGTAAGCTCCTGCGGGCGCATTTTTTCCTCCATACCGCTGCCGGGCAATTTGTAATCTACGGTGAGGGCAGGGCGGTTTGCCAGGGCTAACACCGGCCCTAGCGGTTGGCTGCCGTTGGTTTCAATCTCCACAAAAAGGTCTTTGTCTGCCGCCAGCTGCTCCAGCAAGGTTAAGATGTGGGGTTGGCGCAGAGGTTCGCCGCCAGTTAAGGTTACGTTGCGCACTTTGCTTTGTTTGATAAATTGATATATTTCATCATTACTCAGCTGTTCGCCGGGGCCGTTTGTTGGGATGTTATCCGGCCAGGCCCAGGCTGTGTCGCAGTAGGAGCAGCGCAGGTTGCAGCCAAAAAAGCGGATAAAAACCGCCAGCTGGCCGGCCCGGCGGCCCTCGCCGTTGATACTGACAAACTTTTCCGCAATATTATAGCTGGGCATTGGTGGCGTTATCCTCCGTTTCAAAATAGGCGGCGCAGTTTTTTGGCGTTTCATAAACCCAAACCTTAGCTGGTTGAACGCCCTGTTGTTGCAAGGCTTGATAAAACCAGCGGGCTAGTTCCTCCGCTGTGGGGCGGAAAGGAACCGGCGCCAGCGCAAAGCCCTCGGCTTGCAAAGCGGTTACCGTGGCCGGTTGCAGGCTGCCCTCCTCATAGATAAATTTGTGGTCAAATTGAGCGGCCAGCTCTTTTAGGCATTGCTTCAGGCCGGCAAAATCCAGCAGCATGCCACGCTCCGGCCCGTTGGTGTTCAGTTGGGCGGCTTGCACCTCCGCTCGCACTTTCCAGCGGTGGCCGTGCAGGTTGCGGCACTGGCCGGGGTGGTTGGCTAAAAAATGGGCTGCGTCAAAGCTGGCCTCGGCCTGCAAACTATACATAAATTCACGTTCCTTTCATTAAAATATAAATGTTTTGTGATAAAAAACAGTTAATTTTTTATACCAAAAAAAGGGCTTAAAGCAGCCCTTTTTAGTGTTTTGTTTATTGACAGGGGCTGCGACTGTCAGTCTATAAATTGTTTTTATTATTATAACACAGCAAATTGGCAAAAGCAATAGTTATCTTTTGCGCTCGCCGATTTCCTCCAGGCATTCCCAACGCACTGTGGCAGCCCAAACACCGCCCTCCAACAACTGATAGCTGACTTCCTCGTTCAAAAGCTGATTTTCCTGGCCAATTTGGGCTTGCAGGCTGGCGGTGGCTTGGGCTAAAGCTTGCGCTTTGGCTTCTGCCTCAGTGTTGGTGCGCCAAAAGCAGCTTTGAGCCGTCAGCTTTTCCACCTGCAATGGCAGCTGAATTTGGCCGATGGCAAGCAGGCGTTCCGATTGCTCGCTGGCGATAGTCATATTCTCGCCCTCTGCTTTGGGAGGGAATCCCCAAATTTGCAGATTGGCCTCTCCTTTGGGCAATCTGTAGAGGCTGCGGCTTTCCGTGGCTGCCCGCGAAATTTGCTCCTGCAAGGGGGCTTCGCCATAGCCCTCATACCAAACGCGGGCTTTGATGATGGCGTCGGCCCGGCCGTCGGCCAGCGGAGAAACCAGCAGTTCGCCTTTTTGTACGGTGTCGCCGTGCTCAACCACTGCCTGGCCGTGTTTGATTAGCACATCTTCAATTAGGGCGTTGCGGTTGGCCCATATGGCGCCGATGGTGGCGTTTTCCAATTCATCTGGATAAATGGAACGTTCGGCAATTTTGATATTCATAATGGTGCCTTGTCGTTCAATATAAACCCAGGATAGTTCCTCAATATCTTGCTTTAGCTGTTTGGCTAGCTCATCAACATCAAGCAAGCGCCAGACTGCTCCCGGCCGCAGGCCCAGCTCTGCTGCTCGCAAGCGCACAGTTTCCGTTTCAAGCTGGGTGAGCTGCTCCTGCGGTTGAATGCGCACCGCAAATACCAGCTGAGATAAGCCGGCCAGCCCCAAAGCGAAAAGCAGCACGCCGGCGGCCAGGGTTTTGCGCCGCCGCAGATAACGATAAACAAAGGGCAGGCCTTGGCTGCGTCTGGTTTTTAGATTGCAGCCGGTTACTTTGGCCATTTTTTTCAGCTGGCCCAATTCTCGCCAGGCGGCTTTAACTTCCAGCAGGTCGTCTGTTAGCCAGTTGATGTCATAAATATCAATATCTCGTTGCAAGGCAAGGTTCAGCAGGCGTTCCGGTGCGCCGCCGCTGATGTGTAGCACCACATAGCCCCTGAGCCAGCTTAAAAACATTGTCAGCATAAATTTTAATCCTCCGTTTGGCCAGCTTGGCTTGTGCTTTCAGCCGTTTGGCTGGCCGTTTCCGGCAAGTCGGCCAGCTCCTCTCGCAGCAGCTGAGCCAAATCCTCGCTGTTTAGCCAGCCGCCAGGGCCGTCGGGCGGGGCGTCAGCGTCCAACACAATGGCCAGATTGTTGATTTCACCCTCCAGGGAAACGTCCGTTTTGCTGATACTGCGCAGCTTAAAGCCGCTGCCTCTGGCAATCAAATAGCCTTCGCTGACCCGCAGGCGCACCTCTTGGGCGGAATAATTGATAATACCCCGATGATTTTCAATATGCAGGCTGACGTTGCCGATCAGGGTGACGCGGGGCAAATCCAGAGCCAATTCCTCCGGCATTTCCAAAGCTTCGGCAAACATTGCGCGCATAAACTGCCCTGGTTTTTTTATTTTGCTATTTTTTGCGGCCAAAAGAGGCGCCTCCTTTTTATATAGACATTTAGCGATTGACAAGGCCACTTTAGTGGACGCTGCCAGTGACATGAAATTTGCTTTAATATATATGCCCGTTGGCTTTGAAAAATGCTTTGTTATTGACAAGAGCGATTAATGGAGTTATACTTACTAATATGTTTTTTTTGTAGATTGGGAGGGATAAAAATGCAGGCGATTATTTTAGGTTGCGGTTCGTTGTTGAGCCATATTGAGGCGGCGCAGGCCAAAATGCAGACTGATTTTCCGGTGGTGGAGTTAGACCGAAAATATCACGTTGACCCAAGGCAAATGCAGCAGGAGATTTTGACCAAATTGCAGCAGCTACCGGCGGAGGTGGACACTGTGCTGGTGGCGATGGGCTTTTGCGGCGGCTCCTGGCAGGGAGTGCGGCCAGGCCGGCGTTTGGTTATGCCGCGGGTGGATGATTGTGTGACGTTGCTTTTGCACACGGACGACAGCCCGAATTTCAATTTGAAGCAGGGGCGGCATTTTTATCTGCGGGACAGCGACCGTGGCGAGCATTCTCTGGCGGCTATGCAGCAGCGCCTTTGCGAGCAGCACGGCGAGGAGCAGGGGGCGGCGATTTTCCGCTCCTGGTTTGCTAACTATCGGGAAGCGGATATTATCGACACTGGCGCTTATGACAGCCAGGCGGCGGATTTTTTGGCGGAGGCCAGCCAAAATGCCGAGTTGGCGGGTTGCCGTCTGAACCATGTGCCAGGCAGCAATTTGCTGCTGGAAAAATTGGTGAGCGGCCGTTGGGACGAGCAATTTGTGGTGGTGGAGCCAGGCCAGGCCGTGGAACTGAACCTGTTTGTTTGATGGAAATAATTATGGAAGCTAAGGAAATTACCACTTTGCAGGTGGAGCAGTCGGAGGTTTTGCGTTATCTGCGTTGGCCGATGACAAAACCATTGCCGCCGGAGCTGGCGGATGATTTGGCCCAAGCGGAAGCGGCGGTTTTGGCGGCTGCTCAACCGCGTTTTGTTTATAAGCAATTTGCTTTGCTGCCGGAAGATGATGTGGTGGTGGGCCGCTCATTGCAAGGCGCTAGCCTGCGCTTGGCCGGGCGGGATATTGCCTGCCTGTTGCGGGGTTGTTCCGCCTGTTTGCTGTTGGCTGCCAGCTTGGGCCGGGCGGTGGATGAGCTAATCCGGCGGGCGCAAATTCGGGATGTGGGCCAGGCCTTGCTTTTGGACGCCTGCGCCAGCGCGGCGGTGGAAAATCTGCTGGAGCAGTTGCAAGCTGGATTGGCGGCGGAATTGCAGGAACAGGGTTGGCAGCTGACAGCCCGTTTCAGCCCTGGCTATGGCGATTTGCCTTTGGATTGCCAGGCCCAGTTTTGCGCCACGTTGGACGCTGCCCGGCGCATTGGGCTAACAGTTTCCAGCAGTGGCTTGCTATTGCCGCGCAAATCAGTCACGGCGGTTATTGGCCTTGCGCAACAGGAGCTTCGGGCGGAGCAACGGGATTTAAGCCGGCACAACTGCGCCGCCTGTCGGCTGTTGGATTGTCCTTATCGGCGTAAATGATTGACAAAATTAAATAATGGAGAGATTGGGAATGAACAAACAAGCTTTTAAGGAGCGTTTGGCTCAGCAGGATTTTATGCTGTTGGACGGCGCTATGGGAACGCAGCTGATTGAGGCCGGTTTGCAGTTGGGGGATAATTCTGAGCTTTTTGCGCTGGATAGGCCGCAACTGTTGGTGGATATTCACCGGCGTTATATTGCGGCGGGAGCGGATATAATTTACGCCTGCACTTTTGGGGCCAATGCGCATAAGCTGGCGGGCAGCGGCCGCACTCCGCAGGAGGTGATAAGCCGGGCTGTGGAGCTGGCCAGGCAGGCCGCCTCAGGCACAAACACGCTGGTGGCGTTGGATGTGGGCTCCTTGGGCGAGCTGCTTGAACCTGCCGGTACTCTGCACTTTGAGCAGGCCTATGCAGAGTTTAAGGAGATGGTGCAGGCTGGGTTGGATGCTGGCGTGGATTTGCTGGTGTTTGAAACGATGACTGATCTTTACGAGCTGAAAGCGGCTCTGCTGGCTGCTCAGGAAAGCTTTGCGCCGGGCCGGGAATTGCCGGTTCTTTGCACGATGACCTTTGATAAGAACAACCGTACTTTCAGCGGCGTTCATGTGGAGGCAATGGCCTGCCTGTTGAACGCTTTGTCGGTGGATGCGATTGGTGTAAATTGTTCGCCTGGCCCGCAGGGTTTGTTGCCGGTGGTGCACGAGCTACGCCGGCATACCAATCTGCCGCTGATTGTGAAAGCCAATGCTGGCTTGCCCAACCCGCAAACCGGCGCTTACGACATTACGCCGAAGGAGTTTGCCGCCCAAATGCTGCCTTTTGCGGATTTGGGAGTGCAGCTGTTGGGCGGCTGTTGTGGCACTGGCCCGGCATATATTGCAGCATTGCGCCAGGCTTTGCAAAATCGCCGGCGGGGTGAGCGGCCTCAGGTGAGGCAGGCGGCGGTCTGTTCGCCCACTCGCACGGTGTATCTTGACCGGCCGCTGATTGTGGGCGAGCGTTTGAATCCCACCGGCAAAAAGGTGTTTCAGCAAGCGTTACGGGAGCAGAATTTGGATTATATTCTGGCCCGCGCGATTGAGCAGCAGGAAGCCGGGGCGGATATTTTGGATGTAAACGTGGGGTTGCCCGGTTTGGATGAGCCTGCTATGCTGGCCCGCGTGGTCAAGGCTTTGCAAGGGGCGGTGGATTTGCCTTTGCAGATTGATTCCTCTGACCCGGCGGCGATTGAGGCGGCCTTGCGGGTTTGTAATGGTAAGGCTATTGTCAATTCTGTAAATGGCAAGCCGGAAAGCTTGTCTGCCATTTTGCCGCTGGTTAAACGTTATGGAGCGGCGGTGATTGGCTTGACGCTGGATGAAAACGGCCTGCCGCAAACGGCTGAGCAGCGGCTGCAAATTGCCCGGCGGATTATGGAGGCGGCGTTGGCCGAGGGTATTCCCAAGGAGGATATTTATATTGATTGCTTGACGCTGACGGTTTCCGCGCAGCAGGAGCAGGCGCGGGAAACGCTGGCGGCCATTCGGCTGGTTAAGGAGCAGCTGGGGCTGAAATGCGTGTTGGGTGTTTCCAACATCTCCTTTGGCCTGCCGAACCGGGAGTTGATTAATCAAACCTTTTTGAGTATGGCTTTGCAGGCTGGGCTGGATTTGGCGATTATCAATCCTAACATTGAAAGTATGACGGACACGGTGGCGGCGGCCCGCGTGCTGCTGAACTGCGACGAAGGCAGTGCGGAATATATTGCCGGCCAGACGGTTGTTGAACCAAAGCAGGCTGAGCTTGCGGCGCAGCCTGCTGCCGATTTGCCGCAACAGTTGACGGAGGCCGTGCATAAGGGGTTGCGCGGCGAAGTGCGCCAGTTGACGGAGCATCTGTTGGCAGAACAGGAGCCAATGCAGTTGATTAATGCTTTGCTGATTCCGGCGTTGGATGCTGTCGGCCAGCGTTATGAGCGAGAGGAAATTTTTCTGCCGCAGCTGATTAATGCGGCGGCGGCGGCCAGCGAGGCGTTTGAAGTCATCAAGGCCCAGATTATTAAGCAGGGCCGCGCTGGTGTGGCTAAGGGCAAAATTTTGCTGGCCACGGTGTTTGGTGATATTCACGATATTGGCAAAAATATTGTCAAGGTTATTTTGGAAAATTACGGCTATCAAGTAATTGATTTGGGCCGGGACGTGCCGGTGGAGCGGGTTGTGTCGGAAGCCAAGGCGCATGATATTCGGCTGATTGGCTTGAGCGCCTTGATGACCACCACCGTGGTTAGTATGGAGCAAACCATTGCGGCCCTGCGGGAAAGCGGGCGCCCCTGCCAGGTGTTTGTGGGCGGCGCGGTGCTGACTGCTGATTATGCTGCGAATATTGGGGCGGATTTTTACGCTAAGGACGCCGCTCAGGCGGTGCAGATTGCCAAGCAGGTGCTTGGTTAAATATATTATAAAAAGGGGAAACGAAAAATTGGGAGAAAAATCTTTGGCTAAAATTGACGTTCGGGAATATTTGCAGAGTGAGACGTTGCTTTTTGACGGCGCGATGGGCACCTATCTGAGCCAGCTAAGCAGGGCTGGGTTGGAAAAGTGCGAGCTGGCCAATTTGCAACAGCCGCAGCAGGTTTTGCAGGTGCACCGGGCTTACTTGCAGGCTGGGGCTAAGGCGTTGAAAACCAACACATTTGCCACTAATCCGGCCGCTTTGGCTAATGATGTTGCACTTTTGCAGCAGGTTATCAGCGCCGGCTGGCGGTTGGCCAATCAGGCGGCGCTGGAGCTGCCTGAGACGGAGCGCCCTTTCATCTTTGCGGATATTGGGCCGTTTGCCGCTGCTGCGGAGGCTGGGCTTTGCCTGGATGTGCAAGCCGGCTTGCGGCCGGTGGTGGATTGTTTTTTGCAGCTGGGCGCAGAAAATTTTCTGTTTGAAACTTTTAGTGATGAAGCAGGGCTGCCGGAGCTGGCGGCCTATATCAAGCGGCAGTGCCCGCAGGCTTTTGTGGTGGTTTCCTTTGCCATTCAGCCCGACGGTTACACGCGCACCGGCCGAGCCGGAGCGGAGCTTTTGCGGACGGTGCAAGCTTGCCCGCAGATTGACGCGGCTGGCTTCAACTGTGTTTCTGGGCCGTATCATCTGGGTAAATATTTGCAGGAGCAGCAGCTTCAGCCGGCAGATGGCCAGTTGCTTTCCATAATGCCCAACGCTGGTTATCCCACCGTTATCAACAACCGAACTTTTTTTGGTAATAATCCAGAATATTTTGCCGAGCAGTTGGGGCGTATTGCGGAAATGGACGTTCGCTTGCTGGGCGGTTGCTGCGGCACCACGCCGGAGCATATTGCCGCCGTGGCGGAAAGGCTGCGGCTGTTGAAGCATAATAAAGCGGAGAATAAGGCCGGCCGTTTTGTTGCAGTTGGGGACGTTTCTGTTGGTGATCTGGACGTAGCTGCTCAGAGCTTGCCAAACCGTTTTCGTAGCAAGGCGGAAGCCGGCGAAAAGCTGTTGGCGGTGGAGCTGGAGCCGCCGCAGGATGTAAACCTGCCGCAGTTTATGGAAAAAGCCAAGATTTTGCAGCAGGCTGGGGTGGATATTATCACTGTGCCGGATTGCCCGATTGGCCGGGCCAGGATGGATAGCAGTTTGTTGGCTTGCAAACTGCACCGGGAGCTTGGCGTGGATGTGCTGCCGCATATGACCTGCCGCGACCGCAATCTGAACGCCACCAAGGCTTTGCTGCTGGGCCTCAGCGTGGAGGGCGTGAATAATGTGTTGATTGTCACCGGCGACCCGATTCCGACCGCCGAACGGGATGAAATAAAAAGCGTATTCAACTTTAATTCCCGCATGTTGGCCAAGTACATCAGCAATTTGAATGAAACTACCTTGCAAACGCCATTTTACATCTGCGGCGCGTTGAATGTGAACGCCCGCAACTTTGACGTGCAGCTGCGTCTGGCTGAGGAAAAGCTGCAAAACGGCGTGCAAATGCTGCTGACTCAACCGGTGTTGAGCAAACAGGGGGCGCTGAACCTGCGGCGAGCGCACCAACAGCTGGGCGCTAAAATTCTGGCCGGCATAATGCCGCCGGTCAGCTATCGCAACGCTTGTTTTATGCACAATGAAATCAGCGGTATTACTTTGGATGAGGAGTTGATTGAAAGCTACCGGGATAAAACGCCAGAGGAGGCCCGCGCCCTGGGCGTGCAGGTGGCCTGTCAGGTTGTGCAGGGTGTGGCGGAATTTTGCGACGGTTTTTATATGATACCGCCATTTAATAAAGTTGATATTATTTGCGATATTCTTGAATTACTTTGGCAGAGGCGCTAAACGCTCATTTTTAGGTGCAACTATACTTTACTGGTATTTGTTATATCTTCGAGAATAGCAATTTTTTCGGCAATTTCCCGGCAAACGCCGCCTGCGTCGGAGCCGCCGCTTTGGCCGTCGGCAATGTAAACGGCGATTGACCAGCGGGGTTCGTCCGCCGGGAAAAAACCGGCAAACCACACGCCAAAGTTCTGGCTGGTGCCGGTTTTGCCGGCAATACTGATTAAATCACTGGCGGCCGGCTTGCCGGTGCCTTCTTGCACGGCTTGTACCAACCATTGCTTAACCTGGCGGGCGCTTGCCGCCTGCACCACTTGTTGCGGCTGTGCGCTGGGAATTTCACTCAGCACACGGCCTTTGTCATCCAGTACGGCTTGCACCAGGCGTGGCGTGGGAAGCTGGCCGTCATTGGCCACGGCGGCCAGCAGCCGGGCCAGCATAAGCGGTGTGGCGCGGATACCTTTTTCCCCGATAGACACGTTGGCCACGTCGGCCGGCACAGCGGGGTTGAAGCTGAGCCGGCTGGTTGAATCATCCTGGCTGAGCTTAAAGCCGCTCAGAACTTGTTCGGTTAAACCCAGGCGGTAGGCGTATTCACCAATCAGCTCGCCGCCTAAGCTTTGGCCCAGTTGAATGAAATAGGGGTTGCAGGAGTTTCCCAAGGCGCGGCCAATGTTCTCCTCGCCGTGGCCGTCGCTGTTCCAGCAGCCCACCTGGTGCCCGTTTGGCAGGGTGATACTGCCTCTGCAATTAAAAAGATTGCCGGTGTTGTCAATGCTGATGTTATGGTCCAGCGCGGCCAGGCACAGCACAATTTTGAACACAGAGGCCGGGGGATAATAGGAGAGGGCTTTGTTAACGTAAATATCGCCCTCAGTGGCCGGTTGGCCAATATATTGATTGTAGCCTGGGGCGCTCACCATGGCCAGCACATCGCCGGTTTTTACGTCCATCAGCACTGCTGCGCCGTTTTTATCTTGCATAGCGGCCTCGGCAATGGCCTGATAGTTGTAATTGAGCGTTAGTTGTAGGTTAAAAGTCGGTTTGCCGTTGCCAGCTGCAATATAGCGCAGTCCTTCTGCGGCAGGCCGATTTTTTTCGTCTACTGTTATGGCGATGTGGGCGCTGGTTTGTCCACGCAGTAAGGCGTCATATTGTTTTTCCAGCCCGCTTTTGCCGATATAAGCGGTGTCTTGGTTGCCCTGCCTGGTTAAGGC
>Ga0209064_1004361_pt1 | contig 10653 bp, 6 predicted proteins | sample Inofromicrocosms_FD_187498 | JGI IMG/M metagenome (GOLD analysis project Ga0209064, IMG submission 187498) | Mouse cecum microbial communities from Vienna, Austria - Inoculum for glucosamine and mucus D2O microcosms (SPAdes) (version 2) | ecosystem: Host-associated > Mammals > Digestive system >... | reverse complement strand
AGTGCTTCCCGGTACCTCATATTTTCCCTGCTGTCCAAAATACCCTCCCCCGACGAATTTTTCCAAACCTGCCTCGCGGCGCATACCATTAAGGACTGCCCGCTCCCGTCTTCCAGGCAGCCGTCCCCTATCTCCAATGCTTCCCCATACAGCCAGCGCAGCAGCCATTCCATCCGTTCCTTTTTTTGCTGCTGGGAATACCCCCGCTTCTGCATCCGCAGGAAGGTGAGCTGGAGGGATTGGAGCAATTCCGCGTAATCCTGGGTTTTCCCCACAATGTCAAAATCCACCAATACATTAATATCCTGTTTTTTCCCGTCGAACATCCTGGAATGGAACACAAGCTCCCCCTTTGCTTCTTCCCCAAACCGGAACAGCTCCTCCATCTGCCGGTACATTTCCGGCAGGGATTTGGGGGTTCCGCTGTCGCTGAGGGCAGTCTGGAACGGTTCCTTTTTGATTCGGACAAATTCCCTTTTGATCCGGCCGACGATGGGGGCAAGTTCTTCCGGCTGGATGTCGGAGATCAGGACTGCCACATCGCTTCGGATGGCAGTGGAGACAAACGCTCGTTTCCCAATACCTTCCAGCAGCTCGCCCAGCATATTCCCCAAGGCAAATTCCTCCAGCCCGTCAAAAGGCTCCCTGCTCCTGAACACCAGCAGCCGGAAGGTTTGGGAAGGCTGTTTCTGTTTTTCCTCCGGCATCTGGAAAATCTGCTTTGCGCTGCCGTTTCCCCTGTTTAGGAGCAGGTTCCTGAAAAGCTGTTTCTGCGCCTGGGGGGCGACCCGGTTCAGGTATTCCTCTTTCTGCCGTTTTTTGTCAATCTCCTTTTTCACCTTCTCGATTGCGGCGACGATCCTGTCCTCGTCGCAGGGTTTCAGGATGTAGTGCCTTACCCCCTGTTCCATGGCTTGGGAGGTGAATTCATATTCCCCAAACCCGGAAAGCACCGCGAATTCTATTTCCGGGTATTTTTCCCGAACCTTCCGAATCAGTTCTATCCCGTTCATCACCGGCATTTTAATGTCAGTGAGTATCATGTCCGGGCGCAGGGCCTCTATTTTCTGCAATGCCTCCACGCCGTTCCAGGCGGTGCCGGCCATTTCTATGTCATATTGTTTCCAGTCAATCATCTGCGCCATGCCTTCCCGCTCGAAATCCTCGTCGTCAACAATCAGCAGTTTATACATTCGGCTTCTCCGCCTCCTTTTTTGGGATGCGTATCTCTACCCTTGTGCCCTCGCCGGATACGCTGTCTATGGTGAATTCGCTGTCCTCAAACAGCAGCTTTAACCGTTCCCGGATATTGGCAAGGCCGATGCCGTTCCCCTTGGATTTTACTGTCCCGTCCCTGACTGCCTGCAAGGTTTCCGGGGACATGCCCGGCCCGCTGTCCTCCACCCTGTAAAAGATGGAACCCGGTTCTTCCCTGACCGTCACCCGGATGGTGCATTTTTCCAGAGAATCCTCTATCCCATAATAGATGGCGTTCTCCACCAGGGGCTGTAAAATCATCCTGGGGGTCTGGTATTTTTCCAGCTCCCCGGACTTCTCCACAATAAAATCCGCCCGGCTCTGGTAACGGTAGGTTTGGATGGCGATATAGCCCTCGGTCAGTTCTGCTTCCTCGGCGACGGTGGCAAAGGGCTCGCCGCTCAGGGAAGAACGCAGCAGTTTCCCAAACTCCACAATCAGCCTGCTTACCTCGTCGTTTTTCTTCCATTTGACCATCCAGTTGATGGTATTCAGGGTGTTGTAGATAAAATGGGGGTTGATCTGGGCGCGGAGCATCCGGTAGCTGGTGTCCTTAATCAAAAGCTGCTTTTCATAGTTTTCCTGGATCAGCTCCCCGATTTTTTCCAGCATGGTGTCGAATTCCTTTTGGAGCTGGCCGGTTTCGTCGCCGCGCTCCTCCAGCAGCAGGGATTTCCTTGCCCCCTCAAAGTCGCCGGTTTCCACAATCTTCATTGAGTGGGTCAGGTCGTTCAAAGGCTGGATAACCGTCCTGACCAGCCGGTTCGTCACCAGGGCGGAGAACAGGGCGAGGGCTGCCGCCGCGGCTATCTGCGCCAGGCGTATCATCTGGATTACTCCGTATATTTCCGTATAGGGGAAAATGTTGACATACATCCAGCCGGTAGGCCGGGAATACAGGTAGCACATAAAATACCGGTGGCTCCCGCTGCGGATAATCCGGTAGCCCTTGTCCTCCCGGCAGGGCGGCAGCTCCACCCCTTCTATTAAGTCGTCCTGGTAGAGCATCCAGTTGTCGGAATATACATACAGGTTTGCGTGTTCCGCCTCCAGGCTGTTTATGTTCCTTCGGATTACGTTCTGGATGTCGCAGTTGATGAGCAGCGTCCCCAAGTACCCGAAGCGGGCGTCCTCTTTTTCCAGGATATTCCGCCCCGCGATAAAATAGGGCCATTTTTCGTCCGGGTCGCGGGTCACGCAGCCGCCCCTGGCGTTTAACAGGGGGGCGGACAGTTCTTCCTTTACTTCTTCCGGGACATATACCACCTTTCCCATCTGGATAATGTTCGCCCTCCTCCCGTCGTAGAAGGCGACACTCTGGACATTGTTGTTTACGCCGACTTTCCCTGTAATCAGGCCGCGCATCTCCAGAACCCCCAAAAAATAAGTCGCGTCCCGCTGGGTATCCCGCATTTCCACAAGCTGCTCCTGGACGTCGTCGTCCATTGCGATTTCCACGCTGAGGTTTTGGATGTCAGCCAGGGAACGGTTTACTCCCTGGATAAAGTAGTCAAGCTCCTGTATAGATTTTTCATACAGTTTTTCATCATATACTGTAAAGCAAATTTGCAGGACTGCCTGGGAAGTAACACAGAAAACAACCAGGATTATGATAAACACGGCTGTCATCTTATTGGACAGGGGCATATCCATATATTTCTGCCTCAGCTTATTCCACATAAAATTCCGCACCTCCTGTTTTTTCGGATAATCCTGTTCTATTGTACCATATCTTTTGCGCCGCCGCTGCACAGAACAGAAGAACTGCCGCAAAATGCGTGCATTTTGCGGCAGTTCCGAATGTTTTCAGGCGCAGGAACAACTTTTGCAGCGCACCCCTTTATGTTTCTGTATGGTTCGGTAAAATTATTCCAGGGTCATAGTGTCAAGGGCAGCCTGGTAGGTTGCGATATATTCGCTGACCCTCATGCCGTCGAACATGGAGACAAAGGCGTTCCAGGAATCATCGGTGACACCCTCTGTAATAAAGGCCGCCATTTTTTCCTTTACAGCGTTTTTGATGTCGGTTTCAATTAGGGAATTCGCCTGCCGCTGCTCGGAGGTCAGGGGCGCTAAGTCAAGGTAATTGTTGGAATATTTCTGCATCAGACCCGCATCCTCGTAGATATGGCAGTATTGGGTCTTTTCAATCCTCTGTTCCGGCCAGTCAAAAACAGAATCAATGTATTTGCCAGGGCCGAAGAACAGGCAGTTGCAGTCCAGGAAGTTCTTCACGTCGATGTCGCCCATCATCAGGGTTTGAACCTTGCCTTGGTCATTGTATTTCCAGCCGGTGCCGTCTGTGGCATCCTTTTCGCCGTAGTACAGGGAGTACATGGTTTCCGTTTCCATCATGGCATCCAGCAGGCGGAGGGTCTGGGGGACATACTGGTTGGAAACAGTAATGAATGCGCCTTTCCTTGCCATTTCAATGGTACGGTAGAAGGATGTGCCTGCTTCCGGTGTGTACAAGGTGCAGGTTTTAGCAACGCCGTCATCCCATCCCATTGCTTTCAGACGCCAGGCAGGGAAGAAGCCCGCGTTGCCTTCTTTCAGCTTGGATTCAACCGTGTTCGCGTCCTGGGAAATCATCTCAGGGTCTAAAAGTTCCTCGGTATAGCAGGTATGGAGCCATTCCATGCACTCGCGGAAGCCCTGCTGGACAGGGGTAAACTGAACCTGTTTGTTATCGTCAATATGGATCCATTTCCCGGTAGCGGGCAGCCCGAACATCGGGAGCATATAGGCGACGCTGTAATAACTGCTGTCCAAACCGATTTCCAGGGGGACTTCATTATTGGGATTGCCGTCGCCGTCGGCGTCCTGTGCCTTGAAGGCGCGGAACACGTCCAGCAGTTCCGCTTTGTTTTTCGGCATGGTCAGGCCCAGGCGGGTCATCCAGTCTTGGTTGATAAAGTAATGGGCGTCGGTGTTGATATACTGCCCTACCATATAGCCGACAGAATACTTGTTGCCGTCGGAAGCGATAAGGGAAACGCAGGGGTCGGAATCCTCAGCCGCCCGGCGTTCGGTGTAGGTAGGCATATATTTGCTGGTCAGGTCGTCGTTGAGGGGGATAAGGAGTTTTTGGGTAACGCCGTATTCCTCCTGGTCCACGGTTGTATTAGGGGATACGATGAGGTCGGGATAGTCGCCGGAAGCGAACATCAGGTTCAGCTTGGTGTTCCAATCGTTGCCCTTGATCATGTCCCATTCCATCTTGATTCCGGTCTGTTCCTCCAGCCGCTGGATGGCGGGCATTTCGGAGGGGGCGGTCAGGGAATCCACGTCCCGAATGCCCTGCATGATTTTCAGGGTAATCGGCTCGTTGACAATGGGGAAGCCTGTTTCGTTGAAGTTTTCAGCGGAAGACGCGCTCCCGCCGCCTGTGGAGGAAGAATCCGCCTTGGAGGGGGCGGCGCTCCCGCCGGCGCTGCCGGATGAACTCTGGGAAGGGGAACTCTGGCACCCTGCCATGACGGACGCCGCCATAGCCGCAGCCAAAACAACAGCTAAAGATTTCTTTTTCATAATAATCCTCCTGAATGGTCTGGGTTTGTGGGTATGTATGTATGTTAGATTGATCAGCCTTTGAGCGAACCAATCATAACGCCTTTTTCAAAATATTTCTGCATGAAGGCATACAGGATTACCACCGGGCCTGTGGCTACAACGATGATGCAGTATTTGGCAACCTGCGCGACCTTTGTTGCCTCCACCATGGATTCCACGTTGTCCATCATTGACATCATGTAATCGCCGGATTTGTCCACCTGGAGGGTGGCGAGGATCTCCCGCAGGATGGTTTGCAGGGGGTAGAGGTTCCTGTCGCGGAGGTACACCAGCCCGGTAAAGTAGTCGTTCCACTTGCTCACGCCATAGTAAACCGCCAGCACCGCGATAATCGTCTTGCTCAGCGGGAGGACGATTTTAAAGAAATAGGAGAAGTGGGACGCGCCGTCAATCATGGAGGCTTCATAAAGGGAATGGGGGATGCTGGTCTGGATGAAGGTCCTTGCCACCATCATATTCCAGACGCTGACGCTGCCCATGAGGACAATAACCCAAGGGGTGTTGTACAGGCCGATGTCCCGCATGGTAAGGAAAGTTGGAATCAAGCCGCCGCCAAAGAACATGGTAAAGATGAAGAACAGGTTAAACAGGGCTTTCCCCTTAAACTTGGGGCGGGACAGCACATAGGCAGCCAGCAGGGTGACGAAAATGCTGATGATAACGCTGGCAAAGGTGTACATGATAGAGTTGCCGTAGGAGCGGAGCAGCTCCCTGTACTTAAAGACTGCCTCATAACCCCTGAAGGAAATGCCTACCGGGTGCCAGACAACCTCGCCCCGGATAATGGCGTCTGGGTCGGAAACAGAGGCGATGATTACCAGGTACAGGGGGTAGAGGATCATAAACATAATGACAATCCATAAGACAGTATTGACAATATGGAATACCTGATCGCTTTTGCTGATTCTTTTTTTGCTTTTTCTGACAGCCATACCCGCAGAAGCCGACATAAATTTTCTCTCCCTTCCCTGTTAAAACAGCCCCACATCGGTGGCTTTTTTGGATATTTTATTGACGGAGATAATCAGGATAAAGTTGATAATATTGATAAACAGCCCGATTGCCGCCGTATAGGAGAACTGGGCGTTTCCAAGCCCCACATTGTAAACGTAAACGCCAATGATGTCGGATTTGGGGATGTTGCCCGCGGTCTGCATGACAAGGGCTTTTTCAGTGTTGCTGTTGAGGAGCTTGCCGCAGTCGAGAACCAGAACCATCATAATGGTGGGCAGGATGCTGGGCAGGTCAATATAGCGGATTTTCTGCCAGATGCTCGCCCCGTCGATTTCAGCGGCCTCATACAATGCCTGGTCGATACCGGAGAGGGCCGCGATATAGAGGATGGTACTGTATCCCGCGCCCTGCCAGATGCTTGAAATAATATAGATGGGCCGGAAAGCTGACGCGCTGGACATATAGTCGATAGCCCGCAGCCCGAACCATTGGCGGACCGTATTGAAGATGCCGCTTGTGGGGGAAAGGAATATGTACAGCATACCGGCGAGGACAACCGTTGAAATAAAGTAGGGTACATAGATGGTTGTCTGGATGCCCCTCTTGATGCGGTCATTCTTAATCTGGTTCAGCATGATTGCCATAATAACAGGGATGGGGAAGCCTATTAACAGGTTTTCAATGTTCAGGATTAAAGTATTGGCTAACAGGCGGGTGAAGTAATACGCATTAAAGAACGCTTTGAAATGCTTCAGCCCGACCCATTCGCTGCCGGTGATGCCAGAGACCGCTTTATAATCTTTAAAGGCAATCTGTATTCCATACATTGGCATATAGTGGAAGATGATGAAATATGCCACTGCCGGGAGAATCATAATATAAAGCTGCCAGTTATCTTTCAGGTAGCTTTTTGCCCGCTGGGAAGCGGACGTACTGGGTTTTTGGGTTTGTACCGCTGCCGCGCTTTTCATAAATAACCTCCTCTTTTTTTCTTCACAAAGGAATGTTTCTGTATTTATTATACAAAAATTTAATTTTTCATCCATGGAGTTATCCGAAAAGCAGGTTGTAAATTTCCGACTTTTTTGGGAAAGGGAGAGTTAGCCGTTCTGAAGGAATTCCACAATGTGTTTTTTTTCAAACGTATATTTCCCTGGCATAAAATATCCCCTAAGTAGATTTTGGCTGTTTGCCTGGTCTACTTAGGGGGGTATTTTATTGCTTTATGGTGCACGCCAAAATAGCTATAACCGAATGAAACAATTTTTTCAAAGGCAATCTCTGCCCTATTTTTGGAGGTTTATCGTCCGCCTTGCTTTGTATGTTTAAAAGGATAGAGCAGCTTTGGCATAGCTGCCCCGTCTATGCTTTTTGAGCGGGTTAGCCCTTGTTAAACATAGAATATCAGGTATCGGGTATTGGGTATTGGGTAGAGGCAAAATTATTGTAATACCCGCCGTGTAATGTCAATAAAATCCCGCGCATACTCCGTCAGGCAGTAGTTTTTTCGATAGGCAAGCACCAACTGATTGACAAGAGGCGTCTCTCCAACGGAAAAAGCACATAAATCCCAGGTAGAAGCCGCATACTGCACATATGTCGCCGGGGCAAAGCAAACGCCCAGGCCCTGTATGGCCAGCTGGATACAAAGCAGGCTGCTCCGGCTGCGGAAGCTGATGGGCGGCTGAATGTGACATTGCTCAAACAGCTGGGCGGCCGTGCGCCCCGTATTCTGGTCCGGGAAGTGCAGGATAAACGGATTGTCCGCAAACAGCCGCAGGTCAATCCATGGGCGGCTGCAGCCCTCCCGGTGGATTCCGCTGGAGGCCAACCATACGACGGTGCAGAGAGAACTGGTTGCCGGGATTACCACCTTTGTCACCATGGCGTATGTGCTGGCCACCGTTCCCAACATACTGGGAAACGCGGGGTTTGATAAGCATGTTATGCTGACGGCCATGGTTCTGCTGATTATCCTGACCTCCTGCGCCATGGCGCTGTATACCAACCGCCCCTTTGCCCTGGCTCCGGGGCTTGGAAGCGTCGGCATTGTCGCCTCTATGGTCACAAACGAGGGAATTCCTCCCCGGATTGCGGCGGGCGTCATCTTCTGGAGCGGGATTCTGTTTATTCTGATCTCCTTTTTGGGGCTGCGGGAAGCGGTGGTCCGGGTGATACCCGCCAGCCTCAAGCACGCGGTGAGCGCGGGGATAGGCCTGTTCATCGCCCTGCTGGGGGCGAAAAGCTGCGGATTGATTGTCGCTGTGGAAGCGAAGAACAACCTGGCGTTTGGCAATCTGACCTCCCCGCAGGTAATTGTCTGCGTGATAGGCTTTCTGATTCTGCTGGTGATGAAGAGCCGCAGGGTTCCGGGGGATATGATTCTGACAATCGTCCTGACCACCTTGATCGGAATTCCCTTCGGCGTGACCAAGCTTCCCGGCCAAATCTTTTCCATGCCTGCCGGACTGGGGGAGCAGTTTCTGAATATCGACCTTTTGGGTTCTCTAAGGTTCGCCTATCTGCCCTTTCTCATTGCGCTGTTTGTCCCCGATTTCTTCTCCACCTTCGGCACTGTGCTGGGGGTGGGCGCAAAGGCCGGATATCTGGATGAGGACGGCAACCTGCCGGGCATCGACAGGTGCTTTAAGGTAGACGCGGTTGCGACAAGCTTCGGCGCGCTGTTCGGCATACCGAGCATGACCACCTATCTGGAGTCCTCCGCCGGTGTTGAGGCCGGGGGCAAGACGGGTCTGACCGTTGTTTTCACCAGCGCCTGCTTTTCCCTTGCCCTGTTTGCGGCGCCGCTGGCGCTTATTATCCCCTCCGCGGCCACCGCCCCGGTGCTGATTTTTATCGGCATCAGTATGCTCAGCAGTATGCGCAAGATTAACTATGAGGACATGACCGAATACCTGCCCGCCTTTCTCTGTATTACCTTTACGATTTTTGCCAACAATATAGCAAACGGCATCAGCGTGGCGCTGCCCGCCTACCTCATTTTAAAGCTGGTGGCAGGGAAGCGGAAGGAGATTTCACCGGTTATGCTGGTCCTTGTCTGCGTCTGCTTGCTGTACTTTCTTACATTAGTATAACGAAAATTGCGCCGAAAGTCAAACCACCGTCCAAAGCGGTACACACAAAAGTGAACCGCTGAATCAATAAAAAATTTTTTGGGGGAATTACTATGGATAAGAGACCCATTATCATCGACACAGACCCTGGCATCGACGATGCCCTCGCCATTGCCATAGCCCTGTTCTCCGAGGAACTGGATGTCCGGCTGATTACCACCGTCGCGGGGAATGTTTCCCTGGAAAACGTCACCTTCAATATCCTTCGCCTGCTTCACTTCTTCGGGAAGGATGTGCCGGTTGCCAAGGGGGCGCAGCTTCCGCTGCTCACCGAGTTTGTGGACGCGTCCAATGTCCATGGCAAAACAGGTATGGAAGGCTATGAGTTTCCGGAACCTAAAAACGAGCTGCTGCTTCCCGACCATGCGGTCAACGCCATGCGCCGTGTGATACTGGAAAGCCCGGAGCCGGTGACGCTGGTCCCCATTGCGCCGCTGACCAACATCGCGCTGCTGCTGGCCCTTTATCCGGAAGTAAAGGCGAATATCCGGGAAATCGTGATGATGGGCGGCTCGGCCTCCCGCGGCAACAAGGGGGTCATGTCGGAATTCAACGTCGCCACCGACCCGGAGGCGGCGCAGATGGTCTTCCAGAGCGGCCTGCCCATTGTCATGGCCGGGCTGGATGTGGGGCTCAAGGCGCTGGTCTATCCGGAGGACAGCGAAGAAATCCGGCAGATGGGCAGGGTTGGCGATATGGCCTATCAGCTGTTCAAGCGTTACCGGGGCGGAAGCTTTAAAACCGGTCTCAAGATGTACGACAGCTGCGCGGTTGCGTACCTGCTCAATCCCGAACTGTTTGAGGCAGTGGAGACCTACGTGGGTGTGGAGCTCCACGGCTCCATGACGACAGGATGCACCGTAGTTGATTTGAAGGGGTACCTTCACCGGAAGCCTAATGCCCGCGTACTGACAGACATCGACAGCCTGAAATTCCGCGAATGGTTTAAACAGGCCATAGGCAAGTGTATTTAACGGTTCATTGAGGAAGGAGCGAAAACAAAATGACAAGCTTTATTATGTATGCCTCCGCCATTGCCGCGGTTGCCATTGTGGTTGTCATGCTGATTAAGAAGATGGATATCAAAATTACCCTATTCCTGATGGGTATTGTCCTGATGTTTGTTGGCGCGGCCATTGGAAACCCCATTGGCGGGGCGGATTACGCGTCTACCGGGGCATTCTGGCTGGACCCGCTCAAGGTAATCGCCGACCAATTTAAGAGCACCATTTCGTCCGCGGGGTTCATCATCCTGATCTTGGGCGGCTATTCCGCCTATATGAACGCAATCAAGGCCAACAATGTCACGGTCAGCGTCCTGACTAAGCCGATTGCAAAAATCAAATCGGTCTATGTCCTGGTTCCGATTGTATTCCTGCTGGGGAATCTGCTTTCCCTGGTTGTGCCAAGTGCGTCCAACCTGGCGATTATTCTCCTTGCCACCCTGTACCCCATCCTGATCCAGGCTGGAATGAGCACATTGACCGCGGCGGGCATTATCGCCACAACCGCCACCATCGTCCCCACACCCCTGGGCAGCGACAATGTAGCCATCGCCGCCGAGCTGGCCCAGACCGCGGAGTTTGCGGGCATGACCGCCACAGACTACGTCTTCCGCTATCATGCCCTGGTTTCGATTCCCACCCTGCTCCTCATGGCGGTTATCCACTATTTCTGGCAGAGACTCTGCGACAAGAAGGACGGCAGCAGCGCCAACGCCCTGGAAAAGGTGGAA
>Ga0209064_1004359_pt1 | contig 10655 bp, 7 predicted proteins | sample Inofromicrocosms_FD_187498 | JGI IMG/M metagenome (GOLD analysis project Ga0209064, IMG submission 187498) | Mouse cecum microbial communities from Vienna, Austria - Inoculum for glucosamine and mucus D2O microcosms (SPAdes) (version 2) | ecosystem: Host-associated > Mammals > Digestive system >... | reverse complement strand
TCTCTTTTGCCGGTGTTTATAGCGTTGAGGTTCCACCTGTTCCCTTGCCGAACACAGCAGTTAAGCTCTTCCGCGTTGACGATACTTGGTCTTCCCTGACCTGGTAAAATAAATCAATGCCGGCTTCATTAACCCGAACAAATGTTCGGGTTTTTTATTAATAAAAATATACGTTTACTATTGACAAGTTATATTAAATATGATATAATAATAAAGCTTTAGTAAATGCGCCAGTAGCTCAGCTGGATAGAGTGACTGGCTACGAACCAGTAGGTCGGGGGTTCGAGTCCCTCCTGGCGCACCAAAAATATCGTGCTTTGAATAATTTCAAAGCACGATATTTTTTATGAAAAAAACTATTATATTAGAAAAATTTGATTATTTAAAGAATACCGGAAGCTTTTCCAGATAAATAATATCAGTTCTGTCTGAGGCTGCACCTTCTGCAAGAACAGCAGATTTTGCTATAATTGTACCGCCGGCAGCCTCAGTAAGTTTTTCAAGTGATAGTATTGATTCGCCTGTACTAATAACATCGTCTGCTATAATCACTTTTTTTCCTTTTAGTTTGTCAGCGTCCTCCTGGGAAAGATACAGTGTCTGTATCTTTTCAGTAGTAATTGATTTAACCTTTACTGAAACAGGATTAGTCATATATAATTTTACAGATTTTCTTGCAACAACATAAGGAACATTAAGCTGTCTTGCCAGTTCATATGCAAGAGGTATTCCCTTTGATTCGGCAGTAAGTATCACATCGCAATCAGGAAGCTTCTTTTTAAGCTCTTGTGCGCAGGCAATAGTCAGTTCAATATCCGAAAACATAATAAATGCAGCAATATCCAGCTTGTCATTTATGGGACAAATAGGAAGACGGCGTGTCAGTCCAGCAACTTTAAGTACATATTCTTTATTCATGATTTTTACTCCAATATAATTTTATTCATAATTATTATACATCTGTTTTATTTTTCTGTCAATAGAACTGATAATATAGAATACAACAAAAGCAGAGGATTAATTCCTCTGCTTTTTTATCTGCGAAGCGGGGATATGGTAAATTCAAGCTTTATAGGTTCATTTGAATTGATCCTATAATCATCATGAACCGGCGCTCCCCATGAATCATCTCCGCCTACGCCCATTTGCTTTGCGGCGATCCGTACCCATGTGTAGTTTACAGCAGGAAGCTCTTCCATATGGGTTGCATTTTCAATCTCATAAGCGCTGTAAGGGAGAACGCTCATTTCGAAGGGGTGATTCGTTTGTGTAAATTTCAAGCCAGTACCGTTATGATCAGTCACTTCAAGATAACGTACGCCTGTTCTGTTTCCGCATTCCTGAGGATTAAGATATTTAGACATATTTTTTACAGCGTTGGAAGTATAAACTCCAAGCCGTGCACCGCATAGTCGGTCAATATAGTTTTCTTCTGGTCCCATTCCATAGTACCTGAAATTGCTGTATATCTTTTTCATTTTAAAATCCATTGCAAATACGGGTATATCAGGCATATTATCTGTTCCAGGATACTCAGCTCTTATATTCAGTTTACCGTCAAAGTAGGCAGAATATATTATTTTGTATTCAAACTTCGGAACAGATGCAGTTTTATATACAAACATAACTTCAATGCAGTCATTTTTTTCAATAACAGAAAAATTTTCAGAGCATTGTACAGCATATTTTCCGGCAATCATCCATTGCGAAAGTTTATATTGTTCTTCTGCTCCGATGTCGTTATCAGTCATGGCTCTCCAAAAGCTTATTTTAGGTACTCTTGTAATAAATTCGATTCCGTTATAAACGAGTGAACTGATTCCGCCTTCTTTTCTGTCGAATAGCATAGAGAAATCATTGCCGTGAACGCCAATGCAGACATCACCGTATACAATTTCTGCTTTTAATTTTTTTGCCTCATTATTAACAGACTGTTTTACTGAGATAACTTCCTGAGCAAATGCTATTTCATAGCCGCTTTCAGCCCATGTAGTAGTATTATTAAGAACAGCAGATACCTGATGCACATATTCTCCAGGTTCTGAGGGTTTAGCTAAACCCATTTCAATTGCAGCTTGTTCGCCTGCCGGAACGGTAAGATGTATAACCTTTTTCTGAATAATTTTTCCCTCTTTTTCAAGTGTGAGAACAAAGTCCAGATAATCGGTATTAATAAAGAGATTCTTATTTTCAACTGTCAGTATTCCGTCGGCTATGCTCATTTTTATATTGGAATATAGTGCTTTTACTTCCTGTACCTTAGGAGAATAGCTGCGGTCAGCATAAACAATTCCGTTTGTACAGAATCCGTAATCAGAGGCTCTGTCATCAAAATCTCCGCCATATGCAAGAACAGTTTCACCGTTGTCATTTACTGTTTCTATTGCCTGATCAATGTAATCCCAGATGAATCCTCCCTGATAAGCTTCATATTTATCCTCAAGTTCAGTATAAAGGTTTAAACCTCCGAGTGAATTTCCCATTGCATGCATATACTCGCAGCTAATATATGGTTTTCCGGTATCTTTTTGGAGATATTCTTCAATTTCCCATGGCTTCGAATACATTCTGCTTTCCATATCAGTAATATAATCATATTTACGGTTCCATGTTACACCTTCATAGTGAACAAGCCTTGTGGGATCAGCATTATGAAAATATTCTGCCATTTCAGCAATATCATCACCGCAGTATGATTCATTACCGCAGGACCATATTAGTACGCTTGGGTGATTCTTATCACGTTCATACATGGATTTAGCTCTGTCCAGAACAGCTCCCCTCCATTCAGGAAGAGAAGCAGGAATATTCCAGGATGGCTCACAGGCGCCAAGCTTCTGCCATGTTCCATGTGATTCAAGGTTAGCTTCATCTATTAGATAAATGCCGTATTCATCACAAAGCTGATACCATTTTGTATGATTCGGATAATGGCAGGTTCTGACTGCATTAATGTTGTTTTGTTTCATGAATTTAATGTCATAGAGCATATCGTCTTCAGAGATAACACGTCCATGCTTCATGTTAAATTCGTGCCTGTTGATACCCTTAAAAACGATACGTTTTCCATTGAGGCACATAATGCCGTTTTTGAGTTCAAAACGTCTGAATCCGATTTTTGTTTCAGCAATTTCAATTATGTTTTTATTTTTATCAGCAGCTTCTATAATTAATGAGTATAACTCGGGCTGTTCTGCACTCCAAGGTTTAATATTCTCTGTTTCAATTTTGATTTGATTATTTTCTACAGCCAGTATAGCAATAGTTTCATTATTCTTATCCTTTAAAAAGGCTGTTAAATAGTATTTTTCTGTACCGCCGCTGATAGCTTCTATTTCAGCAGTTAACCTGCCGGTTTTCTCAGTATAGTCATAATCGGCAATGGCTTTTATGTCCCTTATATGAACGCTGGGTACTGCATATAGGTACACATCACGAAAGATTCCTGAAAATCTCCAAAAATCTTGATCTTCAAGCCAGCTTGCGCTGCTTCTTTTGTATACCTCTACTGCAAGCTTATTGTTTTTCTCTTTAAGGTATTTACTGATATTAAATTCAGCAGGAGTAAAGGAATCTTCGCTGTAGCCGATAAATTCACCGTTCAGCCATACGTAAAAAGCAGTTTCGACTCCTTGAAAAGAGATAAATGTTTCCTTTCCGAGCAGTGGTTCGTTAACGTCAAAGTATTTAACATAGCTGCCGACGGGATTATGCCTTTCCGATATATATGGGGGGCGGAGAAGCTCCTGCCCCTCCCATGGATAGATGGTGTTTACATACTGACATTTATCATATCCGTTTAACTGGATATGTGACGGAACAGTTATATTGTCAAAATCATCAGTAGGAAAATCTTCTTTATAAAATTCACTTATGCGTTTTCCAGGATTCTCTGCGTAGGAAAATTTCCAAGTTCCGTTCAGCGACTGAATATAGGAGCCTTCCGGCTTTGTCTTAATATCTTTATAATTGCTGTAAAATTTATGATCAGAGTGAGCCGGTTCTCTGTTGACTTCAAAAACTTCCGGATCGGACAGCCAATCTAATGTATAGTTCATAAAAACTTTAAACCTCCGTTATTTTTCCGTTTTACATTTCATAATTTTGCGGATTTTCTGCTGTAATCTTTTTCTTCAGTTCATTATTTGCCTTTTCAACATTCATTCTGGAAAGTATTATTGTAATAATAAAATCAATTCCAAAGGGAATCCAAAGATACATAACCTTGAGCATATTTATACAGGATTCAGGCTGCACTGCTGCTTTACCGTCAAAACCGCTGAGTTCAAGAAGCCAGCCGGTAAGGGCAGTACCTATACCGATACCCAGCTTTACGCCCAGTGATGTGCATGAATACATTGTTCCGTCAACCCGTTTATGCTTTGTCAGCCATGTGTATTCTGAGCACGAGGCAATTACCGCATTCATATCTCCCTGCCATGGACCCTGTCCTAAAGCAGCTATTGCCGTGAATAAAAGCATTAGGGGAATGCTTCCTCTGTATCCGGCATATACCACGAGCAGACGTCCTAAGGTTGCAAGACCATAGCTGTAAAGGTTCAGCTTATACATACCCTTCCATTTCTGGACGAGCAGAGGAGTGAATACAAGTGCAATAATAAGCGGAATATTAATGAACCAGGAGAAAACTCCGTACATATTTTCGTTGAACAGGACGTAAGTCATATAATATACGCCTATGTTTATCATAGCAGTGTAAATTTGCTGTAAAATATAAGTTCCGCATATCATGATGTAGTATTTGTTTGAAACAAGAAGCTTTAAGGCTTCAATTAAACCGTATTTTCCGTCATCATTTGATTGTTCATTATTTTCATCTTCGGTGAGTTCATTCTCAGGAAGCTCTTTTACTGAAAAAACTGAAATTGTATTAACTATCAGACCTATTACCGCATAAATAATGGCGGCAGTTTTCCAGCCCTTTGCTCCGCCACCCATAGAGGAAACAAATTTCAGCGTAATGGATTGTATGATAAGACTTGTGGTAAAAGCAAACATAAAGCGGTAAGAACCCATTTGTACACGTTCTTTGCTGTTCTTAGTTACCAGAGCTGTAAGAGTTGAATACGCAATGTTATTTATGGTGAAGAATACAGCGTTTAGCAAAGTATATGCAATAAAGAACCATGCGTACTTAGCAGTTTCACTGATACCTGCCGGTATTGCAAATATAGCTGCAAGGGTTACTGCGCAACCTATAAAGCCGAATAGCATCCATGGTCTTGCTTTGCCCATTTTGGAATGTGTTTTGTCAATCATTGCGCCGAAGAAGATGTCTGTTATTCCGTCGAATAATTTTGATACTGCTATTAAGGTTCCGACTACGCCGGCACGCATACCCATTGTATTTGTAAGATAAATCATTACAAATGATGTCAATAGAGCATAGACCACATTGCCGGCAATATCACCGGAACCATAACCTACTTTATTGTACCATTTTAGATATCTTTTTTCAGTCATAAGAATACTCCTTATCTTTTATTTTTTAGGCGCCTTTTATGTTTCTGTCTGCAATTATTATAACATCGAAGAATACATCAGGCTATACACTCAATTATATAAAACATACACAAAATAATACACATTCTATTGATTTATATTTATTCTTGTGGTATCATTATTTCTAAAAGCAATTGTTATTTTCAATAAATATAATTACCTCTCTTGAAAAATATTTTTTAGTATAGCTTATTTTACCCTGGATATTATAAAATTATAAAGATTAAATCAAAATTATTCGCAAAAAAACAAAAAATGAAAAAATATAATTTATGCATTATTTTATATGGAGGATTTATGTATACAAATGCGGCGTATCTTCATAATTCACTGTTGGAAATTGTTGATTTAAGTTATCCTCTTGTTGTAACAAGCTGCGGGAATTACCGTGTTCATACAAGACCTACCGTTACTACTCATCGGCCTTATGGAAGAAAGGATTATCAGCTTCTTTATATATCTTCAGGACAGGGACATTTTTATTTTAATGATACTGAGAAAATTGTAACAGCAGGAAACATGGTTTTGTACAAACCTAACGAACAGCAGGAATATGTCTATTATAATACCGATAAAACCGATGTTTACTGGATTCACTTTACAGGCTGCGATGTAGAGACAATACTGGATTATTATAATATAAATCTTGAAGAAAATGTATTTTATACTGGTACATCTCCGGATTATCAGTGGCTTTTCCGTCAGATTATTCAGGAACTGCAATTATGTAAGGCAAGATATGAAGAGCTACTTTCAATTTTGCTCAGACATATTTTTCTGATTATAAGCAGAAATCTTGAAACCTTAAAAAATGCAAGTATTAATACTGAAAAGGAAGCGGAATATGCTATCCATTATTTTAGGGAAAACTATAACAAGGATATAAGTATTGAAAAATATGCCCAATCACGGCATATAAGCACTTGTTGGTTTATACGGAGCTTCAGGCAGGTCGTGGGAATGACGCCTATGCAGTATGTGCTGTCCCTGAGAATTTCAAATGCACAGAGTCTGCTTGAAAACGCAGAATATAATGTATCAGAAATTGCGTCAATGGTTGGATATGATAATCCTTTGTATTTCAGCAGACTCTTTAAAAAGCAGGTGGGTGCAGCACCGACTGAATACAGAAAGCTTATGGGTATAAAATGATGATATTGGAGGAAATGCAATGCATTATGTAACATCAAAAGGTATTCTATCGGCTAAAAATGGAATCAATTTATATAGGGGTTGTTCTCATGGTTGTATTTACTGTGATTCCAGAAGTAAATGTTATCATATGGATCATGAATTTGAGGATATTGAAGTCAAGGAAAATGCAATTGAATTGTTGGAGGACGCTCTTAAACACAGGCGCAGGAAATGTATGATAGGTACTGGTTCAATGACAGATCCGTATATTCCGCCGGAAACAGAAATCGGAAATGTCAGAAAAGCGTTATTCCTTATATATGAATATGGTTTTGGTGTAACTCTTATAACAAAATCCAGCCGTATATTAAGGGACTTGGACTTACTGAAAAAGATTAATGATAAGACCAAATGTGTGGTACAAATGACAATGACAACCTATGATGAAAGTTTGTGCAGAAAAATTGAACCTAACGTGAGTACAACTTACGAAAGGTTTGAGGCATTAAAGAAATTTCGTGACGCTGGAATACCAACTGTTGTGTGGCTTTCGCCTATATTGCCGTATATTAACGATACAGAAGAGAATATTAACGGAATTTTGGATATGTGCATTGAAGCTGAGGTTTATGGTATAATTTGCTTTGGTATGGGGGTAACCCTTCGTGAGGGAAATAGAGAGTATTTTTATAAGCAGTTAGACAGTAAATTTCCAGGGGTGAAAGATAAGTATATACAACAATATGGGAACCGATACATAATTGAGAGTTCCAGTAATAATAAATTGATGGATCTGTTTATAAAAAAATGCAGTAAAAACGGAATTGTACACAATAATGAGCAAATCTTTCAGTTTCTTAATACATTTGAAGAGAAGCAGAAAGATATACAATTAAACTTATGGGAGCATGGAATATAAATAAGCAAAATAATTGTATATGCTAATATTATGAAAAAAGTCAATGTAATATGAAAAATCCCCATAACCTAAAACGGTTATGGGGATAAGTTTTATTATTTGCCAAGTTCGTCTTCGGAGATTAGCTCAGCCAGGAAGTTTATAATTTTTGAACTGTCAGCCAAGTCAATTACATCATCATATTCACAATTGGCATTTAAAAGTCCTTGTGCAGTCACGCCGGGAATATTTGCATCTTTGTCAAGAAGATACATATTCAAGGATACAATATCGTTTACTTCAACCTTACCGTTGCAGTCAACGTCGCCGTATAGAACATCATTCTCATTAATTGTTTCTGACGGAGTTTCTGTACTGGTTTCTGAATCATCAGTTGCAGGCTCAGTCGGATTTGTAGGCTTTACAGGTTCAGTAGGCTTATCTGTAGGATCAGTTGGATTTGTTGGTTTATTTTCCTTATCCAGAATTGTACCGTTATCAATATTGCTTCCTTCTTCATAAGCATATGAATTATAGAATTCAGAAAGGGAGATACCGGTTCCGTTTACACCAAGAGGAGTTTTATGGTCAAGACCGATGTACTTGCCTGTTTCCTGAGTCTGCCATAATGATTTTTCAAATAAAGTATATTTTTCTACGTCCCAATTAGTAAATGAGTAGTCCAAAAGTCCGCCGGTATCGCCGGAGTTTGGATTGATACACCAGAATGTGTGATTGATATGATTATCTATCATGTAGTCACGGAGAAGGTTCAGCCATTTTTCGTTTTCAGCTCCGTCCATGAATCCGCCCCATTCGCCCATGAGCAGTGGTGCAATATCTTCAGCATTCAGATATGCCCATGTATCATACCAGTAATCATCAAGGAGAGTCTGTGTTGTAAAGTCCTTATTAAACCATGTCTGGTTATAAACCCCCGGACCGTAGTCATGAGGAGAATATACAAGCTGGCTCTGATACTGTTCAAGGTTTATAGGATATTCTCTTGCGCCTCTGAAGTTGCCGCCCCACCATCCTGGATAGTACGGAGGATCGGTAAGTGAATCAGGCTGACCCCAAACCTTGCCTTCCTTAGGATACTGCTCGATGCCTTCAATCAGTATAAGAGCGTTGGGATTAACTTCCATGATTGCAAGAGCGCACTGGGTTGAAGCGTAAGCCCAGTTATTTAAGTCAGTAGAATCGTCCCATTTTGCACCTGCGTTGCCTTCCTGACCCTTGCCGTGAGGCTCATTTTTCAAGTCATAAGCGATAATAGTATCGTCATTTTTATATCTGTCAGCAAGCCATACGAGGGTATCCTGCCAAATTTCAGTAGTAATTTTTACTCCGCCGGCTGTAACGGCACAATTATCACAGTCACCGGCGCTTGGATTATAGTACCATACATTATAAACGTGTCCGGAATTATGTAAAGCCGGGCTGTGTATGTCAATAATTATCTTTATACCGTATTTTTTGCACTTCTGTGCAATAACATCAAATATTTCCAGACTGCTCATGCAGGAACCGTCAGGACGGCAAAAATCCGGATTAAAAGAATAATCTGGCGAGTCCTTTGGATTTATAGAGATTTTATCGCTGTCATCAACGCCATCCTGCCAATCCATGAGCAATTCAGTGGCGACAGGCAATCTAAGGCAATTGATTCCGTGATCAGCTATGGTAGAAAGCATAACGTCTATATCAGCGCTCCAAAGACCGTGAGGAAATCTTTCTCCGCAGTTAAAGCCAAACCAGTTAGCGCCGGTCAGCCATACTTCATTTCCGTCCTTATCAAAAAGGCGGCTTCCGACAGCATGAAGCCAGTCATCGTTTCCGTCGTCATAATCAGCAGCTTTAGAAACCGACAATCCGGAGGCGATAGAAGTTGCGGAAATTGTCAAAATTGCAGCTGCTGCAATTAATTTTTTAAAAAATTTCATAAAAACTCTCCCTTATTTTTAATATCTTCTCACATTAATGATACACTAATTTTTGAAAAATGTCAACAGAAAATATTCATAAAACACATTATTTTTATGAATATGTATAAATAATAGCTTTTAATAATTTGTCATAAAGTTGTAAATAAATTAATACCACGAAACTGTTGAAATACTGTTAATGATAAGGTATAATAATTATGTGCAAAGCCTTACAGCTTTGTCATAATTATTAATTAATGCGAGTGAGGGAATAATGTATTACTGCTGCGGTATTACTGACAAGGGTGTAATGAAGCATAATGAAGATGCATTTATGATCGGTAAAAAGGTTATGTCATCCGGCAGCGTCGATTTTATGATGTCTGCTCCACTTATTGCGGCTGTTTCTGACGGCGTTTCCGGTGAAAATTCCGGAGAGCTTGCTTCATTCAAATGCCTTGAATTTTTAAGTGATCTTGACTTTAATTCCGCTTCCGATTTGAAAAAGGAAGTGATGAATGTTCACAATCAGCTTTCTGCTCTTGGAACAATGGACAGCAGCACGCATAATATGCAGGCTACGCTTTGTGCCATTGCAATCGACGAAAATGATAATATTTACACGATAAACGTCGGCGATTCAAGAATGTACCGTTACAGGGGCGGGGATATCAGACAGATTTCAAAGGATCAGTCGCTGGTTCAAATGCTCTATGACGAGGGGACTATATCTGAAGCTGAAAAGAGAACTCATATTCATAAAAATATTATATTTCCGGTAATGGGGAATACATCGTCAAAGCCAAAGCCGGATATAACCAATCTTAATGATGTAATGAAGTACGGGGATGTTATTCTTATATGTTCTGACGGTTTATCCGATTATGTAAGCTGTACTGAAATGGAGGATATTCTTGCACTTCCAGCAAAGCTGCCAAGGCGTCTTGAAAGACTTGTGAAGCTTGCCATTGAAAACGGAAGCAGCGATAATATAACAATTACGGCGCTTTGCTGTTATGACTGATATTAAAAAAGCAGTTAACTATTGATATGCACCCCAAAAGTTAGACACTTTTGGAGGTGCATTTTTTATGAAAAAAAAGGGAAGTAAAAACAAAAAATATAGTGCAGAATTCAAAATATCTGTTATAATAGATATGCGAGAACATCAT
>Ga0209064_1004357_pt1 | contig 10658 bp, 8 predicted proteins | sample Inofromicrocosms_FD_187498 | JGI IMG/M metagenome (GOLD analysis project Ga0209064, IMG submission 187498) | Mouse cecum microbial communities from Vienna, Austria - Inoculum for glucosamine and mucus D2O microcosms (SPAdes) (version 2) | ecosystem: Host-associated > Mammals > Digestive system >... | reverse complement strand
TATCTCTCTCCTCCGTATTCGCGGCTAAACTGAAGAATTTTCGACTTGTCAAGCAATTTTATTACCTGACCATAGAGCGGCTGTCCGCTAAAATGACTACTTTTGGGCATAGTTTAGAAAATGTTTTGGCGAACACAAACTAAACTAAAAGGACTGACTCCTGCAATAGGTGCCAGTCCTAATTTTGTTTTGCCTCAAAAAGTTTTATCGGACAGCAATAATAGTAATTAAAATCTTTGAAAATGAAAGCAATGAAGATTTTTATGCTGGCAGGCGCCCTCGCAGTATCTGCTACAGCATCCGCTCAGGAGAGCTACGCTCCCGCAGCCAACGATTTCAGCGTTGAAATCCAGTTCAATCCGTTCAGCAACAATTTCACGACTTTCCAGATCGACCAGCTCAAAGGCCGTTACATGTTCTCTGACAAAGACGCCCTCCGTTTCGGCATCGGTTTCGGGGTTGACCAAAACAAACTCACACCCGACCCCGAAGATGCAGAAGAGACATGGGGAAAAGCCAAGACCGGCAACTTCTCAATCAACCTCGGCTGGGAACGTCATTTCTTTAACTACAAACGTGTCGACCTCTATGCCGGTGCCGGAATCGGTTACCGTTACGACTATGCAGGAGCTACGACACAGACCCTTGACAGCGACGACAAAGAAATTAAAGGTTCTATCGTGAACTGCACCAACAAAGATGGCTCTGGCGACCGCACAATGCACCAGTTCTATGTAAACGCTTTCACCGGCATCGATTTCTATGTTTACAAAGGCCTCTATGTAGGCGCTGAACTCGGCATCAAATTTGGCTTCAAATCTATGCCGGCATATTTCGAAAAGGGCGATTACAACGACAACAACAAATGGGACGAAGATATCGAAGGCGAAAAACACAACAAAGTTTCAGGCTTCAACCTCGCTTGCTACGCTGAACCCGCCCTCCGTCTCGGATGGACATTCTAATCCTGTTTCAGGATTTCCCTCATAAATATCTATGGCGTTGTGTCGAAATTCGACCAACGCCTTTTTTGCATCCGGATGGAGAGGGTGCTGTCAGAATGGTTCAGATGGTAGGAGCCTGAGGGTGAGGGTGAAGGGAGTTGACTAAGGTCAATGACCGAACCCGAAGCCCTCGGGCGACGACCCAGATGAGCCATTATGACACACCCTCTTTTTTCTTATATAACCACATCCGGACGGCAATGGCTTCCAGCTATTGCCGTCCGACCACAAACCTGAATACGCATCAGGGGTGGATTTATTCACAAACTTTAACCAAATTACCCCCCCCCATTTTAGTTTTATTTGTAACTTTGCGCAGAGTTTTAACACACATAAACCCTAATACGCGATTTCAACCGCGTATCTGAATCTTAACTACAAACACCAATATAGTAATTTACAAACAGACTAAAATGAAGAACCTCAAAGTTTTCATGCTCGCAGGAGCACTCGCAGTGTCAGCTTCGGCATTCGCACAGGACTACAACATGGTAGGCCTTTCCTACAACAACACCAGCTATGGCTTCAACGACGCTTACGGTCGCGACCACAAAGACCTCAACTACTCAACCAACGGTATCGGCATTGACTACATCCACGGTTTCTCAGTAAGCAAATCCCTGCCCATGTTCGTTGAACTCGGCGGTAACATCAACTTCAACTTCCATAGCGAAACCGAGGAAGAAGACGGCTACAAAGCTACCGCAAAATTCCAAAACATCAACCTCCAGGTTCCAGTGAACTTCGCATGGCGTTTCAACATCATCGACGACTTCTCAATCAAACCCTATGTCGGCATAAACTTCAAACTCAACCTCGTGTCTCAGAACAAAGCCGAATATGAAAACCCCGATGGCGAAAAGAAAGATAGCAAGTGGATTAGCTGCTTCGATAAAGGTGAAGAGGCAATGGATGGCAGCGAATACACCTGGAACCGCTTCCAGATGGGCTGGCAGATTGGTGTAGGCTTCCAGTACAAGCCTTTCTACCTCGGCGTTCAGTATGGCACCGACTTCATCCACGCTTACAGCCACAAATTTGAGGAAGATGGCGAAAAATTGACTCCCCGCATCAGCAACGGCAACCTCAAACTCGTTCTCGCCTACTCTTTCTGATATCATAATACTGACATACATCAAAAGGCGCTGTGTCGAAATTCGACCAACGCCTTTTTTGCATCCGGATGGAGAGGGTGCTGTCAGAATGGTTCAGATGGTAGGAGCCTGAGGGTGAGGGTGAAGGGAGTTGACTAAGGTCAATGACCGAATCCGAAGCCCTCGGGCGACGACCCAGATGAGCCATTATGACACACCCTCTTTTGACTTAGAGCGTGTTTGAATTTAAATCAAGCACACTCTTACTTAATGCCGCAACTTTTCCACAGCAAAAGTTGTAACGTATTAATTCTATCCGTATTTTTGCATATGATTCACTATAACCATTTTTTATAATGGAGAGGCTGATGCAGTTCGTGTGGCAGCACAGGCTGGGAGTTGACACTAACACGCTCACAGCCGACGGCCGCCGTGTGCGCATCATCGACCAGGGGAGGCTCAACACCGATGCCGGCCCCGACTTCTTCAATGCATCGGTGCAGATAGGCGATGAAACATGGGCGGGAAATGTGGAAATCCACGTAAGGGCATCTGACTGGTATCGCCACCACCACGACACCGACCCGGCATATGATTCGGTTATACTCCATGTTGTGCAACACGACGATGCACCGGTCTACCGCAAAAACGGCACTGTGATACCACAGATGGTTATGCACTGCTCACCAGATGCCGCCAAGCGGTGTAATATGCTGTTGAACCACGCACCGACCACACTCCCTTGCGTAAATACAATCAAATCGCTACCCCACATTTACCACACCGACTGGCTGACGGCGCTGGCCATGGAGCGGCTCTACAAGAAAAGCACACGCATACTCGATATTGTGGCCCAGACAGGCGGACATTGGGAAGGAGCGGCCTACGTAACACTCGCCCGCGGGCTCGGGTTCGGACTTAACAGCGAACCGTTTGAAACACTGGCAAAAAACCTGCCGTTGAAATTCCTCAACCGCCATCACGATGAACTGCAGACAGTCGAAGCATTGCTATTCGGTCAGGCGAAGCTGATTCCTGACCCCTCTGATGGAGAAAACACATATGCCACAAGGCTGCGGATGGAATTCGACTTCATGGCGCGGAAGTTCGGGCTGTCGCCGGTTCCACTTTCATGGAAAATGGCGCGCACACGTCCGCAGAATTTCCCCCACAGGCGGCTGGCCCTGCTGGCGCAGATGATCCACCAAGGATTCTATCTCGTAGGGAAGTTAGACGATGCCCGGACTATCGACGACATGCGCGGGCTGTTTAACGTGGAGCTGACCGGCTTCTGGACTAACAACTATACTTTCGCCGGGAAAGGGGGAGGTTGCACACCACGTGCACTCAGCCGCGCGTCAATCGACACACTGATTATCAATGTGGCCATTCCCCTACTACATGCCCGCGCAACTTCACGCGGCGACCTCGATGGCATGAGCCGGTGTGCAGAGCTGCTTGAGCAGCTCGGAAGCGAGGAAAACTCAATTGTGAGGCTTTTCGCCGAGGCCGGGGTGGAATCTACCGATGCCTTCACATCGCAGGCTCTAATTGAATTGCGCCGCGAGTATTGTGAAAAGAAAAAGTGTATCTACTGCCGCTTCGGCCACCGTATGCTGTCGGCCGAAATCAGGAGATAGTCAGGATTCATTTAGGGCGCGGAGCATTTCGGAAGCCGTCAGCCGCAGCACCGGATGCACCCAATCAGGCGACAATTGCGCCACCGGACGCAACACGAATCCGCGCAGATGCATACGCGGATGCGGCACTATAACCCCGGAATGCCCTGTTTCGCCGTCGGCAGCCCTTCGCCACATCCCTTCGCCCGGCATCACAAGGTCGCCAAGGAATATAAGATCCACATCAATCTCACGGTCGGCATAGCCTCCTTCGGCATCCCTGTGGGAGGCATCGCAAATGCTATCCTGCACTTCAATCAGGCGCGCCAGAAGGGCTTCGGCATCAAGATGCGTCTCTATTTCCACACCTACATTCAAAAAACGGTTGGCAGACTCAAAGCCCCACGGTTCGCTCTCGATAATGTCTGAGACCTTTACACAATCATCATCACACAATAAAGCAATCCCGGCAACAGCCCGCTCTATCAACGAGCGGCTGTTGCCGAGATTTGACCCTATGTTCACATGTGCCTTCATCAGAGATTGCCTGAAATCCCAGGCTGATGGTTACAGGGCACGCGCAACTTCGATTTCCTCGAATCCTTCGATAATGTCGCCGACCTGCACATCGTTGTAGCCCTGGATTGACAAACCGCACTCCAGACCTGCCACAACCTCTTTGGCATCGTCTTTGAAACGCTTGAGCGAACCGAGTTCGCCGGTGTAACGCACAATACCCTCGCGTATGACGCGCACCTTGTTGGTACGCTTGATTTTGCCCTCGCGCACGAGCGCACCGGCGATAGTGCCGACTTTCGAGATTTTGTAGGTTTCCAGAACCTCAGCCGAACCGGTGATTTCTTCGCGCACTTCAGGCGCAAGCATACCGGCCATGGCGTCTTTAACCTCCTCTATAGCCTGGTATATGACAGAATAGAGGCGGATTTCCACACCTTCACGTTCTGCATCACGGCGCGCGGCCTGCGACGGACGCACCTGGAAGCCGATGATAATGGCATCTGAGGCGGCAGCCAGAGTGACATCACTCTCTGAAATCTCACCCACGGCTTTATGCAGCACATTGACCTGAACCTCGGGGGTCGACAGTTTGATGAGCGAGTCGCTGAGAGCTTCAATTGATCCGTCAACGTCACCTTTGACGATGATGTTGAGTTCCTGGAACGACCCGAGGGCCTGACGGCGGGCAATATCATCGAGTGTCAGGCGCTTAGAGGTGCGCATACCAAGTTCACGCTGCAATTGCTGGCGCTTGTTGGCGATTTCTCGAGCCTCCTGTTCAGTGTCTAGCACGTTGAATGTGTCGCCGGCAGTCGGCGCACCGTCAAGGCCGAGGATAAGCGCCGGTTCGGCCGGACCGGACTCTTTGATGCGCTGGTTACGCTCGTTGAACATCGCTTTGATCTTGCCGTAGTGCGTTCCGGCAAGGATGATATCTCCCACACGGAGTGTGCCGTTCTGCACAAGCACTGTGGCAACATAACCGCGCCCCTTGTCGAGGCTCGATTCAATAATCGACCCCGTTGCGTTGCGGTCGGGATTGGCTTTAAGCTCAAGCATCTCGGCCTCGAGAAGCACTTTTTCAAGCAGCTCTTCAACACCGAGCCCCTTCTTCGCCGATATATCCTGGCTCTGGTATTTACCGCCCCATTCCTCGACAAGATAGTTCATATTGGCAAGCTGCTCCTTGATTTTGTCGGGGTTTGCCGCAGGCTTGTCAATCTTGTTGATTGCGAAAACAATAGGCACACCCGCAGCAGAGGCATGGTTGATGGCCTCGATTGTCTGCGGCATCACATCGTCGTCAGCGGCAACGATGATTATACAGATATCTGTCACCTTGGCTCCACGGGCACGCATGGCGGTGAACGCTTCGTGACCAGGGGTGTCGAGGAATGTGATATGGCGGCCGTTGGCCAGCTTCACATTGTAGGCGCCGATATGCTGGGTGATACCTCCGGCCTCACCGGCAATGACATTGGCTTTACGGATATAGTCGAGCAACGAAGTCTTACCATGGTCGACATGACCCATAACGGTCACTATCGGCGGACGGTTCTCAAGATCTTCTTCAGAATCCTCCTCCTGCGAAATAGCCTCAACAACCTCAGCCGAAACGAATTCGGTCTTGAACCCGAATTCCTCAGCTACGATATTGATGGTCTCGGCATCAAGGCGCTGGTTAATCGACACCATCACCCCGAGGTTCATGCATGTGCCTATAACCTTGTTGATGGGAACATCCATCATCGAAGCGAGGTCGTTGGCTGTCACAAACTCTGTGAGCTTAAGTGTGCGGCTTTCAGCAGCTGCCATTTCGGCGGCTTCGCGCTCACGCTCGGCAACAGCCTCGCGTTTCTCCTTACGCCACTTCACACCGCGTTTCTGCCCTTTATCTTTTGAGGTCAGACGTGCCAGCACCTCTTTAACTTGCTTCTGCACATCTTCTTCATTGACTTCGGTATGCGCCGCACCGCGACGGTTACGGTCTTTGTTGCCACCCTTGTCGCCGCGACGGTTTTCCTTACCTCCTCGCTGACGGTCGCCTCCGCCGTTTCCGCCACCCTGCTGGTTGGCGCTCTTTTCGATATCGATTTTCTCTTTGCCGCCGATGCGTTTGCGCTTCTTGCGGTCGCCGGTCGCCCCTTCTGACGCATGGCCTCCGTTGGCTTTGGCGATGCGCTCATTGCGGCGCTCTTCTTTGCTTTTCTTTTTCGGACGGGTCGACTGGTTGATAGCCGACAGGTCGATTTTGCCAACCACATTGATGGTCGGCATATTCTGCGGACGCGACAGGTTGAAAATCTCCTCCTTCGGTTCTTGCTTAACCTCGGCGGGCTGCGCCTTCTCTGAAACCGGGGCTGCCGGTGCAGCGGCCGCTTCAACTTTAACAACCGGCACCTCCTCCTGCTCCTGCTTCACTTCAGGTGCAGCAGCAACAGAAACCTCAGGCTCTTTGTGCGAAGGCTTTTCAACCTTCTTCTCAGCCACTTCAACCTCAGCGGCTGACACCTTAGGGAGAGCTGGTTCAACCGCAACCGGTTCAACTTCAACCTTTGCAGATTCTTTCACCGCCGGTTCGGGTTCAACTGCCACCGGATCCGGTGTCTGGACTGGTGCAGGGGCAGGTTTGGGTTCAACCGCAACCGGTTTCACAGGGTTGCCGTGGCGGTCAAGCTCTATCTTGCCAAGAAATTTCGGACGCTGTATCTCAGCGCCAAGACGGATTTCCTCAACCGGGCGCGGTGCCGGAGAGGGTTTTGTTTTCTCGCGGTCGCGGGCCCTGTCGGTCGACAGCTGCTGCGACTTGCTTTTCTGATCTTTGTCGCTTTTGAATTCATTAATCAAAAGCTCGGCGATTTCCTCTTCTATGCGTGCATTAGGGTTATCATCCACCGAAATGTCTTTACCGCGCAGAAATTCTACCACCGTGGGAAGGGCCACGTTGAGGTCTCTTGCTACTTTACTTATTTTGATTCTCGCCATGAAGTGAGTTTAATATTTCTTGTGTATGGTGTTGGAGAAAGATTCACGCCTGCCGGCCGTCAACGGCTTCGTCGGCAGCCTCGCCGAGGTCTGTGGCCGGGTCGGAGGTTTCGGTGCAAACGTCAGAAGCCTCACCCTTGCCATCCGCATCAACCTCAACGGCGGCAGGAGCCTGTTCCGGCTCATCGGCGTCTTCAAACTCAGCGCGCAGGATGGCCAGCACTTCGTCGACAGTCTGCTCCTCAAGGTCGGCTTTATTGATAAGCTCCTCACGCGGGGTGTTGAGCACGCTCTTGGCGGTTACACAGCCCATATCCTTAAGAGCATCGATGATCCACTCCTCGATTTCATCCTTGAACTCATCGAGGTAGATATCTTCCTCAAATGTTTCATCTGTGTCGCGGTAGACATCGATGATGAAGCCTGTCAGCATCGAGGCCAGCTTGATGTTCAAACCTCCCTTACCGATAGCCAGCGACACCTGGTCGGGTTTCAGGAACACCTCTGCCTTCTTCTCTTCCTCATCAATGCGGATTGAAGAAATCTTGGCAGGAGACAACGCACGCTGGATAAACAGCGTCGGGTTTGAAGTGTAATTTATCACATCGATATTCTCGTTACGGAGCTCACGCACGATGCCGTGGATACGCGACCCCTTCACACCGACGCATGCGCCGACCGGGTCGATACGGTCATCGTAACTTTCAACCGCAATTTTGGCACGCTCACCCGGGATACGGGCCACGGCACGGATATTAATCAGACCGTCGTGGATTTCGGGCACCTCGATTTCAAACAACCGGCGCAGGAAATTCTCATTGGTACGCGACACAGTGATTTTCGGATTATTGTTGGCATTATCCACATTGGCTATGACAGCACGCACCGTCTCCCCCTTGCGGAAGAAATCACCCGGAATCGACTGGTTTTTGGGCAAAAGAAGCTCGTTTTTGTCATCATCAAGAAGCAAGGTCTCGCGCGACCAGGTCTGGTAAACCTCGCCTGTGACAAGCTCACCCTCCAGGTCTTTGAATTTGGCATATATGGCCTCCTTCTGCAGCTCCAGGATTTTCGACTGCAACGTCTGGCGCAAAGTCAGGATGGCACGGCGCCCGAAGTTGGCGAAAATAATCTCTTTAGTGTGCTCCTCGCCGATTTCCACCTCAGGGTCATCGTCAGCGCGCGCGTCAGAGAGTGAAATCTGCAGATTGGGGTTCTCGACCTCTCCGTCGGGCACCACCTCAAGGTTCTGGAAAATCTGCACATCCCCCTTGTCGGGATTCATAATGACATCGAGATTCTCATCTGTGCCGAACATCTTGGCGAGAACGTTGCGAAACGACTCTTCAAGCACACTGATCATCGTTGTCTTATCGATATTCTTCAGTTCCTTAAACTCGGCAAATCTCTCCACCATATTGGGAGCTTCCGCTTTTTTAGCCATAATCTGAAAGCTGTTTTTTATCTTGTTATTCTTTTTATTTTAAATCTTCTCAGCCGCAAAGATAATCGCGGCATCCCCCCTCAACATACTGGTTGCTCCACTCAAACCATCTGCTTATCATTTGAACCGGATCAGGTACTTCACAGATTTGGCATCACTGAAGCCCAGAGTTTCGCTCTGCATAACCGTGGTCGGACGTTTTGCCCCCGGTTCTTTATATTTTACAGGATATTCAAAAGTGAAACCATCATCGCCGACCGCTGTCAGCACCGCTTGCAACTTACGTCCGTCACGCGTCAGTATTTCAATATCATTACCGATATTCTTCTCATACTGGCCCCTGACCTTAAACGGCGAGGTCAAACCTGCCGACCCAACCTCAAGCTCATAATCTTCAACGTCGCGGTCAAAATCAGATTCAACAGACCGCGCCACTGCGGCACAAGTGTCAACATCCATCCCTTCGGGAGAGTCAAGTTCCACAACAATCTCATTCTGTGGCGAAACTCTAATGTCAACAATAAAAAGGTCTGTTCCCTCGATAGCTTTTCTTACCGAGGCTTCCAACAGGGTCTTGTCAATCATATCGTCTGATTATATGAATATCCATTTTAACAATCTATGCAGAAACCGGCCTTTGCCTCATTTGCCCGATATGAAAATAAATCAAAGGCAAAAAAGAAAAATAATCCCAGCCTTTAAGCGCACATAACACACCGGTGAACGGCTATAGGCAATCGTAGAAGGCATTTCCACATAACAAATGGAGGAAGCCTTGCAGCTTCCTCCGATAACTAAACACAAAATTAGTCATTTTTATCGGAATGAGCAACCGTTTGCCCCTCAACATCTCCATTTACAATCCTGTTTGCGCCATTTTTAACATTATTATCCCTAAAATTTATTATATTTAACACCGCTCGGCTCTTCAATAGCAACGTGCTGAGATACACCGTAAACAACGGATACATCATTATGCCCATAAACGACAGCACCACCGATATCACCTTTCCGGCCACGGTAACAGGCGCTACAGCACTGCCGAGAGTAGTCGTCTGCAGACAACACCACAGAAAAGCGCTCCAATAATCCGGCACACAAGGGTTAACAGGCATCTCTCGCTCATAAAAAATCAGCGCCGCGAAATAAGTGCACAACAACAGAATAGACAGATAACTCACAAAAATACCGGTCATCTTGTTAGCCGATATATAATTCAGCACAATCACCAACGCCAGACCACCCCGCGCCAAAGGCACAAAACGAACAAAATACAAAGCCTCCTCACTCAGGCTCAAGTCAAAACCATCTATGATATTCAGATATGGCACAGACAGCAGCAAATAAATCCACCGACCCTTCACATAATCCCTTCTATCGCCCTCCTTTGCAAGAGCCAGCTCCAGAAAAAAGTCAGCCATAAAAACAATACACACAGTCAGCTGAAACAACATATAGCTTCTACTCTCCAGAAAAGGTATATCCTTGAACGTATCATATGATATGAACACAATCAGAAGCACCGACAACACCAGCACAATCCAATGAGCCGTGTCAAGCACACGCCCTCTCCACCCATCACCATACGGGTTTCGGCAATCAGCCAACTTATTGTTATCAACCCAATCCATAGCTACATCCCTGTCATACAATACCAATATAACAGCCTCCAGACGCCATAGTTCACAATCCCACCCACCCAAAAGCACAAACAACCCATCCACCAGCCCAACCAAATAACCGGCCAAAATAACACAACAGACCCAACCACGGGCACCAGCCCAACCAACTAAACCACCAAGGCTATGAATGCGATTAAATCTATAAAAGTCATCAAGGCAGCCTGCCGGGGCCCGGTATGGGACACCACCCTGCAATGAGCAGGGGCATAAAAAAAGAGCCCCCGGGACTTTAGTCCCGGGGGCTCGGAAGGGGGCGGTTACCTACTCTCCCGCTTTCGCAGTACCATCGGCGCGGCGGGGTTTAACTTCTC
>Ga0209064_1004355_pt1 | contig 10664 bp, 12 predicted proteins | sample Inofromicrocosms_FD_187498 | JGI IMG/M metagenome (GOLD analysis project Ga0209064, IMG submission 187498) | Mouse cecum microbial communities from Vienna, Austria - Inoculum for glucosamine and mucus D2O microcosms (SPAdes) (version 2) | ecosystem: Host-associated > Mammals > Digestive system >... | reverse complement strand
ATGATGTGGCGCCTGTCTGGCAGCGGTTTTCCCCCAGGCAGGGACTCGAATGTTTTTCGGCCCATGATCAGCGTGCCGCCGGCAGTCAGATGGCGAAAACGCTGTAAGTCAGCGGGGATATGAAAAAGCAGTTTGTTCTGACAGCCGATCCCCCAGGAACGGCTGACTGCGGCAATGGCATTCATCCGGTCACCTCAATTCTTTACCTGTGCGGATGTCGATTTTATGATTGCGAAACAGGGTGGAGCGGAGACTGCCGGCGCTCCGGAGGACGGCCAGAGGAGATCACGCCGCCGCCAATAACAGCGTCAGCAGTCCCTCCGGGCTGTCCGGCGTCAGCTCCGCGCCCATTGCCACCAGCTCCGACCGGGAGCGGTATCCCCAGGGCGCTGCGGCGGCCAGCATCCCCGCCGCCCGGGCAAACTGCATATCCGTCCCGCTGTCGCCCACATAGGCGATGTCCGACGGGGGCAGGGCCAGCGCCTCCAGCACGGGCGCGGCGGCTGCAGGGTCCGGCTTCAAAGGGCGTCCGTCCACCCGCCCGAACACACAGCGGAACGGGACGCCGGGCAGAAGGGTTTCTATGATCCTGCGGGTAGGCCCCTCGGTCTTGTTGCTCAGCACGCCCAGGACCATCCCGGCCTCCTCCAGGCCCGCCAGCAGCCGCGGGACGCCGGGATAGCAGCGGGTGGTGTCTGTGCAGTGGTTCGGGTAGTCCGCCAGATAGGCCGACAGAACCTGGTCCAGCACTTCCGCCGGCGTATTCTCCGGCGCAGCCTTTCGCACCGCCTCCCGGATGCCGCCGCCTACAAAGCGCTCGCATACCCGCACCGGGTGGGTGGGCAGGCCGCAGGCGGCCAGCGCGCGGTTGAGAGAGCCGGCAATATCGGGGATCGTATCCAACAGGGTACCGTCCAAATCAAACACAACTGCCTGTATCATACACATGCCTCCCAGCAAGTCAGGGCCTCCGCCCGATTTTCGGGGGTATTATAATACGCCGGACAGGAAATGTCAAATTCTTTCGATGATCCCCACGGCCTCGGCAATCGCCCCGTCCAGGCAGTGGCACACCACCGTCGCGCCGGACTCCAGCACCTCCGGTATGGCGTTGGCCGGAACAAAGGCCCGGTCCGCGGCCCGCAGCATGGGCAGATCGTTGGCGTGGTCCCCGGCACAGTACAGCTGCTCGCACCCGCACAGCTTTTTCAGCTGCAGGGCCATCCGCCCCTTGTCCGCGCCCCTGGCGGTCATCTCCAGCAGATGGTCGCTGGAAAAAATCAGCTCGTACCGCTCCGCCCAGCCCTTCTCCGCCATAAACCGGCAGAGCTGCTTCAGCACGGCCATGTCCGCCACGAAAAGGGCCTTTACCAGCGGCAGAGGCACCAGCTCCGGCTCCACCGCCGCGATAACCTGGTAATTCAGCCTGGTCAATTTCGCGTGCTGCTCGTTCCACGGCGTCTGGTGGACGACCTGGATCAGGTCCCCCTCGTGGTACAGCTCCAGAGACAGCTCCGGGAACGCGCCGGCGGCGGCCCGGAGATGCTCCAGACACCCGTCCGGCAGAAAGCTCTTGACCAGATACGTCTCTGTCCGCAGGTCATAGATGGCCGCGCCGTTGTCCACAATAGCCGGGGCGTTCATGGGGATGTCCCTGGCCGGGGCCCGGAAGGCCGCCAGAGAGCGCCCGGTGGCCATGGCGAAGGCGCCGCCCTGGTCCATCCAGTAGTGTATGGCCCGCAGATTCTCAGGATGAACAGGCGGCGCCTCGCCCCCGCCCCGCAGGGAGGTCTCTGTGTAGCGCAGGGTGTTGTCATAATCGCTGACCAGCAGCATTTTATCAAATTTTCCCATAACGGCTATGTATCTCCTTTTCTGTCCGTCAGTTCGCGCCTATTATACTGTCCCTCCGCCGGATTTGTCAAGAACGGGCGGCCAGATCCGGGGAAACAGAGGGGATATCTGTTCCCGCCCGGCTCAGGACGTCTGTGCGATAACCGCTTGTATTTTTTGCAGGCCGCTTTGCACGATGACTCGGCAAATATGCAGAACATACCGGCGGACCGGCGGGGGACGCGCCCTGCGGCGGTCCGTCCCTTCCGGAAAATTCGACAAATTTCGCAAAATTGCCTGAGGAAAACCAATGACTTCTGTATCCTTCTCCGTCGAACTTTTGTTCCGCGAGTTCACATAAATTCCACAATAATTTTCTAGTACAATGCGTTATGAACATTTTCCACAGAGTTTTCCACACACGGCCCGCCTCCGATCACAGCGGCTTCCCGACTTTCCCACAGCTCCCAACATCCCCTGTGCCGGAGATTTCCACCGTCCGGCGGCTGCATTATGTTTACATAACGACATTATACACGCCCATTCAGTATTTCCCACGCTTTCCTGCCATGACCGCCCCGCCATCCTGCACGGGATGCGGCCCCTGGCTGGTGGGAAAAGGGGCTTGTCAAACCCGGCGCTTTCTGCTATCCTAAAGACCAGCGCTGCGGGGGGCACGGGAAGAACAGGGGCCCGCCCGGAAGACAATGACAACTTTTCGAGGTGCATATGAAACAGAAGCTATTTTCCATCCTGCTGACGCTGTCGGCCCTGACGCTGGCCGCATGCGGCGGAGCGGACAACATTTCCGATGCCGTGGTCACCTATCTGCCGGAGCTGACGGCCAACGACACTGTGGACAGTCCCTCCCAAGAGGACACGGCAGTGCCGGAGGACGCAGCGGCCCCGGAGGACGATCCCGGCACCACCGCCGGGACGGAGGACGTGCAGTGGGAGGACCCCGCCGCCCCGGAGCTGGACGAGGACGGCACCTATAACAGCAAGGAGGACGTCTCCCTCTACCTCCATCTCTACGACCATCTGCCCAGCAACTACATCACCAAAAACGAGGCCAGGGACCTGGGCTGGAGCGGCGGCAGCGTGGAGGTCTACGCGCCGGGGTGCGCCATCGGCGGCGACCGGTTCGGCAACCGGGAGGGCCTGCTCCCCAAGGCGGAGGGCCGGACCTACTATGAGTGCGACATCGACACCATCGGCCAGAGCAGCCGGGGCGCGAAGCGCATCATCTTCTCCAACGACGGGCTGGTCTATTACACAGAGGACCACTATGAGAGCTTTACACAACTCTATGGGGAGGAGTAGCCAATGAGAACCATTGTCCTTGACGGAAGCCGGATGACCACCCAGGAGGAGGTCCACGACTATCTGTCCCGGCGTCTGGGCCTGCCGGACTACTACGGGAGAAACCTGGACGCCCTCTACGATATCCTCTCCGCAGACCTGCCGGAGTCCACACGCCTGGTCGTCTACCGGCGGGAGGCCCTGGCGCAGAACCTGGGCGCCTACAGCGCGGCGCTGCTGGGCGCTCTGGTGGAGGCGGGCCGGGAAAATCCCCACCTGCAGGTGGTCTTTGACAGCGGCGGAGAGGCATAATTCCATCACATGTTTCGATTGCGTCCGGTGCAGAATGACTGCGCCGGGCGCTTTTTTGGCTAAAATGCCCATCACTCCCCCAAAACCGCCCGCTTTATTCGGCAAACTTTGGCTTGACAATTCCGGCCCGGACGCATACAATACACTCACAAAATTTAGCTAAATTTTTTTAGATAAATTTTATGAATCATTTTTGACAAAATAAGGAGAACAACCATGGATTTTGAAAAAGTGCGCGGCGTGATCGCCGAGACCCTGACCTGCGACCTGGAAAAAGTGACGGACGAGGCCCTGCTGGTGGACGACCTGGGCACCGATTCCCTGGCGATGGTGGAGCTGGCCATGGCCATTGAGGAGGCCACCGGCGTGACGGTGGAGGACGAGGCCCTGCCCACGCTGAAGACCGTGGGCGACATCAAGGCATACCTGGAGTCCCACGAGGTTTGAATTTCACCGGGAAGAAGGGGATCGACATGACCAATCCGGAACTTTTTGAACTGCTGGACCGCTTTGAGCGCAGCTCTCTCCAGACGCTGAAGCTCTCTCAGCCCGGCTTCACCCTGGAGCTGGGCCGGAACGGGCCGGTATCCGCCGCACCCGTACCTGCGCCCGCGGCGGCCCCGATTTCCGCCCCGGCGGCCCAGGAGGCGGCGGAAACCATCGACGCCCCCCTGGTGGGCACCTTTTACGCCGCCCCCGCCCCGGACCAGCCCCCCTTTGTCAGCGCCGGCAAGCGGGTGGGAAAGGGCCAGACCGTGTGCCTGATCGAGGCCATGAAGATGATGAGCGAGGTCCCGGCCCCCTGCGACTGCGTCATCGAGGAGGTCCTGAAGGCCGACGGACAGCTGGCGTCCTTCGGCGAGTCCCTCTTCCGGTACCGGCCATGCTGAAGCGGGTCCTGATCGCCAACCGGGGCGAGATCGCCCTGCGGATCCTCCGCTCCTGCCGGGAGGCGGGCATTGAGACGGTGGCCGTCTATTCCGAGGCGGACCGGGACGCCCTCCACGTCCAGCTGGCCACCCAGTCTGTGTGCATCGGTCCGGCACGGGCGGCGGACAGCTACCTCAGCCGGACCGCCATTCTGACGGCGGCCCTGGCCACCGGCTGCGACGGCATCCACCCCGGCTACGGCTTCCTGTCCGAGAACGCGGACTTCGCCGGCGCCTGCGCCCAGGCGGGGCTGGTCTTTATCGGCCCCTCGGGGGACGTTATCCGGCGGGCGGGGGCCAAGTCCGCCGCCCGGACCATGATGAGAGAGGCCCATGTCCCGGTGACCCCCGGCTCCGACGGCCCGGTCCGCAGTGAGGCGGAGGCCCTGGCGGCGGCGGAGCGGGTGGGATACCCCGTGATGCTGAAGGCGTCCGCCGGAGGAGGCGGACGGGGCATCCGCCGCTGCGCCGGCCCGGCGGAGCTGCCCTCCGCCTTGAAGGAGGCCAAGGCGGAGGCCCGGGCCTGCTTCGGCGATGACGAGATGTATCTGGAAAAGCTGGTGCTGCACCCCCGTCACATCGAGGTGCAGATCCTGGCGGACAACTTTGGCAATGTGGTCCACCTGGGGGACCGGGACTGCTCCCTCCAGCGGCGCAGCCAGAAGCTGGTGGAGGAGGCCCCCGCCTGGGGCCTCACGCCGGAGCTGCGGCGGGAGATGGGGGAGGCGGCGGTCCGGGCGGCAAAGGCCGTGGGTTACGTCAACGCCGGCACTGTGGAGTTCCTGCTGGACCCGGACGGGGAGCACTTCTATTTTATGGAGATGAACACCCGCATCCAGGTGGAGCACGGCATCACCGAGCTGGTCACCGGCGTGGACCTGATCCGCCAGCAGCTGCGGATCGCCTCCGGCCTGCCCCTGGATATTGCCCAGGAGGACATCGCCTGCACCGGCCACGCCATTGAGTGCCGCATCAACGCCGAGGACCCCGCCAATGGGTTCCGGCCCTGCCCCGGACGGACGGAGTTTTTGCATCTGCCCGGCGGGCCCGGCGTGCGGGTGGACACGGGGCTGTACGAGGGCTGCCCCCTGCCGCCCTACTACGACTCCCTGGCCGCCAAGGTGATGGTCCACGCCCCCACCCGGCTGGAGGCCATCCGGAAAATGCGCCGGTGCCTGGAGGAGTTCGCCCTGGAGGGCTTCCCCACCACGGCGGAGCTGTGCTACCAGCTGATGCACCACGCCGCCTTTGTCCGGGGCGGCTGCGCCACGGACTGCCTGGACGCCCATCTGCCCGAACTGCTGGACTTTACCCGGCATTTGTCCGAAAGCGAGGATGAGAACACATGAGCGGCATATTTGCCAAGCGCCGCGCCCGCCTGCTGGCCATGAAGGCCCTGCGGGAGCGGTACGTCCCGCCTGAAAACGCCGTCGCCTGCCCCCGCTGCGGGCAGGACAGCAGCCATCAGGCGGTATCCCGGAACCTGTATCTCTGCCCCCGTTGCGGCCACCACTTTCCGGTGGGCGCGTACTACCGGCTGGGCATCACCCTGGACCACGGCTCCTTTCGGGAGCTGTATCCCAAAATAGCCGCCCAGGACCCCCTGTCCTTTCCCGGCTACCGGGAGAAGCTGGCGGAGGCCCGGCAGAAGACCGGCCTCAGCGAGGCCGCCGTCTCCGCCGTGGGGACCATCGACGGACGCCGCTGCGTGGTGGGCGTGCTGGACAGCCAGTTCCTGCTGGGGTCCATGAGCGCCGCCGTGGGGGAAAAGCTGACGCTGACCATCGAGTACGCGGAGAAGAACCGCCTGCCGCTGATCCTGTTTTCCGCCAGCGGCGGGGCAAGGATGCAGGAGGGGATTTTGTCCCTGATGCAGATGGCCAAGACCAGCGCGGCCCTGGGCCGCTTTGACAAGCGGGGGCTGCTGTACATCTCCGTGCTCACCGACCCCACCACCGGCGGCGTCACGGCCAGCTTCGCCTCCCTGGGGGACGTGATCCTGGCGGAGCCGGGGGCGCTGATCGGCTTTGCCGGCCCCCGGGTGATCCAGCAGACCATCGGCGAGACGCTGCCGGAGGGGTTTCAGCGCGCGGAGTTCCAGATGGAGCACGGCTTTGTGGACGCGGTGGTGCCCAGACCCCGGATGCGGGAAACGCTGTCCCAGCTGCTGCGCCTGCACGAGAAGGGAGGCGCTTGATGAACGGCAGCCTGACCGCCGCGGAGCGGGTGGCCATTGCCCGGCACCCCCAGCGGCCCAATATTTCCGACTATATTTCCGCCTTGTTCACGGATTTTTTTGAACAGCGGGGCGACCGCCTGTCCGGCGAGGACGCCTCGGTTTTAGGCGGCGCGGCCCTCTACCACGGACGCCCGGTCACGGTCATCGGCACCCGGAAGGGCAAGGACCTGGAGGAGAACCTCCTCTGCCGCTTCGGCATGCCCAACCCGGAGGGCTACCGGAAGGCCCTGCGGCTGATGCGGCAGGCGGAGAAGTTCCGCCGCCCGGTCATCACCTTCATCGACACCGGCGGGGCCTACCCCGGCCTGGAGGCGGAGGAGCGGGGACAGGGCGAGGCCATCGCCCGGAACCTGCTGGAGATGAGCCGCCTGACCGTGCCGGTGATCGCCGTCATCACCGGGGAGGGCAACAGCGGCGGGGCCCTGGCCCTGGGCGTTGCCAACCGGGTGCTGATGCTGGAAAACGCCGTCTACGCTATCCTGTCCCCAGAGGGCTTCGCCACCATTTTATGGAAGGACGCCAAGCGCCATGAGGAGGCCAGCGAGCTGATGAAGCTGACGGCGGCGGACCTGATGGAGCTGGGCGTCATCGACGAGATCATTCTGGAGCCCGGCGGCGGTGCCCATCTGGCCCGGGCCATTACCTTCCGGCAGGTGGACGAGGCCCTCAGCCGGCATCTGAGCCAGCTGTCCAGGGAAAAGAATCTCGCCGCCGCCCGATATCAGAAATTCAGACGCATGGGGGCCGCAGTCCCCCAGAAGGAGAACCCATGAACGGCATCAAACTACGGGGGACCGGCAGCTGCCTGCCCAGCCGCATCCTCACCAACGGCGACCTGGCCCGGCGGGTGGACACCACCGACGAGTGGATCACCACCCGCACCGGCATCCGGGAGCGGCGGGTGTGTACCGGGGAGACCCACAGCGGCCTGTGTACCGCCGCCGCCCGGACTGCTTTGAAGCGGGCCGGCGTCACCCCCGGCGAGGTGGGGGTGTGCATCGTAGCCACCATGACGGCGGACGCCGTGATCCCCAGCGCCGCCTGCACCCTGCAGAAGACCCTGGGCCTGCCGGCCGACACCCTCTGCTTCGACCTGAACGCCGCCTGCTCCGGCTTCCTCTACGCCCTGCACACCATGGAGTGCCTGCTGGCCGCCGCCCCCCGGAAGTTCGGGCTGGTGGTGGGCTGCGACGTGCTCAGCAGGGTGGTGGACTGGTCCGACCGGAGCACCTGCATCCTCTTCGGCGACGGCGCGGGGGCGGCGGTGGTGGAGTGGCGGGCGGCGTGGCCCTCCATCGGCGCGGTGCTGGGGTGCCATGGGAGCACCGAGCTGCTGTACTGCCCCGGCCCCGGCTCCCGCGACGACCCGTATCTGTCCATGGAGGGGCAGAAGGTGTTCAAATTCGCCCTGGAGGCGGTGCCCTGGTGTATGGACCGGGTGCTGGAGCGCCATGGTTTGACGGCGGAGGACGTGGACGTGTTCGTCTTCCACCAGGCCAACGCCCGCATCATCGACCTGGTGGCGAAAAAATACCGGATTCCGCCGGAGAAATACTACAAAAACATTGAATGCCGCGGCAACACCTCCGCCGCCAGCATCCCCATCGCCCTCAGCGAGCTGGAGGCGGCGGGCCGTCTGCCCGATGGCAGCCGGGCGCTGCTGGTGGGCTTCGGCGGCGGGCTGACCTGGGGCGGCGCACTTATCGAGATTGGAAGGAACGTATGAAACGACTGAACGAACTGCTGGGGACGCAGCTCCCCATTATCCAGGGCGGCATGGCCAACATTGCCGACGGAGCCTTTGCCGCCGCCTGCTCCAACGCGGGCGCCCTGGGCGTCATTGCCGCCGGCGGCATGCACACCCCCGACCAGCTGCGGGAGCAGATCCGCATCTGCCGGGAGCGGACGGATCAGCCCTTCGGCGTCAACCTGATGCTGATGAACCCCATCGCCGGGGAGCTGGCCCAGGTCATCACCCAGGAGCGGGTGGCCGTGGTCACCACCGGCGCGGGCAACCCCGGCCAGTACATCCCCGCCTGGAAGGACGCCGGCATCAAGGTCATCCCCGTGGTGGCGGCGGCCATCCTGGCCAAGCGGCTGGAGCGGGCCGGCATCGACGCGGTCATCGCCGAGGGCGCCGAGTCCGGCGGACACGTGGGGGAGATGACCACCATGGCCCTGGTCCCCCAGGTGGCGGACGCGGTGAACGTGCCGGTCATCGCCGCCGGGGGCATTGCCAGCGGACGGCAGCTGGCTGCGGCCTTTGCCCTGGGGGCCTGCGGCGTCCAGGTGGGCACCTGCCTGCTGGTGAGCCGGGAGTGCCCCATCCATGAAAACTATAAGCAGGCCCTTCTCAAAGCGAAAGACAGCGACACCACCGTCACGGGCCGGTCCATCGGCGGCCCGGTGCGGGTGCTGAAAAACAAGATGGCACGGGAGTACCTGGCTCTGGAGAAGCGGGGAGCCAGCCTGGAGGAATTGGAGAAAGTGACCCTGGGCGGACTGCGCCGGGCGGTGCTGGACGGCGACGTGGACACCGGCAGCGTCATGTGCGGCCAGGTGGCCGGGATGCTCCATGAGATCCGTCCCGTGAAGGACATCCTGCAGGAGCTCTGGACCCAGGGCCAGGCAACATGGAGGGCCCTGGGATGAAGCTGGGCTTTCTGTACGCCGGCCAGGGCAGCCAGCACCCCGGCATGGGCACGGACCTCTACGGGGCCTACCCCGCCTTCCGGAGCGTGCTGGACGGCGCGGACGTTGGCTTTGACCTGAAAGAAGTCTGCTTTATTGACAGTCAGAATCTCATCAACCAGACCCGGTATACCCAGCCCTGCATGGTGGCCTTTGCCGCTGGGCTGACGGCGGTGCTGCTGGAGCGGGGCGTCATCCCGTCCGTCACGGCGGGACTGAGCCTGGGGGAGTATTCCGCCCTCCACGCCGCCGGGGTCTTTGACGCCCGGACCGCCATTCGGACTGTGGCGTTCCGGGGGCAGGCCATGGAGCGGGCCGCACAGGGGCTGGAGAGCGCTATGGTGGCCGTGCTGGGCCTGGACCGGGCCGCGTTGGAGGCTGCCTGCGGCCAGGCGTCCAGCCTGGGCGTGGTGGTCATCGCCAACTACAACTGTCCCGGACAGCTGGTCATCGGCGGGGAGAAGGCGGCGGTGGAGAGAGCCGCTGCCCTGGCCAAGGAGAAGGGGGCCCGGCGCTGTATGCCTTTGAAGGTCAGCGGGCCCTTCCACACCCCCCTGATGGCCCCCGCCGGAACGGCGCTGGCGTCCTATTTCCGGACCGTCTCCTTTGCCGAGCCGGCCATCCCGGTCATTTTCAACTGTCTGGGCCGGCCCAGAAACGGGGACGAATCCATCCCGGAGCTGCTGGTCCGGCAGGTCCAGAGCAGCGTCTATATGGAGGACAGCATCCGGGCCATGGCGGCGATGGGTGTGGACGCCATTCTGGAGATCGGGCCGGGGACGGCCCTCAGCGGCTTTGTCCGCAGAACGTTACCGGAGATGCCGGTGTACGCGGTGGAGACCGTGCCGGACGTGGAGCGCCTGCCGGATTGGCTGGCGGCGCTGAACAAGGAGGAGAGGCCATGAGCTTGAAAGGAAAAACCGCCGTTGTCACCGGCGGAGGCCGGGGCATCGGGCGGGCGGTATGCCTGGAGCTGGCAACCCAGGGCGCGGACGTTGTGCTCTGCTACGCCGGCAGCGAGGCCACGGCCCGGCAGACCGCCGCCGCCTGTGAGGCCATGGGCGTCAGGGCCCTGACCGTGCGCTGCGACGTGTCCAGCCCCCAGCAGGTGGCCCGGCTGATGGAGACTGCCCTGCAGGAGTTTGGCCGGATCGATATCCTGGTCAACAACGCGGGCATTACCAGGGACGGCCTGCTGATGAGCATGAAGGAGGAGGACTTCGACCAGGTCATTGCCGCCAATCTGAAGGGGACATTTCTGTGCATGAAGGCGGTATCCCGGCAGATGGTGAAGCAGCGGTATGGCCGGATCGTCAACCTCAGCTCCGTGGTGGGCCTGCGGGGCAACGCCGGACAGG
>Ga0209064_1004350_pt1 | contig 10684 bp, 7 predicted proteins | sample Inofromicrocosms_FD_187498 | JGI IMG/M metagenome (GOLD analysis project Ga0209064, IMG submission 187498) | Mouse cecum microbial communities from Vienna, Austria - Inoculum for glucosamine and mucus D2O microcosms (SPAdes) (version 2) | ecosystem: Host-associated > Mammals > Digestive system >... | reverse complement strand
GCCTGTATACAAACATACGGTTCACTTGATATTTGCGGGCTGCTTTCGTTGCTCCTTTTTTTAATGCATACTCACATAACCGTTGACGAAATCGCATTTCTTCTGTTATTATCACTTTATTCATTGTGATACCTCTTAGTTTAGTTTAGTTTTTTGCTTAATTTTATACTATATACTAAGAGGTATTTTTTTATACTTATTTTTGTAACATATGTCTCATAATCTTACAAGATTTAATATTTTAAAAGATTAATTTATAAATAATGTTTTATTGTTTTAAAAAACAACAATAGCTGCACAATTATCTTATTTTTACTATATTTTCACCACTTATATCGTATATTGATGAACTGATATTTTGTATAGTGCAGCCTTCAATAAATAATTTTATTTTATCAAAATCTCTAATAATATATGAAATATTGTTTAAAAAATTCTGCCCGCTTTCATTTACACTTGTTGCACTTACTGGAAACCCATGCAGTAATAGTGATTTGCATAATATCTTTTTATTTGGTATTCGGACAGCCACTTTATTATCTTTTTTAAAAATATCTGGCAGGCTTTCATTTGCTTTAATAATAAAAGTTATATATTTATTATAATTTTCGCATATAAATTTGTAATTAGTGCTGTTTAAGCTTTTAAAATCAGCAATTAATTCTGCCTGTTCAAAACTGCCTGCAAGTATTGGAAAAGGTTTATGTTCTGGTCTTTTTTTTATTTTATATATTTCTTGATTTGCTAATATACTAGATATAGAAGCACCAATACCATATATTGTATCAGTTGGGAAAATTAAAGGTATGTTTTCTCTGGCAGAGATATTAAACACTTCTGCCAGATTATCAATATTTTCTTTTAAAACTAACATTAATCAATTAAAGATTTAAGAGTTTCATTATCTTTTGCTATTTTATCAGCCATTTCTTTTCTATAAAGCTCTAATTTTTCATAAAGCAATGTATCATGTAATGCAATAATCTGGCAGGCATAAATAGCTGCATTTTTAGCACCAGCTTTGCCTATTGCCATAGTAGCAACAGGTATTCCACCGGGCATCTGCACAGAAGAAAGCAGACTGTCTAACCCCCCTAAAGTTGTGGAAGCAATAGGCACTGCAACAACTGGCAGGTTAGTTTTTGAAGCAACTACACCAGCTAAATGAGCTGCTGCACCTGCAAAAGCAATAATAACAGATATTCCTTTTGCTTTTGCTGATTTTGTCCATTCTATAGTTTGCTCTGGTGTTCTGTGAGCAGATGAAACTATTACATCACATTCCACACCAAAAAACTTTAATGTATCAATACTTTCTTTTACAATATCAAAATCAGATTTACTACCCATTATTAATCCAACTTTTGCCATGATATTCTCCTATTTATTTAGTCCTTTTTTACCAATATCTTTCCTAAAAGCCATATCTTTAAAAGATATTTTTGCAACACCTTCATAAGCCTTATCAATAGTTGATTTTAAATCTTTGCTGATAGCAGTAACGCAGAGCACTCTGCCGCCGCTTGTTAAAATCCTGTCATTATCTGCTTTTGTCCCTGCATGAAAAACTTTTATATTTTCTATTTTATCAGCATCAGCTATACCGGATATTTCATACCCTGATTTATAATCTTTAGGATAGCCGCCTGAAATTAATATAACACATGCAGCAGTCATATCTTTATTTATAACTTTTACACCATCAAGGCTGCCTTTAGCAGAAGCAGTGAGAGCATCTACAAAGCCACTTTCAATACGGGAAAGCACTACCTGACATTCAGGGTCACCAAATCTGCAGTTAAATTCAACAACTTTTATACTGTCACCATTAATCATAAGACCTGCATAGATTACACCTTTATATATAATGCCACGCCTTTCAAGCTCTTTAATCATTGGATAAGCTATTTTATTAGTTACATGCTCCATTTTTTTGTTGTCGCAAATTGGAGCGGGTGTATATGCTCCCATACCACCTGTATTTGGACCTTTATCATCATCATAAACTCTTTTATGGTCTTGACTTACAGAAAGGGGAATAATATTTTTTCCATCTGTAAAAGCAAGGTATGTAGCTTCTTCGCCATCCATATAATCTTCTATTACAACAACATTATTTTCCGCACCAAATATTTTATCTACAAATATTTCTTTTAAGGCATTCAGTGCTTCTTCTATTGTTGCAGCAACAGTTACACCTTTACCAGCTGCCAGTCCGTCTGCCTTTACAACAATTGGAGCACCTTTTTTATTAACATAAGCTGCAGCCTCATCATAGTTTGTAAATTCTTTATAGTCAGCAGTTGCAATACCTGCATTTTTCATTACATCTTTTGCAAAAGCTTTTGAAGCTTCCATTTGTGCGGCTGCTTTATTAGGTCCAAATATTAAAAGCCCGTCTTTTTCAAAAGCATCTACAATACCGTTTGATAAAGGGTCTTCTGGTCCAACAACTGTTAAATCAATATGGTTTTCTTTAACAAACTTAATTAATGCATTAAAGTCATTAATTTTTATGTTTACATTTTCGCATTTATTTTCGCATGCAGTTCCACCGTTTCCGGGTGCTGCATATATTTTTTCTACTCTGTCGTCCTGGCTTAATTTCCACACTATTGCATGTTCTCTGCCACCTGAACCAATTACAAGTATTTTCATTTTTTTACACCTGTCATATTAATGTCTGAAATGGCGTATGCCTGTAAAAATCATTGCAATATTATGCTCGTTTGCTGCCTGAATAACTTCTTCATCTCTTACAGAGCCGCCAGGGGAAACAATAGCAGTTATTCCATAAGCTGCAGCTGCATCTATATTATCTCTAAATGGGAAGAATGCATCGCTTGACATAACAGCACCTTTCACTGCATCTTTACCAAAAGCCTGCTCAGCTTTCATATATGCAATTTTTGTAGAATCTATACGGCTCATTTGACCAGCACCAACACCAATAGCAGCACTTCCTTTAACATATACAATAGCATTAGATTTAACATGTTTTGCAACTTTCCATGCAAATTCTAATGACTGTAATTCTTCATCAGTTGGTTTGCGTTTAGTAGGGCATGGCAGTGATTTAAAATCATCAAATGAATGTAAATCTCTATCCTGCAGAAGATAGCCTCCTGTAACTTTTTTTACATCATATTCTGAACTTCTGCCGTCAATTTCTTCCATAATCATAATACGGATACTTGGTTTTTTAGAAAGTATCTCTACAGCTTTTTCACTAAAAGATGGCGCAGCTGCTACTTCAACGAATATTTCTGCTATTTTTTTAGCTACATCTTCATCAACTTCTCTGTTTAAACCAAAAATACCACCAAAAGCACTAACAGGATCGCATGCAAGAGCTTTATCGTATGCTTCGCTTAATGTATCAGCTTCAGCAACACCGCAAGGGTTGTTATGTTTGATAATAACACATGCAGGGCGTTTAAATTCTTTTAATAATTCTTCTGCAGAGTTTAAATCTACTATATTATTAAATGAAAGCTCTTTACCATGTTGCTGCTGGGCATAGCATACACCAGTTTCGCTCATTAAAGGTTCTTTATAAAATGCAGAGTCTTGGTGTGGGTTTTCACCATATCTCATAGTTTGTATAAGTCTACCGCCAACAGTAAATTCTTCTCTAAATCTAAGCTGAAATTTTCTGCCTAAATAGTTTGAAATTACAGTATCATATAATGCAGTGTGGCTGTATGCCTTTGCAGCTAAAACACGCCTTGTTTCAATAGATGTAGAGCCTTGCTCTTTAATTTCCTGTAATATCTTTTTATAATCGTGAGGGTGAACTACAATTGTAACATAAGCATGGTTTTTTGCTGCACTTCTTACCATTGCAGGACCACCTATATCTATATTTTCAATAATTTCTTCTAATGTAGATGATGGATTTCCTGCTACTTTTTCAAAAGGGTAGAGGTTTACAGCTACAATATCAATATTTTTAATATCCATTTCTTTTGCTGTTTTTTGATGAGCATCATTATCTCTAATATTTAATATGCCACCATGAACTTTTGGGTGAAGTGTTTTTACTCTGCCATCAAAAATTTCTGGTGAGCCAGTAAATTCAGAAACCTCTGTAACTGGTATACCAGCTTCTTTAATAGCTTTTGCAGTGCCGCCAGTAGATAGCAATTTAATACCAAGGTCATGTAAGCCACGAGCAAATTCTACAATACCTGTTTTGTCTGATACGCTTAATAAGGCGTAATTTGGTTTATTTAGCATTTTTTACCCTCTATAAATATTTAAAAATAAATCAGAAATATCTTATATTATTATAATATAAATTGCAATAACAGATTAGACAGTATTACTTTAATTGTAAAATCTAAAAACTATTGTGATAATTGAAGCAGTTATTTAAGTTTTTATAAAACATATAATTATTTTTTATATTATATCTGGACTTACTCTAAAATTTTTTCATATAAGTCATTTTGAGCCTGATTTTACATGCGAAAAATCTAAATTATATATTGTTGCAGTAATGTATAATATATTTAAATTATCTTCTCTTTTAGATACTTCGCCTTATCACTTTCAGTATGACATGGAAACAGGCTCAATTCTCTTGCTGTATTGATTATATGGCTTATTTGGGTAACTCTGCATTAAAACTCAAAACTTTCCAAATATTCTTTTACAGGGTCACATGCTAACCATTCATCTTTACTCATTTTATCTTCAAAATCTGCATACCCATATGCGGCAGGGTCATCATAAAGCTCCATCTCTCTTGTTTCTATGATAGAGTCTAGTCTATCAGCTGCACTACATTCTATACCACTCTCATCAGGATTTATAGATTTTAAAGTATTTAAAATCTCAAAAGCTTTTGCATATTTTTTTTCATATTTTTCTTTATTAAATTTCCCTCTTTTGCCATGATTAAAGTAAGTGAGATGATAAAGTGCCTTATCAAGTGCTACAGCTAGAAAACTGCATCCCTCATATTCTTCACAGTCGTCATAATCTTCTATCACTTCAATAGGTTCATTAATATTTGCTCCCGCTTTAATTGCTTTATGGAAGTTATCCACATTTGAACGAAGAATTGCTTTTAAAAGCTTTTCATTTGCACTGCTTTGTTTTGTAGGAATAGGAATGTTAAGCTTTACTTTTTTTCTATCAGCAATAAATTCTTTATTTTTCACTTTAGAGAGATCCCAAGTATCAAGATTTTGATTAAATGATTTAGCATAAGAAAACATAAATTTCATATTTTCAACACTTTTTATATCCCATTTAGCTAATGGTTGATTAAATGATAAAGTTTCATAAAACATACCATACATATTTCTAACATTGGATACATTCCAGTTTTCTAAAGGCTGATTAAATTTTTTAGCCTTATAAAACATTTCACTCATATTTGTAACATTGCTTGTATCCCATTTATTTAATGGCTGGTTAAATACATCTGTTTCACCAAACATACCGCCCATATCTCTAACATTGGATACATCCCAGTTTTCTATAGGCTCGTTAAATGATAAAGCTTTATGAAACATTTTACTCATATTTGTAACATTGCTTGTATCCCATTTATTTAATGGCTGGTTAAATACATCTGTTTCACCAAACATACCGCCCATATCTCTAACATTGGATACATCCCAGTTTTCTATAGGCTTGTTAAATGATAAAGCTTTATGAAACATTTTACTCATATTTGTAACATTGCTTGTATCCCATTTATCTAGGGGTTGGTTAAAAGACTGGGCTTCGTAAAACATACCTTTCATACTGCTAACATTACTCATATCCCACTTGTTTAATGGATGGTTAAAGTTTTTAGCATTGTAAAACATATAGTTTGTATTAGTAACTTTACTCATATCCCAATCTTCTATTCCGCTAAAATCTTTCCTTTCACTATCAGAAAAAACAAAACTCATATCTGTAATTAGACTTATATCAATATCTTTTAAATTTATACTTTCATCTTTTACTAAAGCCTTTAACTCATCTCTTTTGTTTGGCTTGTATTTATCACCGCTTTTTAGTTTTTCTAAATCTTTCTTGGTATAGATATAATAAATTGGACTTAATTTTTCAAGATATTCGTCGCTTACTTCTATAAAAATCTTCCAAAGAGGTTCATTATGGATTGTATCATAGTAGATTGCATTTTGTTGAAATATGATTTCGTTTTTTCTTTTGTTTTTACCTATTTTTTCACTTTCTTCCCATATAGAATTTTTACAATTTTTTGCTTTTTCTTCGCTTTCTAAAAGCTCTACAAGAGTTTTTCCACCTGCTTTTTGAATGATTTTGCTTATGCTTTGGCTTTCACTCATTTCTAGTGGCGTTTTTCCCCACTTATTGATAGCATTAACATCAGCTCCTGCATTAATGAGTGCTTTTACAGTGCTTAATTGTTTATCAAAAACCGCAATATGTAATGCTGTTTCATCACGATACATGTCTGTTCTGTATTTATCAACCCTTTCATTGATGTCTTTTATCTTACCGCTCTCTATGACTACTTGTGCAAAACTACTATCAGTATCTACTGCATAGTGTAATAAATTCATTCCTTCAATATTTTTTATATTAGGGTCAGCTCCAATTTCTAAAAGAAAGCGTAAAACCTCAAGCTGCTTAGGCTTTTGCTTTTTGTCTCGATATTCATAATCAGAAACGAGATTAAAAACAAGTGGTTCAAATTTGTGGTCGTATGACATTTTATAATAAAATAAAGTATTTAAATTTGCACCCTTATCCGCTAAAAGCAAAAATAACTTTTTTACTTCTTCTAATTGGTTTTTTTTACTTATACACAAAAGATAAAGCAGGATATTTAAATATTTTTTATCGTGAATAAATTGCAAAATAAACTCATAATATTCATAAGAAAAATATACAGGATGAAGGAATATGAATTGTGCCATTGTCAGCCTATCTCTCCAATGCAGGTTTTTTACGCTTTTAGCTTCTAAAGGTTCTAATAGATATACCCTTTCCATATTCTCATTTTTTACATATTCCTGCCATTCTTTAAAAAACTCATCTTCTGTAGTATGCTTAATTTTACTATCAAAAAGCCATTTAAGCATAGTGTTTTTTTGAATTTCTTTATATATTATGAATTCATTTTGTGTATTTTGCATTTTATTTTTCCCATTTCTTTTTATTAATAAAAAGCATATCTATAATAATTAATGATACCCCAATAGTAATACAGCTGTCTGCCAAATTAAATGCTGGAAAATGGTATGATGAATAGTAAAAGTCAAGAAAATCTACAACTTTTCCCATATATATCCTGTCAATTAAATTGCCTGCTGCACCGCTTAAAATAAGAGCAAATCCTGTATTACCTGCCTTTGATTTTTCTAATGCAAAAATATAAAGTATTATGAATATTGCAATTATTGTTACAGTTACAAAAAATAACTGCCTGTAGTTTTCATTCATATCATGAAGAAAGCTGAAAGCAGCTCCCGGATTTAAAACATATACTATGTTAAAAAACCCATCAATTACAGGCACTGCACTGTAAAGCTCCATTGTTGATTTAATAATATTTTTTGTTATAATATCTGCTGCTAATGGAAGCAGAGTAAAAAACAGCAGATATTTTTTTTTATTAACAATTTCTTGCCATATATTTTTAAGTTTAGCATTAAAACTCATCTATTTTAAAGCCTCCGCACATCTTTGGCATACTTCTATATGAGTTTCATCTTTACCAACAGTATCAGAATGAGTCCAGCATCTGGCACATTTTGGTGCACTGCATGGCTGCACTAATACTTTTATCTGCCCGTCTTCTGACACATAAGCATTTTCAATATTTCCAGTAACAACTACAGCTTTTGAAACAATAAACATTCTTTCAAGACCTTCATCTACTGTTAAATGTTTTGCCATATCTTCACTAACAGAAATGATAACTTCTGCATCAAGCGGATGACCTATGACTTTATCAGCACGGGCAATTTCTAATGCTTTATTAACTTCTTTGCGAACATTAGTTATAATTCCCCACTTATAGTCAATTTTATAATCTTCTACTTTTGGGAAAAATTCTTCAAATACAAATTCTTTTTTATCATTCCATTTTGGCAGATATTCCCATATTTCATCAGCAGTAAAACTTAAAACTGGATTAATTACAACAGCTGTTTCTTTGATTAAAGTAAACATGGCAGTTTGTGCAGAGCGTCTTTCATAAGAATGATTTTTAGACGAATAAGCTCTGTCTTTGATTATATCTAAATAAAATGATGATAAATCATTAATACAGAAGTTTAAAAACCCATGATAAAAGCCATGGAACTGGTATATATTATATGATTCATATATTTTTGCTTTCACAAGCTGCCATCTGCCTAATATGTTTTTATCAAGCTCCATAAGTTTATCATATTCAAGCATATCTTTATCAGGGTCAAAATCATTTAAGTTGCCTAATATGTATCTTGCAGTATTACGGATTTTTCTATAGCTTTCAGTAATGCGTTTAATTATATCTTCAGAAATACGCACATCTTCAGTATAATCTTCTGCGGCAACCCACAGCCTTAATATTTCTGTGCCGTATTTATTAATAATATCCATTGGAGCAATAGTGTTGCCAAGGGATTTAGACATTTTTCTTCCATTGCCGTCTACAACAAACCCATGAGTTAATACTTCATCAAATGGTGGCACACCTCTTGTTGCCATACTTTCTAAAATAGAGCTTTGGAACCAGCCTCTATGCTGGTCGCTTCCTTCTAAATACATATTAGCTCGTTTGCCAAGTTCTGGGCGTTTTTCGCATACTGCTGCATGGCTTGTTCCTGAATCAAACCATACATCAAGAATATCTTTTTCTTTTTTAAGATGTGTAGAGCCACATTTATGACATTTTGTTATACCATTTAAGAAAAATGCTTCATCATGTTCAAACCATGCATCAGCACCTTCTTTTTCAAATGCTTCTACTGTTGTCTTTTCTATTTCATCATTAAATATTATTTCACCGCAGTCATGGCATGTAATAAATGCAATAGGTACACCCCATAATCTTTGACGGGAAATACACCAGTCAGGGCGGTTTTCAATCATAGATTGAATCCTGTTCTGTCCCCATGAAGGTATCCATTTGACTTTATTTTTTACAGCATCAAGAGTGCGTTCTCTTAGGCTGTTTTCACTCATAGAAATAAACCATTGTGGAGTTGCACGGAAAATAACAGGTTTTTTACATCTCCAGCAGTGTGGATATGAGTGAGATATATCATTTTGAGCAAGCAGTGAGCCATGTTTCTGCATATATGCAACTATTTCTTTATTAGCTTTATTAATATTCATTCCGTCAAATATACCAACATTTCTTAATATACCATTATCATCAACTGGAGATAATATATCTAAATTATAACGAAGTCCTGTTTCATAGTCGTCCTGTCCATGTCCTGGTGCAGTATGGACAAGACCAGTGCCAGCGTCAAGAGTAACATAGTCAGCTAAAACTATCACAGAGTTTCTTTCATAAAATGGGTGGCGTGCATTAAGATATTCAAGCTCTGAACCTTTAACTGTTTTTACTTCATCATATCCTGCGATTTTGAATGTTTCCGCTAAATTTTCAAGCATTTCTTTTGCAGCTATAATATATTCACCTGTTGATAAGTTACTGTTTTCTGTTTCATTTATCTTAATAATGGAATATTCATAATCTCTGTTTACAGCTATTGCCACATTGGCAGGCAGAGTCCATGGGGTAGTGGTCCATATAACAGCAGATATTTCACCGCTGATACCAAGCTTATTTTTTGCATTATCATCAAGTGGAAATTTTACAAAAACAGATGTAGATGTGTGGTCAGCATACTCAACTTCTGCTTCTGCAAGGGCAGTAACACATGAATGGCACCAGTAAACAGGCTTAGACCCTTTATATACTTCGCCTTTTTTATAACATTTATAAAGTTCAGCAAGAGTTGTTGCTTCATATTCAAAATCCATAGTGATATATGGTTTATCCCATACACCAAAAATACCAAGCCTTTTAAAATCAGTTCTCTGTATATCAATATATTTGCCTGCATAGTTTCTGCATACTTTACGGATTTGTGCAACAGTCATATCTTTTTTCTTTTCACCTAACTCTTGGTCAACTTTTAGCTCAATTGGCAGACCATGGCAGTCCCAACCGGGAACATAAGGTGATTTAAAACCCTGTCCAGTTTTGATTTTTATGATGAAGTCTTTTAATATTTTATTTAAAGCTGTTCCAATATGAATACTACCATTAGCATAAGGAGGACCATCATGCAGAATGTATTCAGGACATCCATTTCTTGAGTGCTGTATTTTATCATATACATTATTTTCTTCCCATTTTTGCAGTCTTTTAGGTTCCTGTTCAGCAAGGTTTGCTTTCATAGGAAACTCTGTCTTAGGTAAATTAAGAGTATTTTTGTAATTTGTCATTATATATTCTCCTTAAAACAATAACAAAGGTAAAATTATAGAAGTATATTTTTACCATTTTATTATATTATAATCAAGGCTTTTTATATGTCATCCAAAAATTTTAAAATGATGTAAAAAAATATATTGACAATATAAAAAAGTTTTGTTATATATACTTTCCCTTGATACAGAAGCTGCTGATATTCTTGGTTTAATATAGAAAGATGTGGCTTTAATATTGTTTTAAGAATTTTTATAT
>Ga0209064_1004338_pt1 | contig 10709 bp, 10 predicted proteins | sample Inofromicrocosms_FD_187498 | JGI IMG/M metagenome (GOLD analysis project Ga0209064, IMG submission 187498) | Mouse cecum microbial communities from Vienna, Austria - Inoculum for glucosamine and mucus D2O microcosms (SPAdes) (version 2) | ecosystem: Host-associated > Mammals > Digestive system >... | reverse complement strand
CTGCTATAATGTCTGCCATAAGGCACTCCTCTTTGGGTTTGTGGTCTTGTGGTGATTCGTCATCCCACATCTTACCACTTCCGCTGAGGTTTGCCTTTGTTTATTTTTCAGATTTGCTCATTTAGAGTTATTCAAAGTAACAAGAATAACAGCAACTAAAACTAAAACTCCTCCTAAAATAGTGCGGAAACTGATTGCATCGTGTAGAACAAGTGCGGAGCCTATTGTACATACAATCGGCTCCAGCGTACCTAAAATTGAGGTGCGAACAGAACCAACATACTTTATCGCAAGAATTTGAGTTAAAATGGCTCCGATTCCAACGAAGCCAACCAGCAACAAAATCACTGCGACCTTTGCAGAAAATTTAATATCCAGCTGATCGGAAATCAGATTGTAAATAAACATATCCCCAGTATCAAAAAGTGACATAAGAGAGACAAATATGATCGAATCAAGTATTGCCAGCCCTCGCCGCTCATTCCAAAGTAAGTAGATGGCAAAGGTTAGAGAAGAGCTCAGCGCCAGAGACACGCCTAACAAGATATTTCCTTCCAAGGTGGAGGCATCACAAAGCATTACAATCCCAATGAGCGAAATGAACATTGCGATAACCGTTTTGATTCCGATATGCACATGGAAAAGGAGCGCGCTTAATATCAACACGACCATGGGATATGTATAATGCAATGTCACTCCAATTCCACTGGGTATGTGCTGATAAGACGTAAAAAGTAAAATAGATGTACTCGCCATGGCCAGACCTGAAAAGGCAATATCCCGTATTTTTGCCTTCGATAACTGCTGATTTTTCATACGGCTACAAGCAACCGGAAGCAGAACAATGCCCGCGATAAATGAACGGACCATGATACAAAAGGAATTTGAAATTGAGCCATCCTGTGAGATATTCAAAACCAAAATTGGAATAATACCAAAAAGTGCTCCACTCAACAGGGCGTACATATATCCTTTGCCAGATACTTTCATAACCATCCTCTAATCTTTTTGTAAAATTATAGTAGGAGGCGGCCAAGCGCAAACCTGACCGCCTCTCCTCTTGCTTGACAAATTGTTAAATCGTATAGAGTTCCGGCCTGCGGTCCTTGTAGGCCGGAAGTTTTTTTCGCACTTCTTCAATGCGGTCGGTGTCTATTACAGCGGCAAGCAGTTGTTCATTTTCCCCCGCAAGGGCAATGTTGACGCCCATCGGATCAACGACGCAGCTCTCGCCAAGGGAGCCATCGCCGCACAGGTCACAGGCAACCATATAAACGGTGTTTTCGATGGCCCGTGCGTCAATCAAGGTATGGAACTGCTGACTTTTCAGCTTCCCCTCTGCCCAGGCTGTCGGCATGATGATGATATCCGCACCCTTTGATCTCTGATAACGGGCCACCTCTGGGAAACGAACCTCGTAGCAGACAAAGAGGCCGATTCTGCCAAATGGGGTGTCGATTGGCTCGAAGAATTTGTCTCCAGGCTTATTGGTATCAGATTCCTTGTAGCCGAAGGCATCATACAGGTGAGTTTTACGATAAGTGGAAATCAGGTCCCCCTCGGAATTGATTACAACCGTTGTATTGTATTTGCGGGGATCGTCCGGGTCCTCAACAGCCTCGCTCATTCCGCAGATGACCCACATACCATAGCGTTTCGCCTCTTCCCGCAGCGCGGTAACAAAGGGACCGTCTACAGGCTGGGCAGCCGCAATAACAACGTCTTTAGGTGTTCCAACAGGAAAGTGAGACATAAATACCTCGGGAAACACGATCAGGTCCGGGTGGTACTCCTCAAACGCCTTCGCCATATATTCTTTTGCTTTGGCGAGATTGACTTCAGCATCACCCACATTAGAAAGCTGGGCTAAAACAAATTTGCTCTTCATGAAAATGCTCTCCTTTTCCGATATAGATGTAAAATTAGTTGGGTATTGGATTGGACACGTTTAACCGAGCAGAGTAGGCAGGAGCAGAGAAATCTGAGGAATAAACGTAACCAGCAAAAGGGCGACAGTAGACGCAACGATATAGGGAACGACCGGTTTGATAATATCTTTTACGTTAATGTGCGCAATTCCGCAGGCAACATACAGATTGCAGCCGACCGGCGGTGTAACCTGCCCGATTGCCACATTCATAACCAGCATGACACCCAGGTGATACAGGTCCACATTCAGCTCCATCGCTACAGGCAGGAAAATCGGAACGAAAATATACACCAGGGAGTTTCCGTCAATAAAGCAGCCCGCTATGAGGACGATAATGTTGGCAATAATCAGGAAGAGCCAGGCGTGGCCGCCGGTCACATTATCCAGGAAGGAAGACAGGGTTCCAGAGATGCCGGATACAGACATGACCCAGGCCATCAGGCCGGCGTTTCCCATGTTCCACATGATAGCGCCCGCTTGGCGACCGGAATCAATAACAACGTCGATGAGCTCCTTGACACGGAGTGTCCGATAGATGACAATGCCCACAAATAAGCCATAGACGGCGGCGACAGCGGCAGCCTCCGTCGGAGTAAAAATACCGCCATAGATGCCGCCTAATATAATAACTGGCATCATCAGGCCCCAGAATGCGTCCTTAAACGAATCCCAACGCTCCCGTGAGGTCGCCTTCTTCAACCGTTCCAAGTCGCTTTTCCGAGTGACCCAGAGTGAAGCACATACCAGGGCAGCGCCCATCACCAGACCGGGAATAATACCAGCCATAAACTGTGTGCCTGTGGAAATACCGACAACGGATGTGTAAACAACAAAGGAGATGGAGGGTGGTATGATAATTCCGATACCTCCAGCGGTTGCCATCAGAGCGGACGCATCTCCAGGTTTATAACCGACTTTCATCATGGCAGGGATTACGATTGCGCCCAGCGCGGCAACAGTCGCCGGACCGGAGCCTGAAATCGCCGCGAAAAAGCAGGCCACGATTACACAAACCAGTGCAAGGCCACCCTTGATATGTCCTACGAAAGTCTGGGCAAAGTCGATCAGTTTAACGGAAATTCCTGCTTTTTCCATAATATTACCGGCTAAAATAAAGAATGGAATGGCCAGAAGAAGAAACTTGCTTAAAGCAGCATAATAGTTGTAGGGCACCATACTGAACCCCATCCCGGTGGTAGCCAATGTTGTAATACTGGCCAAGCCCATGGCTGTACCGATTGGCGCTCCAATAGCAACACAGACGCTGAAAATACCAAGCAGAATTAAGGCTGTCATGAGTTTATGCCCCCTCCCAACTGTTTCAATTCCTGGATATCCTTCCAGATGTTCTGAATATTGCGGAACACCATGAGCGCTAAGCCAAAGGGGACAAAGCTGGTATAGATCCAAGTGGGTAGTTTGAGGGCGACGGTGGTGCTCCCCATTTTAGCCTGTGTCTGAATCATCAGAATGCTGGTCCAGATCAGGAAGCCAGAAACCGCAATCGTGAGCAGAGTGTTGAAAATTGAAAAATAGATTTTTGTTTTGGGCTTCAGCATACCCGTGACCAAATCCATCGTGTATAGGCTCCGGCGGCTACAAGCCAACGCACTGCCTACCGTTCCCAGCAGAACAAACATGGCGCATACCAGCTCCTCTGTAAAGGAGAATGAGAAGTGGAATATGTAGCGGGAAAGAACGCCAACAAACACCAGTCCCAGCATGATAATCAGAATGATGGTTGTCACAATGGCTTCAAATTCGGTGCGTTTCTTTTTCATAAGATTCCTCCCAAATAAGCAACCTCCCCGGAACATCCCATTCGTTCCAGAGAGGTTCCCTCTTTTTGCGGTTAAATCCAGCGGGATAACCGCTTAGTCAAGACCATATGCCACACAGGCTTCGGGGCCGGCCAGTTCCTTGCACTCGTTAATGACATCGACAGCGGCATCCTTAAACTCTTGCAGCTGCTCCTCATTCAAAACCGTAATGGTACAGCCCGCATCCAAGAAGGCTTGTTTGCATTTGGCCTCCTCCTCCACCATGTAATCGCGGCCATAGTGGGCAGCCTCAGTGGCACACTCCTGAAGCAGCTCTTGGGTAGCGGCGCTCCAGCTGTTCCAGTTGCCCATATTGGCCATGATGTCGTAGGTGCTGGCAATGATACCGCATTCGGTAATATAGTGCTGCACCTCGGTAAAACTACCGGAATACATGGTCTGATAACCGTTGGTGTTGCCATCCACAGTGCCTGTTTGAAGGGCGCTGTACAGCTCGCTCCAGCTCATGTTAACAGGATCAGCGCCCAGGGCCCGCTGCAATTTCATCTGAGTATCGCCATAAGCGCGCATCTTCAGGTCCTTCATATCAGCGACGCAGGTAATCTCCCGTTTGTCGTTTGCTATGTGCTGCAAGCCGTTGGGGAAGGTATCCAGACGCTTTATGTTGTAGTCGGCATAGACATCGTTCATAAACTCGCCGCCAGTGGAATCCATACACTCCCACATCGCGTCATAGGTGGGGAAAAGGAAGGGGGTGCCGGCAATGTAGAAACGGTTGTCCACCGTATTAAAGGAACTGGTGGAAATAATGGCCAGCTCAAAGGCGCCTCCGGCTACCATCATCTCAACATGACGTTCCATGTTGCCGCCTACCAGCTGGCAGTTAGGGAACCGCTCGATCTGGATGGCTCCGCCGCTACGCTCCTCCACCAGCTCCTCAAACTTGATTGCCACAATGCCGTCCATTCCGGTGTCGCCTGTAGCGTAGCTGATTTTGAGGTTTAATTTGTCGTACCCTTCCCCGGTGGAGGAAGCTCCACTGCCGTTTCCATTGTTCGCGTTATTGCCAGGAGCGGATGAGTTTCCGCAGGAAGCCAATCCCAGCATGAGGACTGAGGCGAGGACAAAAGACAAAATTCTTTTCATCGCTAAACTCCTTTCAGTTTTATATACCAAAAATCAGGCAGGTTTATTTCTCAAGGAAATTCTGGATGTAGTCAACGATCCGCTCTACACCGCGCTCCACGCAAATCTTGCCCTTTTCCGCCGTACCCTTGGTGGCGTCGCCCAGAGTGCCGGAATCGGTGTGCTCGGCATACTTTACGCTGTTTGTGATACCGGGCCACTTGTTGACAAACGGGCTCTTGGTGCAGGCGGCCACATCCATATGGACCAGCTCAGGATAGAGGTACAGCATACAGGAAGTTCCAGCCTCCGCAGCGTGGCCGTGGGGATTGTCGCTCTCCCAAAGGTCATCGGTGAAGCTGGGAATCCACTGCCACCAGCCGATTTGTCCATACTTGATATCATGCTTCAACTGAGCGTCAACCAAGACCTCGGTGAGCGGCTGAGTGTTGTGCAGATGGGTGTTGACCACAAAGAAGTTTTTGAAGCCCAGCCGGATGAAATTCTCAACGATCTCATTGTAGACGGCGCGGAGTGTCTCGGAGGAAACCGCAATCGTGCCGGGGAAGCTGGTCAGGCTCTTGGACTGCCCAATCTCCAGGCAGGGCGCGACAATGCCGTTTACCTTTTCAGCCACCAGATTTGAAACGGCCTTAGCCACCAGAATGTCACTGCCCAGAGGCAGATTCAGCCCATAGACCTCGCAGGCCCCAGAGGGGATGATGACAGTTTTGGAGGTTTCTGCGTAATCAGCAAATTCCTTCCAGCTCATGTCTCTCAGTTTACGTTCCATAGTAGATGCTCCTTTCAAATAATAAAATCTTGTTACCTATATTTAGGTAACAAGATTTTAACAGAATATTTTCCGGAAGTCAACCTATATATAGGTAGATTCTACAAATTATTTGATATGATATTGAGTATACATGAGAAGGGACACGTTTTAATGGAGTACGGACAAATAATTGCACACAGAATACTCAGTCTATGTAAGGCACGAGGTGTTTCAGTTAATAAATTGGCACGTATGAGCAATCTGAAGCAGTCCACTTTGGATAATATTATCAATGGTCGTTCCCAGAATCCGAGGCTTATGACGCTTCACAAAATTTCATACGCTTTTACCATGACTATATCAGAATTTTTAGATTTTCCAGAAATAGCCGATTATGCATTTGAAGACGGTTCGGATGAAAACAAATAGTTTATTCTGCAAACTACCTACCCGTAGGTAGTTTGTTTTATTTCTTTGCTAACATAAAGATAAAGGTAGATGGCAGGGAGAATAAAACATGGAATATTATAAGATCATTGCCAACAGAATCACAGGTCTATGCAGGCAACGAAAATTGTCAATTAACCAACTGGCTAAAATGGCTAATCTTAAACAATCGTCCATAGACAATATAATTCATGGTAGATCAAAAAATCCGAAGGCCAAAACACTCCATAAAATTGCATACGCCTTTGGTATGTCGTTTTCTGAGTTTGTCGATTTTCCAGAAATGGATGAAGTAGTTTTTGAGAACGACAATGAATCAGATTAACAGTTGTATAACTGCGGATGGGAACAACTGTCTGCCCTCATCCTGTTACAAAGAGTTGAGGACTGTTTATAGATAGGAAAAAGGGCCACAGGTGTATCCTGTGGCCCTTATATTCAGTAGGCAGGTGTCCCGTACCCGTAAATCTCATAGTGGCCTACGGCGTAGCGGTTCTCCCGGCAGCTATCGCCGGAGTTGCCCTCCACGGTGTAGACAAGGCCGTTCTCCACCTTCTCCACGATGCCCACATGGTCGGCAAGGCCGTCCTGGGGGCCGGAGCCGCCCTTGTTGTTCCAGTCAAAGTAGATAATGTCGCCGGGGCGTGGCTCGTAGTTGTTGTCCTGCCATAGCCCCCGGTCTTTGAACCAATTAGAGCCATAAATACAGCCCGCTGTTCTGGGGATCACGCCAGCGTCCAGATACCCGCACTCGTTGGCGCACCAACTGACAAAGCAGGCGCACCACTCCACGCGGGAGTTGAAGCCGTACCACGACCAATAGGGCTGGCCCCCCACGTTGCCAAGCTGGGAAAGGGCCACCACCACGATTTCCCCGTCACCCACGCCTATGCCATATAGGGCGCTGCTCCACATACTGCGGTTTTCTTCAGCCAGTAATTCCGCAAGCTGCGCCCGCTGGTCGGCGGTGAAGTTGTAAGCGTCCGCCATTTCATCGGCAGTCTTGTGGGTCACGGTGATATAGAGGGTCGTTGTCGTTACTTCAACTTCTTCCTCAATGATGTTACCCGCCCCGTCGTCGGTTTCCACGGTTTGGGTGGTAGTGGCGGTTTCTGTTCGGTGGCTTATCTCGTTCATGGCCCAAAATATCTCTTTCAATGGCTCTTTTTTGCTGTCGTCCATCGTGGCGACTTCCTGGGGGTTATCCGGGTCGGTGGTGGTCTTGACGGCGTATATCGCCAGCACCTCCGGCCAGATAGCGCGGGAGCCGGACATTTCAAGTGCGTCATGGGCGGTGTCGTTCTTGATCTCGTCCAGCTTGCCCTCATACTCCTGATTGATCTCCCGGACAACGGCGGGCATGGTCTGTCCCGTGCCGCTGTCCTCTCCCGAAAAGAAGATACCAAAACAGGAGCCGACAATCAAACCGATCAGGCAGATAATCACAATGGCAAGGATGGCAACCCAGCCTCCAGCGGCAATAGCGGCCACAAGCGCCTTGACGGACGCAATCATGGCTTTCACCGTGGCGGAAACGCCCTTTGCGGCGGCTTTCGCGGTGGTGGCGGCGGTCTTGGCTGTGGCACGGGCGGTCATTTTCGCCGCCTTCGCGGTGGCCTGGGCCGTTTTCTGCGCTGCCCTCGCCGTATGGTCTGCGGTCTTGATAGCGGTTTTAGACGTGCGCTGGGCAGTTTTCACCGTGCCCTTTGCGGTGCGCTGTGCCGTCTTTACCGTCCGCTGTGCGCTCTTGATGGTGCCCTTTGCGCCCCTGCCGGTGGCCTTTGCGGTCTGCCCCATAGCCTGGGCGGGCCGTTTCGCCGTTTTTACGGGCGTTTCCAGGTTATTGACCGCCGTTTCCACCTGCCGGGGCGCTTTGGCGGCGTCCTGGGGCTTTACCTGCGGTGGCCGGTCAGACTGGACAGCCCGGTTTTTCACCTGCCGTTTCCGTTCAGCCCACTTTGCGGCCTGCTTCTTGGCAAAAGTCCGCCCACGCTCCACAATAGAGTTTGCCGTATCAACGGGGCGTTCAACGTCAACACGGGCCGGGGGTCGCTCCGCTGTGCGCTCATACCGTGGGAGGTGCTGGCGCTCCGAGGCCATCCCGGTTCGCTGGCGTGGGAGCCGTCTGTCCTGGGTGGGGCCGGTGCCCTGACGGGGGCGCTGCCCATTCCTGGGCGGGTCGGTTCGCTGGCGGGGTAATCGCCCCTCCGGGGCCGTCCCGCTGTGCCGCTGCGGGGTCTGGCCCTCCGGGGCCGTACCCTGGGACGGTTCGGGGGCGGGGGCCTGTTCCGTGGGGGCGGTGTTCTCCCGGCGCTTCTCCGCTGCCCGCTTCTCCCGCTGGCGCTGGAACAGCTTTCGCCCCTGGCGTACCGCCGATTTTGTCCCGGACACGGCCACATTCGCCGTATCATGGGCCAGATCGTCAGCGGCAAACTCCACCTTGTCCTCGGCGTACTCGCTGGGGGTGGCCTGCCGGTCGTCCATCAGCGCCGCAGCGTTCCGCTTGGAGCGGATAAAGGCGTTTTTCATGCGCTGGCCCACAACAGCGGACTTGTCCAGCACTTTAATATCCTTTCCCGTTTCACGGGTCTTGATCTTGCTCATGGCCGCTCACCCGCCCGTCTTTTCACCCAGCGGTGTTTCAGCTCGGCGGGGGCCACATAGTAGCCCCTGCGCCGCTGGCCCGTCCACTCCCGGCCCCCGGCCACGCCGTCAAAGTTAAAGCCAGCGGCCCGCAGGGATGCTCCGTTCTCGGATGCCAGCGTATAGGTGACGATGCGCTCATAGCCCATATCAAAACCGATGCGGCAGCAGGACCCGTAGAGCTTGGAACAGGCGTTGCCCGTCCCGTCCGTACAGCAGCGCAGGATTTCCAGGGTCAGCCCATCATCCAGATACCGGGCGACGGGACGGCCACAAATGGCAACGCCGCACAGATTGTCCCCGTCATAACAGGCCACGGCGAACTTGCCGCCCACGGGCGGGATGCTGTGCCGGTGATACCGGCTTACATAGTCCCTCGCGGCCCGCAGGTGGCAGGGCTTGATTTTCAATGGCATTTTATCCCTCCATTCAAAAGGGAGGGACGGGCATTAAGCCCGTCCCCCGGAAAAGCGGCCCTCACCGGGCCGGGTGGTCATCAAGCGGTACAGTTCGGTGTTGGAGGGGAAACGGTTGACAAAGGGCACCAGGGCCGAGCCGTACTTGATAAGGCCGCACCCGGCAGGGGCGTTGGTGATGTGCCCCATCTGTTCCTCGGAGATATTCAGCAGGCGGGCCAGCTTCTCCCGGTCGCTTGCCGCCTGGTTCAGCATGACAATGAACTCGGAGTTACTGAGCATGGTGCTGGCCTGCACGGAGTCCAGAAGATACTCCACGTTCTGCGTGATGGCGGTGGGGTAGGCGTTGCGCTTACGGAACTGCCGCCACGCGGAGTTGAAAAAGGCGGCGGAAAACTCGTTCTCAAACATCACATGGAACTCGTCAATAAAGACGTGGGTGCGCTTGCCTTTCTTCCAGTTCAGGGTGACGCGGTTGAGCATAGTATCGGTAATGACAAGATGGCCGATGGGTTTGAGCTGCTCGCCCAGGCCGTGAATGTCGAACACCACCACCCGCTTATCCAGGTCAACGGTACTTTCATGGCCGAAAATATCAAGGGAGCCGGTGGTGAACAGTTCCAGGGCCAGGGCGATCCCACGCGCTTCACTCTCCGATTGCTTCAACAGCTTTTCCCGGAGAGCGGACAGCGTGGGAACCGGGCCGCCCCGATCTGCTTCCTCATAAAGCTCCCCCGTACAGCGGTCGATGATGGAATTTTGCTGGGGGCCTACGCCCTTGGGGTCGATACGCTCCACCAGGGACATGATAAACTGCGATTTCACCACGATGGGGTTGTTCTCGCCGTAGCCGTCCACCATATACATGGCGTTCAAGCGGTCTTTGCCGCCCGCCGCCACCCGGACAACGCTGCCCAAGCCGTCCATCGCTTCAATGAGGGGGGCGTACTCGCCCTCCGGGTCTGCTATGAGAATATCATCGTCCGTGTTGAGGATCAGGAACGCGATTTCCTCCTTGACGCTGAACGACTTGCCGGAGCCGGGGACGCCCAGCCGGAAGGACGACTGATTGAGCAGGTTCGCCTTGTTGCACATGATAAGGTTGTGGGAGATGGCGTTCTCACCGAAGTAGATGCCACCCCTGTCCATGATCTCCTGCACCTTAAAGGGCATGAACACAGCAAGGCTCTCGGTGGTCAGGGTGCGGAAAGCGTCGATCTTCCGGGTGCCGATGGGCAGGACGGTGTTCAGGCCGTCAAGCTGCTGGTATTTCAGCACCGCTAACTGGCACCGCCCGGACAGGGAGCGCACCTTTTCCGTGTCGCTGTCAAGCTGCTGTTTGCTGTCGGCGGTGATGACCAGCGTGAGGACGGCCTGCATCATCCGCTGGTCGCGGGTGGTGAGGTCGGCCAAAAACTCCTTGCTCTCCTTGCGCTGCAACTCCATGTCGTAGGGGACGATGGCGGAGAAGTTGTTGTTCTGATTCTGGCGGCGCTGCCAGTTTGTGATATTGGTTTCTACCCCCAGCAGACGGTTCTCCACCTCCCGCACGGCCTCGTCGGTGGGCACGGAGAGGATGTCGATGGACAACA
>Ga0209064_1004331_pt1 | contig 10724 bp, 13 predicted proteins | sample Inofromicrocosms_FD_187498 | JGI IMG/M metagenome (GOLD analysis project Ga0209064, IMG submission 187498) | Mouse cecum microbial communities from Vienna, Austria - Inoculum for glucosamine and mucus D2O microcosms (SPAdes) (version 2) | ecosystem: Host-associated > Mammals > Digestive system >... | reverse complement strand
GGCGGACAGACCTGGTCTGGCGGCCTGATTCAGTGTTGCCTGAATGAACAGTTCATGGGGCATCCTCAGCTATTTTATCAGTTGAGGATGTCTTATTTTTAGGCAAACCTCATTGTGCGGTATTGCCATAATATACTGCTGGCGGGGCAGCAAAGGTTGAGGGCCAATTTTCGCTCCGGTTATTGGGAGCTGGTGTTTATGCACACGAAGGCCCTGGGCATCGTTCCGCCGGATATGCGGGTGCGGTGATCTATGGCCTTCAATCGGCGTTCTGAGGGCCTTGGTGGGCTTTTAGCAAGAGGGGCGGCCCCCTCTCCCCTTGGTCTGCTTGCGCGGCTTCTGAGGGCCTTAAAAGGCGTGGTAAAATAGCCTGTCCAGGGGACTTGAAATTCCTGGGTGGACAGGCTATAATCATAACAAAAAATAGGGAAAAAGTCTATTGATAATAAACGCCCCCCTAAGCCTAAAAACCGTTACTTTTTTCTCTCTCGAAAAGGGAGAAAGTCGGTGGGGAAAAGGGGGGTGAGCGGAGGCTGTGGGAATGTGGTAAACCCGTAGGGTTTTCCATCATTTCCACAGCCGGAGCAAGGGGGGAAAGGGGGAGGTGACTTTCTCTTTAAGGCCCCGAAGGGGCCGCTCTTTAGCTCCCCCTTTCTCCCCTGCCGCCCGCAGGCGGCTCCACCGTCCCCGCCGCAGCGGATTTTTTCTTTTTGCTTCTTTTTCTTTTTTGTGTAGGAGGTGCGTCTATGTCGAGTGAGTTCCGGGGTACTGTTGCTGAATATCAAGCCTTGTATATAGAGAAGAATGCCCATCTGGAGCAGTTTTTAGAACAGGTTGAGCCATTTGATTTCTACCGGGAGATTTTCCCGGAGGGGTCTTTTGAGCGGAAAGGGCATTATGAGGACAGTCGGCCCAACGGGATAGCTGTTTCTCTGCCTGGTAAGGGTGGCTCCGTCAATGGGATTGCCTTGGAGATCGAAGGGGACGGCAAGGCGAAGCGGTATATCATCACAGACGATCTGAAGAAGCTGGACGAGTTAATCGACACGGACTTTACCATTATGGCGCCGATTTCGTATTTCGGTAAGAGCCGGTCAGGGAAGTTTGCCCGGTTCCTCTATGCCCTGGCCTTTGACCTGGATGGGGTGGGGATGCCCCAGCTTCGGGATGTGCTGCATCAGATGGACAAGGGAATTTTGCCCAAGGCCAGCTTCGTGGTGAATAGCGGGACAGGGCTGCACCTGTATTATGTCCTATCCGAGCCGGTTCCCATGTATCCGCAAAACCAGCATTATCTGAAGGAACTGAAGTATTCCCTCACCCGGCAGATTTGGAACAGGTACACGTCCTCTATCAAGCAGCCGCAGATGCAGGGTCTTATGCAGGGGTTTCGGGTGGTCGGCTCTGGGACGAAGCTGGGTAAAGGCTATCCTGTGGTGGCGTTTCAGTTTGGGGGCCGGGTGGAGCTGGATGATCTGTTGGAGTACATACCAGCATCAAACGGAGAACGGCAGAAGCTGCAGGGCATTTTGAAAAAGAGCAGCATGCCTCTGGCGGTAGCAAAGGAGAAGTACCCGGACTGGTATGAGCGCCGGATTGTGAAAGGGGAGCGGCGGGGGCGCTGGACGGTGAAAAGAGATCTCTATGATTGGTGGCTGCGCCGCATCCGGGACGAGATCCGGGTGGGCCACCGCTATCATGGGGTAATGACCTTGGCAATTTACGCTAAGAAGTGCGGTATTGAGGAAACCGAACTACGCCAGGACGCTTATTCTCTCCTTCTGCCCTATGATGAAATGAGCATCGAGGAAGTCAACCGCTTCACCAGGGAGGATGTGGAGGCTGCTCTTTCGATGTTTAATGAGGACTATGTGACGTTTCCCAGGGATGATATAGCAAGGCTCTCCGGGATGCCTATGCCGGTCAATAAGAGAAATTGGAGGAAACGGATCGAGCATTTATGCTCGGATTATTGGAGAGGGGAAAGTGGAAGACCAGCGGTAAATGTTTGTAAGCAAAACAGGGAGCTTGCATTGCAGTTTATGCGAGATAAAGGGGAGATTCATGGAAGACCTACGGCACAGAAGAAGGTTTACCAATGGCGGCAGCAACATCCAAAAGGGCGCAAGGCTGATTGTCACCGGGACACTGGCCTTGACCCTAAGACCATACGGAAGTGGTGGGACTGCCCTCTCCCAGAGAGGGGCGCGTAGGCTCGTGCAATGCTTTAGGAGCTGTTTTCGGCCCTTTGAGGGTAAACCGGCCCCCTCGTTACTGCGTCCGGAAAGCCGCTTAGATCAAGGGCTTTTAGCCTTCTAAATGTCCATGTGCAGTCCATGTGCATGAGTTGAGATAGAACTTGAGAAAAGGTTTGATATTTTAGCATAATTATGCTAAAATATCAGCATGGAGGTTGATGTTATGAATATGATTAGACCGGTTTCTGATTTGAGAAATAATTTTGCGGACATTTCCAGAACGGTGCATGAAACGGCCCAGCCGGTATTTTTGACTAAGAATGGGTATGGCGATATGGTTGTTTTGAGCATGGAGGCGTTTGAAAATCTGCAATTTGAGAGTGAGGTTTATTTCAAGTTGCAGGAGGCAGAGAGAGAGGCCGAGATGACGGAGCAGCGGTATTCCTCCAAGGATGTGCTGAAAGCGATGAAAGCAGTTATCGGAGGGGAATAGGTTGTATAAATTAGAGTATTTGCCCGTTGCCCGAAAGGATATGCTTGAAATTGTGCGGTATATTAGCCGGGAACTGCAAAACCCAGGTGCAGCGGATCATCTGGCGGTGGAGCTTGTCGATGCAGCGGAAAGTGTGCTGTCATTTCCGTATGCGCCCCCGGCGTATCAGCCAATCCGACCCTTGAAGCATGAATATAGAAAAATTTTAGTGCAGAATTATTTGATGTTTTACTGGGTCGATGAAGAAAAAAAGCTTGTGACAGTTGCTCGTGTAGTGTATGCGAAACGAGATTATGGCCGGCTGTTGGAGTGATGAATATGGGAAATTTGGTTGAAGTGACGTTGGAGATCGATGCGGAATTGAAAGAACAGGCGGAAAGAGTTTGTGCGGAAAATGGTCTGACTTTAGAAGCTGCGTTTATCTTGTTTTGCAAGGAAACGGTTCATCTGGGGCGGCTTCCGTTTGAGTTGAGTGACGAATTGAGGTAGTTTGTAACGGTTATTAGCCAGTGAGGAATATGATTACAAGAATGACGCTTGAAGAGATTTGAAGGGATTTCATCTGGTGGGAAAGTTAGGGAGAAGGCTTGCCCAGGTTCGAGCCGGTCAAGGCATTGTCAAAACTATGGAGGAATTAGAACATATGGCAGAGGAAACAAGATTTGCACAGCTTCAGTTACCGGACCCGGCAGACGCTGATCCGCACCCTCGGCTGCTCCTGGAGGGCCGGGGCATTCATGCTGGCGAGGGTTTCACGGCTCTGTTCCCGGATGGGTGGCATGATATTACCCTGGAGGTGAGCTGGGAGCCGACTGGCCCTGGCTGCTGGTATATCTCGACACCAGGATTTAGGGATATTTGCCCTATAGGATTGTTTGTGAAGACATAAAGTATATATCGGTATTAAATTATATAATATAAATACTTTATGTATATGAAATAAAAAGCGGTGCTCCAGGAACGGAGACACCGCTTTCTGCTTGACAATCTGAGGAATAAACAATATAATTTATATAACTTAAATAGCAGACGCAGACTATATAAATGAAATAAGGAGTGAAGGATTTGAAAGTTATAGCAATTGCAAATCAAAAGGGCGGCGTGGCGAAGACCACAACGACGCACAATCTCGGCGTGGCCCTGGCGGCGAAGGGAAAGCGGGTCCTCTTGATTGACCTGGACAGCCAAGCCAGCCTGACGATCAGCGTGGGCCTGGAGCCGCTGGAGGTAAAAAGGACGATTGTAGACGTTCTGAGAAAAGACGGGGTGCCGGTCAGCGAGTGCATCGAGCGGATCAGTGACCGGCTGCACATCGTTACGTCCATCATTGACCTGGCTCCTATGGAGATGGAGCTGCTGTCCAGAGCCAGCCGGGAGAAGATTCTTGACCGGGCCCTGCGTCCGATTCGAGGGGAGTATGACTTCATCCTGGTAGACTGCCCCCCGCAGCTCTCCATTCTGACGATCAATGCGCTCTCCTGCGCCGACGGTGTGATTATCCCCGTCAAGACGGATTATCTGGCCTATCGTGGCCTGACGCAGCTCCAGGACAGCATCCAGGAGATCCAGGAGCTGATTAACCCGGAGCTGAAGGTGCTGGGAGTCATTGCGACGCTGTATGAGAAGCGAGTAGGCGATGATAACGAGATACTGGCCGCTTTGAAAAAAGAGTATAACCTCCTGGGCGTAATTAAACGACTTGCGGTTGCCAAGAAAGGAATCTATGACGGGCTGGCGGTGGTGGAGCAGACGCCCAGCAGTGAAATTTCCATAGAGTACAATAAGATAGCAGATATAATAATTGTCACAGAAAGATTTGAAAGGGTGGAGAAAGAGAATGGCTAAGTTTGAGGATAGAGAGAACCGTCGGAGGGGTTCGATTGTAGGAAGTATCGTTGATGGTGCGCCGGCAGTGGCCGGTAGCGGGAGAGGTCGCCCGAAGGAGGACCGGGAGATCAAGAAGCGGGTGAGTCTGTCAGTGCTGCCAAGTCTGTATGAGGATATACAAAAGATTGCCTATGTGCAACGGAGAAGCATCAGTGATCTGGTTGGAGATCTGATGGAGCAGTTTAGGGCAGGACATGAGGAGGAACTTGCAGAGTATAGAAAAATAGTGAAAAAGGGACAGAGCAATAAAAATATTTAGGAGTTTGCGTGAGGCTCTTGGTGAATGTTTAGTATCGTCCGACACATAAATGGGAGGAGAAAATGATGAAAATAAAGAAAATAAAAGCGTTTACATTGGTATGTATTGCCTTAATGGCTACTTTAATTATGATTATAGGAAAAAATAACCATAAAGAAATGGGAGAAGTAGAGATAAGAATTAATGGGGAATATACTGATTTCGTTCCATATACAAGGAAGTTTACAAGAGATGCAGATGGAAGTTTTCTAGATAACACGGCAAGGCAGATCCCGTATATTTCCGTTGTGGAAGGGGATAGATTGTCACTTATTTTTTCGGGGAAACAGGAAATAGAATGCGAGGTTGTTAAATATGAGATTTACGAAATGGATGAACCGCTTGGATCACCAACATCAAAGGGTGAGCCAGAGACGGTTGATGTGGAGCAAGAAGACAGGATGATATCATTTAATATAAATGAAATTGAAGTAAATCAACAACTGATCGTATGTAAGTTCCCCGATAAAGGATATTATATTTTTAGAGTGGGACGTTTTAAGGAGGATTAAAAGGGGGTGCAATGCTTATGCATTGCACCCCCTTTTAAGTAACTTGTCACCATGGGAGAGGAGAAATGTAAACGTATTGCGCAATATCCAAGCTAGAATAACTGTACATTATCCGGTTTCGACTCCAGCCATTTTGAATGTAGAGCGAATTGGAGGAATATCCAGTTGCTACAATACTATGATCTACCGCCGGATCTCCGAAATCATCGACGGATATCAATAAAAGCCTACCACGGTCCAAATGATCTTTCATACTACTCAAGGTGTTAAAAGAAGAGCGTTCAATATCAAAGGAACAATTATTGCCAGAAGCATATGATCTAAGCCCAACATCTATCTGGTTTCTCGCAGTACCAACAGAAACAAAAGAAGAGAAACTGATATTGTTAGTATTTAGTGAGATATATAACTTTTCAAAGGTTTTATTAGTAGATTCACCGCTTGTGCAAGAGGTTTTTCCAAGGTGAGTTAAATACCTGAAAATGCCTGTTGCAGCAGTAGGAGTACAGTGGTCATGCATACCATTGTGAGTTTTGCCATTATAAGATATAGATAGATTTTTAAAATCGTCTGTTATAGGCCAATAGAAGTCATCATCGGAGCCTAGAGGCATAATACCAGACTCCATAGAAGGTTCTGCGTCGTCAATAATGAGAGGATCAACGGAAACCTGCTCCGCGTAAGCAATAGCATTAGTTTGTACAGTTTCGTCTCCTATATCAATAGGGGCGTTAGATGCTAAATTAAGGTATCCTGAATCTGTAGCAATTGCATATTTAAAGCTTCCCAAGAAATAAATTTCGGTGTCTGATAGGTCGTATCCCCAATAGTTTGCCATACTATCTACTTCGCTATGACCATCAAAAGCATAACAGTAAATAGAGTAGGAACCATCGATATCATGAATTTGGATAAAGCCAGATTCAGCATCATCTGTTAACAGGTTAAAGATATAACCATTGGGGATTCCGTCAAGGTTGAAAAGTGTGGTTGTAGTTGAAATTGTGGTGCTTTCGTTCCAGGGACAATTGGGAATAGTAGATGCAATGGCAGAAATTTGCTCAAAAACAAAGTTAGCCGGGGAAGAGTCGATAGGGGATGTCGCACCTGCGGGAAGGGATATACAAACCAAGAGACATAGGGCAGTAAGAAGAGCGAAAAACTTGCGTTTCATAAAAATACCTCCTAAAGTTGAAAAGACGGCACTGCGAAATTCATTGTTCGCCAAATAAGAAGCTGTACGGCGGAATGCCTCTCCGGTCTTCAGGAGAGACTCAGTCAAGATTGGGTGGCGTCCCACGCTTTTTAATCCATAAAACGGAAAAGAGAAGATGTGTGGCTATGGCACCTATGGCGAGCCAAAACGTCCACTGGAGAGTGGACAGGGTAAATTTCCAATTCTGCGTTTCGCTGATATGGGTCCGAATTGTAAACCGGCTCAAAGCGAAAACATACGAAGCTCCAGTCAAAAAATGAGCCGCCACCACGCCCCATCGCTTTTTCAAAAAAACCATCACATAATACAGGGCCACCACTAAATAAAATTCCCATCTCATGATGTAAATTCCTCTCCAGGGAGGGCGGATGCCAGTCCCATAGCCGATACGGAACCATGGTAAAAAAACGGGAAGTAGCGCGACAAGAAAACTGCCGTATAAAATTTTATTTGATCGTTTCATGTCCACTCTGCGTGTTTGTTACCTCCTTTGTACCCCTTTCGGTCCATGTTCTTGGTGCAGGACGCCGGATTCCTGGAAGGATATCAATGAGTTAAAACTGATAGATCAGATAATCGTTTAAAGTAGGCTCCAAATTTGTTCCATTGACGTCATAATCTAGCCGGTCATAGGAATGTCCGCAATACTTTGCGGTATTGCCACTCTTCTCTGTAATGATAATGGAGTGGTAAGGGACCATGGTGTCTTCGTTGCAAAGCTGTACAATGTCTCCCGCAGAGCAGACGGCAATCAGATCTGGAATCGTAGTCTTGTAATCGTATCTGGTGCATTTCCCCTGCCAAAACTTTTTAAAATCTCCGCAACTGATCCATGTGGTCGTATATCCATAGCTCTTCCATAAGCCGCTGAATTGAATGTGGAACCAATCCCTTGTGTCCGTATATTTGCCACTGGAGGAGCATGTCCCACTCATGGGCTTTCCTCCCGCGTAGAGGCATTGGGAAACAAAATTTGTGCAGTCTCCGCCCTGGGTTATGGTCCAGGATTTATAGCTGTCACTGTAATTCTCCGCATGCTCGCGGGCGTAAGCGACGGCAGCAGCAGAATCATAACTGCTTAGAAAGGACACTCCTGCTTCTCTCTCCGCAGTAGCGGTCATATCTATGGCCAGCATCTCATTACGGATTTCTCCTATTGTTGTCTTCAAAAAGTCCTCGTCGGTGGCAATGCTCAGCAGCCCCTCTCCGGTCAGAGCTATATTTGTGTCAGCGTCTGTCCAATACATCAACTCCGCAGCGTTTTTATATACCGCCATGTATGCATGAAACAGTCTGAAGTTTGGAGACGCCCTGAGAGCCTTCTCCGTATCGCCCAGTAGCTGTTCACAAATGTCTGTATTTAACTGATTGAAAAACTCAAGAAAGCCATAGATAGCAAGGTTTAGAGCTCTAAATATACTTGGCTTTCTTCCGCTAATTAGATATAGTCACAAATATTGTAAATAATATTATACAATAAGCTGTCTAGATTTACAATAGAGAATAACGGTTTACCCGTTTGCGCTATACGTGAACGGGTAAACCGTTATGTCTATCAAAATCGAAATATCTTGACTGCCCCGGCAATCTATGCTATACTAAAAACAGCAGGAAAAAATTTCCTGCTGACATAAAAATCGCTGGCTGTGGTCAGCGGGGAAAGGAGGGCTGCAGCACAAATCCAAGGCTCGTCTGGGCGAGGATAAACAGTAATTAGGCCCAGAGCGTCCCGGCTCCAGGTTCGCCGGTCGGGGGTTTAGCAGTTTGCTAATCAGAAGCCATCCAGGGGTGATACACCTGTATGGTGCGCGGGCTTGCCACAGTAACCTTTGTGAACTGGAAAGCGCATCATGGACCCTGAGCGAGTAATCTTTTTGAAAGCGATGGTAAGAAAAACGTATCGTGTCCCTTCCCACCTTCCGAACGCAGCCGGTCATGCTGTAAATCTGCCGGAGAGCCGCTCCCTCTACAAAGGAGCCGACAGAATCCTAACTGCCGTAGATCTTAATAAATAGGGCTGCACACATAAGCAAGAAAAAAGTGTAGGGAGTTCTCCCAAACCCGTCACACATAAGACGTTAAAAAGTGTACTTTGCCGATTGCCGAGTCTCCGACTGGAGCTGACACGAGGCGGCCTGGCTTTAACATATATAAGCTATCCACCAAAAACATAAAATATAAGTTATATAATATATTTTGTATATTTAATAGAAATCAATTATTGATATGCAATAATCTGCGTCGGAACTATCCCTCTGAGAGCTACAAAAAGTGCGTATAAGGGATAGTCCAGAAGGGGGGATGAAATGGGCCGAAGAAATAAGTCATACTCGAAGGATCTACATCAACAGGCGTATGAACGCCTGACAGGGATGCAAGCCTTTGGGGAGAGCAAAAAGGCGGCTGTAGCCAATGGGACGGACAGGGATAAGATTTTCTCTGTCAGCACCTACAAGGCATATTGGAAGCACACGAAATATTTTATCAAGTACATCAGGGAGAACTATCCGAAGTGTACCACGCTGAAAAGCGCAAAGAAGTACGCCAATGAATGGCTTCAGGCGCAGGTTGACCGTGGCCTGTCGGCCTGGACTGTTCAGCTTGAGGCGAAGGCCCTCGGCAAACTCTACGGCATCCAGCCGGATGACGAGAATTATTTCAAGCCCCCCAAGCGGAACCGGGAGGATATCAAGCGGAGCCGCGGGGACCGGGTGCGCGACCGGCATTTCTCCAAAACCAATAATGACGAGTTGATTAAGTTTTGCCGGGGGACAGGGCTTCGCCGGAGTGAGCTGGAGGAGCTGCGGGGAAAAGACTTAGTGACCAGGGCGCAGATCGAGGCGGAGATCTCCCGCTTGGAGACCATCCCGGAGGAACGGCGAACGCCAGCGGACGGGAAACGGCTTGCCATGCTCCAGGACACCCGGTTGTTTCAGGGGGAGTATTTTACCTTCGTGCGAAATGGAAAGGGCGGCAGGATGCGCCTGAGTCCCATTATAGGCAAGAGTACAGAGCAGATCGTAGAGCGGATCAGCAGCACGCCGCCAGAGGAAAAGGTGTGGCAGCACGTCCATAAAAGCGCCGATATTCATGGATACCGGGCCGAGTACGCCACGGCCATCTATAAGGCCCATGCCAGGGCGATAAAAGAGATCCCCTATGACCGGGTAAACCGTGGGACAGGGCGGCGGTATCAGAGCGAGGTATATGTTTGCCGGAAGGATGAGGCTGGAAAGAAACTGGACAAGGCGGCTATGCTGGTGTGCAGCAAGGCCCTCGGCCATAATCGTATCAGTGTGGTTGCTGACAATTACATTCGGGGCCTGTGAAGGAGGTGGACGCTGTGGCGAAATACGTGAAGGAGGGGACTTTCGGCGGTTACAAGGAGGTCCCTGGCGGTCTGTCCGACCCGGAGTGTTCCCATGTGATTATGTCGCTGAAGGAGTACAACGAGCTGCACCGGCGAATTGCTGCTACGGAGCAGGAGAGCCGAAATACAAAATATGAGGCCGAGAAGAGGATGCAAAGGCTTGAAAATGACGCGCGGTATAAAGTTCAGGCTGCGGAAGCATCGGCGGCGCAAAAGGTAGCCGACATGGAGGGAGAGCTGGAGGACGAGCGGCGGGAAAGCGCCTATCAGCGTGGCCTGAATAAGAATCTGCTGCGGATCGCCAAAGAACGGGCGAACGCTGACCGGAAGCTGAAGCCAAAGAAGGAGCATACCGGGTATGTTGTGGTTGCTTCAGAAGAAAAAGAGTACCGCTACAGGGACGGGAAGAAGTGGAAGAAAGCAAAGTTGTGGGAGACGGTACTGCAAAGCTATTATTCGGTTGACTTTACAGAAGAAGAGGCCAGAACCCAAATTGAGAGAGACTTGTTTCCAAAGGGAGAGACTTGGTTAATCGCAGAGATAGGGATATCAGGCAGATACGGCGGAAGGTATGAGGGAATGATTGAGGATACTTCGGTCAGCGAAGATTTTTTGAAACATAAGGCAATACCGCATAATGCGAAATCCGCAAAAATGTGATATAATATAAATATGGATAAACAAATGAGCTTGTCTGGAATGAGCGACGAATTGCTCGAAGTGCGGACAAAGAAAAAAGAATTTTTGGAA
>Ga0209064_1004327_pt1 | contig 10728 bp, 12 predicted proteins | sample Inofromicrocosms_FD_187498 | JGI IMG/M metagenome (GOLD analysis project Ga0209064, IMG submission 187498) | Mouse cecum microbial communities from Vienna, Austria - Inoculum for glucosamine and mucus D2O microcosms (SPAdes) (version 2) | ecosystem: Host-associated > Mammals > Digestive system >... | reverse complement strand
ACAACTATGCTTACCGTGCATAATTGTCTGTACTCATTTAGGTACGGACAGCGGTGTTCGTACCTAAGCAGGGTTGTTTTAATGAGTCCTTTGCTAGGTACATTGATCTAGTAAGGGCGTGTAGTTTTCCGCGATTTTTTATACTACCGTAATACCAACTAGATTAAGCAAATGCCGCTGATCTAGTTGGTATTTTTTATTAAAAAACAAGGAGAATTACACAATGAAAACTATTAACAAATCAAAAAATAGTCCTGAGCCAGTGATTGGTTTTAGTGAAAGTTTACTTATTCTTGGCGTTATTTTATGCATCTTAGGCTACCCTATTATTTTTAAGCACCAAGAACCGCAAGCCCCATTATTTATTTCCTTTGTTTTGCTCGCCGTTTACGGGCGAATTCGTGGATTTAAATGGGATACAATAATGAATGGAATGCGTCATGGTTTGCGAGCCGGTGTTGACCCCCTCGTTATCTTTCTTTCCATCGGCGTCTTAATCGCTACCTGGATTTTTTCGGGAACAATTCCAACAATTATGTACTTTGGTTTTGAAATTATTTCTGTAAAGTTCTTCTTACCAACAGTTTTTATCGTTTGTACCCTTGTCGGGATCGCTTGTGGAAGCTCATTTACAACTGTATCGACAATGGGGATCGCCTTTATTGGCATTGGTGCAACCCTTAAAATTAACCCCGGTTTAACTGCGGGAGTAATTGTTTCAGGGGCCTTTTGTGGTTCGAATATTTCCCCACTTTCAGGAACAACGAATCTAGCTGCCAGTGTTGGTGAAATCAGTATCTACAAGCACATTAAATCCCTACTCACCACCGATATTCCTGCCTGGGCAATCTGTCTTATTCTTTACACCTTCCTAGGATTGAACTCCAAAAATGTTAGCTTAGGCGCCGTTCACCAAATGATGGCCGGTTTACAAAATGGGTTCTGGATCTCAGGATGGGCTCTTCTCCCTGTTCTTCTCCTAATCGTGTTAGCCATTTTCCAAGCTCCAGCTATCCCTTCCCTTGGCCTTGGCTCACTCTTTGCGGTCGTACTTGGCTGGATTCACGCACCTAAAACCAGCCTTACTACGATTACCAATACTATTATGACTGGTTACGTTTCCCATACCGGTGATAAAACAATCGATACATTGCTTTCTAAAGGTGGTATCTCTAGTATGCTTACTTCTCTAGCCCTAATTATCTTTGCCCTTGCTTTAGGTGGCTTATTGATCAAGTTCAATATTATTAGCGCCATCATTAATCACTTAACTGGGATTGTAAAGACGCCTGGTCGATTAGCATTCTCCACAGCTCTTACCTGTATTGGGGTTAACCTCCTTGTTGGGGAACACTACCTCGCAATTATTCTTCCTGGGCAATCATTTCTCCCTTCATTTGATAAATTAGGCTTAAAACGGGTTGATTTAACTCGGATTCTCAATGACGCAGGGGCCGCAGTCAACGCAATTGTCCCATGGAGTGTTTCTGGGGTATTCATCGCTAGTACCTTACAAATTAATCCATTAAGTTTTATTCCGTGGGCATTTTTCCCATTCCTCGTTACTATCCTAACGGTTATTGCCGGAATGCTTGTAAAAGTCCCAGCCCAAAGCCCTGCTGCAAACTTAGCAACTGAATAAATTGAATTTCAGATGTCATTACTATTTTCGTGTTATAGTGATGATAGGATAACGAATAAACTCGTCATCTATTTTCATATGTTGTTACATCTATACAGGAAGGGGCCGAGTCAATTCCCAGCTTCTTAATAGGAGGGATTATTATGCGGTCATTTACTCACAATGAATTAGCGCAATATAATGGTCAAGAAGGTCGTCCGGCATATATTGGAGTACGTGGAAATGTTTATGATGTTTCTGAAGTTCCTGAATGGAAAGGCGCAGAAATCCACGGTAATGTTTTCGGCCATGATTTATCAGATGTCACCTATCAACAAGCAGCTAAAAAGTATTCACCGGTTTCAAAACTTCCAATTATCGGAAAATTAGTTGACTAATATTAAAAGGCATGAGAATTGATTTGCGTTCTCATGCCTTTTAGTATTTACTTAACTATTCTGCATCAATAACAGTAATTCGTTCACGATGGTGGCGTGGCGTTAAAATTTCATTGACCACTAACTTCGCCATTGTCCCTGCAGTTACCTTTGATTCATTTTGTTCATTAAATAATAATTCATCCTGACCAAGAATATAATTAGTCGCAACCCCAGCTTCAAATACTGCTGATGGTGAAATTCCTAGCCAGTCAATGTCAGAAATAGTTTCAAGATACTGTAACTCTTTTAACTGCTGGCGTGGTGTATTAATCCATGTCTCAGCACCAGGCATCTTTTCAATATCATCAACAAATAGGTGCTTATCCTTACCAGTTTTAAGGCTTCCGGCACCGAGGATGAAAATTAACCGGATTTTTTGTTTTCGAGCTAAAACTACTAATTTCTCAGCCAGTCTTACTTGCCGATCAGCATTTTCCGGACTAGTACCATATGCATCAACAATCACATCAAACCGCGACAACAAACTATCATTTAAAGCGAAAATATCACCACTAATCAAATTGGCATTGTTACCAAGGATCTTTCTTGCCTTACTCTCGTTTCGAACAATTCCAGTTACATTCAAATCTTTTTTTGTCGATGCTAATTTATAGATTGCACTACCAGCCATTCCAGAAGCACCAATTATTCCAACTCTTATCATGACTATCCCTCCTTGGACTATATTCCTTTCATGAATAACTCTATCACGAGGAAGTATTCTTGCCAAAGAAAAGGCTTTCTAGTTATTACTGGCTAAATAATGCCGAATGTTGCGAATACACTTATGGCGAATTTACAATTGAAATGCAACACAAAGTAAAAAAATAAACCCATACCGGGTAGAATATGTTTAACGACCAAATCAAACAATTCGAGGTATCCGGTATGAGCTATAAACATCTTACTATAAAAGAACGTGAAATGCTTATGCTTTTACGAGCTAAGGGGTTATCTATCCGGGCTGTTGCGTTACGGCTGGGGCGAAATCCAAGCACTATTTCACGAGAATTAAAACGTTGTGCAGGTCATTATTCCCCAAGTAAAGCAGAAAATGACTATCATCAAAAGCGAAAGAATTGTCACAAGAAGCGGCTATTAGACAGCCATCCACAACTACGCCGTCAAATTGTTCATTACATCTTAGATCTGCACTGGTCACCAGAGCAGATTACCGCTCGCTTTAATAAGGAACATCAATGGTGTGTTAGCTACAACACAATCTACCGTCATATCTATCAACACAATTTAGGTGAGAAGCACTCCTCACATGGCGATACCGGTATTCAGCGCCATCTCAGACATAAATATCGGACGCGGCATTCAAAGAATACTAGACGACATCGAGAAGTACAGACGGACTACATCTCAATTCATGAGCACCCTGGTTTTATCAACCAGCGTCAACGTATTGGTGACTGGGAAATCGATACTGTGATTGGGCGAACGGGTCATTCCATCCTTTTAACGGTTGTCGATCGGCTTAGTCGGCTTACTCTTATCAAAAAGGTTGCGCGAAAGGACTCGCAGGAGATAAATAAAGGCTTAGTTGAACTGTTAGGGGCTATTCCTAAAGAATTTGTTCATTCTATTACACCAGATCATGGGACCGAATTTCTTCATCTTGATGAAATCAGCGAAAGATTAGGTGTTACTGTCTATTGGCCCGATCCATATTCCCCTGAACAGCGTGGAACAAATGAGAATACAAATGGATTAATCCGGGAATATTTTCCCAAGCGAACAGATATTGATAATTATACAGAACAGGACGTTAAACACTGCCAAAAGCAGTTAAATCAACGTCCGCGCAAAGTGTTAAATTATGAAACCCCATATAAAGTATTTTTTGACAAACCGTTGCACTTAATTTGACAATTCGCCAGAAAGATAAATCATTAAATACTAATTTTGGTAATCAAACTTCAAATTACCTAGGGTCCTAACCGTATCAGGGGTTAGTAGACCACTAAAATAAGAATGGTTCTGATCAAGTTGAGCAATTTGTTTCATTTCCTCATCAGTTAACTCGACGTCAAAAACATCAAAATTTTCTTTAATCCGGTTAGCGTGCACTGATTTAGGTATTACCACCACACCACGTTGAATATTCCAGGCTAGCATAATTTGACCAGTCGTTTTCTGGTGGTCTTGGGCAATCTTTTTCAAAATCGGATTCGTGAAAATTCCTGCTTGGGCTTGTCCCATTGGTCCCCATGCTTCCGGAACAATATCATTATCCTTTAGCCATTGAACATTTTTATTCTCCGGATTCAGAGGATTAATCTCAATTTGGTTAACCACCGGTTTAATTTCATTATGCATCATCAAATCTTGAACTTGGAAGCTCTGAAAGTTTGAAACACCGATACTGCGAATTTTTTCTGCTTTAACCGCCTTTTCCATTGCCCTCCAAGCTCCATAAGTATCGCCAAACGGTTGGTGCAAGAGTAGCAAGTCAATATAATCTTGGTCAAGACGCTTCAAGGCACCGTCGATCGCCTTTGCTGCTTTTTCTTCGCCGAAATCTTGAACCCATAATTTAGTCGTCAAAAAGATTTCATCACGATTAATACCGCTATCATTAATTGCTGCACCCACGGCCTCTTCATTAAGGTAACCAGCAGCAGTATCAATTAACCGGTAACCGTCATTTAACGCTTCGGTAACTACCTGTTTAGTTTGTTCTTGGGAGATCTGGAAAACACCATAACCAACCGTTGGCATTTCAATTCCGTTATTTAATTTAACTGTCTTCTTCATTCTGACTTCTCTCCTTAGTGTGCTTGAGGACGGTTAATCCCAAAGCTCTCCCGCTTGCCAAATGTTGGATCTTCAACTAGCTTAATCACTAAATCAGCAATCGCATACCGTGAAACATCATGGCCGCCAAAAGGTTCACCCTTCTTAGTCAACTCATAATTTACGGGGCCATTATCGAGCCAACCAGGACGAATAATGGTGTAATCCAGATCACTGGCTTCAATGACATCCGCTGCTTTCCGATAAGTCCGCAAAATCATGTTGTGGTATGGGTTAGGCGATTCACCCAACCAAGAAGGGATTTCCTGGTAAATTCCCATCGTGGTAATAAAGGCTAATCGCTTAGGGCCAACCTCATCCATCACCTTAACCAGGTGCTTAGCATACGTTGCCATTCTTCCTGAAAGGCTGGCAAAAACAAAGTCAACGCCATCAAGTGCAGTAGCTAATTCTTGGTCATTAGTAACATCAAGGCTAATTGCCTGTTCACGTGCAGCATCGGTAATTTCAATTGAGTTGGGATGACGGGATGCCAATACTAAGTCAACATTAGTCTTAGCTAATAATTCAGCAGTAACAACACGACCAATTGAACCGCTAGCGCCAATAATTAATACTTTTGTCATTATTATTCAACTCCTTATTAGTCTGCAGGGGTAAAGCTTTCAAACATTGCCTTTTGTTGGGCAAGGGGAACATTAAAGTAACGCTTATTCTTATCTAAAGCATCAATTTGCTTCATCTCATCGTCAGTTAACGCAAAATCAAAGATATCAATATTATTCTTCATGTGTTGGGGGTTGGTAGTCTTTGGAAAGACAATGTTTCCCTTTTGAATGTGCCAGCGAAGAATAACTTGAACGTTAGTCTTGCCATACTTTTCAGCCAATTGTGTAAAGATTGGTTCATTGATTAAGGCAGAATCACCATGGCCAAGTGGGTACCATGATTCAAACTTAGTTCCGTAAGGCTTCATCTTTTCCTTCAGTGCTTCTTGTTGGTAGTAAGGGTGTAATTCAACTTGCATTACTTGCGGCTTAACTGAGGCTACTTCAAGCAAGTCATCTAATCGTTCACCATCGAAATTACTGATTCCGATTGAGCGAACCTTCCCTTCTGCAAGTGCTTTTTCCATTGCCTTCCAAGCACCAACATAATCACCAAATTGTTGGTGAAGGAGTAATAAGTCAATGTAGTCAGTTTGAAGGCGGTCGAGCATCTTGTCGATTGCCTTTGGTGTTTCTTCTTCACCATAGTCACTTGGCCATAACTTAGAGGTAATCCAGACATCATCACGATCTAGTCCACTCTTTTTAATTGCTTCACCAACGCCACGTTCGTTTTGGTAAGCATGAGCGGTATCAATATGACGGTAACCTAATTTTAGAGCTTCACTAATTGCTTTTTCAGTTGCGTTGTCACCATTAATCATGTAAACCCCTAAACCAAATTGCGGGATTTTTGCGCCATTAGATAATTCTACGTAAGTTTGTTCTGTCATTTTAATTCCTCCATTTCGCTATGATTTTATTATCAAGCATTATCAAAAGTAATAACATGGGCAGTCTTTACCAAAGCGTGACATATGCCACACTTTGCACTAAGATGTGATTTAAAATTTAACTTTTACTAATTTTCTATTTCTTTAATCACCCGTGCTGGCATTCCTGCTACCACGGACTTAGCTGGGACGTTCTTTGTAACAACTGCGCCAGCCGCAATGACAGCTCCTTCGCCGATTTCAACACCAGGAAGAACAGTCGCATTAGCTCCGATCCAAACATCATCATGAATAATAATTGGCTTACAGCGCAGTAAATCATGGTTATCTAAGTCATGGTTATCCGTCGCCAAGGTAACGTTCGGTCCAATTTGGACGTGATTGCCCACATCAATTCCCCCAATTGCCATCATCGTCAAATGATGATTGATAAAAACACCATTGCCAAAATTAACCTGTTGTGGAAAATCAATTTGAAGCGGCGTCACATAGCCGACACTCTGAGGAGCATCCCCATTAAAGAGCTTTTCCCATGCTGCTTGCTGTCCTTCAGAGCGTGGCGCTGCCTGGTTTAGTTCAAATAAAGCTTGATTAGCCCGGTGAAGTTCTTCAATCACCGGAAGATATTCTGGGGAGCGCATATCGACTTCTTGACCGTTTCTTAATTTTGTAAATATTTCTGTCATTTTAATTTCCTCCTCGGGGTTGTTTTGCTGGTTCCTTACGAATGAAGTTAATGACTAAGGCACAGATGATTATTCCCAGCCCAATTACCATAATCAAATGAAGACTATTAAAGAGAATCGTCCTTAGCTGGGGAATCAGGGTTGCGGGTAGGGACTTTGCGGTGGAAGCATCAGTTAATTGGTTAATCATTCGGTTAGTAAGCGGTGCACGTAATTGGCTAATCGTACTTAAACTCAAAACAGCACCAAAGATTGCCGACATAAAAGTTTGACCAAGTGTCCGGAAAAGCAAACCAAAAGTCGTGGAGATTCCTACCAATTCTTCTCGAACACCATCTTGAAGGGAAACTTGCATTGGTGTAAAAGCAAGGCCAATCCCTAGTCCTTCAAATCCACACTAATAATTAACCACCAGTATGGAGCCTGTTTCGTTGCCATCACCATCGCAATTGCGGAAATTAACACACTGATACTGCCAAGCATTACGACCCGCCGGTATGGCATTCGTCCCATTAAGGTCGCTGTCCACCGTGCACCAATCAGTAGAAGGATCGATGACGCAATTTGTGTCATCCCACCATAAGTAGCATTGGTTCCTAATAATCCTTGGGCCCACATCGGCGCATAAATGCTATAACCGATGAAAAAGCCATTTAGTAAAAACATAATGATATTTTGTGATTGAATCCGCCAACCCTTAAGTAATTCAACCGGGACCATAGCAGAAAGTCCCTGATGTTTTTCCACTTGATAGAAGCAAATGGCCAAAGCAATCCCAATCACTAGCAACAGCCCCGCCCGTAAAAAGTTGTTTGCTAAAGCATCACTAGCGAAGAGAAGGACAACGAGGGTTAGTACTAATAAGGCGGCACCACGGTAATCAAACGCATGATGTTGAGATTCAATTTTTTCTTCATGGTAGCTAAGCTGCAACATCAATAAGGCAATAATGCCAATTGGCCCATTAATGTAAAAGACCCAGTGCCAGGAAAATGTATCGACTAACCAACCACCAATCAGTGGTCCCACAACAGTTGAAAGAGTGAAGGAAGCCGTTATCCAGCCAAGTGCCCGGGCTCGTTGTGCGGGGTTAGGATAAATATCTGCATAGATGATAAAGGGGATCGAAGTCATTCCCCCAGCACCACTTCCCATAAAGGCCCGCATCACAATTAACATCAGCATATTAGTTGAAAGGCCACCCAGAATTGAACTAACGATAAAGATAATTACCGCAAGTTGAAAAGTTCTTTTATTACCTAACACTTCACCGATCCTTCCCCAAAGAACAGTCGTTACCGCTGTCCCTAAGAGAAAAATTGAACTAATCCATCCAATGTAACGAATTCCATTTAAATCACTAGTAATTGCCGGAAGAGCAGTATTGATAATCGTTGCATCTAATCCGCCCATAAAGTTTGCGGCTAACAACGCAATTGTTGCGACCAAAAGTTGTCTTTTTGACATCTGCTCCCCCCCACCTTTAATACATTGACGCTTGGGAACTAATGATTTTCCACTGACCATCATCACGTTTAACTAATTGCGTCCGTGATTGAAGGGGCCAGGTGTTCCGAAAGCCGTAGATCCGGGCATCAATTTCATTGCGTGAAATCACTTCAGCCTGTTCACCGTCAATAGTGACCTGAAAAAGGACTTCCTTATTATTAAAGTAGTGCATCCGGCCCAACTTAATCTGGCGTAGCCACTCATCTCGGGTCTGTATAACTTCGGTTACATGAACTAACTCCGCTTCGGGAAGAATAATTTGGCGCAACTCCTCAATGTCACCATCAATCATCCCCGAAACTTGTTTTCTCACAACTTCTGCTACTGCTTGTTCATCATTTGTTTGTACCATGTTTTTTCCTCCTCGATTAAATTCGTTAAACACATTATGCTGTCTCTAAAGAAATAAAAACATGGTCAGTCTTTTGCTAGTAGTGATTTATGCCACAGCTTGTTGCAAAGTGTGGTTTAAAATTCAAAAGCAGCCCGAAGATGAATTCTTTCATCTTGGACTGCTTCTTTATTAAAAAACTACAGTGATAGACTTATTTACTTTTAAGGTAGTTATCGACCCCACCACGCATTAAGGTCTGGGCTTCACTAATCAAGTTATCCAGTGGTTGCTGGCGCCCTTCACGAATCCATTCCTGGTAGATTGTCAGACCAGTTTGCTGGATAAACTCTAACAGGACCTTCTTCTCCCAGTCATTGAGGCGGTTAAATGCTGATGATTGCCCCCACGTCTTACTCATCACCTGGTTAACCATTTGCTGACGGATTCCAGTGTAATTAGTGCTCGTGGTGATCCGATCAAAAGCCTCCCCCTGCTTAGCCGAGTATTCAAAAAATGCCGCTACGCTTTTTTCGAGGTCCTGTGGATACTGATAATCTTCAATTTCTTTTAGGTAACCTTCCGCATACCGGGCCTGTAATTCTGCCAAGAGATCATCTAACGTCTCGTAATAGCGGTAAAAGGTCTTCTTATTAATCTGCGCCCGCTTTGCCAGTTCAGTAACCGTAATTTTGGCGTAGTCCTTTTCACAAACAAGTTCTTCAAACGACTGGTAAATACTATTGATTGTTCTCTGTACCCGCAGGTCTTCATATCCGGTAATTTTCATGTCTTCACCCTCCGCTTTTCTACCTACATGATAAGGTTATTTTACCATTAAGCCATTAATAATCTGCTGTTAAACCACTTCTAAATCATTATATTCAGCCGGAATCTGAAAAATTTTCGTCTGTAAAATAAAGACCAACATCGGTCCAATAATAGAACGGATTATTTGGATTAAGGTAAGTGATTGGTTAAGACTTGGGAAATATCTAAGCCTCATCATCTTTTCCTTATTAATTATACTTTGCAGTACCGTTTTAAACCAATGATATTAGACCAAAGCAGAACAACCAGGAAGATGAGAAGCGCTAAAATATCATCACCGCCAAGAATGGTTAGCCCTTTTCCGCATATCACAGGGTTATCATTTTTCATTACAAATTCAAAATCCCTGAAAGCATGTTCAAACTTAGCTCTATTCTTTAGGCCAACAGAAAAGTTCAGAACAACTACAAATCGCTCTGAACTAATCTTAGGTTATTTACTATATTTAAAGGTAATTATGTGCTGACTAGCAGTTGAAGTGCTAAAAAATTAGTATTCCAATTACCTAGCCACCTTCTTTCCATTATTACTTATGCGCCTTTTTTCAGGTGTTTCAGACGAACCGAAGTGTAAATTATACCGATCGCACTAATGAAAAAGAGAATTAGGAGGATCCCCCGCAACCAGTTGCTAATTTATAATTGACGATCAGTTGTTACTATCAGCAGGGTTAAGCTTACGGAAGCTAAACCGTAAAAGACTCGTTCAGTTTCTTTCTGTTTACTAGGCTTTTTTCGTAATACTTTCCTGACTCGATCTGTTGATCATATTTTCCATTTTCATAGTTATCTTTCACTGTATCGTGAAGGTCTTTTTTAATTGGTAGATTGTAAAATTTAAGTTGAACATTTAAGTGGACAGAAAAACCCATCAAGGTCTTTAATGGTGTTACCACAACATTCCATTAGAAAGAAGGACTTTAATGGGCACCACTATTTTATCATTCCAGAACCGCGTTGTCATTGAAACGCTTCATAATGAAGGACGTTCCTTACGATACATCGCTAATTACTTAGGCTTTAGTAAAACCACAGTCTTTAACGAAC
>Ga0209064_1004326_pt1 | contig 10732 bp, 10 predicted proteins | sample Inofromicrocosms_FD_187498 | JGI IMG/M metagenome (GOLD analysis project Ga0209064, IMG submission 187498) | Mouse cecum microbial communities from Vienna, Austria - Inoculum for glucosamine and mucus D2O microcosms (SPAdes) (version 2) | ecosystem: Host-associated > Mammals > Digestive system >... | reverse complement strand
TTTTTTCTCCCTCAACGCCTTGTCTCGCTCAAATAAAATGTGTAATTTTGTAAAAGGAATAGTAACGTCTATCTGAAAATGACCAATTAATAGAAAATACAACCGGCACGAGCCGAAAACTGTTTGAGAACTCCTGAGTAGTCGTTACAGGCATTCTTTGCGGATGCAAAGCGAGCATAGCTCGATTAGGTCAGCCTTCAGATGCTACTTCGTGGAGTTTTCGCGTTTTTATTATCAATGGCGACAAGCACCCAACAGAAACAGGAACTTTTCAAGGCTATCTGGGCTACAGCCGAAGACCTGCGCAACTCGGTCGATGGCTGGGATTTCAAGTCCTACGTCCTCGGCATATTGTTCTACCGCTTTATTTCGGAGAACATCACAAATTACATCAACCGTATGCAACGCGAAGCCGGTGATGCCGACTTTGACTATACTTCATTCTCCGATGAGGAAGCTATTGCCGCCAAGGAGGACCTTGTGCGTGAAAAAGGATTCTTCATTCTGCCGTCGCAATTATTTTGCAACGTGCGTAAGCAAGCAAAGAATGACCACAATCTAAATGTAACACTCTCTGAAATATTCAAGGCTATCGAAGCATCGGCTGTCGGCACAGAGAGCGAGGATGACCTCAAAGGACTCTTTGCTGACATTGATGTCAACTCCAATAAGCTCGGCGGCACTGTTGAGAAGCGAAACGAACAACTCACTAAGATCCTCAACAACATCGGAGGCATCGACCTGAAAGGCGACTATGAGGATAATCAGATTGACCTTTTTGGCGACGCATATGAATACCTCATGGCGATGTATGCCTCAAATGCTGGAAAGAGCGGTGGCGAATACTACACTCCTCAGGAGGTCAGCGAACTGCTTGCCCGTATAGTCAGCCACAACCGCCAGTGGGTAAACAAGGTTTACGACCCTGCTTGCGGCTCCGGCTCCTTGCTGCTTAAATTCGCCAAGATACTCGGTGCCGACAATGTGAAACAGGGATTCTTCGGACAGGAGTTGAACATCACCACCTACAACCTCTGCCGCATCAATATGTTCCTCCACAACATCAACTACAATAAGTTTGACATCCACAATGGCGACACGCTGCTCGAGCCATACCATTGGGATGACGAACCTTTTGATGCCATAGTCAGCAACCCACCTTATTCCACAAAGTGGGTGGGCAAAGATAACCCATTGCTCATCAATGACCTCCGATTTGCCCCAGCCGGTGTTCTCGCACCAAAAAGCAAGAGCGACCTTGCCTTCACCATGCACATGCTCGCATGGCTATCCACTGAAGGCACAGCCGCAATAGTCGAATTTCCCGGCGTTCTATATCGCAGTGGCGATGAACAAAAAATTCGTAAATACCTTGTTGATAACAACTATGTTGATACTGTAATCCAACTACCGCAGAACCTTTTCTTCGGAGTAGGAATTGCCACTTGTATCATTGTTTTGAAGAAGTCTAAGAAAGAGAATAAGACCCTTTTTATCGATGCATCCCAACTCTTTGTGCATGAGGGCAACAAAAACAAACTCTCGCCCGATAATATTAATGCTATTGTTGTCGAATATGCAGACCGAAAGGTAGTTAAACATTTCTCAGCACTCGTAGACAACGCTACCATCGCCGAAAACGGCTACAACCTCTCCGTCAGCTCATACGTCGAGGCCGAGGACACCCGCCCTCAAACCGATATAAAAGAGCTCAACGCCCGCATTGCCCGCATCGTAGAGCATGAAAACAAGCTCCGTGCCGAAATCGATGCTATAATCAAAGAACTTGAAGCCGAAACAATATGAGCAAACTACAAGAACTTATCAATCATCATTGTCCAAACGGAGTACCTTACAAACAATTAGGACAGATATGCGAAATTAAGGGTAGAATTGGTTTTCGCGGTTACACACGAAAAGATATAGTTCCAAATAACGAAGGTGCCATATCCTTAAGCCCATCGAATATAGTCAATGAAGTTATCGACTATAATAATTCAACCTATATTTCATGGGATAAATATTATGAATCTCCAGAAATAATGATTGAAGAAGGAGACGTCGTTTTTACTAAAACTGCATCTGTTGGTAAATGTGCGTTAATCAAAAATCTCCCATGTAAGGCAACAATAAATCCTCAGCTTGTTGTATTAAAAAATATTCAAGTCAATCCATCGTATCTCAACTATATTCTTCAAGATACTCGTTTTCAATCTGAAGTTAAGAAATTTACTGGAATTGGCTCTGTCCCAAACATCTCCCAATCGGCCCTTTCAGAAATCTCGATTCCCGTTCCACCCATTGAGGTACAGGAGGAAATTGTGAAAATTCTCGACCGCTTCGCGGACTACGCAGCGGAGCTGCAAGCGGAGCTGCAAGCACGTAAAGAGCAATATGAATATTATCGCAATCTTTTACTCACCTTCAATCCCTCCGCCTGCGGGACCGATGGTGAGCAAAAGATGGATGACGTAACTACCTGGGGGGGGGCATAGTTACAAAATTACTTGGAAAGCTATGGGCGAAATTGGCACATTTATTCGTGGCAAACGCTTTGTTCGGACAGACATAGTGGATAATGGTGTCCCATGTATTCACTATGGAGATATGTATACTCATTATGGCTTATATGCAGATAAGACACCCGGCTTCATCAATGATGACGTTGCTAAGAAAATGAGATATGCCAACAAGAACGATGTGGTTATAGTGGCAGCTGGCGAAAACAAAGATGATCTTGGTAATGCTCTCGCATGGCTTGGTGATGAACCGGCAGCAGTGCATGATGCCTGTTTCATTTTCAAAAGTGAAATGTATCCTAACTTTGTTTCTCATGTATGTCGATCTCTTAAATATCATAAGCAGGTACGGATGTATGCTAATGAAGCTAAAATATGTTCCGTTTCAGGTACTGATTTAGCTAAAGTAATAATTCCAGTACCCGAGTATGAACTTCAAGTAAAAATTGCTTCCATCCTTGACCGCTTTGAGACGCTGGTAAACGACCTCACTACCGGCCTCCCCGCTGAAATAGCAGCTGTCAAGGAGCAATATGAATATTACCGCAACAAATTATTGACTTTCAAACAAATCGCATAATATATGGCAGAGCAGTATCAAATGGTGTCGGAGAATCCGGAATCGACGGTTGTTGCCGAGTTCGAGCCGGGTTATTACAATGCCGCGCAATATCAGAGTGAAGCAGAGATGGAAAGCGATTTCATCAAACGGCTCACTCGCCAAGCATACGAATATCTGACAATCACCTCGGAAAAAGAGTTGATTGCCAACCTCCGTCACCAGATTGAACGGCTCAACAATATTATTTTCGAAGATAAAGAATGGTCTGACTTCTTCAATGAATTTATCGGTAACCCCAATATGGGTATAGTTGAGAAGACCAAGACCATACAGGAGGACAACGTCAAGGCTTGGACACGCCCAGACGGATCTCTTGTCAATGTCTCGCTTATCGATAAAATCAACATCCACAACAATTCGCTTCAAGTCATCAACCAGTATGTGCCGGAAGGTGGGGCTTTTGACAACCGTTATGATGTGACAATCCTTGTCAACGGTCTTCCGCTCGTCCATGTGGAATTGAAGCGTCGCGGTGTAAGCATAAAGGATGCATTCAACCAGATTGACCGCTATCAGCGTGATTCTTTTTGGGCAGGAAGCGGATTGTATGAGTTTGTGCAGATTTTCGTAATTTCCAACGGCACTCTTACCAAGTATTACAGCAATACCACCCGTGATGCCGTCAGCAAAGCAAATCAGAAAAATGGCAAAGGTAAAGGGAAGAAGCAAACCTCAAACTCGTTTGAATTCACGTCCTATTGGGCAACCAAAAACAATGAGCCTGTTTATGACCTTATGGACTTCACTCAGACGTTCTTCTCAAAGCATACACTCCTGAACATTCTTACTAAATATTGTGTATTCACGTCGGAGAATCTTTTGTTGGTAATGCGCCCATACCAAATTGCTGCCACAGAAGAAATTCTGCTGCGCATAAAAACCTCCACCAACGCCAAGACATACGGCAAGCGTGAAGGAGGCGGCTATATCTGGCATACAACCGGATCGGGCAAGACCCTCACATCATTCAAGACCGCGAGGCTTGCATCACGGCTCGATGAGATTGACAAGGTGCTGTTTGTAGTTGACCGCAAAGATCTCGACTATCAGACGATGAAAGAGTATGACCGCTTTGAGAAAGGCGCGGCCAACTCCAACGGATCTACTGCGGTGCTTAAAAAGCAGCTCGATGACCCTAATGCCCGAATCATCATCACCACCATTCAGAAGCTTTCCAATTTCATCGCCCGCAATCCGCAACATAAGGTTTACGGTCAGCATACCGTCTTGATTTTCGATGAATGTCACCGCTCGCAGTTTGGCGATATGCACAAGGCTATCACCAAGAAATTCAAGAAATACCATATGTTCGGTTTTACCGGCACACCGATATTTCCCGACAATGCCGGAGCAATACGCAACGTCGAGTTCACAACTACCGAGGGCGCTTTTGGTGACCAACTCCATAGCTATACGATAGTTGATGCCATCCGCGACCAAAATGTGTTGCCGTTTAAGGTTGACTATATCCGCACCATGCGTGAAGAAGATGAAATACTCGATGAGCAGGTGAGCAATATTGACCGAGAGCGAGCATTGATGGCTCCGGAGCGCATCTCACTGGTATCGAAATACATCATGGAGCACTTTGCGCAGAAAACTCGTCGTGATGCCCGCAGCTACACTTTCTCTAAACTGACCAATGTCGGTGAAGTGGCAACCGCCAAAGACCGCAACAAGGTCAAAGAGATTAAAGCCAAAACACGACTAACAGGATTCAACTCTATCTTTGCAGTCGCCTCAATACCGTTTGTTAAGCTCTATTACTCTGAGTTACAGAGGCACAACAAACTCCTGCCGCCCGACAAGCGGCTTAAAATCGCAACTATCTTCAGCTACTCGCCTAACGTTGACACAGAAGATGAATCACCTGAAGATACCGACGGACTCGACCAGCCGAGCCGGGACTTTCTTGAAAAGTGCATTGAGGACTATAACGATATGTTTGGCACAAGCTACGACACTTCGGCCGATAAATTCCAGAATTACTACAAAGACCTGTCGCTTCGCATGAAAAACCGCGAAGTCGATTTGCTCATTGTGGTGAATATGTTCCTCACAGGCTTCGATGCCACAACGCTCAATACGCTATGGGTTGACAAGAACCTTCGTTATCACGGATTGTTGCAAGCCTATTCGCGTACCAACCGCATACTCAATTCCATCAAAGACCATGGCAATATAGTCTGTTTCCGTAATCTTGAAAAGGCCACAAACGACTGCCTACAACTTTTCGGCAACAAAGATGCCGCCGGGCTTATATTACTGAAGACTTTTGATGACTATTTCTTCGGCTATGATGATGAGCAGGGAAAACATCATCCCGGTTGGAAAGAGCTTATTGAGGAACTTCTCGCAAAATACCCTCTCGGCACTCCGATACTTGGAGAAACCGCCGAGAAAGAGTTTATCAAGCTATTCGGCACTATACTTCGGGCTTACAACATCCTTGTGACCTTCGATGAATTTGCCGACAATCACATCATTTCAGACGATGATTTTGTCGATTACCGAGGCTTTTACAATGAACTGCACGACAAATACCGTCCGAAGAAAGGTGAACTGACAAACATCAATGATGACCTCGTTTTTGAGATGGAGCTGATGAAGTCGATTGAAATCAATATCGACTACATCCTGTTTCTTGTGGGTCAGCTTGACGGAGATGAGAACCACGACCGAGAAATCATTATCAAGGCCATGAAATCGGTCGAGGCTTCGCCCGACCTCCGCAACAAGAAAGAACTTATTGAGGACTTCATCGAGAGTCATACGCCCGAAAACGACGTTCACGACCAATGGCATGAATTTGTGCGTCAGAGCCAACAACAGCAGATTGAGGATATTATCACCGCAGAAAACCTCAAACGCGATAAGACTTTTGATTTTGTCAGTCAATCATTCCGCGAAGGTGGAGTGAAAGAGAGCGGCACTGCCATTGCCGAGATACTTCCGCCAATGGGCTTATTTGGAGGAGCCGGCGCCAAGAGAGCCGAAAAGAAGAAATCAGTCATTGCGAAACTCAAAGACTTCTTTGACCGCTTCTTCGACATCTCTGGCGGCGAGTTTTATAGACCCGAGTAAGTGCTAATCCTATAATCTGTAAAAAAATCAGCCATTAACACCAATCTAAATACCAATCATAAATAGAACCGTCATAGAAGCGTCAAACAATGGAACTAACGCACGTTTATTTAGATGAATTCGGGAATTCGAATTTGGATGTTTCAAAACAAGGAGCATCCTCTCATTTTATCATCGCAGCCATACTTGTGCCGGAGTCGAAAGTAAAAGCTCTTGAATCTGGAGTGGAAATAATCAGAAAGCAGGAATTCCAATCTGGGGAAATGAAATCGAGTTCTGTAGGTAAGAATCATACTCGAAGAGCAAGGATTCTTCAAAAACTTGCCAAACTTGATTTCAATATACTGCTTTTGGTAATTGATAAGCACAAACTGAGTTCTCAATCAGGACTCAAATACAAAACAAGTTTCTATAAATTCCTTTATCAGAGGATTTATGAGCATTTACGCTCCAACATTAGCAGACTTCGTCTACATAATGATGGTATGGGCAGCCGCGAGTTCCTGAATGGATTCGTAGAGTACGCAAAAAAGAGGAATCCAAATCCAAGTTTGTTTGATGAATTTGACATCACGTTTGAAGATAGCAAATCAAACGTGATAATCCAACTTGCAGATTTCATAGCTGGATCACTGGCTCGAAACATTGATGAATCTGTTTATGATAAAAAATGCAATATAGATTTTGCCGGAATCATAAAGAACCATATGTTCCCAATTCTATATTATCCAAGAACTTTCAATGATTTTCTATCAAATACAGCATTTTCCGAAGATGAGGATAAAGAGATAGCTGAAATTTGTTATAGAAAAGCCTATAATTATATCGTTACGCACCAAAGAAGCGATGACGAAGTAGAAGCTCAGCGCACTGCAATCTTGACATATCTTCTTTTTAGAGCAATTAATAATCCTATGCGAGATTACATTTTAACCAAAGAACTGATTGGTCATCTTAGCCGCATAGGATACAATGAAATGAACAAAACTACATTCCGTAATAAGATCATCGCTGGCTTAAGAGATGAAGGAGTTGTAATTGCTAGCAGTAAAAGCGGTTACAAAATCCCCACAAAAGTAAAGGAAATTCACGATTTCATCAATCACAGCAAATCCATTCTTATGCCAATGCTTAATAGAGTCAAAATATGTGATGATGTTTTGAGATTGGGAACACTTGACAACATTCAGATTCTTGACACCCCTGAAAACAAAGGTTTGAAAGCATTATTAGCAGCAATGGAAAGAAAAGACTAAGTACTATCTGAATATGAGAAACAAACTGAGCATATATTGTGGCTTTATAAGCTTATCGTTTTCGCTAATAACACTTGCTTTATTCTTTGTTAAGGTTAAAGCATCCAGTGTAGTTGACATTTCAACATTTATTGGCGTTATGGGGGCTTTTATAGGCATTTCTGTAACTTTACTAATCGGATACCAAATTTTCAACGTTTTGGACTTCCGGAACAAATTATCACAACTCGAAAGTCTGAGAAAAGAACTTGAACACCAGAGAGAGGAAACCAATTCCATAAATTTACAACAACAGGAAGGATTCAATATTATCCTCGCAAGGTTATATCACAAAGATTGTCTCCAGACTCTTAATGCGGTGCTTTCCCTTATGCAAGCAATTCCTTATTCTTTATCCATGCCTCAAAAGGCGGAGGGGTATACTTGGCTGTTGGACGAACTAAAGGAATATATGCTTGAAGTCACGATGGTGTCATTCGGATCTGGCACTCCAGAATTTTTCAAGAAAGCTGTTAAGGAGTTTAAAAGCATCTTTGACCCTATTGACAATGAGATTAAGGAGCATCAAAATTTCATTTATATTAAGGATAAGTATACCCAGTTAATTGACGATTTCAACATCCGGTTGCATAATATAGCCACATTTAAGAATGTTGATTTGACTGAGATGACTAAAGCTATACCTTTCCCTGATTATAAATATGACGACTGAGTATCCTTTCATGAATTAACCTACTTTGATGTCTCTATATTATTATGTCATTACATATAAATGTTGAAGGTATGTTGATGCAGAGAAAAGTGGAAGCCAACCGTATTGAGTTCAAGGACGGTTGGAACCTAGATAGAACATACCGCTCGATTTGCGCATTTGCCAGCGATTTTGACAATAGAATTCGAATTAACAACAATGTCGGAGTTTGACGAATATATAGTTCACGAGGATCAGGGACATAAAGAGAAGGCTGATGCTTGGCAGACGAATATCGGAAGTCTTTAATGAATGTAATCATGGCATACCAAGATAAATATCAGGAGTTTGAGCAGTATTTGCGTTCCTCTGAGCCGGATAAGGTGCAAAGGGCGAAGAACTGGTCTATTGCCATCGGCTTGCAGCAGGTTGATGGGTTGACGCCATCGGATTTTCTTGTATCGCAAGCTAAAGAGAATATCGAAGGGAAGATAAGCACTGAAGATGTACGCCATCGACTTGAAGAGTACTATCAGCAGAAAGATGTGCGGGAAAAGGCAGAGGCGGACAGAACTCTTGAGGCGGACGGTGTATCTGAACGAATCAATGCTCTGTTGGCGCAAAAGGCTTTTACTTTCTCTCCTATGGAGTTGGCACATATTCACGGCTATCTTTTCAAGGGTATTCTGCCTCATGCCGGATTGTTCCGCACATATAATATCACTAAGAATCAGTGGATTCTTGATGGTGATACAATCGAATATGCCAATGCCGGGAATTTGATGGACCTGATGACATTTGATTTCTCTGAGGAAAAGAAGTTTGATTATAGTAGCCATTCCGCACAGGAGGCGATCAACCATATCGCCCGATTCATATCAAGCGTTTGGCAGATTCACGCTTTCGGCGAGGGCAATACCCGCACTACTGCCGTGTTCCTGATAAAGTATCTCCGTAGTTTCGGCTTTGATGTCAACAATGAGAGTTTTGCCAAACATTCATGGTTCTTTCGGAATGCGTTGGTTAGGTCTCAATATGAGAACATCCCCAATGGGATTCACCGCACATTTGAGCCACTTGAACGCTTCATGAACTTTGCGGTGTTTGGCGTACCTGCCGACTTGCGAAATCGCACACTTCACATCAGATGGAGTGAAGATAAACGTCAGTCTGACGTTTCAAAGGACGCTAAACGCCAAAATGACGTTTTGGAAACGCCAATGCGTTTAACCGCGCACCTTTCCCTGAAGGAGATGGCTGTAATAAAGATGATTCAAGAGAATCCTCAAATCTCAATCGCAGCCATTGCAACCAAAACCGGACTGAGCAAGCGAACGGTTGATCGCGCCATTGCCTCCCTAAAAGAGAAAGCAATCCTCTCACGTATCGGAGCAAAGAATAATGCCACTTGGATCATAAACAAATCTGAATCATGAGCGACAAAATATCAATACGATTTTTCAATGACCGCGAAGTGCGTGCAGCATGGGATAGCGCTAACTCTCAGTGGCTCTTCTCGGTAGTAGATGTTATTGCAATTCTCACTGAAAGCAAGAATCCACGCAATTACTGGAAAGTGATGAAGCACCGTCTGGCAAAAGACGGAAACGAGTTGGTTACAAAATGTAACCAACTGAAGATGGCTGCTGCTGACGGGAAACGTTATCTTACAGATTGCCTCTCGCAAGCAGACATACTTTCTCTCATTGATGCCACCCCAAGCCGAAATGCAATGGCGTTTGCGAAATGGCTAATCACGGGAGAAGACCAGCTTGACAATAAAAGTCGTGACAAGGCATACGAGTTGTGGGATAGCTCGTTGATGTCGACCATTGAGGTAGGAACAGTAATGGGTCTGCAGCAAATTCATTCATATCTCTTCGGTGGATTATATGACTTTGCCGGTAAGATACGTACTAAGAATATTGCCAAGGGTGGTTTTCAGTTTGCTATGGTGCAGTATCTACCTACTTCGCTGTCCACTATTGAGAGGATGCCGGAAACTACATTCGATGAGATTATGGACAAGTATGTGGAGATGAACGTGGCTCATCCATTTATGGAAGGCAATGGCCGCAGCACACGTATCTGGCTAGATATGATGCTGAAAAGGTCATTAAAACTTTGTGTCGACTGGAGTAAGGTCGGGAAATCGGAATATATGGATGCAATGGTTGCAAGCGTGGTAGATTCCGCTTCAATCAAGAATCTTATCAGACCGGCTCTCACCGATCGTATTACTGACCGCGAGATGTTCATGAAAGGCATCGACTACTCATATTACTACGAAGAAGAATAACTGTCAAATTTTATTACCGCCGTAATTATTACCGTGGTAATAATTACAGTGGCTGAGATGCCAGATCAAATTTGGTTATTTGTCTGACAATCGCTAACTTTGCCATTGAAATAAGCAACTGATATGGTTGCACATAATGGAGCTGAGACAGCCCAGGATATGACAAAATTGCTACTTCGTTCACTTTCAGTCACTTTCTGCGAGATGGCTTGAACCAGTTAAACCGCAAACGCTTGACACTTAACCCCCTTCCCAAACTGC
>Ga0209064_1004323_pt1 | contig 10738 bp, 9 predicted proteins | sample Inofromicrocosms_FD_187498 | JGI IMG/M metagenome (GOLD analysis project Ga0209064, IMG submission 187498) | Mouse cecum microbial communities from Vienna, Austria - Inoculum for glucosamine and mucus D2O microcosms (SPAdes) (version 2) | ecosystem: Host-associated > Mammals > Digestive system >... | reverse complement strand
AGCAGCACCGAGATGCGCTCGGCCGGCGTGCCGAAGAGCCAGTGGGCCTCGATCACCTCGAAGCCCTTGTTTACGAGCGTCGACGAGTCGATGGTGATCTTGGCCCCCATCGACCACTGGGGGTGGCGCAGCGCCTCGTCGACCGTCACGTCGGCGAGCCGCTCGGCGGGGACGTCGCGCAGGGCGCCGCCGCTGCACGTGACGATGAGCCGGCGGACGGGGGCACGCTCGCCCGCGAGACACTGGAAGATGGCCGAGTGCTCGGAGTCGATCGGGAGGATCGGCGCCCGCTTCTCGGCGGCCAGGGGCATGACGCACGCGCCGCCCACGACCAGCGACTCCTTGTTGGCCAGAGCAAGTTTCTTGCCGGCCGAGAGCGCCGCGACGGTGGGGGCCAGGCCGGCGTAGCCCACCAGGGCGTTGACGACCACCTGCGTGTCGCCCGCGGCGGCGATCTGCGCCACGGCGTCGGCGCCGGCGTAGACCTTGGTGTCGGTGTCGGCCAGAGCGTCGCGCAGCGGGGCGTAGCAGCGCTCGTCGGCGATGACGACCGTGTCGGCGTCGAAGGCGCGGGCCTGCTCGGCCAGCCGCTCCCAACGGCTGTGGGCCGTGAGCACGCGGGCTTCGAAGCGGTCGGGATTCTCGCGCACGATGTCGAGCGTCTGCTCGCCGATCGAGCCGGTCGATCCCAGGATGGCTAAGGATTGTTTCATGGAGATCAGAAGAGGATATATCCCTCCGGGTCGACGGGCTTGCCGTTGCTCCAGAGCTCGAATTCGAAGAGGCGCACCTCGCCCCCGGCCGCCTCGGCGTTGTAGCCCACCAGGTCGCCGCGCTTCACGCTCTGGCCCGTCTGGGCGAGCGTCTGCGACAGCCCGCGGTAGACCGACAACAGGTTGTCGGCGTGCTGGATGATCACCGTGCAGCCGCTCTCGGGGGTCCAGAGGCTCTGCACCACGGTGCCCTTGTCGATGGCGGCCACGCGCTCGGCCGCGGCCGCGGCGATGCGAATGCCGAAGCGCCCTGCGCCCAGGTCGAAGCGGTCGGTGACGATGCCCTCGATCGGGCGCGTGAGGTCGAGCGCCTCGCGCACGCTGCGGCGCGTGTCGGTGCGGCCCGAGAGTGCGTAGGGGCCGTCGCCCTCCATCTGGGCGCGCAGCAGCGAGTCCTCGGCCGAGGGCACGACGAGCACTTTGGTGGCGTGGAGCGAGTCGCGCGACGGATCGATCGTGCGGACCACGGGCGTGCGCCCCTCCAGGATGAGCGAGATGTTCTCGTTGTAGGTCATCATGTCACTGATCATCCGCTCCATCGAGTCGAGTCGCATGATGTTGTGCGCGAGGCTCTCGCGCGAGCGGTCGGCGGCCGTGCGGTAGCCGGGCAGCATCTCCAGCACGGGCGAGTAGGCCACCAGCGAGAGCGTGAGGATGAAGAGCAGCAGGACGAAGGCGACGGTCGCCGCGAAGGCGCTGGCTGGCGAGAGGTGGATGTGCCACTCCTCGCTGTTGTCGGTGGCGTTGAGCATGCAGAAGCGCCGCTTGCGGAACAGCTCGCGCCAACGCCGGCGCAGGTTTTCGAATCTTTCGGTCATGGTCGGTACTCCGATATACGGTGGATCGTATATAATACGGTAGGCAAAGATACGAATAAGCGAGGGCAAAAGCAAGCTTGCTTGCATTTTGCCGAGCGGGAGTATCTTGGGCGCAGCCAAAGATACGAAAAGTCGAGGGGGGCAAAAGCAAGCGTGCTTGCATTTTGCCGAGCAGGAGTGTCTTGGGCGCAGCCGAAGATGCGGATAAACGCAGCCGGCAGGGCGGGTGCGCAAACTCTTCGCAAGAGACGAACAGTGCGGAACATTTATTTGATAATCAATATGTTTACTGTGTGCCGTTTCGCGCGAAAAAGGCGTTTTGTTGCAACTCTGCGGCCCATCGAGCCGCGCGGGCCGCAGCTTCCGGCGGCGGAGGCCCGCCCGAGGCGGACCCCCGCAAGCTGCGCCCCGAAGAGCGATCCGAGCGAATTTATTTTCGAATTTAGTTGTCCGATAACGGGATTTTTTCTATTTTTGTTCAGTCTCTGCCCGTCTCTTGCGAAGAGATCGCCCGCCGGCCGGTCCGGCGGCGCATGCGGCGGACCGCTTCCCAGTCGCCGTCTATCGGGTGGCGCTTGCTTGTAAAACATTGAAATTCACTTTGTTATAGTGATTTCAATGAACCCGGTTTATACCCATGCCGCAAGACGAGGCCCGGTCGGCGGGGCTTCAGCAGCTATCCTATGAACACATCGCAAACGACCGAAGATGAAAAGTCCTGGTTTGCCATGCGTGCCATATTCCACCGGGAGATGGCTGCCATGCGGCTGCTCGAAGCGGAAGGCGTCGAACACTTCATCCCCATGCGCCGGCAGACGCAGACGATTCGGGGCCGGCAGGTCAGCCGCCTGGTACCGGCCATCCGCAACCTGATCTTCGTGCACGCCCGGCCCGAGACCGTCCGACGGATCAAGGCCCGGGCCGCTTACCTGCAGTACATACCCGATGCCGCCACCGGGCGCATGATCGTCGTGCCCGACGATCAGATGCGCCGCTTCATCGCCGTGGCGGGCAGCTGCGACGACCGCCTGCTGTGGCTGCGGCCCGAGGAGGTCAACTGGTCGCGGGGCATGCGCGTGCGTGTCACGGGCGGTCCTTTCTGCGGGCAGGAGGGGGTGCTGGTCAAGGTGAAAGGGGCGCGCGACCGCCGTGTGGTCGTGGCCGTCGAGGGGGTGGTGGCGATCGCCATGGCGACGATCCGCCCCGATCTGATCGAGCCGATCGAGGGCTCCGCGGGTCATCCTGCCCGGCGGCCCGGCTCAAAATAGTAAGAAACGTCATGGATAGGAACGTCCGATTGCAGGCGCTGTTGCGGCTGTTCATGGAGCGGACTCCGACGGCGGAGAGCCGTGTCGGGGAGTTGTTGGCGCTGGTGCGTGTCTACGCATCGATGCACGGTTTTACGACGATCTGCGGCGACGCCGGTTTCGGCCGCCCGGCCGACTACGCCCGTCGCGCCGGGGAGCTCTTCCCCCTGCTGCTCGGCAGGGTCGCGGCGACGACCGATTTCGCCCTGCGGGCGCGGCTCGTCTCGGCGCTCTTCTTCCTCAGCGGCGAGACATCCTTCTCCTACGATTCGGACGAGGCGGAGGCGTGCCGCGAGGCGGCGCTCGCGCTGCTCGACGACTACGTGCGCGAGGAGCGGGCCGACGACCTGGCGTGCGCCGCCGTCTGCCGCTGCATCGCCGACCTCTGCTACCCCGAGGGGTGCGGATGCGAGGAGTGGCTCTCGCGGCTGGCTGGGCGGGTCGCGCGGTGGGCTTCGGCGCTCGACGACCGGGGCCGCTGGGCCGACGCCGACCTGCGGCTGGCCTTCGAGCGCGTGGAGGTGATGAACCGCTACTCCTATATGTTTCTCGACGACGGTTTCGACGGGGCCGTGCGGCGGGCCTACGACCATTGCACCTCGCAGCTTGCGACGTGCTGCGAGGCCAGCCCCGGGCAGCTCGCGCTGCTGCGGGCGGCCTACGACGCCGCCCGGCAGGGCAACGCCTGTGCGGCCGGCCGCGCGACGGCCGACCGCATCGCCGCCGACCTGGCGCGCTGGGCCGACGCCCCGGCCCCGGAGGCCGACCCCGCCGCGTGCGACGCCCGCCTCGGTGCGCTCGCACTCGTGCTCGACAACCTCTGCGAGGCGATCACGGACGAGCAGCAGCGGAGCCTGTGTAGAATTAAATAACTTTTCATTATGAGAACTTGTATAGTCCTGGCATTTTTAACACTTGTAGCTTTAATTATTCCTATGGATGGTTATAGCCAGAGTGCTGTTTCTGAGTGTGCAGATGGTATGACCAATTCTGAACAAGAGGCTATAGAAATACAAAATACCGAAGATCTCGCAAAGAACAAGTGGGGAGCGAAGTTAATAAAGTCTCCTTTTGGCCTGGGTCTCGATATACAAACGAAATATATGTGGAGAGGTATGGAAATGATCGTGGAGAATTCTGCTCCGGTTCTGTTCCCTGCTGCTAACTACACATATAATGGATTGTATGTCTATGTCATGGGTGGATATGCGATAAATGGTAAATATGCCGAGGTAGATCTTGGTGTCAGTTATACATGGAAGGGTTTGAATATAGGGCTCAACGATTATTATTACCCTACTTTAGATAGTAATAAAGATAAGTATTTGAATGGAGGCAGGCACACCGGACATTGGTTGGAAGTGTGTTTGACATATACGCCTGAGAAACTGCCAATCTGGGTGGCTTTAAGTAATTTTTTCTGTGGCGCCGATAAGTACATTGATACTAACGGTAATGAAAAGCAGGCATATTCTACGTATCTGGAGGTAGGAACCTATTATGATTTTCTTCGTAGTAACCGTATTTCTTTAACTGTTGGAGCGGCGCTCAATAAATCATGCTATAATGGATATGAGCATGGCTTTTCTGTTTGCAACATGGAGCTCAAGTATACCTATAATGTTGGGTTCAGAAATGGTTGGGTTTTGCCTCTGAATGTAGCTTATATTTACAATCCTGTTTTTGACAAATCATTTGTCGATTTCACGGTCAATCTTGCATTCTGAAAAATGCAGAAGAAAAATGCAATAATCATGGCTGCCGGTACTTCCTCCCGGTTTGTTCCTCTTTCGGCGGAGTATCCCAAAGGTTTGCTCCAAGTGAAGGGCGAAATTCTGATAGAGCGGCAGATACGACAACTCAAAGAAGCCGGGATAAAAGTTATAACGGTTGTGGTCGGTTATAAGGCCGAGATGTTTGGATATTTACACGACAAATTTGGTGTTGATATAGTATTGAACGAAGACTATACCAGATATAATAATACATCTTCGGTAGTACGCGTACTGGATCGTTTAGATAACACATATCTGTGCTCTTCTGATAATTATTTTCCGGACAATGTGTTTTTGGATGATCCTATAAAAAGTTTTTATAGTGTATTGTATGCTGAAGGGCCTACTGATGAATATTGTGTAACGACGGATTTGGACGACAATATAATAGGGGTCGCAGTCGGAGGAAAAGATTCTTGGTATATGATAGGCCATGTATATTTTTCTGAAGATTTCAGTAATGCTTTCAGGCAGGTCTTTGTACAGGAATACGAAAAAGAAGAAACAAGACTCGGCTACTGGGAAGATGTCTACATTCGGTTTATTGACTATCTCCCAAGGATGAGTATTCATCGATATAGGAAAGGCGACATTCGGGAGTTTGATACGATAGATGAGTTGCGCGATTTCGATATGAGTTATATTGACGACACTCGCTCCTCGATCGTTAAAAGTATTGCGAAGAATTTGGATTGTAAGGAGTCTGAACTATCTGATTTTCGTAATATAAGGCACAACGGCGATTATCTTCTGTTCTCTTTTAACAAGAATGGGGTAGCTTATCGGTTTGATGGATATGAAAATAAGATAATATTACAATGAAAACGGCGGTAATATTAGCAGCCCGTAAAGAGCAAGACTCTGAACAGCCTTACCCAATTTTGCCATTTGCAGAGGGAAGATGTCTCATAGACCGCTCTTTGTCAATATTACGGAAAAACGGTTACAGCCGTATCCTCATTGTGGCTGGATACAGATACGAGCTTTTTGAGAGGTTCAAAGCGGAAGATGTCCGTATTGTAGTCAATCCGAAGTATGAGTTTACAGCTTCGATGGGTTCTCTCGCACTATGCAAGGATTATATACAAGAGGACTTCCTTCTTGTAGAGGGGGATACATTCTTTGAAGAGAAAGTTGTCGAAATTCTTTCTGGTGTAGAAGCCGGTAACTATATTTCAATGACGGAGGAGAGCGGATCCGGTGATGAGTGCTTTGTCGAGACCCGTCAAGGATTTGTTACTAAGATAACTAAAGACCGTCATCGGGTCTGTAATTTCGAAGGAGAAATGATGGGAATAACCCGTATTTCCTACGATACGTACAGAAAGTTGATATATGCTTGGGAGCATTCTACTAATCCGTATCTTAATTATGAGTATTTGTTGATGGATGTCACGGATATTCTCGACCGGCCGTATATTCGCTTCAAGAATGTGATATGGGGCGATGTAGATTGCTGTGAAGACTTCAAAAGGCTACAGAATGCAACATACCGGGCGTTAAGGCGGAAAGAAAATCCGTTCGATGAAGAGAACCTCCGTCAACATCTTCGTACAATATTCCCGAAGAGGAATATAAATATGGCCGAAATAATCCAGATCGGAGGCATGAGTAACAAGAATTTCCGAATCAACTTTGAAGGAAAAAGCTATGTGCTTCGTGTTCCAGGTAATGGTTCCGAGGGGATGGTTGAACGCGTTAATGAGGAATTTAACGCAAACGAGGCCTGTAAATTAGGCGTGAATCCGGCAATTCGCTATTTTAATCCTGAAACAGGAATTAAATTAGCCGACTTTATTGAGAATGCAGAGACGATGAATGCTGCGACAATTCAGCGTCACGACAATATGTGCAAAGTGGCCCAAATATATCAGACGGTCCACCATTCTCATGTCAGACTGAAGAATGAGTTTAACATATTCAAAGAGATAGAGAAGTATGACGTCTTGATTGAGCATGCCGGAGCAACAATGTATGATGGTTGGGAAACTATTCGCTCTCGGGTAATGGCTCTTGAACATTATCTTAATACATTGGGTGTTGATTTGAAACCATGTCACAACGACGGTCTCTATGAGAATTTTATCAAGGCATCTGACGGTACGCTCTATTTGATTGATTGGGAATATTCGGGCATGAATGACCCGATGGCCGATATTGCTGCACTATTTATTGAGGCTCGATTTGAGGAAGAAAACGAGGATTATTTCCTTGATAAATATTTTAATGGAGATATTCCTGCTGAAGCTCGCAAGAAGATTCTATGTTACCAGATTCTTTGGGATTATTTGTGGGCGCAATGGACTGTAATTAAAGAATCCAAAGGGGACGATTTCGGAACATATGGCCGTGATCGCTACAACCGCGCGATTGCTAATCTTAATAAAATCAACTGCAAATAATGGGAACTACAGGACGAAAGATTGACTGGACAACCATGCTGATACCATTTGCCATCGTCATAATGCTGATGGTCGTGTTCATGATTGCCCCAGAGGGTTCAAAGACCGTCGTAGATACACTGCGAGGTTTCTTTGGCGATACTATAGGCATCTATTATCCGATACTTGCCATTGGATGCGTCATTTGTTCACTTTATATCGCCTTGACCCCGAAATATGGAAATGTCCGTCTCGGTAATATTGATAAGCCGTTATATAGCAACTTCAAGTGGGGAACGATGATTTTCACTTCGACAATGGCGGCGGATATTATGTTTTATTCTCTCATCGAATGGGCTTTATATGGCGGAGAACAGCATGTACAGGATTTGGGTGGCACGCAGATGTGGGCTCCGACATTTACGCTGTTCCACTGGGGGCCACTTGCTTGGGGCTTTTATGTGATTCTCGCTGTCTGTTTTGCCTTTATGATGCATGTCCGCCGTCGCAATCGGCAACGTTTTTCCGAAGCATGTCGTCCTATATTGGGTAATCGGGTTGATGGATTTTGGGGCAAAGTTATAGATGTCATAGCTATTTTTGCAATCGTATGCGCGACAGCTACTACGTTCTCATTGGCTACGCCGCTGCTTACAAAGGCATTGGGCATCGTGTTTGGTTTTGAGATCACAACGACGGTGACGATTCTTGTATTATTGCTGATTTGTTCGGTTTATACGATCACCGTGCTATTCGGTGTAACTGGTATAAGCCGACTGGCTGGAATATGCTCCTATTTATTCTTTGCCATATTGTTGTATTTCCTTTTTCTTGGAGGAGAGACCCGCTATATTATTGAAACAGGTTTTCAGTCGCTTGGCAATATGGCTCAAAATTTTATGGGGCTCATAACCTATATGGATCCTCTCAGGGAGAGTGGATTCGCACAGAACTGGACTGTGTATTATTGGGCATATTGGCTTGTATGGTGCGTTGCCACACCGTTCTTTATCGCTTTGATTTCCAAAGGTAGGACGTTGAGAAACGTGGTTTATGGTTCATTCGGATGGGGACTTGCCGGAACATATATGTCATTCATCATACTTGGTAACTATGGCCTTGCCCAGCAAATGAAGCATGGTGTCGATGCCATCGGATTTATCGGAAATGGAGGTGAAATGTATGAAGCGATACTCATGATATTTGATACGCTTCCTCTTCCGTGGATTGCATTGCTCTTGCTGATCATAACGATGATAGCATTTTATAGCACTACCCTCGATGGAATTACATATGTGTCCTCCTCTTATAGCTATAAACAAATTTCATCAGAAGAGGAACCCTCTCGAAAGATCCGTGGATTTTGGAGTATTATGCTCATTCTTCTCCCCATTGCTCTTCTTTTTGCCCAGAACTCGCTATATAGTTTGCAAGGTGTGACTATTATCGCGGCGTTTCCTGTGGGGATTTTGTTGATATTGATCGTATGGAGCTTTTTCAAAGATTTTATCAACTGGAGCAATGAAAATAGCAGTCGTTGAGATATATAATGGCAGACAAGGGGAGGTCCAGAAGTAGAAAAATAGAGAAATACAGCTGCTGATGATCTTTTTCTTCCGTCATTTCAAATTTTATAATTGTAGATAATATAAACAGAATAATGATATGGATATGAAATATGGCGTGATGACGTATGAGGATACTTCGATGGGAACCAACATTGGTGATTATATCCAGAGTATTGCCGCCAGGCAATATTTACCGCGTGTAGATTCGTACGTTAATAGAGAGTATTTGGATAAAGTATCTGACGGCCCGATTAAACTGATTATGAATGGTTGGTTTACTCACCATCCGGAAAATTGGCCTCCATCGGATGATATTATTCCTCTATTTGTAGCATTCCATATAAATGCAACCCATGCGGCTAAAATGCTTACGTCGTCTACTTGGAAATATCTTAAGATGCACGAGCCCATTGGTTGCAGAGATCAATATACGTTTGATGTTTTATCAAGGGGGGGGAATGCTTATTTGTCTGGATGTTTGACGTTGACGTTAGATAGCTATAAAATTCCAGATAACGAGCGAAATGATAAAATTTACATAGTAGACCCTATTTTTAATTTGATGTCTGTTCGTGATGGATTTACAACTTTACGCATGGCGGCAAGTTATATTAGAAGAGGGCTTTTTTTAGATTCGTATAAGCGGCATTTATTGATAAATAAGATTATACATCCGTCTATCCGTCAACGAGCTGAGTGGAGGCATCATATGCTCAAGCCGAATAATCTGAATGAGAATGCCCGATTTGGTATTGCAGATTCTCTTTTAAAAGAATATGCACGTGCGCGATGCGTAATTACGTCCAGAATTCATTGTGCTCTTCCGTGTTTAGCTCTTGGTACCCCCGTGATATTTATAAACTCATTCGAAGATGAGTCAAATCTGTCCAGGTTGAATGGTCTGACGGACTTATTCCATGTTATAAATTTAAATATAAAGACAGGCAGTTATTCTTCTAATTTTTCTCTTGAGAATAACCAAATTACATTGAATACTATTATTCCTAATAAGGAGAATTATCAGAAATTCGCCAATCCTCTTAAAGAGCGTTGTAGAAAATTTGTGGAAGAATATTAAAAAATATTTTACATTGATTCCCTCCCAAATAATCGAATTGTTGCATAAAATAGGTATCGATAAATCGATTGCCTATTCTTCTGGAAGTAGAATTGTAAATGCTTCGGCTGGAATATTTACGATTTTATTTATCTCCATCTATTTATCTAAAGAAGAACAAGGCTTTTATTATACATTCGGCAGCATTGTCGCTTTACAAGTATTCTTTGAATTGGGCCTCACTAATATATTGACACAGTTCATAGCCCATGAAAATGCGCATATAATATGGGATGGTGAACGGATATGTTCTGGAGACCAATTACATATTTCACGATTAGCACATTTATTACGGTTTACCAAAAAATGGTATCTGATCGTTTCCATAAGCTTTTTGTTACTTATATTAAGCGGTGGAATTTGGTTTTTTCAAAAATACTCTCCGACGGCAGATCTTCATTTGTGGTTTATTCCATGGATATTGGTTACTACAGCAGCATCTGCAAATTTGTTTTTAACTCCTATTTTGGCTATTCTTTCAGGTGTTAACAGAGTTAAAGAAACATCCAGAGTAGTCTTTTATCAACAACTCATCATGCCTTTTGCAATTTGGTTCACGTTGATTGCGGGCGGAGGTCTTTATGTAGTGGGTATAGGTTATTGGTGCTCGTTTGTTGTAGGAGTTGCGATGATACGCTGTTCCAAACTTTGGAGGATCCTACGAGAGATAAATAATATAGAAATATCGGATAGAGTCAGTTATAAAACGGAAATTTTTCCGTATCAGTGGAAAATTGCATTGAGCTGGGCGAGTGGGTATTTCGTGTTTCAATTGTTTAATCCGGTTCTGTTTGCTACTTCTGGAGCTGTAGTGGCAGGACAGATGGGAATGACTTTGGCCGCGGTTAATGGAATAGCATCATTCTCATCTAGTTGGATTTCTACTAAGGTTCCGACGTTTTCTGGTTTGATAGCGTTGCGTGATTATGTAAAGCTTGATCGATTGTTCAATATTACGATGAAGCAATTGGGTGTGATTTGCAGCATAATGCTTCAAAT
>Ga0209064_1004315_pt1 | contig 10765 bp, 15 predicted proteins | sample Inofromicrocosms_FD_187498 | JGI IMG/M metagenome (GOLD analysis project Ga0209064, IMG submission 187498) | Mouse cecum microbial communities from Vienna, Austria - Inoculum for glucosamine and mucus D2O microcosms (SPAdes) (version 2) | ecosystem: Host-associated > Mammals > Digestive system >... | reverse complement strand
GGCGCATAGTTCCTTATAGGCATTGAAGACTTGCCTGTATAGTTCAACTTTATCCATAATACAAATTTTATGGCAAAGTTAAATCATATTCAGGCAGGTCTCAATACGCTATCGCGGACGGTTGTACTCTTGAAGTCAGAAAAATACCCTTTTGTGTAATTAATAACTTAAAGCACAACATTAACTTTGCATCATCAATAACAAAAAACAGATGAAGTCGACAACATCAAAAAACAACAAAGAAATGAACAAAACGATAAAAAATTTAGCACTACTATGTGCTGTCCTAGGGCTTGCGTCCTGTAATAATGAGGACACTCCCGTTACACAACCAAATGCTAACCTCAATCCTCAGGAATTCCTAAACATCTCATATAATGGAAAGGAGTATTCGAATATTCCTACAACTTATGATGAAAATGGTGAGTTCATTTTCCTTGATAAGGATTTTTCAAAAATCTATGAAGGGGAATTAAAGGATTTGAGCACACTCTCTATTCACCTAAATGATGAATCCTCAATCGAAATGTTTAAGACTCTTGATGACAATCTTGAAAAACACGGGGTTGAAATCTCTTCAGTTCCAATGGGGAATGATGTTCTTACACGAACAGGAGTATCGTCTGAGGAAAACTTTCTTGGCACGGTTGATTTATGGGATGACAAGAAATTTAAGGATACTCATTGGCAATTTGGCATCATGACTGCCACAAATCCTAAGTGGGTTGAAAATCTTGGGTCTCCCTATAAATTTAACGACAAATGTTCGTCATTAATTCTCACCAACAATCTTCCTAACGATTCTTCAAAAGAACTCAACATGGGTTCATACACACTTAAATATTCAGAAGCGACTCTTGTTTTCATAGGTTATGATGATAGAGGCTATTCTGATCGCACATTTACTGCTTTGGCAAAACCAACGAAAAAAAAGGAATTTCGCGAACTCAAAAACTTTAATGATAAAATGAGTTCATTAAAACTCTTCTTCGCAAGAACTGGAGTATACACCACAGAAGGTGCATCCAAATAATCAATTACAGAGTAAGAATATTGCTAAACATATGTCTTGATAAATCACATTATACTTTTATCCACAAACAATCACAGTATTTTTGAAAAAACAAGATATATGTGATTCAACAATATTCTTACTCTACAAACACTATGCGTATGAAATATCTATTCTATTTTTTATTCGTTTCAATCTTAATATCGCTATCTTCATGTAACAAAGAAGATGAACCTTCTCCTGACAATGAGGGTAGCCCACGTGACTGGACTTATCTCAATGATCAAATAAAGTTCTATATTGATAATGTGGAACAAGTTTCTATTTCCGAGATTACAGTTAGATCCTTACAACTTAAAGCATCCAATGACGACTTCTCGTTTCCATGGTATGCCACTACACTTAAAGTTAAAGGGCTTCTCCCAAAAGACAAAATTTTAGAAATAGAGGTTCTTGCTGATGTTGAAAGATTTGAAGGAACAACATCTATTAACGGTATAGACTATGATGTTACAGGCGAATATACGGGGAGTCCGTTTGAACATTATAAAGATATGGGCATAATTGTCAATCTAAATAAAAAACTGTAAAATGATACGTTGTTTTGCAACCTATGTCTCAGCCATGACAATTTCTTGTGTTTTCGCACAGGCACCTTCTGATACTTTACCGAATCAGACTCTTGATGAAGTGATAGTGTCTGCCACAGGAGCAAACCGTAATCTGAAGGCAGCCGAAATGGGCAGACACATATTAGGAAAAGAAGCCATTTTGAGACTTCCTGTCCTTTTCGGCGAACCGGATGTGATAAAAACACTTCAGACACTTCCAGGAGTCTCACAAGGAGTTGAGGGCTTTACCGGACTATATGTACATGGGGGAGACAATGACCAAAACCTTTTCCTCTATAACGGATTACCACTCTATCATGTCAGTCACCTTGGAGGGATATTCTCTTCATTCAATGTCTCGACAATTCGCAATGTGGATTTTTTCAAATCTTCATTTCCGGCAAGATTTGGAGGTCGCATCTCCAGTATTACTAATATAAATATGACAGCTCCTGCTTTTGAAAGATACACTGGAAAATTCACAATAGGTCTTCTTGCTGCCAACGGTTATATTTCAGGTCCTATAATAAGAGACAGACTGGCGTTTAGTGCAGCTATCAGACGTTCATGGATTGATATAGTCGGACGTCCGGCTCTGGCTGTTGTCAATGCAATACAGAAGAAAAACGGGAAAAAGACGATAGCAAACTACAATTTTACCGACTTCAACGCAAGAATTGATTGGAAACTCGGTTCCGGCAAGATTTATGCCATAGGCTATTACGGACATGATTATCTGAAGATCGGAGACAGGAATTTCGAATCGACCAACGAAATTATTAAAGTGAATCCCGGCGGCTCCATATCTTCCGGCTCAGATGGAAACCAGACTTGCTTTTTCGATGAAAATACCAACCGGCTCTCATGGGGCAACTGGGGAATATCGCTTAATGCCGATTACAGAGTTGGACAGGGTTATCTGAATACGGTAGCTTATTATTCAAGTTATTCCTCTCATTACCGTCAGATGAATGAACATCAGTCAGACCTTGACGATGACTCAACATACGGATATACGCTCAACAGTACAAAAAATGCCATTGCTGATATAGGCATAAATACTCAGTATATGCAGCAGTTCGGTGAAACATACCTCTTGAAGGCTGGAATAGGTTATGTTAGCCATGATTATCATCCCGAAGGATTGGTCAATGAATATGCAGATGCTTCAGAAAAATGGAGTGACAATAACGATAATCCATCGGTAAAATCAAATGAGATATTCGCATATCTCGATAATCTTTTCAATTTCGGAGAGGTTGCCTCTCTTGATGTAGGATTGAGATTTGTCGACCATTTTATTCAAGGCAAATCATTTCCGCGGCTTGAGCCGAGAGTCTCATTCAGAATAAATCTTACGCGTGATTATAGCTTAAAGGCATCATACGCCCGTATCAACCAGTTTGTGCAGCAGGTGTCAAGCAACTATATCAACCTTCCCACCGACCTGTGGCAACCTGTCGGCAAGGGCGACAAGCCGCTGGGAAGCGATCAATTCTCGCTGGGCCTTTACGGTAATCTTCCAATAGATATGTATTTCTCTGTGGAGGGATGGTACAAAGGTATGCGTAATCTTGTGGAATACCGGGAAGGAATATCATCACTAAATCCCGGTCTTGAATGGGATGAAAAAACTACAACAGGCAAGGGGTGGGCTTACGGTGTCGATCTCAGTGTCAGCAAGGAAATCGGAAGAGTGACCGGCTCTGTGAGCTATGGGCTCATGTGGAACTGGCGAAAATTTCCCGAACTTAATAACGGAGGAAAATTCCCTGCCAAGTTTGACAACCGCAATAAAATCAACATCAATGCCACATACAGGCTCAACGACCACATCGAGTTCAACGCCGGCTGGACTTATATGACAGGGAACCGTCTCACACTTTCTCTATATAATTATGATGAGCCGGGCAATAATTTTCCGGATGCCCCCTCTACCGGTATCGCAAATTCCGGATTCGACTGGGAACAGGCCTCAGGTCTTGACTACTACCACAGCCGCAACAATGTCCGACTTCCCGCATATCATCGTCTTGACATCGGCATGAGCATTTTCAAAAAACTGAAAAATGGAGCAAGAACAATCTGGAACTTCAGTATATACAACGCCTATTGCCGCATGAATACCATGACCATAAAGAAGGATAATTTTGTTGGTGGCGGCGACCCTAACCGTTCGTTCCAGAAGTTCAGCCTCATTCCTGTCGTACCATCAGTTTCATGGACTTATGAATTTTAATGATATGAGAAATCTGTTTATAAAGACTTTTGCCGGATTGTTGTCAACGATGATGCTGTCAGGTTGTTATCAGGACATCGATCTTGACAAATACAAGGGACAGGAAGGTGAACACCTGCTGACAATCAACTCTATAATCAATCCGGATTCCACAATAACGGTAGCAGCCACAAAAACTTACTTTTTCTCCGATATCCATAACGAGCGCGACTATGTGCGCGATCTTGATATCCGGATAAAGGTAAATAATCGAGACTGCGGCAGGATGATGTTCGATCCGGAAACCAAGCTATACATTTCGGATATAAAGCCCACTGAGAAAGATACAGTGGAGTTATCAACGGTATATCTGGATAAAATTGTAAACTGTAAGGACGAAGTCCCTTCCAAAGTCAGGATTGAATCCGTATAAGCCGAACGTCAAGGCCCTGTGTCAATCTATTCGGACAATGATTATATAATCACTTACAGAATTAGATTTTCGGATCCTGCGGACGAAAAGAATTATTATTTCCTGCATTATGACATGGAATGGCCGTCCAACAGTGTCAGGATGGGCGAACGAGACTATACCTTTGAATTTGTATTCCAACAGCTCGCCAATATAATAAACTCCAATATTCCCGGGTGGGAGCCGTATTCCCCGTATGGACTTCCCTTCTCCGATGATGGAATTGAAGGAAGAACCCATACGCTTGTCGTCAAGGAGATTCTACAGGGCGGACACGGCTATAACCTTACTCGTTACAACGAAATGAAACGAAAGTTCAAGCTTTTCTCAATCTCCAAAGACTATTATGAATATCTCCTTAGTGTGCTTTATAATGATACCGATTCAGAAGGTCTGCACGGAGGAATGATTGACTTGGGAATTGCAGAACCGATGAAATACTTTTCCAATATTATGGGTGGAATCGGTATATTCGCGGCATATTCTCTCGATGAAACCGATCTGGATGTAATTCAGATTTGTGGGAAATTTCCAAAATAAAAGATATTCTTAAACGGCCGTTTTTGATAATGTCCGGCGACCGGGCTTCAGACAGCCTAAAACAAGGAAATATCCGTCTCGAAACCAGTATCTAAATCAAGTTCTCTTTTTGTGATAGAAACTTGGTTTTAGATACGCCTCAAATTGACTTCTTGCCAAAAGTAGGTTAAAATTACCACTTTTGGCAAGAAGTCGGTCTATAACGAGGGTCTTCATTACTCAAATTTACACCATACGCCATATTTACCACCCCAGCAGTAGTAAATCCAATCACCGATTCATAGCTATAAGTGGGTATAAAAAGCCATTTATAGCTATGAATCGGTGATTATGACAGCCTCCACCTCATCGAATCATAGCCAAAAGTCCGTCTTTACACCTACTTTTGACTATGATTCGTTTTCATAATTACTGATATTAAGAAGATATTGAGAACAAAATCGTTTCCGACTGTTTCTATATATGTAGATTTATTCGTAACTTTGCAGAGTAAACAAACAACGATATGGACAAACCGATTTTCAAACTCGTAACACTCCCGGAGGCTGACGCATTTTTAGAAAGCCTCGCCCCGGCTGTACTCCGCAAGGTATTCTATAATATCGACAAGGTAGCTGGAGGGGTCAAAGATGCAGACCTATTCAAGAAGCTCGACGATACTGATATTTGGGAGTTCCGCACATCTTGGCAGGGCATGGCATACCGATTGTTTGCCTTTTGGGACAAAGACGGTGAAACCCTCGTTGTCGCCACCCACGGACTTATGAAGAAAACCCAAAAGACCCCGAAAAGCGAAATCAAACACGCGCAAGCGATAAGGAAAGAATATTTTGAAACCAAAGACAAATAAGATATGGCACAGATGAAAGTAACAACCTTTGAGGAACTGAAAGACCGTCACCTCGGCAAAATAGGAACGCCGGAACGCGACGCATACGAAGCCGAAGTAAGGGAAGCAATCCAAAGCTACCATATCGGCGAGGCTATCAAGGCGGCAAGAAAAGAGCGCAACATGACCCAAGACCAATTAGCGGAACTTATGGGCGTGAAGAAAGCGCAAGTCAGCCGGATTGAACGCGGCTACAATCCTACTATCAATACCATAACAAGGGCTTTCAAGGCTCTCGGGATCGCAGTTTCGCTTAATTGTGGAAATATGCAAATAGCTTTGGACTAAAAACATCGCAAAGATTAATTTGACCCCAGCAAGTGAACTTGTTGATGAAGTATGGGGGAAAATCGGAACCCCGGAGCGTGACGAAATGGAGGCGCAGTTAAAGAAGAAAACCAACGAATCGTCAGATGCTTACTTTTAGGTGCCTGAAATAGCACCTAAAAGTAAGCATCTGACGATAAATATCTATTTTGTTCTAAACACCATGACTATAGGATATGCAAGGGTATCGACCTCCGGACAGAACCTTGACGGGCAGTGCGACAGTCTCCGGCAAGCCGGATGCGAGAGGATATACAGCGAGAAAATATCCGGAGCCAAGGCGCAGCGTCCGGAACTGGAGCGGATGTACATAGATTTCGCCGGAGACAGACTGGAGATAGTCAACGAGACAACCGCCGAAGTACGAAAGGTCGAGGTGTTCGTGGCGATGCTTCCGTTCAGCCACTACACATACTGCGAGGCAGTGTGGTCACAGAAAAAGGAGGATCTGGTCAAGGCGTGCGAGAATGCCATCCGTTTCTACGGGGGCTCCCCGTGCGCTATTGTGCCGGACAACCTGAAGTCGGCGGTCACGCGCAGCGACCGTAACGAGCATGTGATCAATCCTGACTTCGAAGCCTTTGCCGAGCATTACGGGTGCGCCGTGGTTCCGGCCCGGGCACGGCACCCCAGGGACAAGGCTCTTCGGTGAAAGCGTCCGTAAACTCAAAGCCTTCAAAGGCAGATAAACCAAAATAAAACTGACCCCGTCGGCCAAACTCTTCAGGGGTCAAAAACAAATTATTTTCGGGGGGCAAACCAACCTTGGCCGCAGGGGTCATCCGCGCCTGGGTTTTCCAAGATGATTCCGGAAATGCAATAACAGCCGACAATTATATGGATTTTCTCAAAACATTCCTCATCGCATCGGCACACAAGGCTCTTGAAGAAGGATGTGACAGGCCACACAGCGGTGACTACAATCTCGACGACCTATTCAACTGGATTGACAATGTGACAAGATAATGGATAGCAGGAAACTGTCATTGAAAAAATATGCAGCTGTCATCGCCATACTTATTGTACTGGTGATGACAGTGCTTGATGTCACATTGGTAAATGCTCTGTGTGGCATAGGATTCGGATTATTCCAGACCCCTAACAATATTGTGATGGTCATTGCGACACCTATCCAACGTACGGGAGGTGCCGGCGGTATGCAAAGTACAGCACGCCTTGTCTGACAAACTCTTGGAGCCACCCTCGTAACCCTTGTATTTGCCATATCCCTGCCTAAACTTTCAGTTCAGATATGCCTCTGTTTAGCATTGGGAATGGAGTTGGTTGCCGGTATTTTTAGTCTTACACGAGCATCGAGACTTAAATCAGACCCCAGCACGACATAGTGACCGAATCCTGTAATGGTTACAAAGTAGTGTGGAATTTGCATATTTGAAAAATGTTTACTAATTTTGTAACGATTACAAAATTTAAAATATTTTGGTTAATGGGAATCGGTCATTTTAGTCAAATGTTGCAAAAGGCGGGTATCCGCCCGTCGTTGCATCGTATAGCCGTGCTTGAATATGTGGCTACCGGAACACGGCATCCGTCAGCCGATGAAATATATGCCGCACTTGCTTCGGAATATGCCGATTTGTCGCGTACAACAATATATAACGCACTTCATCTGCTGACAGAGAAAGGCATTTTGCGTGAGCTTGAAATTGAAAGCGGTTGCCGAAGATATGATATGGCGCATAAGGTGCCTCACAGTCACTTCATGTGCCGCCGATGCGGACGCATATTTGATTTTCCCATGCCGGTTCTGACCAATCACGGTCAGATGGAGAGCAAGGGGTTTATGCCCGACAGCATTGATGTGACTTTCAAAGGTTTATGCCCAGAATGTATTGAAAATCAACACAATTAATTCAATATCAGTAAAGAAATGAAAAATCTCAAAGGAACCAAAACCGAACAGAACCTCATGGAGGCTTTTGCCGGTGAATCGCAGGCGCGTAACAAATACACATATTTCGCGTCGAAAGCTCGCAAGGATGGCTATGAGCAGATAGCCGCCCTGTTCGAGGAGACTGCCAACAACGAGAAAGAACATGCCAAACTGTGGTATAAGCTTCTCAATGGCGGCGAGATATCCGACACCATGGCTAATCTCAAGGAGGCTGCAGACGGCGAGAACTACGAGTGGACCAACATGTATGACCGTATGGCTCGTGAGGCCGAAGAAGAGGGATTTCCCGAAATCGCCTTCCGCTTCCGTGCTGTGGCTGCGATAGAGCGCCATCATGAGGAACGCTATCGCCGTCTGCTCAAGAATATCGAGGAGGGCATAGTGTTCTCACGCGAAGGGGACACTGTGTGGATCTGCCGTAACTGCGGCCATATAGTAATCGGTCCCAAGGCTCCCGAAGTATGCCCTGTTTGTCTCCACAAAAAGAGCTTTTTTGAAATCGAGGCAAAGAACTATTGATTGGCTCCGGATACCGGAATAGGTTTCTGAGTACAGATTAAATATTAAAAATCAGTGCCGTCGTCTTATTGAACAACGGCACTGATTTTTTATTAAGATGGATTATTGTTAATTTGCTGCTTCAATATGCTCGTGGTGTTTCTTTTTTCTGAGATGCTTAATCCATATATAATAACCGGTGAGCGGCAGTGAAGCTCCAAGCAAAGCACCCAACAGCCATAGTATTCTTGTCAGCAGTCCACCCCAGCTTTCTGTATGAATTGCATATATCCAGCCACGAAGTTTATCTGCCGGAACAGAGTCTGTATATTTGGTGGCTGGTGTTATCTCGCCGGATCTGCGACTGAACTCATACTTATCTGACGCACGTCCGTTACCTGTAACGCCTAATGTGACAGAAGCTGTTTCTGCACCGATAGTAATCTGAGGTGCATCCGGGTTTTGTGCTTTCAGTTCATCATAAACCTGCTGCCAGCGTCCGAACTCGGAATGGTGGCGACGACCTTCGCCTTGACCCTCGCCATGACCTCCTCGGCGTCCACCACGGTGATTGCCTCGACCTTCGCTGCCCCTATTGCGTTCTCCAGATTTCTGATTTCCGGAGCCTCCGAAATTCCGAGGTGTATGTTCAACGCCACAGACAGCATAAAATGCTGTACGATACCAGTCGAACGACCATGTCAGGCCGGTCAGTGACATTGCAAGAACAAATATAAACGCATACATGCCTCCGGCAACGTGCAGACCTTTCCAAAATCCACGCCAACCATCCTTAAACGATATGGACATACTGTGCCGGAAATTCTTTCTTGCTCGTGGCCACCATATAACCACTCCGGTAATAAGAGCAATCACGAAGATAAGCGTGGAAATACCTACAAGCAGTTTGCCTACCTTAACTCCGTCGCCATGTGGATTCGCGCTGTCGAGAAGCCACCTATGGAGTTTGAACATAGTAGAGAAGAAGCCCAAGCGTTCATATTTGCCTGTTATTTGACCGGAATACTGGTCGATAAACATAGAGGCTCTACGTGGTTTGGAAAGATTTACTTGATAAGTCCGGTCTTTGTCTGCAAACACAGTCACGCCTGTAATTGAAACGGAGTCGGGAAGCGTGGCTTTGACAGTTTCCATTAGCTCGCCCATAGGGAGCGGCTCACCTTCCGAAAAGGCAATTAACTCTTTTCCTATTTCAGAAACCTTAATATATCCCGGGGAATCTGATTGTATGCTTATTCGTTCCATATTTGTTGATGTTATGGTTGCTAATGGCTTGACAAGGAGCTGCGTTTAGCAGCTAACTTGGCTTGTTAGTATTCTTTTTTGTTAGAATAGATGTTTCAAATGTTCCATGCCATTGTGTGGAATGAATTGTAGTTGTATGCGGTCGGCATAGTTGTGTTGTATATATTTATCTATATCATATACATCATCCATACTCACATTAAGCCGCAGTCCACCACCATGAAAATGTATCCAAATCCCATTTTCAGTCTGTTCCAATGAATATCCTTTTGTCATTATATCATAAATCCAGCCATGACTTTTTGATAGGCTTTCATCGTTCGTTAGTTCTGATTTTATAATAGGGGATAAGGAGTTGAATTGAAGAAGCATTGCTCGTTGTATTCCCATAGACTTAATTTTTAGATTTTTACAGACAATCGCTCTTTTTACTATTTCTTTAAGGAAGTCAATGTATGCTTCTTTATCATACTCCATATCTCCAATCAAACTAAGAGGTCTGAAAGTAGCTGAGCATATAATAATGAATTTTTGGTGCGAGCTACCTTTATCCATTAGGTCTAATATATGCTTTCGTATATTAGAAGAAATTAGAGCTAAAACGTATAAATGTCCACTACAATATTCCCATACAGACTTTTTCTTGTCAAACGCACATTGCATAATAAAACCAACATCTTCCGTCATGTTCGCAATATTTTCATGTCGCTGAAACATTTGAAACAGATTGTTACTGATTTCTTCTGTTATCCTTATTTTATCGTTGTCATTCATAATCGTTCTATCAAATGAATACTAATGGTTTAGCAGGGAACGGCTTGCCCGTTATCCTGCTTCGTTAATGGTATATTTATATTTTTCCTTGTCTGTGCAATGCCTCTATGAAAAAACAAATAAAGGTTGCCACTATATATACAGTAAGTGCCCACACTCCAACTTTACGTTGCACAGAGTTTTCATCCTCATACTTGGTTATAATTCTTCTGTACCTTTTCTTGAAGAAAAATCTGCCACACA
>Ga0209064_1004313_pt1 | contig 10769 bp, 13 predicted proteins | sample Inofromicrocosms_FD_187498 | JGI IMG/M metagenome (GOLD analysis project Ga0209064, IMG submission 187498) | Mouse cecum microbial communities from Vienna, Austria - Inoculum for glucosamine and mucus D2O microcosms (SPAdes) (version 2) | ecosystem: Host-associated > Mammals > Digestive system >... | reverse complement strand
CTTGCCACTTTTGGCTGATGAGCAGACATTTCCAACCTTAAAATCTACGCTTGGAACAAGTTTGGCCAGTTCATTCGCATACTCTGCTGTCTTCTTGGATTTACTGTTTTCTGCCGTCTCCTGTGTTTTTTCTGTTTCCTTCTTTTTCGTGCTGCCTGCAGCAGAGTTTCCCGCCATACCCTGCGCTACATAACTTCTGTAATTGTTTATAATCTCCATTGCCATAATTTTTTCCTCCTTGATAATAAATTTATTTGAAATCCATTTCAACTGTACAGTTGGCCTATAATATTTCAAGCAACTCATAATACCAGTAATTCCTTATACTTTCATAGGGAATCTGTATTATCCTGTCTTTTGAACTGCTTTCATAAATACAGGATTCCGCTATGCCAGCCAAACCCGGAAGTTTATAAAATCCGCCGAAGACAATCCAAATTTCTCCTTCTGCATTGTTTTCTTCTAAAAAATCCTCAAAGGCCTGCCTTTCAACATAAACGTATCTGTCATCATATGAAATCATCTGGCTTAATTCCTCGGTATCATAAGAAATAACTTGAGGTTCCCCGTCATAATTTCCAACTAGAATGTCCCTGCTTTCATTGCAGCGGGCATAGGAATGTGTATGTACCGCCAACAGCATGGCCGCAATCATCAGAAAAGCTGTGGCTAACATGCCTACGCACAGTTTTTTCCGGTATGGACGGAAACTGGCAATTTCGCCCATCCTCCTTTTCATGTCTGCAAATTCCCTTTCCCCCGCATAGGTGACGGCAGGCGGCGTACCCTCCGATTTTGAACTCAGCAGTTTCAGGATTTTCAGCAGCACCATGCCATATTCATGAGCCGTCCTTCTGCTGCTTTGTATGCACACCCTGTCGCAGATATCCTCCATATCTGCACGGAAATGTTTCTGGAAAACTGTCAGTAATGGGTTGATCCACAGGAGGCATCTGAGCATATCCCATGCAAAGCCAAACCATAAATGCCCTAACCGGATATGCGTCTGCTCATGCTGTATAACAGACTTAAGCTCATCTTTGCTGTAACTGTCCGCCATCACTTTCGGCAGGACGATTTTCGGCTTTAACAGCCCGACGGTAAATGGCGTGATATTCATGTCTGTAACATAGATACGGACATTTTCAAACATAACTTTTTCCATTCCGGAAACAGTTCTTTGAAGACGTATCCGTTTTCCAAATATACAGATGGCAGTCACCAGAATGCCTGCTATATAAATGCGGTCACCCCACAGCCATGAAGCCGTTACTGCCGTAATCCTCCATGTTGCTTTTAGTACGGCGGCATTTTCATAAAACATCTTCAATCTTCCAAGAAACGGGATGACCAGGAACAATGCCCACGACATCCCCCTTAAAAATGTCCGTTCCGAAAAATGTATTTTCCGGAGCAGCATCACAAGCCCGATCAGTACGAATGAAAATGCCGCACACCGCACAAGCTGGGTAGTGTAATAAGCCGTGCAAAAATTTATAAGGCTGGCTAATTGTCTCCAGTCGGGCATGGCCATCACTCCTTTTTATCCGAGGATTCCGCATTCTGCCCCTTGCTTTTCTCCAGAATCTCCCCCAGTTCCTTTATCTGCTCATCTGTCAATGCGAAGCTCTGCAGCAGCGCCGCCATCGCATTTGTCCCGCTGCCGGAAAAATAGCTGTCCACAAACTTCCTGCTTTTCTCCTTCACGCATTCCTCCTTCTGCTTCAGCACATAGTAGTGGTAAACCCTCGAATCATGCTCATCCACGGTGTATCCGAGGATATCCTTCTGGTTCAGGCGGTTCATCAGCACCCGCACCATCCTCATCGACATATCCACATTCCCCTGCATCCTCTTGTAGACCTCAGAGGATGTCAGCGGCGTATCGCTTGCCCATAGAACTTCCATGATCTGCCATTCGCTCGGTGTAATCTCTTCCTTTGCCATATCTCTGCCTTCCTTTCATTTTATTTCGACACTTTATATATCGGTCAATTATCGTTAATCATTAAGAGCCATTGACGTTTTTATATGATATGGGTATGGACAGATCATAGTTAAGCACTTCCCCTCTTTCCAAGTAATTTCCGGCCTGCCTACAGAAATAACAGACCGCCGCATATAGAGAATAAGTCCACAGCAGCGGTCACTACCCGGTTATTTTGGTTTCAATTTTGCTTCTACCAACTCCTTATGGTAAAAATAATTTATATGTTTTATTGAATGTTCAACGCAATATTCCTCAATCTCAACAGAAAGATTGTTCCAGAACCCCATGTTCCCTTTTACATATATTTCATCATATAATTCCACTAATTGTGGGTAGGCATTTTTTATGTAGCTGAGGATATCCTGTTTATAACTCCCACGCAGGTTCAGATTTTCAAACCAGTATTCATCCACGAATCTGTGTGTTTTTACTATTATTTCCTTATAATCTGTTATGCCCGGAAAGATGGGCGACATGAACAAAACGGTATATATGCCGTTCTCATGCAATGTTTCTATCGTTTCAAGCCGTTTTCCGATGCTGCTGGCACGATCCATATCACTTTTAAACTGCTCATCCAATGTATTGACCGAAACCGAAACTTTCAGATTTTTACACTGTTTCAGTAAATCAATGTCCCTTAAAATCAGTTGGGATTTCGTTGAGATATTCAGTTCACAATCTATGGAAATCAATTGCTCCAATATCTTCCGTGTATTTTCGTATTTTTCCTCAAATGGGTTGTAACAGTCCGTTACGGATGACAGGAATACCGACTTTCCCTGCAGTTTCTTTTTGCTTATCGGCTTGTCACACCGCTTAATGTCAATAAAACTCCCCCATGCCTCACTATGATTCGTAAACCGCTTCATAAAACAGGCATAACAGTACCTGCACCCATGAGGGCAGCCTACATAAGGGTTTATCACATAATCGCTTGCTGGAAGATTTGATTTTGTAACCAGATCTTTTACTGCTACTTCTTTTTCTACCATGTTCATAAGATAGTCCCTCCGTGGAACATACAGGCATATACCTTTTTCTGCCTGCAATATATCCGTTCCTCTCCTGAAAAACATTCAAAATCACCCTGCACCTGGCACTGGTACATATAATCGCCTTTCTGATAGAATTCCGGCCCTCGGAACGGCATGGAAACCGACACATGGGAAAGCGCTTCTTTCAAAAATATAATATCAAAATTCTCATCCAGGCTCTCCCCGTAATAATTCATAGCCCACACTGCATGATTCCTTATCCAGACACGTTCCCCGCCTATGAATTTCTGCCCGCCAAGGTAAGTATCCATATACAGGTAATCACCATCTTCATAACGGAAATCGTGGGAACCAGGCTGTGACGGCATGATTTCATTTTCACCCGTGATATATGTGTTATTTTTTGCCCTGACTAAAAAAATCCTGATATCCTGCATAGGATATTTATGTTCATAAAAGAGGCTGATTGTACAGATATCATTTTCCTTCACAAGCCTGTCTATGGAGACTTTAAAAATCTCACTAAGCTGTATAAGGTTCTGAATATCCGGAAAAGACTGTCCATTCTCCCATTTTGTTATAGACTGTCTTGATATATCCAGCCTGTTAGCAAGTTCTTCCTGTGACAGTTTCATATTTGTTCTTAGTAATTGCAATTTTTCTTTAAATTTCATTCTGACATCCTCCAGACATTCATTATACTTTAGCGTTTTTCCATAATCAATCCACCTATGCGTTCCAATCCGGCAACTGTTGGTTGCTTTCCAAAAAACAATTGTTCACTCTCTCTAAATTGAAAGGGACGGCTGCCCCGAAAGGCGGCACAAACGCAAACCGCCGTGTAAGCATATTAACTCTGATTTTCCCGCTTTCCAACTTATTATTTTCTGAAGCACTATAAAAAGATCTGTGATATTTGAAATGTAAAGAAATGAATTTTGAAATCGTAGGACATGAGAAAAAGGACTGCCGAAACAGTCCTTCTACCGTTTTATTCATATACAAACACGGAAACTCTGAAACAGAAGTTCGCACCCCTGCCTAAGTTATCGCCTCTATTTTCCCCTAGATATAAATGTCTTTTTTTCGGCTTGCTTTCCCACCTAAAATATGTAAGATGTGTCACACAGAATTAAAACATAATTTTAGGAGGACATGCCAATGCTCAATATATCCGAAATCGTAAAGAAGACCGAGGAAATGTTTGACCTATTCAATCAGCATTTTTACAGCAATGAATTGACCCGCCCGGCCACCGCCGAAGCCCACGGCCTGCATATTGACCACCAGAACCGGCCAGCCAATATCCCCACGGCTGGCCGGTTCTATCTTTTTTACATTGTCTACGGTAAGCATGACTATCACGATAGGTATCTGTATCCTTCCGTTTAAGTTCTTGAATTACTCGATCGAGTTCTACCTGTATATCTTTTTTCTGTTCTTCTGCTGCCGAATTCAATTTCTGTAACGTCTTCTTTCTGAAAAACTTGCTTATATAAAACGTTATTTATTAATGGATTTTCTGTAATATTTCTGGTCATAAGTAAATTCTTCTCTTATACATTTGTACTTACCCAATTTCCACTTTGATTTATCGAATAGGAGTCAATCGGTTTCAATGATAAATTCATCCTCACACTCTCCCCCTTCCCTAAACTATTTTTGAAATCCAACCACCCCATCATATACTGCTCATAGATGCTTCCGCTTTGATGATAAGAACCTGTTTTTCGATCTGATGAATTTTCGAAAAAGTCATTCCAATAAGATCCGCTGTTCTTATATCTGTAAATTTCCTTCATATAACTTGATTCCATTTTTTCTGCATATTGTGCCCTTCCAGATTCCGCCCCTTTGATCAATGCTTCCATCACATTACCGGAAAGGCGGTACTGCTCCATTGTTTTATCGTATACGCTCCACACAGCATTCTGATCCAGTCCGGCATTTCCCTGAATATCATATGCGGTCCGTGCATTCTTCCGATTATTTTCCAGCTTACGGCTGAACTCCTCTAAAAAGGCATTCAGATATCCGCCCAGCGCTTTCTGCAAGGTCGCCTGAAACGCAGAGCTCCTGTTTCCTTCTTTCCCTAATAGATCCGTTTTCATTGCAAGCACAGCAAGATCCAGACCGATTCTTTCCTCATTCGTCTCATAGGGATTGGCCTTTGCCGCCATTTCGGAAAGGCTGGAAGCATATTGCCCCAGCGCATCCAGTTCCTGGAGGGAATACTCTCCGCTTTTTGAAGCATTTGCCCCGGAAATATTCCCCTGAGCACGCAGCCTGGCCGCAATGTATTCATCATCCTTCAAAAGCCATTCGTCTTCTGTGCCCTCTAATCCTGTAAAGCCCTTGTTCTGCTCCAAAAATGTCCTATACTCTGCGGCCTTCTGATCCACACCGCTTTTGAAGGATTGGTAGATCTTTTCCTTCTCCCCGGAAACACCGTAGTCTTCCAGAATGCCTCCTACGATCTCAGAATAGCTTTTTGCCGCTCTTTCCAGGGTCGTCTCATACATCTCATTCAATCGGTCCAGCCGCTCTTTTTGCTCTGTTCCTGTATAGGTTGTTTTGATCTTATCCTCCATGGCCGCATAACGCGAAGCAAGGTACTCTACATTTTTACGAAATTCTCCGGAAGCTACGGATCGGTAAGATGCTCCTGATTCGAATCCAAGTCCGGAAAACTCGAATTTGAGCATACTGAAATCGGTATCGCTCACTTCGTCCAGCAGACCGCCCTGCCGGAGCATTTTTTCCACATCCCCGGCACTTAAGGTCCTGTTCGAAGTATCCGCCGTACCATTTAAAACATCGAACAGGTTCACTGTATTCATCTTTCTCCATTGCTTATTGACTGCATCCGCTTTTGAATAATCGGAGCTGTCGGCGGCATATAAGGATTTTGTCAGAGAAGAATACGTTTCTGTCGATGGTGTCGATTGCTCTGTGTGGCCTGTCACACCGGACGTCCGGCCATTCTCCGGCTTTGCCTGGGTTAATTGCGCCTGAAATGGTTCCGCAATGTTCACTGCCACAGGCAATCCGGCAATTTTTTCTGATATTGTCATGACTCGTCACTCCTTTTTATACTTCCATTTTCCTGCCAAAATCAAACTTGCTGTCAGCAAAATTGTATGGTATCCATATCATTCACCTCTCTTCCGTTTTTCTTAAATAATACCACCTTGTCTTCCACAAAAATCTATCTTGGTGAAAACGACCTACATTTTTGCAGAAATTGACCTTTTATAAAATAGATCTGCTCGAATGAGTCAGCTACACTTAAATTCCCCCATCTTAGCCACTTCTCTTCTTGCATAGTTAGATTTGTCTTTGGACTTCCACCAGGATTACAAAGAAGTATCACATCACATGGATTACTTTCTAACTCATCTTTAACTTTCTCATAATCATGAACTATACCAGCTTGAATAAACTCTGCAAAATCCCTCAGAACCATCGTCAATATAGAATACCCTGAGCCGCAACCTATTTCAAAAATCTTATTTATTTTTAATATAAGATAATTCTGATGTGATTATTTTGAAATATCCCGAACGCATGAAGGCCTTACGTGAGGACCATGACCTGACACAAGCGAAAATCGCAGAGATGCTGGGTGTGGCGCAGACTACCTACTCACAGTACGAACTCTACAAACGCCCTATGCCTATAGAATATCTGGTGGCACTGTGTAAGTATTATCGGGTTTCCGCCGATTACATGTTAGGGCTGTCTGACAAAAAATAATTCTCTGTGCATTTGCCCCATGCACAGAGAATTATTAATTTATTTGTTGTATTTATCTTTAAACTACGTTCCGATTCCAATACGAATAAAACTCTTTCCGGAAGTCCGCAGATTTTTCCTGTACATATCCGCTTGCGTATCCGGGAGCCTGCGTTGCAATATAGCTTGCACACCTTTCATTCCAGGGCTTCAAAAGTTCCTGATATCTCTTCACCGCTTTTTCAACAGAATCTGGATCTGTCGGGTCCATTTCTGAGAATGCATTCATAATCCCAGAAATAATCTGCGTATTCGATGCGACCGCGATTGTACCTCCGATATAATATCCCTTCCATCTGCTGTTCTGCTCCTCTGAGGCAGCAATTTCTATCCAGTGTTTGTTATTTTCCAGCTTCTGCTGTATCATTCGTTCCGCCGCTTCACTTAAGACATCCGCCTGATCCTTAGTCAATCCAAGCTCCGGCTTATAAGCATACGCCCTTGCCATCCCCATCTTCATATAATCATCATAACCGCAAGGACTGTTTCCTCCGATCATCTTCTGCAGATAGCTCCCTGTTTTCTGGATCGCTGACATCTCTTTGTACGTAAATTCCCTTCCCTCAATGGAGAACTTTGTTTTCAAGTTCTCCAAAGTATTTGCGACTCCGTTTTTCAGGTTCTCTTTCATTTCATCGACAAGATTATATACCCCTCTGGTTATACTATAGAAAAAACCATTGTTTAAAGCTGAACCCAGGGCTTTTTCAGCACCAGCGATATATCCCTCAAAATCATATTTGCTTATCTCACCTTTTGCATATTTCTCAAATATACCTACATATTGGTCAATATCATCCAAAAAATGATATTTCTGAAGAACAACAATACATCCTTCTTTTTTCTTAGGGGCATTGGTAGTATACGATGTGTCTTCATCTACGTGAAGTTCCAAGGTATCCAACCTTTTTTCTTCCGGCAGACGCATTCCCTCTAATGCCTTGGCCGCACTGCTTTCCCACAGCGGCTTTATAGGTTCAGCTTCCTTCACATATTCATTTTTCACATATGTTATATCTGATACTCTCATGGCAGGATTCCCCTTTCTAGATATACACTCATAGCTGCAGTACGAAATGTCTGCAGCTATGGTATCTTTCATGTGGTCCACTTAAATCAGCTGGATATATAGTCAGAACGCATTAAATGATATACCCCATCACTGAATATTACTTGACCATATGCGCTTATTACAATTGCATCTAAATCATAATAATCCCTGAACATAAAGGGGCCATTACGTATATAGGCATATGAACCTATAGACGTTGGCAGATCATTTGGCGATGGAAGATTGCTCGCCAGTGTCAATACAGCAATCCCATCATTACCTGTTTTACTTGTTATATTCCGATATTTATTATCAGTTTCTTCCTTATCACCGCATTCTATCAAACCATCCGCAAACATATGCTCTGTCAACACATTTGCTATATGCTCTGTCATTCATCGACTCCTCCCACACTGATCACCTTATAGTTTATATTTTTTGTTTCGGCACTTTCAAAATAAAATAAATATCTATTGCAGAATCAGGAATTTTTTTGCAGAATCAGGAAAACGCAAAAAGCAGATACCTCAAATCGTATCTGCTTTAAAACACTCTTATTATTGATCCGGAATCAAAATTGTAAACCGAAAACTGCTTTCATCATATTTGATCACACAGGAGCCGCCATTCTTTTCCACAGTCTCCCGAATATTTTCTATTCCTATCCCATGATTTTCCGTATCTTCTTTGGTGGTAATAAATTTATTTCCAATTATACAAGGCTCTTTTGACAATGTATTTACAACTGAAATGATAATCTGATGGCATTCTCTTATAAATTTCAGCTTAACAACAGGCTCATTACTTTCAGTGCTTGCTTCGATTGCATTACTAAGCAGGTTTGATAAAATCAGAACAATGTCTTCATCTTTGATTCTCAATTCAGACAAATCATTTACTTTGACAACGAATACGATCCCTTTTTCTCTTGCTTCTTTATATTTGGAATTTAAGACTGCGTTCACAATTACATGATTCGCATCGATCAGATCTGTATTTTCTATCATTTCTTCGTTATATTCTTTCAGGTAATGATTTATTTCATCTATCTTATTGCTGCGGGCCAATGCAGCAATAAATGCCATTTGGTTTTTATGCTCATGTTCTCTTTTCCGCTGCTTTTCATAGTTTTCTGAAATCACCCGATACATCCCCGTTTCATTTTTTGCTCGTTCTATTAACAGTCGATTCTCTCTAATCAGCGCTTCCCGCTTCAATATATCGTTAATCAAATGAAAAACCATCAAGTTCATCACAAGCAGTCCAAATGCTATGCAAAGCAGGATATTTTTTTGACTGCTGCTTTTTGGTATTTCAAAATTGGTTAAAAGCGCAATCAATACGACAATTGTAAACGCCGGAAACACAGTAAATCTGGCCCATTCCATTGCTGTCAGCATCTCAGAAGACTTTTTTACTCCATACCTTCGCAGCAGCATGATAAAACAGATCAACAGCATCTGGCTCAATATGCCAATCATCAAATTTATCAGCGGTTCATTCAACCGTTCTATGGTAATGGCAGAAAAGCACTTAGAAATCACAATGACAGCAATATAATCAATCACAAAGCAGATTCCCTGATACAGTATGACCAATATTGCTATTTTTGTAATTCTCTGCCGAAAGATGCCCCACATAAAAAGGATTCCCAGCATCATAATCACAATCTCTTTCAAAACAATATTACTGTCCAGCATCACAGAAACTGCATAGTCCATTACCGTCAGGCATATCCATGCGCCATCTCTATATATTTTTTTTGATATATTACGCTTTTCTTCAAAAGTCTCAATAAACATTCTGCATAGCAGCACATATATGATTGTATAAAAGACACCATATAAATGTGTTTCCATTATATTTCACCTCTGTAGCAGATCCATTCGTCTCTTGTATGAATATATCTTGACTTAGAAATTGCCAGGCTGCTGCCATTTAACAGCTCTGCTTTATACCTTTCCACATGTTCCACGTACCTCAAATTTACCAGACAGCTTTTATGAATCCTGCAAAATCCGGCATCATGCAGCAAATCCTCAATACTGTCTAATTTTTCATACATCGTGTATTTTCTGTCTGGGTTTCCCGCCATATGGAAGATCAGTTTATGTAGATTGCTCTCAACATATAAAATATCCTCGAAAAAGACCGTAACCTTTCCCTCCCGAAATTCAAATATATGCTTATGCTCTACATAATTCAGCTTGTATATAACCGTCTCCAGGCATTCGTCAATTGCTTTTTCTATCCGTTCGTCATCTTTTAAAAGATAGCGTATCGCATCTACCTCATATCCTTCCGGAGCATATGTAATAAAGGCTGTAACGAAAACAATATAAACCTCTCTCGTAATTTTCCTGATTTCTCTGGCTGTTTTCATGCCGTCTATTTCTTTCATGTTTATATCAAGGAATATGATGTCATATTGGGGAATCTTTGATTTTTCTTTTAGCAATTCTATTCCGGAATCATAAATATCTATCCTGAATTTATAGCTTTTACTATCCATATACTTCGCAACCAGTTCTCTTTCTCTAATGCGAAAATATTTTTCATCGTCACAGATTGCAATATAAAACATTCTTCTATTCCTTCCTGTATATGCAGAAACATGTTCATGAAAGAAAATACCTCCTGTGCTTAGATAGTTACTGACACCAATTGTTGGTAATAATCTAAGGAACAAGAGGCTTCCCAAATGAATACTACAACGAACAGGATAAAAATGCAACCCCAAACTATCAATTCACACAAATTGAAACAAAGTTCACACGGCATCGTACACTGGCCGCAAGGCATCTGACCATTACAGTGATGAAGCGGGCATATAAAATACATTCACCTCCGCTCCACTATCATCCATGTGAATCTGTACATAGTAATCCCGTATATAATATGACCGGTTATGCTCCTGCAAGGAATATAATTCCAT
>Ga0209064_1004309_pt1 | contig 10791 bp, 6 predicted proteins | sample Inofromicrocosms_FD_187498 | JGI IMG/M metagenome (GOLD analysis project Ga0209064, IMG submission 187498) | Mouse cecum microbial communities from Vienna, Austria - Inoculum for glucosamine and mucus D2O microcosms (SPAdes) (version 2) | ecosystem: Host-associated > Mammals > Digestive system >... | reverse complement strand
TTGCGCTTTTCCCGGAGCTTACCGCTTTGGAGAACATACGCCTCAAGGCGTCTTTGGCCGGCGACGTGCAGGAAGAGCGGATTGCCGGGTGGCTGAAGGAGCTTGGCATAGACTCGCGGGCCGACTATCCCGTGGGGCGCATGTCGATAGGCCAGCAGCAGCGCGTGGCCATCATCCGCAGCATCTGCCAGCCTTTCGATTTCATTGTCCTCGACGAGCCTGTGAGCCATCTCGACGAGGAGAACAACCGCATCGCCGCCCGGATGGTCATGCGTGAGGCAGACCGGCAGGGCGCGGGCATCATAACGACCTCGGTGGGCAACCGCCTTCTCCTCGACTCACTCAAGACGATTAAGCTATGATCATCAACCGCCTTTTGCGCAAGAACATGTCTCCGGCCAGGATAGCCGGATTCGTGCTTTCCAACTTCATCGGCCTGGCGATTGTGGTGGCCGGCCTTCAGTTCTTTCAGGACGTGAAATCGATATATTCCGACGACGACGGCTTCATAAAGAAAGACTATCTCGTGGTCAACAAGAAGGTTACGTCGGCAAATACGGTCGAAGGGAAAGCTGCTGCGTTTTCCGCAGAGGAGATTTCCGACCTCGAACGCCAGCCTTGGGTGAGGAAGGTGGGACGATTCTCTTCTGTCGATTACCGGGTTACGGCCTCCGTGCAGACCGGGGGGCGCGGCATGTCCACCTATATGTTTTTCGAGTCCATCCCGTCTGAGTTCATCGACGTCGCCGGTTCGCAGTGGGGCTACCGTCCCGGCTCCGGCGAAGTGCCCATAATAATTTCCAAGGATTATCTTACGCTCTACAATTTCGGCTTCGCCTCCTCAGCCGGGCTGCCGCAGCTTTCAGAGTCGTTCATGGGAGGAGTTCCGCTGCGCCTCCACGTGGCGAGCGAGGACGGCATCAGGTCGGCAGACTTCAGCGGACGCGTCGTAGGATTCTCCAACCGGCTGAATACCATTCTCGTGCCGCAGGAATTCATGGAATGGAGCAACGAGCGTTTCGGCTCATCATCGGTCAAGGATGCCTCGCGCCTCATTGTGGACGTGAGCAGTCCCGGGGATGTGGCGATCGGGTCTTATATTGAGGAGCACGGACTGGAGGTGGCCGGGGACAAACGCAGTTCCCAGGCGTCTTTCCTCCTCAACGTCATCACGGGCATAATCCTTGCCGTGGGAGTGGTGATTACCGTGCTTTCGTTCTTCATACTCATGCTTTCGCTGACCGTCCTGATGGAGAAGAACCGCGAGAAGATACACACCCTTCTCCAGCTCGGCTATCCGCTCCGGCGTGTAGGCGCGCCCTACAGGGCGTTGATTGCGTGGTCTTGCGCAGGAGCCTATCTGCTTGCCCTTGCGGTGGTCTACGGCTTCCGTCTGAGCTACCTCCATCAGCTTGAAGGCCTCGGAGGCGGCCACGGCAACCTGTGGCTCGCTCCGGCGGCAGGTCTGGGGCTTACGGCGGTGATAGTGGTTCTGAACTCGCTTGCCGTGGGCCGGCGCGTGGAACGTGCCTGGCGCATCTCCCGCTGATCCATCACGCTCTCGCTCCTGCATACTCGCGCCTGATGGCTCGCCCACGGCGTGTTCTCTCTTACGGCAAACGACATGGCAATCTGCGGTTTGATGCTGTGGATGCGTCGATTTTGGTTTTTGTTCAGGCGGTATCGGATATTTTCGCTAACTTTGCAGATTATTTGTATAAATCAGGTTGCGCTCTCGATTGAGCAAGGCGGGCTTTTGGTGTGTTATTGGCTTAGGCGGTATGCCTCATGGCGGGGTCAGATAATATGCCGACTGGCGCAAGCGGCCATAATTCCAAGACACCAAAAATGAAAGAAGAAAATCCAGAAGAGACCATACCCGCAGTAACCCCCCCAGACAGTGGACGCGGACATGCTGCTCGCCGCAGAGGCGCAGGCCGTGGACGATGTGGAGAAGGATGTATATGAAGGCCACGATTCTGGCGTAGCCGTAGCCGAGGACGATTTCGACAATCTCGGCATAGAGCCTCCGATACTGAAGGCAGTGAAGGAGCTCGGCTTCGTGCGCTGCGACAACATCACCGTAGGCTACACATGGCCCTCTCTCCTGAAGGAAACCCTGCGTCTGCGCCTTTACGGCGCGGTGCAGAAACCTTTCGTCATAACCGGATACAAAGGCATAGACCCGGAAATATACGGCGGCATAGACCGCTCCGTTTATCCGCGTCCTGTGTCGTTCACGGTGGGCGTGATAGCGACTTTCTGATTCTCTCATGACCATGCTTCTGGAGTGTGGTTGGAATTTTTCTTCAAAATCATGAAATCAATCATAAGCAGACTTTTCATTGGGGTCGCGCTCATTGCGGCGGCAGGGCTCGGCTCATGCGTCGGCGACCTCGACCAGCTTCCCGACGACCCTTCCACCATCATGGAGCCTTCCTTCAAGGAAAACCCGCGCGAGGCTCTGGGTCGAGTCCTTGCGAAGTGCTATCAGGGGCTTGCCGTTTCCGGACAGACCGGGCCTGACGGGGACTGCGACATCAAGGGGATAGACGGAGGCACTTCGCAGTACACGCGCGGACTCTTTATGCTCAACGAGTTCACTACCGACGAGTGCATGTGGGTGTATCAGGATGCCGGTGTCCCCGAGCTTGTGCAGGGCACATAGGCCAACGACAATGTGATCAACTACGGCATCTACAGCCGTTTCTACGTGCACATCGCCATATGCAACAATTTCGTCAAGGTGGCCCGCGACCTGCGCAAGAACGGCATCCCCGTCGGTGGCGACGGCCCTACGGCTATTTCGCAGGAAGAGATCGACCAGCTCGTGCGTGAGGCAAAAGCCCTCCGGGGACTTTCCTACTACAACGTCATAGACCTTTGGGGACGTGGAGTGGTGGCCTGGGACAACGACGGGTTCGGCCGCCGTCCGCCGCAGGCCGAAAGCCGAGCCGCGCTCTATGACAAGGTGGTGGAAGACCTTGAGCAGACCCTTGAGTGCTGGCCTGAGGCCAACAACGGCGCGGGCGTGGTCTACGGCCGCATCGGAAAGGATGCCCTTGAAGCCCTCCTTTGCCGTTACTACCTCAATTCCGAGGTGTGGACAGGCATTCCGCGCTATGACGAATGCTGGGAACATGCGCAGAACATAATACGTCGCCACCGTAACGGCGGCTTTGTCTACAACGGCAAGGCTACCGGTCTGGCCGTTGACTATCTGTCTCTTTTCTGCGGCACCAACAAGATGTTCATGCCCGGAGGATCGCTCGCCGGGCAGAACGAGATTCTGTGGGGCGTGCCTTACGACGAGACGTACACGCAGCCTTACGGCGGCACTGCGTTTCTCTGCAACGCCCCAGTGAAGGATGCCGGCACCGCACCGCTCAGCGAAGGCTTCTGCGACCTGACATGGTACGGCCTCGGCAACGGCTGGGGCTGCATGCACGCACGCCAGCAGTTTGCCGAGAAGTTCGGATTCTCCAACGGCGTGTCGCATGACGGCCGCACATATCTTTGGATTACGGAGACCGCCGGAGCCGACATCTCCAACAAGGACTATGCCGACTTCTTCTGCGGCTATCTGCCCATCAAGTTCACCAACCTGGCCTGCAACCCCGACGGCACCATGCCGAAATGGAAAGACGCCGTCAACGGGCTCAACCGCGCGGGCGTGCAGCCTGTGGTATGCACGAAGTATTATCCCGACACGTGCCTGCCCGTCATCCGCCTCGCCGACGTGTATCTGATGGCGGCCGAGTGCGCCATGCGCGGCTTCGGCGACAAGGCGCAGGGGCTTGAGTGCGTAAACGCGCTCCGGGCGCGTGCCGGAGTGGAGGAATACACGCTGGCCGACCTTACTGAGGACAATGTGCTTGACGAGCGTGCACGCGAGCTTTACTGGGAATGCACGCGCCGCACCGACCTCGTGCGCTTCGGCAGGTTCGTGGGCGGGTACACTTGGAACTGGAAGTGCGGTTCCTACAACGGCGGTTCGCTTGAAGCGCACCGCGACGTGTTCCCTCTTCCGGCAAACGTAATGGCAATCTACGGCTCGGAAATGGAGCAGAATCCGGGATATTGATTTCAACCGCGCTCTTGCTCCTGCACCCTCGCCGCAGAATGATATCCGCGCGTCATCTACAGGTCTCTGTCAACCTCTTTGGGGCTGATGCCTGAAAAAAGCCACTCGACCCGGATTTTCCCGGGTCGAGTGTTGCGTATATGTGCATATATTTGTACCTTTGCATTTTACGATATGATTATGTTGAGCCTAAATAATGAAACAAGCCTACGCACATTGGTCAGAGTCATCATAACGGCTATTGTGTCAATTTGCCTATTGCCACTGCCGACATCCTGCCGGTCAGACAAAGATCTGGATTCAGAGACCGAAGCGTCATTGGAAAGGCTCGACAACGCTCTGGAACAGTTCGGAAACGTGAAAAGTGAATATGGCCGTCAGACCGATTCGATAAGACAGAGGCTGACTGCCGTTCTCTCTGATGAAGACGCCGACAGCCGCGGGGTCTGTGAAGTCTACGACGCGTTATTCAAAAGATATCTGTACACCAATGCCGATTCGGCAATCCTGTATGCCAAAAAGAGAGTGAAGCATTCGCATGACACCATAGGGCGCGCCGTCGGCTATTACAACCTTGCCAAAGCATATATAACCAAAGGCCATGAGACCGATGCGTTCGAGGCACTTGTGGAGACGTTTCCCGACACCGGCAATGTCAAGGTGAAGCCCCACTATTATGAGCTTATGATTTTCAGGAAGAACATGCTCGGCGAAAATCCGGAGATGTGGTTCCGGCGTCTACGTAAAGTCTCCGTTCCGGGAACCAGGGCACGGGTTATATCGGAGGCGGTTCTGTCTGAGGCTGAGGGAGACGCCTCCAGAGGAATCCGGGTCATAGAACGGTTTCTGCAGACCAACGACAGCTCGCCCCGATTCAAGGCAGTGGCATATCTTACCAAGGGCAGGCTCCAGCTGCAGGCCGGAGACACCGCAAAGGCTATAAAAAGCCTTTGCGAGGCATCACTGCTTGACCTGACCATACCGACATACAGATACCGTGCGCTCAGCGAACTGTCATTGATTCTTGCCCGCACATACGACTCCGGCCGTGCCTATGAATACATGCATTTCGCCAACGACAACATAAACGCTGCAGGCATAATGGGAGACATCGTGGCGACCAATGGCATGATGTCGGAAGTGGTGAAGATATACGAGACCAATCAGAAGATGGAGCGGAGAATAAGGATTTCTCTGATCTGCATATTGTCTGCGGTGTCTGTCCTGCTGGTCATATCCGTCTTCCTGATAATGAAAAGCCACGCCAGAACAAAGGATGCGAAGGAGCGGCTGAGAGAGGCCAACTCGCAATTGAGCGAAAAGAACTCTCAATTGAGCGTGGCCAACGCCAAGCTTACCTCTGCATATACCCGCATGAAGGAGATTGACAACGTAAAGACCGCCTATCTGATTCAGTATATGAGGCAGTGTGCCGTGCATATGGACAGCCTTGACAAATTCAGGGGGAAGCTGCAGGCCACAGCGCGCGCCAAAGGGCTGAAAGGGGTGGAGGAGATTCTGAGGAAGAGCGACCACACGGCCGAGCTGCTGGAATTCTATGACAATTTCGACAAGACGTTCCTGCGTCTTTTTCCGGACTTCATAGAGGAGTTCAACAAGCTCCTCAAACCTGACTGCCAGACCGGGCTGTCCAATGACGGAACTATGCCCAATGAACTGAGGGCTTTCGCGCTGATAAGACTTGGAATCACCGACTCGTCAAGAATCGCGGAATTTCTGCGACGCTCTGTGTCCACTGTCTACAATTACAGGGTGAAGATGCGCAACAACGCCATATGCCCACGCGAGGATTTTGAGAAAAGAGTGTCCGAAATAATGTCAACGCAGTGATGCGACGCTACTGTCCGACTACTTAAAAACGCTGTCCTTAAAATGTCATAGTGGTTATAATCAGGATATTGGCAATTATAATCCACTACTATTTCAACATTGCCTGCTTATGTATCTATGGCGAAATGCTAAATTTGCAATCGAGAAACATCCGGCATTCTCCGGGATATGCCGTGGAAGCCGGGCCATAAATACAAACGTTATGAAAAAACTGACCATTCTATCATCCTGCCTGCTGACAGCCGCCATTGCGGTCGCATTGCCGTATGCGGTGAATGAAAAACATCGTGCCGGGATTTCCAACACGCCGATAGTCATGAGACATGCCGACGGAAGGATTCCCGTAAGTCAGGCCGGAATGCCCTCGCGGCTCAAGACCCCCGTGCGGACTGGCGCCGCGCAATCGGTGAAGCTGATGGGAAATGTGATTTACTCCACCTATACCGGTTCGGACTACATCCATCCGCCGGGAATCTACACATTCGATGCCGCCGGAAACTTCGAGCTTGTCGGAGGAGAGGGGATATATTCCAACGCCCACGCGGCAATAGTGGAGGACAAATTCTACTCCCTTACCCAGGACTATCTCAACGGGGCATACACATATACCCTGAACGTCTACTCGACCAAGGACTGGTCGCTTATGGAAAGCATACCGGTAACGCATTCGCTGAGCCCGCAGACAAACCCCTCGTATGACCCGACCACAGGACTATCATACGGTTCATATCTTGACGAATACGGGGTGTCGTACGAGTTCTGCTCTGTGGATTACGCCACTTTGACACGCACCCCGATTGCCCCTACGAAAGAACATTGGATTTCCTCGTTCATCGACGAGAAGGGAACCCTCTATATGATTGGGCAGAACGGAAAACTGAACAAGGTGGACAAAAAGACTGGAGAGCTTACCTATATAGGAGACACGGGATATTCGACTTATTACGGATCCTCAGCCACTTATGACCCTGCCTCCGGAAAAGCCTATTGGGCTGCGTTCTTCGGGGATTCCTCATATCTGATGGAAATCGACCCGGCCACGGCCGAGACCACTGTGGTGGGAGAATTCTCTTCCTGCGACGAGATAATGGGTCTTATGCTCGTTGACAACGGCAATCCTGCCGCTCCCGCCGCTCCCGAGGGGATGAAGGCAGTCTTCGTAAACGGGGCCCTTGAGGGAGACGTCAGCTTCACGATGCCTGCCAAGACATCTGCCGGCGACGCTCTCGCAGGAGACATCGGCTGGACATTGGAGATGAACGGCTCTCCGGTAGGCGAAGGGTCGGCTGCTCCAGGCTCGGAGGTGTCCGTTCATGTGAAGGCCTCGGAATCCGGAATGGCCAGATTCTCCGTCAGGTGCGGCAACGACAGCGGAACCGGCCCGGAGGCCTCGCTCAGGCTGTTTTTGGGAATGGATACTCCCGCCGCACCAAGTAATGTGTCTGCCGTATGGGACGGAAAGGCATTCACGGTAACCTGGAATCCCGTTACCGGTTCAGTAAACGACGGATATGTGGATTACGAGGCATTGAGATACGACGTATACAGGTGCCCCGGCCGCGTCAAGGTCGGAGCCTCTCTCGATGCTGCTCAATGTGTTGACACCGGAGTGGACCCTTTGGCCCTAAATCTGTATTATTATGAGGTTGAGGCCGTATCGGGGGGCAAGACATCCAATCCCGGAGTTTCGGACAAGACCATTCTCGGCGAGAGGATATATCCGCCTTTCTTGAACGATTTCTCGTCGCAGGACGCTTTCGATCTTATGACGACCGATGACTGCAACGGCGACGGCAACACTTGGATATGGGACGAAGGCACATCCGCCGCCCGCATTAAATTCAGTTCGGAGCTTAAAATGGACGACTGGCTCATGACTCCACCTGTTCATCTGGAGGCAGGGCATGTCTACAGCTACCGTGCGGGCCTGCATAGCGTACGCGACGAATACCCTGAGGAATTTGAAATCAGGATGGGAGTCCTTCCCAAAGGTGAGTCCATGGCTATGGAAGTCGTGGAACCCACGGTCATAGCCAGCCAGGCTACCGTCTTCTATGACAGGTTCATCGAGGTCGAGGAGACAGGGGACTACTATATAGGCATACATGGCATGTCGGATCCCGACAAATTCTACATCTATGTTGACGAGTTCTCGATTTCGGCTCCGGCATCCAAAGCCGCTCCGGAGGGTGTTTCAGACGTAAGAATCAAGACATACGGCGACGGCAGGAAAGACGCCGACATAAGCTTCCGCGCGCCCTCCCTCGCCACAGGAGGTTCGCAACTGCAGGACATAGACCGCATAGAGGTGAAGCGGGACGGCGAGCTCGTCAAGACCTTTGACGACGTTGCGGTGGGTGGAACGCTTTCGTTCACCGACAACGTCCCAATGGCTTCGAATGCATATACCTGGACTTTCACCGCCTACAACGGCCACGGAGCCGGGAAGAGCGTTGATGTGCAGGCATACGTCGGAATCAATGTGCCGGGCAAATGCGGCAACGTGCGCATCTCCGAGACAGGGGAGACCGGAATGGTAACCGTCTCCTGGGACGCCCCGGCCACCGATGTGGAGGGATATCCGTTCGATCCTGACAAATGCACATATACGCTGACGCGCTATGACGGCGGACAGTTGATTCCGGTGGCCGACGGGCTGGAGACGCTGAGCCACACGTTCCGGGCCATTCCGGAGGGCGGTTCCCAGGCATTCCTCAGATATGCCGTCAAGGCCGTCTCAAAAAAAGGCGAAGGACAGGAATGCTATTCCGACGAGGTGCCTGTCGGCCCCTCCTACAGTCTGCCGTGGGCGGAATCGTTCAAGAGTCAGACCCTGTCATCGATATTCGGTGTGAACTATCTGCAGGGGATGCCCAGCATAATGCTGACCGCAGCCGAACCCGGAGGCGTAGAGCCGCAGGACAAGGACGGAGGATTCCTTGTGATTGAATCAAGCAAGACCGCCGACCGCGCCTGTATGTTCACCGGCAAGCTGGATCTCAGGAAGGCCTCGGCCCCTCAGTTCGTATGCTATGTCTATAACGACAACTCCAACGGAATGCGCAACCAGAACGAGATATCGTTCCAGGTCAGCACTGATTTCGGCAAGACCTTCCAGGAGAAACGCCACGTCATCATAGGCGACGACTGTGCGGCGGAGGGTGCGTGGAACCGCATAAGCGTGGACCTTTCCGAATATAAGGGTCAGGAAATACTTGTAGGGTGGGAATGCACCTTTATGACCCACGCCACCATATATATGGATGCCTTCTCGGTGGCCGAGAAACCTGACTACGACCTGGAGGCCTCAGAGATAAGAATGCCGACAAACGTGATGCCCGGCAAGGAGTTCGAGATCAGCGTCAAAGTCTCGAATGTCGGAGCCAGACGTGCCGAAGGATATGCCGTGAGCATCTTCAATCAGGACGGGAAGGTGGCCACCGCCGAGGGCGGCCCGCTGGAGATTATGGAGACCGGGACTTTCTCGTTCAGGCAGACGCTCGACGTTCTCTCCGACGAAATCTCGTTATGGCACGCTTACGTTGAATGGGACAGCGACATGAATCCTGACAACAATGCCACGCCTGAGAAAAAGGCCACACTGTCATACCCCTCATATCCCACAGTGGAGAGGCTTTCCTGCGAGACCAGTGGCGGCAACACCATCCTGACGTGGGGCGAGCCGGTGATAAACCGCGAGGATCCGAAGCCGTTGACCGAGACATTCGAGGACGGGGAGCCTTTCGCCACGACGTTCGGAGCCTGGACATTCCACGATGGCGACAAAGCCCCGATCGGCGGCATCGAGAACATCGAGTTCCCGATACCTTACCTGTCAAGCCAGTCTTTCTGGATCCACGACATTTCCTATCTTGACGGTTCCGTATTCGCAGGCGAGTCGTTCGCAGCCCATTCCGGTACGAAATATCTCGCATCCATGTTCCGTCAGGATGACAAGACAGTAGACGACTGGGCCATATCGCCGTCGCTTTCCGGAGAGAGCCAGACAGTCAGCGTATGGGCCAAAAGCTATGACCCAAAATACAAGGAATCGTTCGAGATTCTTTATTCCGACGGCACGCTCGACACAGGTGCGTTCGTGCCTGCGGCAAGATTCGAGGAGATTTCCGAGGAATGGACGGAATACAAAGCCGAGTTGCCAGCCGGAGCCGGACGCTTTGCCATACGGTCTGTGGGGACGGGTGCGTTCATGTTTATGGCAGACGACGTAACGTACATTCCCGAAAGCCACAAAGACCTGCAGCTTGTGGGCTACAATGTCTACAAAAACAAAACACGTCTGAATCAGGCTCCCATGGATGCCACGACGTATGTTGACGAAGCCTGCGGAGCCGTCTATCATGTGAGTGCCGTGTACACCAAGGGAGAATCCCGCGCATTGAGCACCGCTACGACAGGCATCGGAGTTACGAAGGCTGGCGGAGATGTTCACGTAAGTTTCCGCGACGCCATCATTCTGGAGGGAGCTTCAGGAAGGCAGGTGGCAATCTGCACTGTTGACGGACGCACGGTATTCAGCGGTACCGGCCGCGACCTTATGAGGATACCGGTAGCACCCGGCATATACATCGTCCGCGCAGGGAACACATGCGTGAAGATAATGGCAATGTGATTTTCCACACTTAAGAGCGTCGTGCATTTGTGCGGCACTATGGACTGCACCCCAAAAGTTGGACAAAAACTTTTGGGGTGCGTTTCAGAGTGTGTTTGGAATTTTTCTTCAGGATTTTTTATGGAGGATTTCGGGACGGATTCGCGTATGCAGACGAGGGAGTGCAGCGGGCTGCATGACCGAGTCAAAGGCGCGAAGACGACCGAAAGACCCATAAAGGCAC
>Ga0209064_1004298_pt1 | contig 10811 bp, 12 predicted proteins | sample Inofromicrocosms_FD_187498 | JGI IMG/M metagenome (GOLD analysis project Ga0209064, IMG submission 187498) | Mouse cecum microbial communities from Vienna, Austria - Inoculum for glucosamine and mucus D2O microcosms (SPAdes) (version 2) | ecosystem: Host-associated > Mammals > Digestive system >... | reverse complement strand
GTATTTCCATAATAAGTCGGGGAATCATATACAAACGGGGAAAAAAATCCCGTCTTATGGCCCCTAACCATCTTATCTGCATCCTCGTCATTTGTCCTAAAGAAAGAATCCTGCATATCTAATGGGGTAAGTATTTCGGACGAAATAAATTCTTCGTACTTTTCGCCGCTCACCTCTTCAATGATCAGCGCAAGAATATCGTAATTTATGGTAGCATACTCATGATAAGTTCCAGGCTCAGAATCCAGTTGAATCTCCTGAATATTTTGTATCGTTCTTATCAATAAACTTTCGTCGGTATCTTCTCCTTCCGGAATGGTTGAAATCGTCCAGCTCGGCACTCCACTTGTATGGCATAAGAGATCTTCTATCGAAACGTCATAGGCAGTCCTTTTGTATGTGGGTTTGAACCATGGAAGATAATCAGAAACACTGTCCGTTATCTTTAACTTTCCTTCCTGCTCAAGTTTTAAAATTCCCAGAGCCGTAAATGCTTTTGTAGTAGACCCCAGTTCAAATCTGCTGTTCTCATCAATGGATTCACCATAATTTATATAATACTCATTATCTCCATCTATTATAGCTACAGAAAGTCCCGGGACATTATAGATTTCGTAAATCTTACATACATATTCATTGATGTTTCCTTTTGTGTACTCACCATTATCATAATACATCGAAACGTAAACAATCGAAATAATGATTGCACACGCAAGAAATACCTTACGCATAATTTTATTAGCCATGATACATTCTTCCTTAGCCCGTTATTTTAAAATTTATTATCGTTAAGAAAATAAGAATTTATCAAATCAGTAAACTCCGATTTTTATAAGAATAGGAACTGTCTACCTTTCCACGTATCTTTCATAGCGGCATTGTTCAACAACTGTATCTCCCAATAAAGTTATTGCTTGCTGGGGACAGAAGCTAATGCAACGGTAGCACATGGTACAACGACTCCCGGCAGTCGCCTTACTGTTTTTTATGACGAGATTTTCCATAGGACATAGACGGACGCATAGCCCACACCCCGTACAAGTTTTGCTGATTTTCAGCTTATCAGAATAGTCTTTTGTTTTCCCATAATACCATAGTCGTTGGCAGAGCAATCCTGCTACCCTATCGTAAAAATACAAACCGTCTTTTGGATATTTGCCTTGCTTCATTTTACGCACACTATCTTCAATTTTTCTGTCTGCAACTCTTATTATCTCCCGATTTTTTTCAAGGGATTTCTTTAGCAGCTTCACATCACAAACGGAATCGGGCATATGAATGTGTAAGCCGCCAATAACTTTTGCACCATACTTTTTCAATAATCGTGCGGAACAGCCCGCCCCATCTCCGCTAAACAACCCCATTGTGACAAGGCAAAGCACCATCTTTCCTTTCCAAAGGTCTGAATGATCTTTTATAAAATCCCTTACCATAACAGGGGCATTTGAAAATTGTACAGGATATGCCAAAACAACAAAGTCATGTTGTGCCAATAAATTTGCTGTTTCTTTTCCTTCAATCGGGATGGTCTGTGCCGATTGATCTAATAACTCCATCAATTTCTCGATACAGTGTTTGGTATTTCCTGTTCCACTTAAATATATGCCTATCATACTTTTTCCTCGAAACTATCTATTTGTTCTCTGCATCATTCAACTGTTTGAATACGACTATTTCCGCATCAGCTCCATAGTCGCTGTACTCAGACACCATAAGATATTTCTCATCAGCAATGATCCCGTAGCACCTGTCGCTGTTCTTTTTATGCAGCTGATTCCCTAGATAAATTTTGTTATCATCCCAAAACTTTACGATCTGTCCGTTGGGAAGGGCATATTCAATGTTGGCAAAGGAGCCTTTCAGTGAATTCAGCTCTGTTACTTCTTCCATATCTGGAAGGTGCAACGCATTGAACGCCGCAATCAGCTTTTCTTTTAATTCGCTTAACGCTGTCTTGCCTTTTTTACAGCATTGTGCAACAAGGCATTCCGCTCCAAAGGGATGGCCTCCTGTTACTGTGCACCCATTACAAGTGCTGCCTAATTCACAGTTTGTACAATCAATTCCACAGATAGATTTCATTCTGTTTTCCTCCGCAAATTCTCTTTTTTTACAACTTCCTTATCGGGAAAAACATATATCCTTTCCCGGTCTGAGGGCACGTAAAATCATGGACAGCTCCTACTAATGCAATGTTATGCTCCTGCAGATATTGTATTACTTCCGGAAAAACGCTGTCATTTTCACGTTCCACATAGATATACTCATAGCCGGGAATTACCCATTTTGTCCAGCCGTCGGGGACTCGGCATTATCATTGCATTCTACTCCCACAAGATAAAGCCCTTGGTTGAACTCTTCCCAAGGCTGGAAGGAACGAGAGAAATCAGACATCGCGCCTAATATTCCACTGATATTTCAGTTTTCATCTTTCTTTGGCAAATGCTAAACTTCTCCAAAATGGGAATTTGCACCGTCCCATAGCTTTTGAATAAAGCCGGCCCCGTCTGTTGTTGCCCATTCATCATTACAGCGCAGTCAAGCAAAGTAATCGCCCCGAAGACATACGCCGTCCTGTACGAATTCCAGGAAGACGTCCAGAATATCATCCCGCATCACCGGGTCAAGACCGCTGATGGCCCATCTAAAATCAGCAGCTTCGGCTTGTGTGAAAGCGCCACTGCGATGCAAAGCTTCATCTTCATTCCCTTGGAGAAGGTCTTGATCTCCTTATCTGTGGTAAGCTGAAAACGGTTCAGGTATTCTCTGTACAGGCGGTCATCCCACTGCTTATACGATATCTGCGAGATTTTTCCTACCTTGGCCGCTGTCAGCGTCTCGTAGAAATTGATACCGTCAATACAACGCCGATATCTTCCTTCAGCTGCTTTGCAGAGGAGAGCTCCTGCCCCCAGAAGGTCACAGTTCCGTCATCCTTATGAATCTCAGATCCAGAATAGCATTGATTGTGGTACTCTTGCCGGCGCCGTTTTCACCGATCAGCCCCATAATCGTCCCTTTCGGAATCGAAAAAGAAACATGATCCAATGTGAAATCCGCATATTGTTTCGTCAGGTTTCTGACCTCTAAAATGTTGTCCAACATCTATTCCTCCTGATAGAACATCGTCATCAAATCTATCGTTTTTCCCAGTGAGATTCCGCTGGTCCGGGCAATTTCAGCCGCTTCCTGCAGGTGTTCTTCCATCTGCCTCTGCCGCTCCTCTTGATAGAAGTCCTTGTTGTTTGCCGTGATAAAACTCCCTCGCCCCACCGTTGTTTCGATGAAGCCGTCCCGCTGCAGGTCTTCATATGCCTTCTGTACGGATGTAACGCTTACATGAATGGACTTAGCCAAAGCGCGCATGGAGGGAATGGAATCACCGGTTTGCAGCTCGCCGCTCATAACCTTCGCTTTAATCTGCGAGGTAATCTGCTCATATATTGGCTGACCTTTATTGCTGCTGATGATTATTTCCACGTTGCTCCTCCTCTCATTGTTACAATTGTATTAATTGTATGTGTACATTATAATCAATTAGTACATTTCTGTCAAGAGGGAAATATCGAAATAGCAGCAAGGTCAGAAGGGAAACATTCCCCTGACCTTAGTTGCAGGCGCTATAATCATTCAATCTATACACCCGTCAATCAGATATTTTTCTGATTAGTTGAATCCGATATTGTACTGATTCGGATCTTCTTTCTGGTTCCCATCAGACAAGGCATTTGTGCCATCATCTGCCAGTTCATCTTCACCCTGCGGGTATTCCTGACCGTCTACCCATTCCGGTACAAGTTCAGGAGCACCATGCCCACCGGCTCTATGCTGTTCAGGTTCTTCTGTTTGGTTGCCGGGAGCTGAATTCTTCTGCGCATCCTCGCCGTCACCAACAGGCTCACTGATAGGCGGTGTGTATGTCTCGCCATCCACCCACTCCGGGACAAGCTCCTGTGCTCCCTGCTTCAACCCCGTCTGGGGCTGTTTTCCGCTCTGATTGTCATTCTTATCGCCGGAGTTATTTCCACAGGCGGCCAAAGCTAAAATCATGACTGCGGTCAAACCACATAGTAACAATCTTTTCATATTGGATTCCTCCATTTCATTTAATTGATTATGGATATATTGGCGTCGCCCCTAATGATAGAAGCTACAACCTTTAATACCTCATCCTGTTCTATCTGCCATCCTACAACCTTATACCGAATTCCATCCGACTGGAACTCTGCAGTATAAAGGTCCGGAGCATCTTCTGAGGTGTGCTGAACTCCGAATGTTACATCTATTCCACCGATATCCGTTGTCTGGCGGTTTGTTTCCGGTTCCAGATACAAACACGTCGCAAGCTCTCCTACTTTGACTGCTTGTATGGAAATTCCTTTTACATAGCCAGTTTCCTCAAACAGCTCCGGAGAGCCATCCTTATAGTAGCCCGTATAGAATCCCAACGTTACCAGGTCGGATACAATCACTCCATCCTTCGTGTAAACTGGTTCTGCATGGTCATTATACAATGAGGCTGTTAAACCGGGCGGAACATATGCCGGCTGCAGCTCTTTTCCGTAATACGAAGATATATCTGCCGCACTCCAGCTACGCACATCATATACATCTGGGTCATACCCGACATCGTTCTCGCCAATGCCGTCGATGGTATTATTGTGTATCAGATCCATATCCAACCAAAAAGCGTCGGACTCATCCGGAACCATCTCAATCGACCCAGGAGGCTGTGTGACTGGCGGTGCAGTTTCTTTCAAAGAGGAAATTCCGATTACCGTACCGATCAATAACACAAAACAGGCAGCGACACCAATATATTTGCTTACGAAGAATGGTGTGGATTTTTTTATGTGTTTTGTCTCGGCTTCTTGAATAAACTTTTCATCGACAAAGCTCATGGCAACCATCAGTTCTTTTCCATTCATATGGTTACACCCTCCTTCCTTAAAAATTCCTTCAACTCATTTCTTGTGCGGAACAAAGTCGTTTTCACTTTGCTTTCGCTTATACCGTACCTTTCTGAGATGCTGCGGACAGAATCGGTATACCAATAGCGCCGCATGAATATCAGTCGCTTTTCCTCTGACAGACCGGAAAGGAATTTGTTTATAAGCTGTCCGATCTCCTCGCCGGTTCTGTCTTCGTCTATCTCAGAAGAAGGATCCGGAATGCACAGCTCCATTTCGCTTGTCAGCGAAACCAGCTCGGCACTTCTTTTTTTCGCATTCTTCCAGTCCAGTTTCCCGAACGAAAGATACCGGCAGATCTTCGCGATATAGGCAAAGAAATAATCGGGCTTTTTCGGCGGAATGGTATTCCATGTTTCAAGGAATGTATCATTCACACTTTCTTCCGCATCCAAACGGCTGTTTAATATTTTCATCGCCAGGCGATGGAGTTTTGCACCGTACTTTATCTCAGTTTCCTTGATTGCCGCCTCGCTGCGCTCCCAAAATAGCTGTACGATTTCTCGATCCTCCATTGGAACCTCCTTCCTTCCATATGTAGAGATAACCTCTCTCACCCTTTAAGTGGGATTTTATATCTTGTTGGTTACACTTTCAAAGAAAAATTTTTTATTCAAATTAAGAAAGGCGAGAATCCATTTCGGACTCTCGCCAAATACACTCCGCACAGTTTATTCTTCAAGAATCATTCTTATTGGCATTCTCTATTTCTACAATCTATTATAGACAATAAGCACCTGGTTTTCTCCACATTTCATACGCATAGAATGATAGTATCTGCATAAGCAACAGCTTTAATTGGCCGCTTAATTCGGATAATAATTAATCACCATCAGTTTCAGTAGGCTTTCCTGGTTATTAAAATAAGTGTGTTCCAAGGAAGAATCAAACATCAGCGAATCACCTGTCTCAAGACATTCCTTTGCTAATCCCGGACAACTTTGCCAATATAGAAAAAGCATAAATAGTCTAAAATTACTATGTAGTTTATATGAAAAAACGGACAGGGTTTTACTCTGTCCGTTTTAGCATATTAAAGCTTTTTTAGTGAAACGCTACCGCTATACTGAAATGTCAATAATATCATCAAGGGGTATCTTAGTATTAACAATTTGAAGTATTCGAGCATTCTCATCTATCCTTGACACAATTCCAGACACTTTCAAATATTCGTATTCTTTATAATACACCACTTCTGCCCGCTTTCCTATTTCAAGCCTATGATAATTACGGTCAAGCTCTGCATACATATCCTCAGACAATTCCTTTTCAGGCACGATTACTTTTTCTTTTTCCAACAATGCTTCGGAAAAACCCTTTAACGCTGCAAACGGCATAAACTGCTTGGCACGTTCCGAAACAGGCATTTTTCTTCTTGCTTTATTCACCGCTTTTATGTCCTCCTATTTGTCTGTTCCGTTCAATCGTTGTACCTGCTTCAAGCAGATTTATCCCGCGTAATATTGAATTTTTTCCGTATCTCTTTTTTACTTCCAGCACCGCTTTTTGTATTTTTCTTGACCTGTCGATATTATTTACTTCATCAAAAAAGCTGTACTGCCTGCATTCCTCGGCTGCCACATTATTACAGATTACATTTATATGCCTTATTGGTACAGCTCTGTCTACTATTTTTTCATACAGCTTTTCAACAGCAGGTATCATGATACTTTCTGAATTTGTTTCAGGTTCAAGCTTTACAGAACCATGCGCCGGAAGCTTTTCTGCTCCTCTTGTATACCCTATATGCAAGGTTATAGAATTTGTAATCAGATTTTTATCTGTCAGATCAAGACAGAGCAAATCTGTCATTTCTTTTACTATTACCCTGCCCTCGTCAAAATCATAGTCCCTCAAAAGTGTTTGACCGCTTGCCGCTGCATTTATTTTTACTGAACCTGTGTTCCTGCAAGCACCTGATTCATCATAGCAGTATCCTCCGTCGGATTCAGTACGTCGATACCGTCTGAAATATTTCCGTCATCTGAGAATGCAGACATATTGTCTATTAGTATCATCAACTGAATATCTGTCTGTTCTGAAATTTCGTCCGTTTCTTCCGTTTCCAGCGGACTGTCTGTTATATCGGTTTCCGTCACCGCCGTAGATTTCATTCTCGCCGTTTCCTCCGTAAAGATGGTCGTCACCTACGCCTCCGTCAATGTAATCTTTATCCTCTCCGCCGTAAATCCAGTCATTGCCCTCTTGTCCGAACATTTTATTGTAACCGTTGCCGCCGTTCATGGTATCGTTTCCTGTTCCTCCCTCTATGTAGTCGTAGCCTTCTCCGCCTGTGAAATTATCATCTCCGTCACCTCCAAACATAAAGTTTGGACCGTTTCCTCCATAAAATGTATCATTACCAGCATTTCCATACATATAGTCGATGTCTTCGCCTCCTACAAGTACATCATTTCCAAATCCTCCATAAAGCTTGTTATTTCCGTTTCCACCATCTAAATAATCGTCACCGTCTTCTCCGTACAGTACATCGTCTCCATCTTCTCCGTACAATTCGTCATTGCCTAATCCACCAAATAACCTATCATCGCCTTCTCCGCCGAACAGTTTGTCATTTCCTGCATTTCCGTAAAGAACATCATTTCCTTCATCACCACAAATTATGTCGTCACCATCTTCACCGAATAATTTATCATCACCCGAATTACCAAAGAGAATATCATCGCCTTTTCCACCATAAATAATATCATTTCCTTCGCAGCCAAATATAATGTCATCGTAACTACTTCCCTCAATTTGGTCATCTCCATTTAAGCCTAAAATAAAGTAATTACTTCCTTCTTTACTGATATTATCATCGTGTTGTGTTCCAAAAAAGATTTCATAATAACCAGATTCTATTTTATCTATGATGTCTGAAGTCAAATCATAATGGAAATTATATGAAATTGGTTTTTTCTTACTGAATTTCATATATTCATCTTCTATTGATTTCCACAATTCATAGAATTCAGACTTCGTTAAATATTTTTCGATTGCATCTTTACCAGAATTCCATACAATCCACCTAAGAAAAGGATCATCTTTTTCATCCGTTAGTTGACTTAATCCTAAATTAATTAATCTATTAAAAAACCAATCCAATTCATTTAATCCTAATGTTTTTAAGAGGGAATTAACATATTTTGAGTCTAAATCATTTTCTTCAGTATAACTCAAAATACTTCCTGCAATAACGGACAGGCTATCTTGATTGCTAAAAACATGCTGTAGAATTTCATCAGTACTGCCTCCGGAAAAAATCAGAGGAAATAATTCAGAAATATATATAACCATTTTATCAATCTCTTCTTGACCTCCAGTTTCAAGCAAATAAGAAAAATAATTATGAAGAATGGTTACATCTTCTGCTTCTTCATCCTCAACAAAAATCGGAATATTATTTTCATCAAGAATTAAAACGCCGGATTCCACCGCAAAAAATGAATTTGGACTATGATTCTGCTTAACATTATCCACACCAAATCCTTTACAAATTTTTTGCTGGGAACCAGGAATTTGGTATAGTAAAATATGTACAAAGTCAGTTGATAATGAATAATTAGTAATTAAATGCGCTCTTGATAATATTCTTGTTCTATATTCCTCATCATTTAAAAATACGTTGGAAAAACCTTGACCGTCAAATCCTACACATCGAGTTACCTTATCACTGAGAACTGTAACATACATGGCCTTATTACTTCCTTTTGAATGTCCTGTTACAGTAATATCACGGTATTCAAGACTTTCTATAAAAGCCAGTGCTTTAAGTTGATCGTCGGTATCTCTACGATTAGCTCCCTCTACATTATCACTCCATTCTGCTCCTCCTGTTGTTCCTTTAAAGGCAACTATGGCTTCATGTGTACTTGATGAACCATCTGTAAAACAAAGAGCTAAGGGTGTTCCTTTATCATTAGTTAATGTTTCTGTTAGAACTAAATCTTTAAGATTATCACTATTTTTTAAATATGTAATTATTTGTGCCCATTCCTTACCGCTTGCACATGCTCCATCTACCTCAGCATCTCCTAACGCTTCTAAATTGCTTATAGCAGTTTCATTAAAAACACTTAAAATTGTTTCAATCGAATTATCTTCATTTCTTGTTATATCTATTTTATCTATATTGGCAGCTTCACATAAAGCTCCATTGACATAACATAACTGTTCTAACATTAATAATTCCTGATTTGTTATATTCATTTTTTATTTCCTCCTAATATATATTAATTTCTTGGTTTCCTTGAATACTAATATTAATTCTTTCTGAGTATTTTTCAGTGCTCAAAAAATCCCTAAAATTGTCTTGTGTGATATTATTTACTTCAACGTTTTTATTAAGTAAAATTAACTGTGTAACTCCACACAATTTGTTTTCTTGTAGCCATTGACCTAATATTTTCGCAAAATCATTTATCTGACTTTCGGAACATATATTATTATCAATAAATATAACAGTGCTTGCCCCAACATCATAAATTTGAACATTTTTTGAATCTTTATTTATACATTCTAAAGTTGACCTGCTTACTGATGCACTTACCATTATCTTATCTGAATTAAAATAATCCTTAACATAATCTGTAACCATTTGCTCATAATAAGGTCTTACCGCAATATTAGGATAATCATCTGTAAATGTTCCGTCGTCTTCACGAGTAACTGTTACGGTATCTGTTTTTGCATTTCCTCCCTCAGGAATAGCCGTCATATATTCCTTTTCCAATATCTGCGGTCTCACATACCCTGTGTATTCAAAGCCTATTCCATACTTTTCCTCAAGATACATTATCATTTCATATATTGCATCTACTGATAACTGCTGGGTTAAATTTAGCTCTGAATACTCTGTTGGCAGTCCTTGCTCTTCTAAAAATTCTTTCTGCCATTCGTTTAACGTCGGCTCTTGTTTTACTTTCTCTTTTTTCATTTCACATCCATATCCTCCAATTATTAATGCCATTAGCTGTAATATTATTATTTGTTTTTTAATTTTATTCATAAAACCTCCGATACCTTTTAGTAAATTTATTTTTCATTAAAATTATACACTAAATTAACTCCTTTGTCAATATATACCTATTATTAATTTAATATTTCTACAATATTCTAATAAACTCTTTCTATAAGTAAAAATTAACGGCGATACTAAGCAGCTAAACTTAGATATTGCCGTTAATTTCTTATTTCATCTGTAAAACAAAGAGCTAAGGGTGTTCCTTTATCATTAGTTAATGTTTCTGTTAGAACTAAATCTTTAAGATTATCACTATTTTTTAAATATGTAATTATTTGTGCCCATTCCTTACCGCTTGCACATGCTCCATCTATCTCGGTATCTCCTAATGCCTCTAAATTTGAAATTGCTGTTGCATCAAATTTTTGAAGTATGTCATAAACAGTATCACCTTCAAAAGTTTCTAAATTCACAGTAGTAAAACCATTTACTTCAGCGACATCTGCAACTTTACCATTCAAATAAGTCAAATGCTCCAGCATTAATAATTCTTCATCTGTAATTTTCATTTTAATCTCTCCTTAATTTAAAATTTGTATTCTATTATCGCTCTGAATACTACAACCTGTACTTATAGAAACGTAGTTGTCATCAAAATAATCTTTATAATTTGTCTCATCTATATTCGATATTGATGTTTTATTATTAAGTAAATATATCCAATTAGTTCCTAACAGTTGATTTTCATTTAACCATATGCTTAAATCTGACACAAATGTATGTACTTCTTTATCATTACATACAGAACTGTCAATAAAAATTTTATTACTAGATGAAACATCTCCTTTCATTTTTTCTTCTGTAATGTTATTAAAATA
>Ga0209064_1004295_pt1 | contig 10818 bp, 9 predicted proteins | sample Inofromicrocosms_FD_187498 | JGI IMG/M metagenome (GOLD analysis project Ga0209064, IMG submission 187498) | Mouse cecum microbial communities from Vienna, Austria - Inoculum for glucosamine and mucus D2O microcosms (SPAdes) (version 2) | ecosystem: Host-associated > Mammals > Digestive system >... | reverse complement strand
CCACATAGGTTCCTTCCGTAAGAAAGGGTTTCGCGGACGTCACAGGATGAAGTCTCTGGGAAGAAAATACCTCCCCGCATGGATTTTCCCGTCTGCAGATCTGATCTGTGAGCAGCACAGCGGCGGCCATAGACGAAGTCATCCCCCACTTTCCGAATCCGGTTGCTACAAACCAATCCTCCGTCTTCCTTCCAAACTGCCCGATATACGGAATCCCGTCCAATGTCATACAGTCCTGCGCGGACCATGGGATCACATTTTCTTCTTTGTTCCAGCACTTTTCCGGCCAATACATTTCCGCCTGATGCAGCAGAAATTCATACTGCCCTCCCATGGGATTTTCCCCGGTCCTGTGGTTTCCTCCTCCCAGCAGCAGCATGTCCCCGGCAGGCCGGAAGGACAGCCCGTCCCGGTCAATGCCAAGGTACATCCCATGCAGGGTCTGCGCTTCTTTCAATGCCAGAACATAACTCCGTTCCTGGTGCATCCGCAGGAAATAATACCCGGGCCGGTTGACAAATGGATAATGGCAGGCGAATACTACCTTTTCCGCCTCCACGGTCCCCCTGCTTGTTGTCAAAAGGTGCGGCTTCATCCGCAGCACCTTTGTTTTCTCATAAACCTGGAGATTTTCCGCAATGGCCTGGAGAAATTTCAGCGGATGAAAGCATGCCTGGTCATAACAGAACAGAGCTTCCTCCACTGCAAACGGAAGCTCTGTCCTTTTTTTCAGTTCTACAGGCAGCCCCAGCTCCTTTGCCGCATAGTATTCGTCCCGCAGCGTCCTGCCGTTTTCCTTCGTATACAGACAGGCAGGACATTCCTCCCAGTCGCAGTCGATCTTATATTTATCAATCAGGATCTTGTACCTCCTGATCGCCTCCTGATTGATCTTTGCGTATTGCTCCGCCTGTTTTTTGCCTGCGCATTTCATAAGCTTCTGGTAGATCAGGCCGTGCTGTGACGTCACCTTTGCCGTTGTATGCCCGGTCTGTCCGCTCCCGATCCGGTCCGCCTCCAGAACGACGCACTGCCGCCCGCTCTGCTCCAGAAAATGAGCCGTCAGTATCCCGGCCAGCCCGCCTCCTACGATTGCAATATCCGTGCTGATATTTCCAGGCAGCTCCGGCCTCGCCGGTATGGCTGTGGACCGCTGCCAGATTGATTCCCTATGCATGCCGCTGCACCTCTCTTATATGATCGTCTGTTGCCGTCTTCCATTTGGAACTGCCAGCCTCACAGCAGATCAAATGGAATAGTATAAAATCCTCTATCATGATCGGCTGACAGCCTTTCCGTTTAGCATGCGCGGATTTCCATAAAATATGTCACTGAAACTGTAAAAATTCAGCCTGGATGGTTGAGTGTACTAACAGGATCGGGCCACATGAATATCCATTCGTAAGCACCGTGAAATTCCTTGTTGAAATCCTGTGAACAGCTGTACTATAATCTAAGAGGAACATTGCTGATCGCAGTCCGTACAAAAAAACAGGGAGCTTAACTATGATAAATTATACATTTGCCAGAGAAATTTTTGAATCCTACTTAAATGATTATGACCGCGCGGATGACAAGGTTCGTTTAAAGATCATCCATACCTACGGCGTTGTGGGACAGGCTGCGGGTATTGCCCGGCGGATGCGGCTTTCTGATGAAGATGCAGAACTGGCGAAGCTGATCGCCCTCCTCCATGATCTGGGCCGTTTTGAACAGCTTCGGCGTTTTGACAGCTTCGAACCTGATACGATGGACCATGCGGCCTATGGAGTGCAGGTCCTCTTTGAGGAACACAGGATCCGAAAATTCCTGCCGGAAAATACCTGGGACCCCATTATCCGTACCGCCATTGCAAAGCACAGCGATTACTGCCTGTCCGGTGTGACCGATACCAGAACTCTGCTCCACGCCCGGATCATCCGTGACGCGGACAAGCTGGACAACTGCCGGGTAAAGCTGGCCGATGCCACGGAAACATTTCTCGGAGCTTCCCCGGAAGAAATCGGGGCACAGGAGATCACTCCCGCAATCTATGCTTCTATATTCCGAAACCAGTGCATCCTCTCCGCGGACCGCAAGACTCTGATGGATTATTGGGTCTCGTATATTGCCTATTTTTTTGATATTAACTTTCGGGAAAGTATGGATATCATTGTAGAAAATGATTATATCTCCAGGATCATCCGACGGATTCCCTATTCGAATCCGAACACGGCGAAACAGATGAATGAGATTGAACATTATGTAAAAAACTATGCGGAAAGATTTTCCTAACCTGGAGGAACCAGAAAAGCACCCAAAAAAATCTCCAACCGTACAGATGGAAATTTTTTGCCGCTTTGTGCAAGAAATTGCTTCTAAACTGAAACTGCGCCTTCATCACGTAAAGGAACGGTGTTCCGAATAACAGCATATCCGGAACACCTCATGATCAAAAAAATATGGAAATCATCGGATCTCCCCACAGAACCGCGGCAGCCATGCCCGCGCACAGGAACGGTCCGAATGCGATCCGGGTCTTTCGGTCTGCTTTTTTTATGAACAGCAACCAGCTCCCATACGCCGCCCCCAAAAACACCGCAATCCCCAGTGCCAGCAGGCTGTATCTCCACCCCAGGAATACACCGCAGGCCGCCATGAGCTTTATGTCCCCTCCGCCGAAAGCTCCCGATACACACAATGTAAGCACCAGAAGCAAAAGGCTGGCGGAACACATGCCAAACAGCCGGTCCAGCAATCCGATCTCCGGAAAAAAAGGAATGGAAAACAGACTGACACCCAATACGGCAAGCACAAGCTTATCCGGGATTGTCCTTGTTTTTCCATCGGTCCATGCCGCTGCCGTCAGCACACCAAAAAACAGACACAGTATTGCGACTCTTCCCGCAGGATTCCATCGCTGTACAAACAGATCTGAATTTAAAATAAAATGATTGATCAAACGTAATTCTCCCTAAGCTTTCCAAAATCATTCCGCCAGCGTCCGGAACAGCCCCTTCACAGTCGGATAGATCTGACGGAACTTCTGATACCGCTCCTCATATTTCGCCACAAGCTCCGCCTCCGGCTCCACGGTATCTACCACCTTCACAAGCTTCTCTGCCGCTTCCTCCACACTGCTGTATTCTCCACATCCCACCGCAGCCAGGATTGCGCCGCCGTATCCCGGGCCTTCCTCGCTTTCGATCACATCCACCTTCAGATTCATCACATTTGCAATGATCTTCTTCCAAAGCGGACTCTTTGCGCCGCCGCCGCAGATCTTGGTGCGCTCGATCCGAATCCCCAGACTCCGGGCCACCTCCAGAGAATCCCTCAGTCCGAATGCCACGCCTTCCAGAACCGCCTGAGTCATATCCCCCCTGGTGGTATCCATAGTCATTCCGATAAAGGTTGCCCTTGCCTGCGGGTCATTATGCGGGGAGCGTTCTCCCATCAGATAAGGCAGATAGAACACCTGGTTCTCTCCCAGCTTTTGGATTGCTTCCTGCTCCTTTGCGTACTCCGTGGTTTTCAGGATCTCATCCATCCACCACTTGTTGCAGGATGCGGCGCTCAGCATACAGCCCATCAGATGATAATGTCCGTCCGCATGGTCGAAGGAATGAAGCGCATTGTTGGCATCCACTCCGAAGGACTTGCTGGAAATAAAGATGGTCCCGGAGGTTCCCAGGGAAATGTTGCACATCCCGTCGCCCACGGTTCCCGTTCCTACCGCCGCAGCCGCATTGTCTCCGGCCCCGGCAATGACCTTCACCTGCTCCGGCAGACCAAGTTCCTTGGCAAGCGCCTCCTTTACCGTGCCGACCGCTTCATAGCTTTCAAACAGCTTCGGAAGCTGCGCCTCCGTGATTCCGCAGATCTCCATCATTTCTTTTGACCAGCAGCGGTTCTGCACATCCAGAAGCAGCATGCCGGAGGCATCCGAATAATCCGTGCAATGTACGCCGCTCATCCGATAGGCAAGATAATCCTTGGGCAGCATGATCTTTACGATCTTTGCAAAATTTTCCGGTTCCTTTTCCTTCATCCAGAGGATCTTCGGTGCCGTAAATCCTGCAAATGCGATATTTGCCGTATATTCCGACAGCTTCTCCTTTCCGATCACCCCATTCAGATAATCCGTTTCCTTTCCTGTCCGTCCGTCATTCCAGAGGATCGCCGGACGTATGACCTGATCCCGTGCGTCCAATACGACCAGTCCGTGCATCTGTCCGCCGAAGCTGATACCTGCAATCTGGCTCTTATCGCAGTCCCGGATCAGTTCCTTGATTCCGCTGACAGACTGTGCATACCAGTCCTCCGGATTCTGCTCCGACCAGCCCGGATGCGGAAAATACAGCGGATACTCCTTCGAAACGATATTGTGGATCTTGCCCTTTTCGTCCATAAGAAGCAGCTTCACAGCCGAGGTGCCAAGATCTACTCCGATATATAACATCTGTTTTTCCTCTCTTTCTCCTGTCTGCAGAAAGCCTATGAGACACAGCATTTCTGCATACGATGATATGAAAGCGTGCCTGAATCCTGTTCAAACACGCTCTGAAAATAATCTCCAACTGCAGGTTGGATACTTCAAAGAGCCTCCAACCGTACAGTTGGAAATCTTTTTGTCCTGCTTCTTATTTCCACGGATTCTCTGTCGGATAGCGTACTCCCGCAGGCTGGTTATATCCGATTTCTTCTACCGGTACCCCGATATACTTAAACACCTCAAACAGCGGTTTTCCATAATTGCCGAATGCCACCGCGCCGTGATGCGGATAATTGCCCTCGATCAGAACATGGCGGTAGAATCTGCCCATCTCCGGGATCGCGAATACACCGATCGCGCCGAAGGAGCGGCTTGCTACCGGAAGCACCTCGCCCTGTGCAATGTATGCGCGCAGCTTGTTGTCCGCAGTGCTCTGCAAGCGGTAGAATGTGATGTCGCCGGGCTTGATATCGCCTTCCAGAGTTCCCTGCGTCACTTCCTCCGGGAGAGACCTTGCCATGATGAGCTGGTATCTCATCTCACAGAAGGACAGCTTGCTGGATGCCGTATTGCCGCAGTGGAAGCCCATGAAAGTATCCTTGTGGGTGTAGGAATACTTTCCTTCAATCTCTTCCTTGTACATATCTGCCGGAACGTTGTTGTTGATATCCAGCAGCGTTACCGCATCCTGGCTAACCACGGTTCCGATAAATTCGCTCAACGCCCCGTAAATATCTACCTCGCAGGATACCGGGATCCCCTGTGCGGTCAGACGGCTGTTCACGTAGCAGGGTACGAATCCGAACTGGGTCTGGAACGCCGGCCAGCACTTGCCTGCAATCGCCACATATTTGCGGTAGCCCTTGTGGTCCTTGATCCAGTCCCTCAATGTGATCTCATACTGCGCCAGCTTTGCCAGGATCTCCGGCTTCTTATTGCCTGCGCCCAGCTCTTCTTCCATTTCTTTTACAACAGCCGGAATCCTTTCGTCTCCCGCATGCTTATTGAATGCCTCAAACAGATCCAGCTCGGAATTTTCCTCAATCTCCACGCCCAGGTTGTAAAGCTGCTGGATTGGAGCGTTGCATGCCAGGAAATTCAGCGGACGGGGTCCGAAGCTGATGATCTTTAAGCTGCTCAGACCAATGACCGCCCTTGCGATAGGACGGAATTCCGCGATCATATCCGCACATTCCTCCGCAGTCCCGATGGGATATTCCGGAATATACGCCTTTACACCGCGCAGCTTCAGATTGTAGCTGGCATTGAGCATACCGCAGTAAGCATCCCCTCTTCCCTGGATCAGGTTGCTCCCTGTCTCCTCCGCGGCGGCTACAAACATCTTCGGTCCGTCAAAATGCTTTGCAAGCAGGGTCTCGGAAATCTCCGGTCCGAAGTTTCCAAGATATACTACCAGCGCGTTGCAGCCTGCTTTTTTGATATCCTCCAGAGCCTGTACCATGTGGATCTCACTCTCCACGATACAGATCGGACATTCATAGATATCCTCTTCCCCATATTTTGACTTGTAAGCCTTCATCAAGGCTTCCCGTCTGGATACGGACAGGCTCTCCGGGAAACAATCTCTGCTCACTGCTACAACACCGATTTTCAATTCTGGCATATTCTTCATAATATGTACTCACCTTTCTTTTTTATTGATATCTGCCCAAAACCGTCCATACACAGCTTCCTGGCTGCTCTGAACAGCTGCGGCAGCTCACCATACAGTCACAAAAACAACATCCGATCTCTCATACCCGAGGACACCCCATTATGGCCATCCTGCCGGTTCACAAGGTATCCTCCCCTACACAATACTGATATTCTCACCCTTCAGCCCGCAGAACGCTCCTTCAAGCCCGGCTTCCGAATGCGCGATCAGCCATTTATTCTTTGCTGTGATCAGCCGGTCTTCCCCTGACTCTCCAATCGGGAAGGTCAGTTCCGTATTGGTCCCTGCCGGAAGGATCACCACGCAGCGGAATCCCCCTTCCGCCGCCGTACAGGGCGCATAATGCAGGGTCGTGGCATACATCTCCACTGCCGTACCCGCAGGTACAAAAAATGCCTCCACTAAAGAAGTCTCATACGTATAGTCCGCCTGGATATCCTGCTGCGCGCCTAAGAGCAGGATCATATCTGTCACTGCGATGTTGACCTCACTGGAACGGTGATATTCCAAAGCATTGAGCTTATGATTATCCCCGTTGCAGTATCCGATCTGGATGGGCAGCCCGCCAAAGGCACGGTTCCGAAAGCTTTCTGCTTCCGGCAGCGCTTCCAGCTCTTCCACGGACGGAACGTAGATCACTTCTTTCGGCAGAGGCGTATGCTCCATCTCTTTCAGAATCCTGGCAAGGTCATAGCCTTCCAGAACCTTTCCATACCTGCCAAAGGAATGGTCTGTTACTTTCTGAATGTTCATCATGGTTCCTCCTTATATTTTTGTCAGTTTTCACTTCTATGAAACCATAATAACAATTTTTTTTATACTTATCCACCAATAAATTAGCTAATCCATATCACTTTCTTGTCTTTTTCTGTCTCTGCATACCACGGTACTCACTAGGCAGCATCCCATACTTCTTCTGAAATGCCTTGGCCAGAGCCTTGCTGTTCGGAAATCCGTTGTTCATCGCGGTCTCGCTGATGGTATGCTCCGTATTGGCAAGCTCCTGAAACGCGCGCTCCACACGGATACTTTGCAGATATGACTTATAATTGATGCCCGCGTATTTTTGGAACATCCGCGACAGATAGGTAGGAGAATATCCAAAGATCTCCGCCAGCGCTTCCAGAGATAATTCCGACGCATAGTTTTCCTTGATGTAATCCGCAATCAGTGACAGACGGTTCAGCTTCTTGTGCCATTTTACCATATCCGGCGTCACATCGGTCTCCCGGTATTCCGTCACCAGAAGATAAAGCAGCATGTAGTACAGACCCTTTGCCTTCATCTCATATCCGCAAGCCCGTTCCTCGCAGGCCTCGAAGATATCCCCGATCAGCTTCATGACCTGCCCGTCCCGCGGCAGCGGATCGTGTGTGAACCGGATGAACTGCTCTCCGGTATAATAATCCTCAAATGTTTTCAACGGAATCTGCAGCACGATCGTCCGATTCGGTTCGGGCGAGTCTACTGAGTGGATCTCGTTGGAATTCACCAGCATAAATTTTCCTGTCCCCAGAGGAAATATCTCCTCATTCAGATAAAATTTTAATGCGCCCTCATATACCGCAAATAATTCTATGGACCTGTGCCAGTGCTTATCCCGAAAATAATTACCCTCCCCGCCTTCGAACAGAAATACTTTGAACGGAAGGCCCTGGTTCGGCATGATCAATTCATGACTAAACTCCATAATCTACACCACGTTTAATCTTCCTGATTCCTGTTAATAAACCATCTCGCAATATCGATTGCTTTATACTTTTTCATAACGGGCACCTTCTTTTTTACTATACCCTGAATCCGTGAACCATTTGGGTGAAATTTTTTCGGAGAATTTGAAAATATTATGCCTTTGGCGATATGTTTTCCTACAATGCTTTCACCCAATAGTGAAAAAATATTTGGAATCATATAATCCTAAAACCCTTGCAGTTATTCGATTTTTAGCACATTTTCACCTTTTGGGTTCACGGATTCAGGTATACTTCAGTAATTTTCTATTTCCTACTATATCACATGCCGGATATCATGTCAACGCCTTTCAGAACATATGTTCTTTAAATTTGATATACATTAAGTTGCCATCTTTCCCATAAACCGTTATACTATATGTTTGAAAACAGATTATCGCACGCATATCGTTCCAATCCGGAGGTCCGCCATGAAATATGATTGCCTCATTATAGATGATGAAAAGCTCCTCGCAGACAGCACAGCCGAATATTTTAACCTGTTCGGCGTAAAAACGGCAGCGGCATACAGCGTATCCGAATGCCGGCAGTTTTTTCAGGAAAACGCCGCCCAGCTTCTTCTGCTGGACATCAACCTGGGGGACGGCAGCGGCTTTGAACTGTGCAGGGAGCTGCGCCAAAAGACAGACGTTCCCATCCTGTTCATCTCCGCTCGCACAAGCGATGACGACCAGATCGTCGCGCTCAATATCGGAGGCGATGACTATATACAAAAGCCCTATTCCCTGAGTGTCCTGCTTGCAAAAGTAAAAGTCGTTCTGAAACGATACGGCGAAGCCGCCGGCTCCGTCTACTCTGATGACTGGCTGACCGTTGATTTTGATACCAGGCAGGTAACCGCCGGAGGAAGCCCTGCCCGACTGACCGCGCTGGAATTCCGGCTGCTCTCTTACCTGATCCGGCATGAAAATAAGGTCATCTCAAAACAGGAGCTGTTTGAAAATGTCTGGGAGGATAAGTTCACAGGAGACGGAACGCTGAATGTGCATATTCGGAAAATACGGGAAGCCATTGAACGGACTCCCGGCAAGCCAGAATATATTCTTACGGTCTGGGGCGACGGCTACAGGTTTTGCGGAGGGCGAAAATGAAAACACACAGACTATTGATCAGCCTGATCTTCCTTTTTTCAGCAGAGATTGCCGCTCTGCTGATATTTGCGGCACAAACTCCTGATATGTCTCAGGACGCCATAGCCGTCAACGAAGCCATCCAATCCGTACAGGAACACTGGGCAGATTTAAAAAGCGCTTCCATGGACGAGACAAACCGGCAGCCCGGCAGCGAAATAGTTTTGGAAAATGATGCCGGATATCGGAATCCGACAGAATTGGATTTTGTCGTACTGAACCTGGAAGAAGAGGTCCTGTTCCGGACAAGATCCGGATTAAGTGAAAGCATCCATGCGGCGGTCATTCACAGAGATGCCATCCTGGATATCGAGTCAAACGGTTCTATTATGGGAAAAATCCTCATTTACAATAACGACGCGCAGATCCTGCAGACCCGGAAACAGGCAGTAATCTTCTTTTTATCGGCTGTCTTATGCATTCAATGCGGCATCATGATCTGGTATTTCTTTTATTTGAACCGCGCCGTGATCCGGCCCTTCCGAAAGCTGAAAGGGTTTGCGGAACGGGTCGCGGGCGGCAATCTTGACGTTCCTCTGGAAATGGACAGAGGAAACCTCTTCGGCGCATTTACGGAGAGCTTTGATATCATGCGCTCCGAACTGAAAAAGGCGCGGATTGCGGAGGCCGAAGCCAATGCGGCCAAGAAAGAGCTGGTAGCCAAGCTTTCCCATGACATCAAAACACCGGTGGCAAGCATCAAGGCTGCTTCCGAAGTCGGCGCCGCGCTTACGGAAAAGGCTGCGTCGGAGCTGGCGCCCAATCCGCTGCCTGCACAGCTTCTCGAGAATTATACACAGATCATCCGCAAGGCCGACCAGATCAATTCACTCATAACCAACCTGTTTACTGCCACGCTGGAGGAACTCCGCCAGCTGACCGTAACTCCCTCGGACATGCCAAGCCGTGAACTGAGGGAAATTTTTGAAAGTGCAGATTATCTTCACCGCGCGGCCATTCCCCACATCCCTGACTGTCTTTTATACGCAGACCGTCTCCGTCTGCAGCAGGTGTTTGACAACCTCTTTGCTAATTCTTACAAATATGCGGGTACGAAGATCGTTCTGTCCGTTTCCCGAAAGGAGCGCTGTGTTGCCGTCAGCATGGCGGACTATGGCGGCGGTGTCCAGACGGAAGAGCTGCCTCTCCTGATGGAGAAATTCAAACGCGGAAGCAATGCCTCCAACACAGAGGGCGCCGGTCTGGGACTCTATATTTCGGACTATTTTATGAAAGAAATGCACGGAGAGCTTTTTCTGGAAAATGGGCAAAATGGGCTGAAAGTGACTGTCCGCATCGCATTCAGCGGATTTTTTTAGCCACATCTTCTTTGGTTAGTCTATTTCTAACTCTTTCCGCCTCAATATTATTGAGCATCTTCTTCCTCATTTCTGCTCACTTTGAGCTTTGTTCTTATAATGTAAATCCATATCGAGCGTTTTTCAATATGGTTTTTGAAAGTTTTTGCTCATTTTGAGCAAATTATATTGACTTTTAGAAATATTTTTCATATTATTGCTTTAGGAGGTATACTGAAATGACTTTTGGAGAACGATTAACCAATCTAAGAAAAGAATACGGCTATAAATCCAGAAATGAATTTGCGGTAAAACTCGGGATTCCAAGTACTACATTACGAAACTACGAGACCAATGTCCGAGAACCTGGTCATACCTTTCTAAAGCAAGTGTCAGAATTTTTTAATGTATCCGTTGATTATTTGCTTTGCTTAACAGATGAAAAAGAAGTACTACATACTTTTCGATTACGTTCTTCCGAACAAAATAT
>Ga0209064_1004291_pt1 | contig 10829 bp, 8 predicted proteins | sample Inofromicrocosms_FD_187498 | JGI IMG/M metagenome (GOLD analysis project Ga0209064, IMG submission 187498) | Mouse cecum microbial communities from Vienna, Austria - Inoculum for glucosamine and mucus D2O microcosms (SPAdes) (version 2) | ecosystem: Host-associated > Mammals > Digestive system >... | reverse complement strand
TGTCAGGGAACAGCGTTCCGCCGGGCATTTCGCGCAAAGTAAGATTATGGATTTTGGCAAGGATTTCATCAACGGTCAGGATGAAGGGCACAGAGAAGTGCTCGTAATCAACCACATCCTGTTTCTCGTCGCGAAGAGTCCATGTGACTTCGGCGACAGCAGGACGCAGTTTGCTGTCAGAGAACATCTTGCCGAGTAGAATGATTGCGGCGCGTGTGAGCTTGCCGTCAACCATCAGCTCACACTTGCTAAGGAACGCTTCTGTAGACCAGCGGTTGATCTCCTCAGCAGGTATGCGGCTGTGTACTTTCTTGAACATCTTGCGAGCTTTGGCGATAGCCACTTCGTCGAGGTCGTCTATTGTCGCATTCGACACAAGTTCTGCCGACCAATCCGGTTCCGGAGTCTGATGCCGAATTTCATCCATCTTTGATTGGTTTAGCGGCTTCAGGCTCTCGCCGTCGCGACCGAATGCGATCCCTTTCCACTTCATCACGATATTTCGCGGAGAAGCCGGAATCTTGAACATCAGGATACGCTTGCCGTCAACTTCAATCGGAACGATCTCGCGGAACGTCTGGCCGTCAGTTGTATGCTGTGCGAAATCATGCTTGAGATTATTGAGCGCACTCTCTCCGTTTTTATACGATGTGCCGACAATCTCATGTTTCTTCTCGTCATAGCCAAAAATCAGCCACGCGAAATCAAGACCACGAATATTTGCCTCGTTGCTCAACGCCGAGAAATACTTGCCCAAGTCATCGAAGTCGAAACTGTTCTCTGCCTTCTTAAACTCCACGACCTCACTCTCCTTATGCGAAATCAGCGATTGAAATATGTTGGTGAAATTATCCATATAATATATCTATACTAATTTCATTTTTTCACAATTAGATATGATTCTATCCATAATTCTAAGAAAGTCACTAGTATCTAAGAAGTAACTTGGATATGCCTCCTGTAGTTCCTTAATTTTAGATACAGACACTAGAACAACCGCATTTTTAGCATCTTGAGAAACGCGTTCGAGTCTGGAATAGTCATTCATAGCAGCGGCCTCATCATTATACGGGTTTACACTTACTCTTTTTGTTTTGAAGTTTATATTTAATATATAATATTTATTAGTATATTTCTCTTGTAACGCCACATTATTTGTTACTCTCAAAGCCTTAAGTGTGTCACACAAATTATATCTCCGATCAAGTTGATAAAGAAGAATCATAAGGTCTTTAGTATTTAGGCCTTGCTCCGAATGAATAGAAAGAATTTTTCGTTCTTCTTTAATCGCGAACAAAGAACTTACATATTTGAAAAATTCCAGCCATTCATCTGCCCCTTGACTTGATTTAAGTGGAGTTTTAGTGACTAAACCAGCAGTTTCAACAGCCATTGCCCAAAAATGCTGTAACCTAGTACGAATCTGAAGTTCCACTCGTAGGCCATTGTAATCGTTTTCGTCAGAAATATATTTATATACAAAATGGATGCTTCGATAGCCACTTTCTTTTGGCGTTTCAATATAGTTTATAGGGTCTTTATCAAGGATAAACCCTTCAGGAACGTTTACCTTTAAAAGAGAATACAGCTTATCTAAGGTTTGTATGTTTGGAAGCACTATGCGCAGACCGCCTATATCCTGCATTCCGCCCAATCTCATTTTGGGATTGAGGTCAAGTTTATACAAGATTGAAGTGAGACGTTTTAGTCTTCTTGAAGTAAATGTCGCTTTTATTCGATTCCTGTCAAGAATAGCATTAATTTCTGTTTGTAGTTTATCAAGGACCATCAAGTGAAGAGAACGCCAATCGTTGATTTTTTCAATGGCGTTTTTATAAACATCTTCTTCGGTAGAGGAAATCGCGATTTCTCCAGCTTTATCTATTTGATGTCTTCCGTATCTCATGTGAATCTATTTTTATGGTTTTGCGGCTATCATTGTACTTGAATGGCCATCTATGAGGGGATAGGCTGTTCTGGCTTGATCATAAGCACGGTGGAATACGCGCTGATTAACGAAGGCTCGGAACTGCGAGTTTTCAAAGTAGTTGCGAGCAAATTCTGTCTTCTCGGTCAATAAGCCCATGACGATTGTCATAAGAGCGTTATTACTCTCGATTTCGGCGTTCTGCGGCGAGCTGTTCTGAACGGCATTGGTAAACCGCTCGGAAGCGGCAAGACGCTCAGGCAGCGAGCGTATCTGTTCGATAGCTTCTTCGGGATGTACCCACTGGATGCCGCCGAAGTTGGCGTTAAACTCTTCAAGGATATTGGAGAGTACGTCAAATTCGGGTGTGGATGTAGAGCCACCGCCGCTTACAGGTATCGGGTCGATTTCGGAATCCTTGTTGGCGATTACGAAAGCGGCCTCGCCTTGCTTGACTGAGCGGTATTGGTCGAAGTCTACTGCATCAATCAAGCCCTCCGTCCAATCTTCACGAGGGATGCGCGGAAGTTTCGGAGCGAGAAGATGATAGAACGTGTATGTTTTCTCCCACTCAGCGGAGCTTGTCGGCATAACTGCTGCAAGGAACAGATAGATGCGGTTATAGGCTTTGATTGCGCTCTTACAGTCAATCTTGCCGTCTTCGTCAAGTTCCTTGAACCGCTCCACAACCTCGTCGAGTATCGGGTCGAGCTGTGTGCGCTCGGCTGTAGGGTCGAAGAATATGCGATTGATTTCTTCTACTTCGTCGGAGGTATAGATGTTGTATTCCTCTATCTTGGCGAGCAAGTCGTTGAGTTTGTTGGGGTCTGTCTCGCGGCTCAGAGTTGTGGCTTTATAGTATTCTTGAAAAGCCTCCTGTACCCGCTCCTGGTTTCCGGCGAAGTCGAGAACGAATGTGTCGCGCTTCTTCGGGTGGCAACGGTTAAGGCGCGAAAGGGTCTGAACGGCCTTGACATCGGAAAGCACTTTGTCAACATACATCGTATGTAGTAAAGGTTGGTCGTAGCCGGTCTGGAATTTGTCGGCCACAATGAGGATGCGGTAAGGGTCTTGCCCCATACGTTCCTCAATTTCCGAAGATGGAAAACCGTTGACTTGCGCCTCGGTTACTGTCGAGCCGTTATATTCCTTATCGCCGGAGAATGCGACAATCGCCCTGTAAGGGCTGTTTCGCTCTTTCAACTTCTTGGTGATTGTGTGGTAGAACTCTATGGCGCGGATAATGCTCGAAGTCACCACCATTGCGCGAGCCTGACCGCCTACCTTGCCTCGGTCGAGAACGTAGGTATGGAAATGCTCAACAATGATTCGCGATTTTTCCTCAATGGTTTCCGGCTGAGCCTCTACCCATGCGCGGAGTTTGGCTTGAGCCTGCTTCTTGTCAAATTCAGGGTCGCTCTCTATCGCCTTGGAGATTTTGTAAAAACTCTGATAAGGCGTATAGTTCTGCAACACATCCATGATAAAGCCTTCTTCGATGGCTTGCTTCATGGAGTAGACGTGGAACGGAACGTGGCGCACGTTGCCCTCGGCATCGGGCGGCAGCGGAGAGCCGAACATTTCGAGGGTCTTGTTCTTGGGCGTGGCCGTAAATGCGTAATAGTTGGCATTGGAGGCCATTTTGCGCCCTTTGACTATCTTGTTGATTTTGTCTTCAAGGTCTTCTTCTTCGTCGGAGGCGTTGCCGCTGACCCCCATGTTCATCTTGGCCGACATAGAGCCGTTCTGCGAGCTGTGAGCCTCGTCGATGATGATTGCGAAGCGACGATCTTTCAGTTTGCCGCCAATCGCATCGAGTATAAAGGGGAACTTGTGAACTATGGTAATGATAATCTTCTTGCCCCCTTGCAGAGCGGTGGCGAGCGTATCGGAGCTGTCGGCCCATGCCACGACGTTAGCGAGCTTTTGGAAAGCGCGGATATTGTCGCGTATCTGCTTGTCGAGGTTGACGCGGTCGGTAACGACTATCACGCTGTCGACCACGGGCTGATTGTTATTCAACAGTCCCACAAGCTGATATGCGAGCCAAGTAATGGAGTTGGATTTGCCCGAACCTGCCGAGTGCTGAATAAGATAGCGGCGCCCGACGCCTTTCTCTTTGGTTTCTTTCAGCAGTCGGCGCACCACGTCGAGCTGATGATAGCGAGGCCAAATCACTTTTGTTTTGGTCTTGCCTGTTTTCTCGTCCTTTTCTTCGATAACTTGTGCAAAATCCTCGATTATATTGGAAAGACTCTGCTTGGTGAGTATTTCCTCCCAAAGATAGGCGGTTTTCAATCCGTTGGGATTGACAGGGTTTCCCTTGCCGCCGTTGCAACCTTTGTTAAACGGCAGGAACCAACTGCTTTTCCCTGAAAGCATCGAACACATGGCAATGTCGGTGTCATCGACTGCGATATGCACGGCGCAACGCTTCGGTTTGAAAAGCAAATCTTTTGGGTCGCGGTCGTTCTGATACTGCGCCTTGGCGTTTTCGATTGTCTGCCCTGTAAAATGGTTTTTCAGTTCCATAGTCATCACAGGCAGACCGTTGATGAACAACGCTACATCGAGTGAGAGCCGAGGGTCGGTTGCTGAATAATACAATTGGCGGATAACGGAGAAATCGTTGGCCGCATATAGCAGTTTGGCCGTCGGGTTGAGTTCGCTCGGCAGCGTATAGTAGAGGTCGAAAGTGCGCGTAAGATAGCGGAAGCCACGGCGCAGCACATCGGTAATGCCGCGCTTGGTGATTTCGTCACGAAGCCGGGCGAAAAACTTTTTGCGCTCCGACTCTACGGTGAATATATGCAGTTCCTCGGCCTTGTCGGGCTGGGTTGATTTGATAAAAGCCTCCACGCGGTCGGGAAGAAGCGCGAAAGTTCTGTCGTATTCAGAGCTGCCGCCATGATTGTAGCCGTTGACATCGCGCAGATAGTCAACGATAATATCTTCGAGTCCCTTCTCGGATGTATTGACAGACATAGGACTTAGGCTTTGAGGTTTTGAACGTTAACTTGCCCCGTCACCACATCGGCGATAAGGCGTTGTTTGTACTCTTCAACAAGAACAGATAATTGTCTGTATTGCTCTTTTAATGACTCATATCGCTGCATTTTTTCATAAAAGTAATCTAAGAATGAGTCAGGAGGAATCGGATAGTCAAAATCTGATATTTCGCTAAACTTAATACTCTTCCCATCGCGAAGGCTGTCGGATAGAGAATTAAGAAGCGTAACGAATGGTTTACATTTGAAGAGATATTTGAAGAAAAACCTAAGTTTTTCAGAATCGAATTTATCTTTAAGCTTAAAGACACTATAAGCCGTAGATATAAGTCCTCGAATAGATGATAGTTCAAATCCTCCTTGAAAAGAACGCAGACTGATTACAAATTGGTTTGGACAAACCAATTTTTGCGAAGTTGGGTCAGAAGCTGTTACATAATTTACGTCTCCTTCATCTTTATAAATCAAGGCACGGTCTTGGGTAACTGCAATGAATCTTTCATCTTTGGTGCCTCTAACTGAGACCTCTTCAAAAATTCTTCGCCCTTTTATAATTCTCCAATCCTGAGGAAAAGATTCACCCCAGGGAGTTAAGGAAGGATGTAGAGAATCTATTTGCAAGCCAAATAACGAAGAGAGTGAATCAGTAGAGGCTATATTGTCCGAAATACTATTGATATCCGCACTAATTGTATTAAGTGTGCGAGCAAAGATTCTCTGAGGAAAATATTTGGAAACAGACAAAGCATAACCAAGAACTGGCTCGCCAAAGCGGATCTCATCATCATAAGGTGCAACTTCGGTCTGAAAGAAAGCATCAACACCACCAAGATATGAAAGTGGTACACGTTCGCTTTCGTTGCGGTTCTTTGTATATTCAAATTCCGGTTCTTGTCCCTCTTTCACCTTCTTATACACGAGGTTGCCATCTTTATCGCGCTTTGGACGTAAAATGGGAACTTCCCAGTAGCCAAACTCCACGTTGTCGAAGATCTTACTTTCGGGAGTCTCTTCGAAATCCATATATAATTGTAGGATTCGATTACGATCAGATTCTGACAACACAAAGCTTTTGTCTCCAAGGCTTTTACGCATTTGAGTTCTGAACAAAGATGCATCGATTAATTGAATTTTTCCTTTTCTTTTAGCAATTTTATTGTTTGTAAGAACCCATATATATGTCTGAATAGGGGTATTATAAAACATTTTCTCTGGCATTGCGATGATGGCTTCGAGCAGGTCGTTTTCGATGATGTAACGGCGCAGGTTGCTCTCGCCTCCGCCGGCCTTGCCTGTAAAGAGCGACGAACCATTGTGGATTTCCACAATGCGAGTGCCAAGCGGCGTGTCGTGGTGCATACGGCTCAGATTGTTGGCGAGGAAAAGCATCTGACAGTCGCCGATGTCGGGGATGAATGAGAATTCGCCGTCGCCATCGTACTCGAAGGCAAAGCGCGAATCGCCGAATTTCTTCTTGTCCTTATCGGCAAGTCCGCGTATGCGGAGGTCTTCTTTCCAAGGTGTGCCGAAAGGAGGATTGGATATGCAGAAGTCGTATTTTTCTCCGGGGTGGCCGTCCTGCGAGATTGTTGAGCCAAAGGTTATGAATTTGCGGTTGTTGCCGCCGATTTCATAACCTACCTGCCCCAGTGTGCCGCTGATCATCATGTCGGCGGTGCAGGTGGCATAAGTGGCAGGCTGGTTTTCCTGACCGTATAGGCGTATGGTGGCGTTGCCGATAAGTTCCTCTATGCGTTCTTTTGCAATAGAAAGGATGCCGCCGGTGCCACATGCGCCGTCGTATATGCTGTAAGGCGTGTTGGGCGAAAGGCGGTCGGCAATGGGCATTACGGCAAGGTCGGCAAGGAGCTTGACATAGTCACGAGGCGTAAAATGTTCACCGGCTTCGGTCACGTTGTTTTCTTCGTTGAACTTGCGCAGCAGTTCCTCGAAAATAGTACCCATTGTATGGTTGTCGAGCGCCGGAAGGATTTCGTTACCATCCTCATCGACAACGGGGTTGATGGAGAGGTTTATATTGGAGTCGGTGAATTTGGCGATAAGCGAACCGAGGCGGTTGGTCTCGGTGAGGTTGTCGACCTGTTGGCGCAAGTGGAACTTGTCGATAATGTCGAGAATATCCTCGCTGTAACCGTTCAAGTAGTCAATCATGTTCGATTTGAGCCTTGTGGGGTCGGTTTCGTTGAGAAGCGACTTCAAGGTAAACTGCGAGGTATTATAGAACGGATAACCGCTTTCGGCACAAAGTATCGGGTATTGGCCGGTGAGGATGCCGAACTCGTCAAGCTGCTTCTTCTTTTCAAGTACCTTTTCTTTTGTGGGTTCGAGCAAAACGTCAATCCGGCGAAGGACCATCATAGGCATTATGATGTCCTTATACTTGCCTTTCTCGAAAGCATGTACAAGAACATCGTTGGCGATGTTCCAAAGAAACGAAAATAGTTTACTATATTGTGCTTGGTTCATTGTTTTCCAGTTATAAGTTCACGAGGGTCAACGTTAAGAATATCAGATATTTTTACAAGCATTTCAAGTGATGGTTGAGCCGCATTGGAACACCAACGGGATACAGTTGCTTCGTTTTTGCCCAATTGCTCAGCGAGCCATTTGCCTGTGCGATTTTGCTCAACTAAAACTACTTTTAGCCTGTTTATTCGTTCTGTTTGGGTAGCTATATTGTTTGCTGACATGTGATAATTCTTTGAGGTTATTTGCAAAGTTAGCTATTTTTTATGAGACTGGAGCTATTATTGGCAGGAAAAACGGATGGAAAAAACTCTACATCAGGCAAATTGCTTGGTGTAGAGTTTTGCTGGTGTCAGTCGTCGGATTGGTAGAGGCGGCGGAGGCGGTCGAGGGAGTGGGCACGGCGGAGGGAGTCGCGGTAGGCGATGTCGTGCTGCCACTGGCCAGTGTGCCATTGGCGGTATTGCTTGGGGTAGTTCTCGCGGTAGAATTGCCCGAAAGCTACGGCGTCGGCATTGTCTTCGTACCACCTTTCGAGCTGACTTATGCGCTGTTCGTATTCCCGCTTGGCGTCAGAGGCCGAATTTGAAAGCATGATACATCCTGTCAGGACTATTCCGATTATTGCCCCAACGATGCCGAAGGTGGGGAGGTAGAGCCGGAACACGTCTTTCCAGCTCTTAAAGTTGGAGTCGAGCTGTTTGCGGTCTTCCTCGCCAAGTTCTGCCTTGACGCTTGTGGGAACGGATTTGATTATCTCGCCAAGGTTGGCTATGCCTCGCTCCTGTTGCTTCCAGGCTTCGTCGATCAGACCCCGTATCTCAGCTGCATGACCGAAGTCCTTGACTGAACCGTCATCATCGAGGAGCAGATCGAATATCACTCCTGCAAGCTCTTCCTCGTTTTTGACAATCGCCTCGTTTCTGGAGGCAGCTTTCTCGAATCGGTCGGCAATGACTGACAATGTAGAGACGGTTTTCTTGTCGATGGCGCCGGGCACATCTGCTGAAGATGGCACGTTTTCAAATGGATTACTCATGGTTGCTTTCGGTTAAAGTGGTTTTTGCTTTGTCTATCTCCGAGGCGATGAAGCGAATGGCCTCAACAGCCCATCGGTCAGGCTCTTTTGTAGTGTTGAGGTGGTGTGCAATCTGGTTGAGATTGTTCTTCATGCCCACAAGGTCGCGGAACCATTGGAGCGTCTGCGGTGAGCGGTCAGGGATTCTGCGCCGCATCACTATCAGGCGGCAGAGCAGACTCAGTTTGATGCCACGCTCCTTCGCTTTCATAGAGAGCTGATTCTTTTCGGCTGCTGTGAGACGGAATGTTATGCGCTCCGTCAAATTTTTCTCCGGATTGTCCGGTTTTCGCCTGCTGTTGCGCAGGGCGGATGGTTTCTTCTTCATAGTTTTCAGTTTTTACAGTTTATATCCGTTTCGGCGTTTCCATTCCTCGTCAGGGTCATCGGAATTGTGACCGTCGTTTATCTCATGTTCGGCGTTGCGAGAACTGCCACTGCCATCGACATTGAGCTGCGCATGATGTAAGGGCTTCAAGGGAGAAGAATGCTGCGATTTGACAACCGGCTTATCCTGAATTGAAAGATTCGGAATAAGAGTCATGTCGACACCCAAGTCTTTGGCAAGAGAATATTTTCTGATCTTCCCATCGGGGTCTGTCATCACAGCACAGATACCTTTCTTCTCATCGCGGGTCAGTGTTATGCCTTCTTCCGCAAGTGCGGCAATAAAGGCTTCAGTCGAATCTGTCTTTTTAGCAGCTTTCTCGATGACATATTTGAGCATAGACTTTCGCTTTGCGGCCTCCTCGACAGCACGCTTACGGCGCATCTTCTCATCAATTTCCAACTGCGATGCTGATGGCTTATGACGACGTTTGGTTTTCTCCTTGCGTAGTTGACCCTCGGCCTTCTGATGAGCCGTTTCGCGCTCGACAGCTTTCGGCGGTGCCTCCAGTCCGTACTTCATGGCAATACAAGCGGCAGCGCGGTTGGCGTTCTTATTGATGAACTTGTCGCAAAACCGCTTTCCGTTAATGTCGGTTGTTCGGATAACGATATGGTAGTGCTCGTTATCCGTATTGTCGTGACGCGCCACGATGTATGGGTACTCCGAAACATCGTTTCCACGCTCCGACAGTTCATCAAGAAAGTCCTGGATAATGGTGCGGATTTTATCCCGGCCATTGTCCGGCATCGAGCGCAGTATTGCGGTCTCGTTCGGTGTGAAGGATATGACTATCGTATAGCACCGGTTCTTGTAATCGTTTGCGGTAGCCATCCAGTCGCGGGCCTGTTCTTCCGGCGAAGCTGCAATATCGGTGTGGTTGGCAAGCAGAATCCCACCGTCCTTGTCTCGGTTCTGCGCATAGCCCAGGCTGTGGGAAATGTCGGACGATTTTCCAACTCTCGCGTTCATTTCAGTGCAAAGTTTGCGCGGACTGAAGCCGCAGGTTTCACATATCGTCTGTCGGACAAATCGGGTCGAGGGGTTTCCCCTTGCAAGGGTGTTTTTTCGGGCCGGAGCGACAGCGGAGTGTCTGACAAAAACACATCTTGCAGAGCCACTCGAATTCCGGGAGCATTTTCACACCTCATAGCTTGAGCCCTCCCGTCTCCCGGTCGATAACCGCCTTCTTTTCGCCTCCCAAAAGAGGCGTGATGTCGAGCTTCGGCTTAGGCTGCTCTTGTCTGACATTGCGAGTCTCCTTCTCTTCAACTTCGATTCGCATGGACTTCCATTTTCGGTATGTTTCCGGAACCTTCGGGAGATGTTTTGCGAAGAGGGAACCGAACCCACGATACATGTCCGTGCGGTCAATTGCCGTTCCTTTCACAGCATCGTTGATGGCTGCAAAAGCCTTTATGCCAAATTCGTTTTCCGGCATAAAGCAGCGCACTTCAAGGAAGTCGGGATTTACTTTCAGGTATTCACAGACCTTGGCGAGTCCGCGCTTGCCGTTGATAATGATATGATAACGTCGCGCCATAAGGGGGTATGCACCATTGCGCGTGGCGGATTCCATAAGTGTCAGGAAATCGAGCGGATTTTCATACACCATGCAGATTTGGTCCTTTCGGCGTTGCCCTATAGTGCTAATGCCGCTTTCACCAATCTGCCGGAACATCTTGCCGTTGAAAGCCATGAAACAGTCCGCTTCTTCATCCACAGGCATTGCCAGGACACGTTCACGCTTGCCTCCTTTGACCTGAGGCAGAGAACCTTTAAGAGCATAGAGCTTCACAGTCTCCATTGAGAGTCCATAGCGGGTCATCATCCTGCCGAGTTCACGGTCTTTGGGGTGGCAGGTATCCGTGAAATCCCAGACCGGTCGGCTGACTGCGGTATAACCGAAAGCTGCGGGAGTGTTCTCACGCTCCGCATAAA
>Ga0209064_1004290_pt1 | contig 10829 bp, 15 predicted proteins | sample Inofromicrocosms_FD_187498 | JGI IMG/M metagenome (GOLD analysis project Ga0209064, IMG submission 187498) | Mouse cecum microbial communities from Vienna, Austria - Inoculum for glucosamine and mucus D2O microcosms (SPAdes) (version 2) | ecosystem: Host-associated > Mammals > Digestive system >... | reverse complement strand
GAAATTACCCGTCGGAGCAAGATTGCGAAATTGTTCTGCAAAGCGTGTGAATTTGCGGTTCAGCTTGATCCAACAGAAGAAAATGTTCGGATTTGGACAACCTGCACTCGCATGACCCTGAAAGAAATGGCGTACTGCATTGAGGAAAGCCGCGATCTTTCCAGGACATTTGCAACCATTGCTGATATTATTGAGCAAAAGATTTTGCCTAGAGATTGGAGGAATTTGAGTGATACCTAATCATGCAGTTGATGAAATTATGGATATCCTTTCGACCCAAATGAGCATTACTTCGGATGAAATTGCTGAAATTCTGAAGAAATATGATGTTTCAGGGGATATGGATGCCTTGCAGGACAGCTACCGCAAACGCTTAGGTCAGCGTCTGATTGCCGGGATTCGTGACGAAAAGGGACAGCGTGAACTGTTAGCAGTTGGAAATGAATATATCATTATCGACTGCTGCAATGACCAGAAAAAGTTGTCTGCTATCCAACATAAACTTAAAAGCAGCATGGATTCGCTGGATGAATCTGCACAGAAAGTGCAAGGCAGACAAGCGTTTTTAAGGCGATTTTCTTCAAAAACGAAAGGGCGTAGAGCATGAGTGAACCTGTCCTGATTGGGGTTGACCATGGTTATGCCGCAATAAAAACTGCACATTTTTCCTTCCCAACAGGGCTTGTTCAGTATGAATATGAGCCATATACGACACAAAATGTGCTTGAATACGATGGGAAGTATTATGTGACAGGTACTGGACGGCAGCCTTTACAAAAAGACAAAACTACTACCGATGATTACTTTTTGTTGACGCTGGCAGCAATCGCAAAGGAAATTGAATTCCACAAGATGGAACACAATATCACTGTTCGCCTTGCTGCCGGACTTCCGCTGACCAGCTTTGGCAGGGATAAGAAAAAGTTTCAGGAATATCTGATTCGGGGCAGAAAACCTGTGAATTTCCGCTTTGAAAATGCAGAATATTGTGTTTCAATTGCTGATGTTATGATGTTTCCGCAAGGATATTCAGCAGTGCTCACACAAGCCGGAGTGCTGGATGAACCATCCGTAATTGTTGCGGATATCGGTGGCTGGACGGTAGATTTGATGCGTTTGGACAACCGCATCCCGAATGCAGCAACTTGTCGAAGTTTGGAACTTGGTATTATCCGTTGTCTGGATGAAATCAGCGAACAACTTCGTCGGACACTGGGATTGTCTATGACTGCGGCGCAAATTGAGAATGTTTTGCACGGTGGTGTGAGCAATATTGCAGAGCAGGCAAAGGAACTTATTTGCAGGGAAGCGGATTTGTACATACAAAATTTGCTTGCAGCTATGACCGAAAGTGGCTTGGACATTCGGGCGATGCCTGTAATTTTTCTGGGAGGGGGCGCGGCGCTGATCAAGCGTCACGTCCCGTTTACTGATGTTTTTATCCTTGATGATGTGTGCCTGAATGCAAAAGGCTACGAACATCTTGCAGCACAAGTGCTGCGAAACAGCGCGAAAAATGAATAATCGTCAGCGTTTTAATTTAACATTTTCACTGTTAAATCCACAGCATCGAAAAGCATGGAGAATCATATGTGAATTTCCAGAAAGAAAGCGGACTGATGCAGTATGCGAGATGATCTGTGGATATAAAAATCAACAGGAAATGTTAGATAAAATACATAAAACAATCCAAAATGAATTAAAAAGCGCAACAATTCAAACCGAAAAAGAAGAAAAGCAGGTCGAGGATATCGAAGCGGATGTCCTCGACTTTCTGCTTTCATTGTGAAAAGAAGGGAGGCGTATAAAATCTGATTCGATACTTTGATATGTTTGCGGGAATTGGTGGATTTCGCGCAGGTTTGACCCGCGCAGGTGGGTTTCAATGTGTAGGACACTGTGAAATTGACAAGTTTGCCGAAGCCAGTTACCGTGCAATCCATGACATTCAGAAAGGGGAGTGTTTCTATCCAGATGCCAGAAAAATCGACACAAAAGAACTGCCGGAGTTTGACTTGCTTTGCGGCGGATTTCCATGCCAGGCTTTCTCAATTTCCGGAAAGCGAAAGGGTTTTGAAGATGCAAGAGGCACTTTGTTCTTTGAAGCTGCTAGAGTGCTTAAAGCGCGAAAACCTGCATATTTTCTCCTTGAAAACGTCCCAGGATTGCTGTCACATGACAAAGGCAGGACATTTTCGACCATCCTCGCCACACAGGGTTCCCACAAAGCCTTGGCTTTGTGGGAGAAGGAGCCGCAAGGGAGCGTGTGGAATTTTCGGCTTCAGCCGGAAATGGAACAAAGCGGACTTTGCGGCGACGCGGGGTATGGTGTCGAGTGGTGTGTGCTTAACAGCAAATATTTTGGAGTCCCACAGTCCAGGCGAAGGGTGTTCATTATCGGATATCTTAACTCAAAATGTGCCGGAAAAATATTTCCTCTCGCAAAAACAACTGGAAAAGATCTTATTCAAATCAGCGAAGGATCACAAGGTTCCAGAATCTATGATCCGGAAGGAATAGCGTGTACGCAAGTGTCTCAGGCAGGGGGAATGGGTGGAAAAACCGGGCTTTACTTTATTGATTTGTGCAAAGGAAATCCGAAACAAACTGAAATTGCACGGTGTATCACTGCGGATTATGGCAAAGCGCAGGTTTCCAACCGCAAAGGTGAAATATCTGGTGTCCTGCTTGTCAAAGAAGGAACAAAATGTGGCTATAAAGTTGCAAAACCGGGCGATTCTATCAATTTTAGTTACGCTGGAAATCATTCAAAACGCGGTCGTGTAGGAGATAATATCGCACACACGCTGGACACATCCTGTTTACAGGGCGTTGTTACCAGAACAGGACGTGTTCGGCGCTTAACTCCAGGCGAATGTTTAAGATTACAGGGCTTTGATAAACAACAAATTGACAGGTTATTAGCGATTACTTCGGATTGCCAAGCCTATAAGCAAGCAGGTAATAGTGTTACAGTAAATGTAATTGAAGCTATCGGGCATCGCATTCGTGAAATGGATGAAGAACTGAAACGGGGCGGTGGTTGATGGTTGGAATCAAAGACCAATGCTTCGGTGTGGAAGTTGAAATGACTGGAATTACACGAGAGCAGGCGGCGCGGGCACTTGCCGAATATTTTGAAACAGAACCAGAACATACAAGAGGTATTTACGATGCCTGGGAAGTTGCCGATCCGGAGGGTAAGGATTGGAAACTGATGAGCGACAGCAGCATTCGCGGCGAACGCAGAACAGATATGGGAGATATGCCCATAGATTCACCGCTATATCGTGTAGAAATGGTTACACCAAAACTTACCTATGAGGAACTTCCAAAATTTCAGGAATGTGTGCGGCGTGTCCGGAAAGCTGGCGCGAAAGTGAACAATTCCTGTGGGCTTCATGTTCATGTAGATGCTTCGAATCATAACCGCCAAAGCCTGAAAAATCTTCTCGGAATCATGTTTTCCAAAGAAGATATCCTGTTTAAGGCGTTAAAAGTTGATGAAAGACGTGCGGAACGCTGGTGTAAAAAAGTTCGTGAACCCATGCTCCGGCAGGCAAGAAAACTTTCTAATGATGAAACACAGAACCTGACCCAACTTGAAAATGTATGGTATGAGGGGTTAGATGGAAGTGCTGACCATTATAACTGGACGCGATATCATGCTTTAAATTTACATTCTGTATTTTATCGTGGCACAGTGGAATGGCGGTGTTTTAACTCGACTTTGCACGCTGGACGTGCTGCAGCGTATGTCAATCTGTGCCTTGCGATTTCTGCTCAGGCGATTGCCCAACGCAGCACAGTCATGCGTAAAACCCAAAGCGAAAATGAGTTATTCACGTTCCGGACTTGGCTGGTGCGAATGGGGTTAAATGGTGCGGAATTTAAGAATACACGAAACCACTTACTGGCGAATTTAGAAGGTGACAGGGCGTGGCGTTATGATAAAGATCAATATCCATCTGCCAAAAAGAAGAAAAAATCAAGAGAAAGTGAGCGATGAAATGAAGATAAAAGTAGAAGAAATGGTGCATGAAGGGACTGCAACAGAAATTATGAAGCAGTTTTGGGCGCGGTCATTTGACCCGAGTGAATTTGCCAATGTGGAGAATTATCTGCACTTTTTGCAGGAAAATTTCACGAGAATGACCGATTTGCCTTGCGATCTGCCGCAAGGCAGTACCGAACAGCGTGCAAAATGTATGATCATGCAGCTTGCGAAAGTTGGCGCGCTGGAACTGCTGGAGGATTAAAAATGCCAGAAAATCTGTATTTTGCATATGGAAGTAATATCAATCTTGACCAGATGGCGCAGCATTGCCCAAATGCAGAACCGCTGGGCGCAGTTGTGTTAAACGGTTATGAACTGCAATTTCGTGGCAATTCACGGGGTGCAGGTGTCGCGACAATCGCGCCAAAACGCGGTGCGAAAGTTTATGGATTACTGTGGAACATTACAGAAAAATGTGAAGCATCTTTGGATATTTATGAAGGATATCCGCGTTTATATACAAAGAAGCAAGTGTCTGTGTGGGATAAATAGGGTAATAAGTTGGCTGTTATGGCTTATGTGATGACAGAAGAATACAGCAAAAATCCGACAATGCCATCATACTATTATTATGAAGGAATCAAGGAAGGTTTCCGGCAGAATGGACTGCCTGTTGCCGCTTTAAGACGTGCTTTGCAGCACACACAGGAAGAAGTGAAAGCCATAGAAAGAGGAAAATCACTGCCTGAAACGGAGAAGTCAAAGAAGAAAAAACGCAATAATCCTGAACGATAAATCAAAAGAATTGGAGGAATCAGATGAAAAATAAAACAATTAAGACAGCGGAATCTGTTACAGAAGGGCATCCGGACAAACTTTGCGACAGCATCGCAGATGCTGTTTTGGATGCCTGTCTGCGGAATGATCCGAATGCGCGTGTTGCCTGCGAAGTGATGGCGACTGCCGGAAAAATCACAGTTGCAGGTGAAATTACAGTAAATAAAATGCCAGATATCCCCTCGATTGTGTGTCGGACTGTTTGGAAAGCAGGGTATGGTTCTGACTATGAAGTTGAGATTCTGACGCATGAACAGAGTCCGGATATTATGAATGCAGTGAATAAAAATTCACTACTCGGCGCGGGGGACCAGGGGATAGTGTATGGTTATGCTTGCGATGAAACAGACCTTTATCTGCCGTTACCGGTTCTTCTTGCACATCGTCTAACCCGTATGCTGACTTATGCGCGGCGAATGGGAACAATCCCAGAATTGAAGCCGGATGGAAAATCACAGGTTTCCGTAGAATATGAAAACGGCACACCGAAGCGGATTGCCGCAGTTGTGCTGTCTGCTCAACATGAAGCTAGCGCAAATTTGGACAGACTGAAAACAAGATTGATGCAGCTTGTGGTTCGTCCAGCCCTGCAAATTTTCCCGCCAGACCGTGAAACCGAAATTTACATCAATCCATCCGGCAGGTTTGTGCAAGGTGGATTCGAAGCTGATATTGGGCTGACAGGAAGAAAATTGATGGTAGATACCTATAGTGGACTTGCACCACACGGCGGCGGCGCACTGTCTGGGAAGGACGCAACCAAGATTGACCGCAGCGGCACATATATGGCGCGGTATATCGCAAAAAACATTGTGACTGCTGGACTTGCTGAGGAATGCACAGTCAGTCTTGCCTATGCAATTGGAAAAGCAGAGCCAATTGCGGTTACTGTTGATACCCATAATACTGGGAAATATGATGATGAAATCCTGGAAGAAATCATTCCAAAAGTCTTTGATCTGACACCAGCAGGCATCATCAATATGTTAAATCTATCCTATCCGATTTACGCTGCCGCGTGCAATTATGGGCATTTTACGCATGATGAAATGCCCTGGGAGTAGACAAAACATACAAATCAGTTGTGGAAAGCCTGTTGGATGACAGAAACCAATCAATCAGAATAATAAAAAGAAGGGAGAAAAGCCTATGAACGATAATCCAACATGGGAAATTATTCATGGTGACGCATTAAAGCTGCTGAGTTGTTTTTCACCTGGCACATTTGATGCGATTATCACCGATCCACCATATGCGTCCGGCGGTCGGACGCAGGCAGAAAAGAACAAATCGACTGCTCAAAAATATTCCAGTATGGGCGAAAATGCGCCGCCGCCTTTTGAAGGTGACGCGAAAGATCAGCGTTCCTGGACACGTTGGGCAGCAGAATGGCTCAGCGATGCCCGCCGGATCTGCAAACCCGGCGCGCCAGTTTGTATGTTTATTGATTGGCGGCAGCTTCCGGCAGCCAGCGATGCACTGCAATGGGCAGGTTGGATCTGGCGCGGCACAGCAGTCTGGGATAAAGGAAATAGCCGTCCACAAAAAGGTCGTTTCCGCCAGCAGGCAGAATATATTGTCTGGGAATTAAATGGAAATATGTCGATTTCACGTCCGGTTCCTTGTTTGCCTGGTGTGTTTAAGTATGGCAATCCACAAAACCGGATTCATCTAACAGAAAAACCGCTTCAGCTGATGCGTGATATTGTGAAAATCACTGAACCTGGCGGGCATATTCTCGATCCATTTGCAGGTTCCGGCACAACTGTACTTGCGGCAATTTTGGAGGGTTATCATGCGACTGGAATTGAAGTCACAGATACCTATGCAGCCCTGGCGAAAGAACGTATTTTGAAAACACTAGCAGAAAAAGCCTGAAAAAGTGGGCGCCTATATAGGCGCCTACATTTACGAAAATCCAGCGATTTTGCGAATATTTCAGAAAACTGGGCGCCTACATAGGCGCCCAACATTTATACCCATTTTCGAACCGAAAAAGGTAGAAAGGAAGTGAATTTATCAAGAAGACATTCAAAAAGAAATACTTTGAAAGGATAAAAAGCCGTTCACCGCCAGCGGTAAACGACCGCAAGCATAGCACAAAGATATCTTTTGTGCGCTTGCAGGGGCGATGCCCCAGTCCCCAATGCCGCCGATGGCGGGAAATCCGAAAGGAGTGTGATTCAAACCGAAAGATATGAAATTTGCCTGCGGCTCTCACAGGCTGAAAAAGAGAAATTATGCAGCGATGCAAAGCAATGTGGACTGTCTAAAACAGCATATTTACGCCGTTTGATTTCAGGCAAAGAAGTCAAAGCACTTCCAACAAAAGAACTGAAAGATTTGCGGACAGAAGTCCATAAAATCGGCAATAACATCAATCAAATTGCTCGAAAAATGAATGCTGGGATTGCCAGGGAAAAGGAAGCAAATTACGTAATTCAACTTTTAGCGCAGGTTTATGAACTCATGTATCAGATTGCGAAAAAATAATGGCGATTACAAAAATTATTGCAGGGAAGGGCAGCATACAAGCTGCGGTCGCATATATTCTCAATGACAAAAAGACAGATAACAGGGCACTTACGGCGACATTAAATTGTGAGCCGGGGCATGAAATTCAGCAAATGTTGGATACCAAAGCACGATTTCCTGAAAAATCTGACGGTGTGCAGTATTACCATATTATCCAGTCGTTTAAGCCGGGTGAAATTACACCGGAACTTGCCTTAGAAGTTGCAAAAAAGTTTGCAGAGGAATATTTATCAGGGTTTGAAGTCGTAATTGGGACACATATTGACCGGGATCATATCCATTCGCATTTGGTATTTAATGCAGTGAATCTTGAAACTGGAAAGAAGTTTCACAGCAATGCGAAAAGTTATTATCAGGGAATCCGTGCAGCATCAGATAAGCTGTGCAGGGAATATGGACTTTCTGTTCTGGAACAGTCAAAATGTTCAGTCAAACTAAACTATGCGGAATGGTTGCGGCAATCTAAAGGACAACAAACTTTCCGTGCCATGCTGGAAGAAGATTTGAAAACTGCAATCCAAGGCGCCAATGATTTAGGGCATTTCTTCATGTTGATGGAACATAAAGGATATGAAATCAGCCATGGTAAAATCCTCGGTTTCAAGCTGCGTGGACAGCAACATTTCATGCGCCCAGGCAGACGAAATCCCATGTTCACAGAAGAAGGTATATGTGCTGCAATTCACGGAAATTTGGAACAAATTGAGGCTGGACTGCAGCCTGTAATCAGAAAAAGAGCAACATATAAACGATATCAGAAGCATCCAAAACACAAAGGATTTATGGCATTATATGTGCATTATCTGTACATTTTAGGCAAGATTCAAGAGCATAAATATCCACCCAAATTGACACCGCGAATGCGAAAAGCTGCAATGAATTTCGAGCAGTATAAGGTCAGGTTTGAATTTCTGCGGGCGAATAATATTGTGACTTCAGAGGATATTGCAGCATTTCAAAACAGCACAGAAAAGGAATTAAATGTGCTGATAAAACAACGAACAATCTTGAATGTGCGAAAGAAAAAACGCAGGGAATTATATGATGCGCTGGCAGATGTGGAAGCATTATGTGCTGTAAAAGAATTTCACGAAAAAGGTTTATCTGGCATGGAAGATGAATTTTCAAGATATGAAAATGCAGTGAAAATGTTAGATAGTTGTGGCATATCAATGACACAAATCACTGCTGAAAAAGTGGATGTTTATAACAAAATTGCAGAAATCAATCGAGAGATCCGACAGCTTCGCGGCAAATTGAAGTTGTGCAAAAAGATTGTGTTGGAAGTGCCACAAATCAAAAGTGACATACAAAAAACTGAAAATTTGGAGGTGAGCAAAGATGAACACAGGAGGCGGCGAAGCCGCTGACCAAATGGTAAAAATGATGTTGTTTGGTGGGGAAGTTGCCATCCGCCTGACAGGTTCGGCACTGAAAAATATGCTGGCACTGACTATGGCGCTGATGAAAAACCACAGGACACTTTCCGGGAAAGTGAATATGCGTAAAATGCTGCAGGAAACACGGGATCTGCGAGTGATTACATTATCGTCAGAGGACTATAAAAAGTTCGTAAAACTCGCAAAAAAGCAAAGAATCTTATTTTCCGCAATCAAAAATAGGGATAATACAGGACAAATTGTTGATGTTATTCTGCCAGCAGGAGAGTTGGAACGAGCAAACATGGTTTTTCAGCGGATGCAAAATATGACTTCCGTAAATTCACGGGAAAATCCACTGCAAAGATTGCAGAATTTGTTTCAAAAACACGAAAAAACGCCGGAAAAAGATGAAATTAATGCACCTGAAAGGTCAGAAATAATTGTGCCTGAACAGGAACCAGAAAGACCGCCAGAGATGGAAAAGCCGCCGGAGTCACAACCAAAGGAGGATGTTCAAAAAAAAGATTCTCAATCCAGACAAGGCTGGCAAGATATCAGGAACAAATCCAATTCTCAATCCAGGAACAGGGCGGATGCTACGATGACGATGAATGAACGTCCATCTATTGAAAAACGTTTGCAAGATTATCGTGCAAAAGCAGAAAAACAACATTTACACTCCCGTGATAAAAGTAAAGTCAGAAATCGGGCGAAATCGAAAACGAGATGAAGAACATAAAATAAACTACAAAATATGGAGGTGATAAAGCTGAAACAATCTTCCGCAGGCGGGCTAGGAGTCCGCCTGTTTTTGTATATCCTGGTGGTTTGGATTGCGCTGTTATTAGGGCGTGTTCACATAAGGGCATCGACGATGAGAGCAAAATAAAGAAAGGCCAAAAAGATAACATCGAGTTTGTCATAACGGGTGAAAATGCGGCGGAATCTCTTGAGACGGCGAAAAAGTCTTTCAACCTGATTGCGCTGTTTGTATAGCTGTTTATCATAGTACCAAGGGTTTTTGCGGTTGCTCTTGGGAGGAACCACCGGAGTATAGCCAAGTTCTACCGCCAAAGCCCGCGTTTCATCCCCTTCATAAGCCCGATCCATCAAAAGATGGACAGGGTGGTCAACGGGTCCCAGCTGCCGTAAAAGAGAACGTCCCTCCGGGGCGTCGCCGCAGTTCCCTGCGGACAACGCAAATATCACCCCATTCCGGTCAGATGCGGCGACCATATGAAGTTTGGTATTCCATCCGCCTCGTGTTCTCCCAATGGACTGGACCCCACTTTTTTCAAAGCGCCCATTCCATCAGGATGTACCTTGATACAGGTGGAATCCAAGCTAACCACATTCACTTTTATTTGGATGATGCCCATTTGCTGTAAACGCAGAAACGCCGCCTGCAATACGCCTTTTTTCGCCCAGCGGTTCACTCGAACGTAAATCACATGCCAATCCCCGTATTCTTTGGGCAAGCCCCTCCATTTGCACCCGTTCTCTACCAGGTATAACACTGCGTTCAATACGTCCACATTGCTTATTTTTGCTGGTTTCCTTTGCTTTGGAAAGCAGTCCTTTATTTTTTCATACTGTTCTGTCTGTATTCTCATACTCCCATTATATCATTGTTCTACAGTTATGTGAACACGCCCTAGGTTATCATGTAGGGCCATGATGCCACTTCCTTTCTCCTTAATTGTACCTATCCCATCCTCTAAAGTCAAGCAACTATCCGGCAACTGTTAGCTACATTCAAGATTACCCTACTGAAAGTGCAGTTTTTTCTGCCTCCTTTGCGGTCCGCTGTGCCCCCTCACCCGGTGCATACGAGGCCCGTCCACTGAAAAAAGTAGTGGACGCGACCGCATGGCTGTGGTAGAATGAAGTGAAAGAAGGTGAGAACGGTGGACGGGGAAACAACAATCGCCCAGAAGTTGCACGTCACTGATGACAGTGCGGGCTACGATGCCGCCTGCAAGCGTGTCCTGTCTGAAAAGGCAATCCTGGCGCGGATTATGAAGTCATGCTTGGAAGAATATAAAGACTGCGATGTCAATGACATTGCCGAGAAGTAC
>Ga0209064_1004288_pt1 | contig 10837 bp, 12 predicted proteins | sample Inofromicrocosms_FD_187498 | JGI IMG/M metagenome (GOLD analysis project Ga0209064, IMG submission 187498) | Mouse cecum microbial communities from Vienna, Austria - Inoculum for glucosamine and mucus D2O microcosms (SPAdes) (version 2) | ecosystem: Host-associated > Mammals > Digestive system >... | reverse complement strand
CAGAGGAGTATAGGAATCAGGCACTTCAAATGTCTTGATGGAAGAGATACAAATTAACACTGTTTTTCAAAATAGGGTTTTTATGCGCTTTTTTTACAAAAATTAAAGAATAAGTTACATAAAAAAACACCGGACGTATCCAGTGCTTTTAGGCATCGTATCAACACAAAGTGTGCTTAAAGTCCCGCCGCAATCCAAATTGATTATACTACGGTTTCATTCTAATTGTCTGTGAATTCCCCCATCTGAATGAATATTCGGACAAGGTTTTCGATAACGTCAGATAGTGACCATTTACTCTTCTTTCTTTTCGGGAGGTAGAGTGACTTTGCCGCCAAAAGCTTTTAGGTCAGCATAGCTTCTATCCCAAAGATTATAGCATGGATAATAAATTGGAATCGTACATTCATCCACGCCGCCTACCGGCCGAAACGCTTCTTCCTCGTTGAGGGAAGAGTAAACAAAAGGAGTACGGCTATCCTTATCCGTTCCCGCATAGATGAACAGTTCTTCTCCTTGGGCGACTGGAAGATAGCCTGCTTCGATCATTTGCAAAATTAATCCATCAGCCGGACCAAGAATAAACTTTGATCTATCTTCTCCTTGCTCAAAGATAGGTTTTTCAAAAGGATCAAACGCGTTGCCAATCGAATGGTTCCAGCAGGCGCGGCCAACCCGTAAGTTGGCGGTTGCGTTATTCAATTCCGTTAAAAAGGAATCCAGCGCATCTAAAAGGATTTTGGCTTGCTCTTCATTGAAAGGTCCCCAATTATCATTGATCGCATTTGATGTACTTATTCACCAATTTCACAGTTTCCTCGTCTTTTAGCGCCACAATACGCCCGGATTCTTCCTCCCATACTTTTTCGATCATGACCATGTCCCGCAGGTTTTTTAGGATTTTAAAAGTTTCTGCTTTCTTTCCTCTCTATAAATTTACCGCATTCATCATGATGTTTTTCATCGTCTTAAACGGAATGCGATGACATATTTCTTCGCCAGGTTGGCAATTAAAACTGTCGATCACATCTTGTTTGAAAATCCAGCTATCATCGCCCGGAAAGATTTCATTTAAATCTTCCAGATCCATCAAAAAATTTCCATATACGTTCTCTATACACATAAATTATCCCTCCTTTGTGCATTTATTCTGTTTTACGAACCAATTACGCCATGAATAATGGGTTAATCTAAGCGATAATACAGAAAAATTATATAGAGAGATGATCCGTATTAAGCACAGAATAAACGTGAAAAATATCCAAAGTTTGAATGTTCTTTTAACACAGTTAAGTAACGGATCAAACGAGAAAGAGATGCAGACGGTGGCGAAAATTTAATTAAAACCGTTGCGTTTTATAAAGTTTTATGATAACATTTATTCCGTGATCAGGTTTCAGATGCTCGTGAGGACTGAGACCGCGGGAGGACCTACGGGCCCTCTTTTTTTTGGAAAGGAAATATTTATAATGTCAAAGCCGTTTCTTACTTATGATAAGCAAATTGAAAATTTGATAAAAAAGAAGCATTTACAAGTTCCTGATCTGGATTTTGCGAAAAGCGTTTTAAAGGATATAGGATATTTTTCATTGATCGGGGGATATAAAACTCCATTCATAAATCCAATGACACGCATTTATGAAAAAGATACGACATTTGAAGACATTTTAGCTTTATATCATTTCGACCTTGCTTTGAGAGAACTGATTTTTAAATATTTATGTCAATTTGAATGTAAAATCCGTCAGCAGCTTTCTTATGCTTTCTGCAATAAATATGGAGAACAAGAAAGCGCTTATTTAAATCCTAATCATTTTAATCTTACTTCTAAAAACAGTTCTGACATTTCTTATCTCATTCGAACTCTTTCTTACAATGCAAAATCCAGCAAAACGCATCCATATGTGATTCATCAGCGTAATATCCATCACAATGTTCCGTTATGGGTATTGGTCAATACGCTAACTTATGGACAAATTTCAAAATTTTACACACTTTTGCCTTCTCAACTGCAAAGTGAGATTAGTAAGGAATTTCCAGATGTGAATGAAAAAAATTTAGAAAAGTATTTGAGAATACTCACTTTATTCCGAAATGTATGTGCACACAATGAAAGGCTATATTGCTTTCGACTACAAATCGATTTTCCAAATACTACATTGCATAAAAAACTCAATCTTCCTAAAAAGGGAGATCAATATTTGCTCGGAAAACGAGATCTATTTGGACTTATGATTGCTTTTCGCTATCTTCTTTCCCAACAAGATTTCCTACAATTGAAACGTTCTTTTATCCATGTGCTCAATCAGTATACAAAAAGCAGCCATTCGATTGATATGTTAAGACTGTTAAATATGATGGGATTTCCACCAAACTGGAAAGATATTACGAAATATCATATTCCAAGTTGATTTGTTTAAAGCTCTTCCAATTCACCGTACTATAGAACTGATCTGTATTTTGTTTTGTTCAATAATCCAGTCCACCATTCTTGGTGAAAAGCACATTTGGAGTGCTTTCATTGCCGGATGTCGCACAAAATCAGACAAGCCGGACTGCTCGACAATCTATCCGACGTGTGGCAAATTGCCGACGTGCCAGAAGAAGCAAGCACGGGAAACGAATAAAGCCGCAAAACCTAGATAAACAAAGGGTTTGCGACTTTTTATTAGAAGTCATGAAGAATTCAGGCCTAATAAAAGGTAGAGAGGAATTGACATCGGTTTGCCATAATCGGTACAATTAATAATGATGAATCTTTCATAATATGAAAGGGTTTTGATGTAGATTAGTTAGATCTTCAGCATAATGAGGGATGAGATTAATGAAGCAGATAAAATTTAACAGGGGACTTTATTCCAAAACGGCCTTAATTAAGGCGGCCTATAATTTTACAGACAGGGCCTATGTTCATTTGGATGCCGATGAAAACTATTACTATGTATTTATTCAGCCAAAAGACAATAAAAGTGTCATATCCAATGATGAGTTCGAAAATGAAATTCTGGCGCAAAGCGTTCGTCACGAAATTTATTTACAAACAAAAAATATTCGTGAACTTATGCTTGCAAGGGCTGTTGCAACAAGCGTAGTGGCTCCAAAAGATGAAGATCTGGAATCTGAATGCGAAACGGTTCAGGGATTCAGTGAAGATGCGATATTAAAGGACTGGTTTGAAACAAATGGGTAAATTACTATTAAACGAATACATATATAGTGAAGAAAGCATAAGAGAATCTTGTTTGGCTTATAAGGCGTTAGCCCATATTGATTTGAAAAGAGAAAGACCATATTTTGAACTGGAATTTGATCAATGTAAATACGATGTTGAAACAACAATAAAAGAATTTGAAAATTACGTGATCAATGTAGAGAACAGAAAATGAAATTTGTAGAAATCATCATGGGCCTTGCTCTTGTTTCTCTGGGAATCATTACTTCTATAACGGATGTAAAAGATGGCAGGATCTATAACAGGACATTATCGATCTATAGTGTTGCAGGAATGATTCTTGATCTTGTTTATTACGGATATTTTGCTTCTGATTTGTTTTTTCTTTATATAGCTAATTTCGCGATTACTGCGCTGATCAGTCTGATCTTGTTTTATACTCACTCTTTTGCCGGTGGAGACTGCAAGTTAACTTTAGTGATGGCTTTATTATATCCGGCAAATTATTATCTCGTATATGGCAAAACAAAGATCACGCTTTTTCTTGTATTATGTAGCGCCATATTATTTGGATATTTTTATTTGCTTGGATTTTCGATTTGTTCGCTGGTCAAAGGAAAAACGAAACTGACAAAAGAATATATCAAAGAAAGTTTAAAAATTTTTCTTCGATCCTTTGTTTCCGCTTCCGCATATATTTCTTTGATCAATGTGCTGGCAGTAGTGTTGGGAAAACAAGGAATCATTGTGAACCGGTGGCTATTAAGGATTATTTGTATGGGAAGTGCATGGGTGGTAGGGAGAAGCCCAATGCTCAAAAAATGGCCGCTTGTTTTTAGCGTTTATATGGTTTCCTACCTTGCAGGAGCATTGATCGGATTTGTACCGTTTTCTTTTGATCCCGCAAATTATGTGTTCGTTATGGTCCTATTGCTTTGCCAAATGACAATCCGTATCAATCAGTATGAAGAAGTGGGAATTGGCAATTTGAAAAGAGGGATGATTTTGTCAAGCTTTTCCTCTTTGCTTATGCAGAATTCAAGAGTACGAGGACTTCCTCCGATATCAACAGAAGATTTGAAAAGCCGCCTGACAGAAGAGCAGGTGGAGAGTATCGCAAGGTGGGCAAAAAGTCGAAAAGTTTCCACTGTAACTGTCATTCGGAAGATCCCATTCGCAATTTTTATTTTTGCAGGATTTATTAGCTATTTTATAATTTGGAGCGTGGTGAAATGATAATAAATTTAGAGAAATATAAAGGGAAATTCAAAATTGTTTCTTTAGCGTTTGATGAGGATACGAAGACCGATCTGATTACTAATGGTCTGGATGTAGTTTTCATTTCGAAGGACGAAATCAGACTCTATCCTGATAACCTTTCCCTTTCCGAAGATAGAAATATGATCGATAAGTTACATAAAGCACATAACTACGATGTATATGAGCTTTGGGAAAACGGAAGACTGTCAAAATATTATGATGGAAGTTCGATCGACAACTATTTTTTCGTAACAGCAAAATGCAATTCCAACTGCATTATGTGCCCATCTCCGGATTACTCGCGCCAGCAGGGTGGCAGCACACATGTCGACCATTTGATCAAAATTGCCAAACACATTCCTTCGGATGCTTCTCATCTGACCATTACTGGAGGAGAACCCTTTTTGATTGGTCGGGAGATTTTTCGCTTTATTGCCTTTCTTCGGGATAAGTTCGAGTATACGGAATTTTTATTTCTAACGAACGGAAGAATTTTTGCGATCGATTCCTACGTACAACAATTTATTGAAACGTGTCCGCAAAGAAGTTTGATTGCGATTCCGATCCATGGTTCGAATACCAAGATTCATGACACCATTACACAAGCAGAAGCCAGCTTTGATCAGACAGTTCTGGGAATCAGGAAGCTATTAAAAGCAGGTGTTCATATCGAACTGAGAATCGTCGTCAGCAAAATGAACGTAAAGGATTTAAATAATATTGCCTTGCTGATTGTCAATCAGTTTTCTAATGTTGAGTATGTCAGCATAATAGCGATGGAAATGACAGGAAGTGCCAGAGTAAATCAGGAAAAAGTATGGATTTCCTATCGTGAGGCTGCAAAAGCAGCCATAGAAGCATCCATGATCCTGCTAAAAAACGGAATAGATGTCAAATTATACAACTTTCCGTTGTGTACTGTAAAAAGAGAGTTTTGGACATTGTGTGAAAAAAGTATCTCGACTAGCAAAGTAAGATATGGAAATGTTTGTCACAACTGTAAAGTGAAAAAATCCTGCGGAGGAGTTTTTGCCGGCACAATGTCTTTTGAAGAAGGGGAATTGTGTGCAGTGATATGAAACTGAATTATTTTAATTTTAAAAATTTCGGAAACAAAGTATTAATGACCAATGATTTTGGAAAGTATGTGTTTGTTGAAAAGAAGGACTTTTTGAAAATCCTGTCTTTGAATATCGATCGAGACTCTTTACTGTATTCGACCCTTATCGAAAAAGAAATGATCTTTGATGGATCGGAACTGGAATATTCTTTGGCTGGGAAATATGCATTGAGAACGATCAAAGGACATGTCAATACAGCGACATCCTTACATATATTTGTGGTTACGACAAAATGCAATATGAGCTGTGTGTATTGCCAGGCAAATAACGGAAGGGAATGCCCACATTTAATGATGGATCGGGAAATGGCTCAAAAAGCTGTGGATATTGCGCTCCAGTCGCCAGAACAGTATTTGAGTTTTGAATTTCAGGGTGGTGAACCGCTCATTAATTTTGAAATGATCAAGTTTATCGTTGAGTATGCACAAAGCCATAAAGAAAATCATGAAATATCCTATACGATTGTAACGAATCTGACTTTGCTGAATGATGAAATGCTGGACTTTTTCGTACAGCATAACTTTGCAATCTCTACATCCATTGATGGAAATGAACTGGTGCACAACTATAACCGCCCTTTTGCGAACGGGGAAGGAACATTTCAAAAAGTAATGGAATCGGTTCGAAAAATCCGTAAAGCCGGGCTGCATGTCGGAGCCATTGAAACAACCACTAAATATTCACTTGCTTTTCCAAAGGAAATCATTCGGGCTTATGTTGAACTGGGATTTGATAGCATTTTTATCCGGCCTTTGACTCCACTAGGAAAAGCAGCCAAAAGCTGGGATGAAATCGGGTATTCCTGGCAGGAGTTTATCGATTTTTATGCTCAGGCATTCGAAGAGCTGATTGAAATCAATAAAAACGGGCGGTTTATCAAAGAAGATCACGCGTCGATTTTATTAAAAAGGATTCGTGGCGATTTCATGAATTATATGGAACTTCGTTCTCCTTGCGGTGCAGGAGTCGGACAACTCGCTTATTACGCGGATGGCAATATTTTTACTTGTGATGAAGGTCGTATGCTTCATGAGATGGGGGACAGTTCTTTTCAGCTTGGAAATGTTTATGAAAATACATATACCGAGCTGATCAAAAATGGGGTATGCAGAACAGTATGTGCATCCAGTGTGCTCGAATCGATTCCTTCTTGTTGCGATTGCGTATACCAGTCATATTGCGGGACATGTCCTGTTGTTAACTACGCATTATATAAAGATGTGATCGAAAAGGAACCAAGAGGATATAAATGCCGGATCTATTCCGGGATCCTTGATTATTTGTTTTTAAAGTTTTATGAAAATGATCCGGAAACGATTGGGATATTGAATACATGGAGTGAGTAAAATGGAAGAAATAGTACAAAGGGAAAAGATGGATGTTCATGATCAGTACGTTAAGGCGGCTCGAAAAAGAAAGACGATGACTTTTGCCGGTCTGGCATTTTTGATCGCGATCGAAGGATTTGCCACGTATGGAATGCATAAAACGGTGGATTCGGAAAATCTGCAAAATCGAGTGTTCAGGGAATATGATATTCGTTCAAAAGGACAGATCGAAACCGCAAAAGGAATATATTTTGGAGATACAGATTTTGGTTATTTTTCTGGAAACGGAAAGTTTGCGTTCAATACAAAGACTGAATATTCAGGACAGTGGAGCGAGAATCAGTTTGAGGGAAAAGGTTCGCTGCATGTACCGGATCACGGAGTTTATGAAGGAGAATTTTCCGAATCGTTAAAAAATGGAAAAGGAACGTTTACCTGGAATGATAAAACGGTTTATGAAGGTGAATGGAAAAAAGATCAGATGGACGGTGCAGGAAAATACACTTCGCCAAATGGTGTTGTTTATTCGGGAATGTTTAGAAAAAATACGTTTCTCAACGGAACGAGCCAATTTAAAAACGATACCGGAAGTTATGATCTAACTTATAAAGACGGACAAATCGAGAAAGCTTCTATAAAGTATGCAGATGGAACAACATATATTGGATTATGCAATAAAGATGGTCCGAACGATGCAGGGAAGATGGTATTTTCCAACGGCGATGTTTATGAAGGAAAGTATTTTCAAGGCAAACGGAAGGGGAAAGGGACATATTCCTGGAAGTCCGGAGAGAAATATGAAGGCGAATGGAAAAACGATCAGATGGTGGCGTTTATTCGGGAACATTCAGCAACAATGAGTTGATAAAAGGTACGTGCAAGTTTAACGATGATACCGGAAGCTATGATTTAATTCTCGGATATGGCGACTCTTCTATAAAGTATGCGGATGGAACAACATATACAGGATCATGGTCAAGATCCGGTCTGAATGAGGTAGGAAAGATGGTTTTTCCGAACGGCGATGTTTATGAAGGTGAATATTTTACGGCGGAACAAAAGAGTGGAGATGGAACGTATTCCTGGAAATCCGGAGAGAAATATGAAGGCGAATGGGAAAATGATCAGATGGATGGTGAAGGAAAATACACGAAAGGGGATAAAATTGAGTTATCGGGAACATTTGAAAAAAGTGCTTTAAAATCCGGAAGCTGTAAAGTAAAAAATGAATTCGGAGAATATACTTTAACGATTAAAGACGGGAAAGCTTCCAAGATCGAAGCAAAAATGGCGGATGGAACCACATACAAAGGGAATATGAAAGACAATCAATTTACCGGGAAAGCGACCATTCAGTATGGTAACGGTGATACATACGATGGAAACATGGTAAATGGCCAAAAGTCTGGCAGCGGGAAATATTCATGGAAAAGTGGTGCTTCGTATGATGGTGAATGGAAAGAAGATCGAATGAGTGGAAAGGGAATTTATTATTACTCTACGAAAGATAGCGGACATAAGCTTGAAGGCACGTTTGCGAATGGAGCGCCTAATGGTGAATGCGAGTATTATGAAAATTCCTCCACACATTACAAGACAGATTGGATGAATGGGAAGTGTGTGAAGATATATGAATAATAAAGATGGATTGTTTCCTAAATTTCAAAAAAGCATAGAAAATTTGATTGAGGACGAAGAAGGGAATATTCCGGGAAATAAACTGTTAATGCTCGGAACGATGATTGTAGTGCTTGGCAGCCTGCTGCAGATGGATGTTTTTGCGCAGCATCGGTCCCATAGTTCTCACCGGTCGCATAGTTCGCATGTGTCGGGATCCGGCGGAGGTCATGTAAGCCATAGTAGTCATGAGAGCCATTCAAGTCATGTTTCTTCTTCCTATGATCACAGCTCTCATTCGAATAATCCGCACTCGAATCATGCGTCTCATTCCAACACGCATGCGAGCCATGCAAGTCATACGTCGCATTCGAATACGGCTGCGCATTCCAATTCTGCATACAGTGCGGAAGGGGATGTGGTTTATAAAGCTCCAGCCGCTTCTTCTGTGCCAGGAGTAAACGATACCGCTACTTTCATAAATGGTTCAGTGGATATCACAAATGTCATGCCGAAGATAGCGGTCCCAAACGGAACGCCTGCAACGAATGCTGCTCCGGCATTGGCGGTTCCGTTATCGACTCCGAAAACAGAAATTATCGAGCTGGAAGATCTTCCTGTACCGCCTGCTACAGAGCCTGTGGAATGATCATACGAGGAGAGAATGTTTTATGGAAAAGAGAATGGAAAACGAAAAGGAACGGAATGCCAATTATTTTAAGGAAACAAAAGAAGTTTTCGAAGTGGTGAACTATGATTCTTTTGACGAGATCGTAAAAGGCCTTGACCAGCTGCCGAATGTAACGAATGAAAAGGTTTCATACGTTTTTGGATATAATCCTGTTTTTATAGGAAGGGTGATCATCTTAGTGTGTGTACTTCTGATCATGGGGTTGTTGTGGTATGGATCGATCTTTACTGCGACACTAATTTATTCGACAGTTTATGCTGATCTAGCATTTACGCGATTGTTGATCCTTGCAAGTCTTGTACTGCTTAATCTTTTAATAATCGGTATTCAGATAGCTAAGTTTCGTTTCGCAAAAAGATATACCTTGTATGTGAAGGATCTTCGTTTTAAACATGTGGAACTGATTGATGATTTGTCGGCTTTTTCCAAAATCCGTAAGAAACAGATCATTAAAGATCTGAAGCGAGCTGTGCGTTGGAAATTGATTCCCCAAGGACATTTCGGAACGGATCATTTGTTTTTTATGTAACTTATTCTTTAATTTTTGTAAAAAAAGCGCATAAAAACCCTATTTTGAAAAACAGTGTTAATTTGTATCTCTTCCATCAAGACATTTGAAGTGCCTGATTCCTATACTCCTCTGGAATCTCTATGCCCAGGTTTTCTAGTTTTGTCAAATAACTTTTGATCTTACTTTCCTTTGTCTTTGTTTGATAATAATTGCTTCCCAATTCCTTGTATGATTCTCCGTTTTTCAGCATATGATATGCAATCTTCAAAATTGAATGTCCCACTGCCACGATCGCTCTCTTTTTTCCACGATGCGCCGCAATCCGGTTGTATAGAGAGGAAAAATAGCTTTCTTTTTTCATTACGGCAGAATGCGCGCAAACCACCAGAGTACTCCTTAGCAGTTTGTTTCCTTTTGTCGTTCGAGCGCTCAGTTTTTTCTTTGCCGATTCTTTATTTCCCGGGCTGATTCCCGCCCATGAGCAAATGTGGCGATCCGTAGGAAACCGACTCATATCGACACCAATCACAGATATGATGATTTTCGCGCTGTCTTCTCCGATTCCCGGAATCTGCGTCAATCGTTTGGCCGCTTCTTTCTCCGGATCGCTCATGGCGTCGTTGATATCCTGATCCAGTTCTCGAATATGCTTTTCCAATTCATCAATATGCTTGCGCAGTTCCCGGACCATTTTGATTTGAACCGGACTCAGCACGCCATTCATGTCCTCAATCAATTTTGTTTTGCTCGCTTTTAATCTTCTTGAAATCTTTCTGTCTTTGATCATCTGGTCATAAACAGCTTCATCGAATTTTTCCCCTTCCAGAATGAGATCCAAAAGATTTCTCGCGCTTTTTCCATTGATATTGGATACAGTGCCGGACAACTTGATGTTTCCGCCTTCCAGCATTTTTTGGAGCCGGTTCAATTCGGCGGATTGGGTTTTTACCAGACTTTTCCTGTAGCTGACAAGCTCGCGAAGTTCGCGTTGAGAGCGATTGGGAATAAAACTGGGAATCAATAAGCCATGACAAAGAAGATCGGAAATCCATTCCGCGTCTTTGATATCCGTCTTTCGACCGGGAACATTGCGCATATGCTGAGCATTGACAACAATCGGGTTCAAGTCGAAAGATT
>Ga0209064_1004268_pt1 | contig 10892 bp, 9 predicted proteins | sample Inofromicrocosms_FD_187498 | JGI IMG/M metagenome (GOLD analysis project Ga0209064, IMG submission 187498) | Mouse cecum microbial communities from Vienna, Austria - Inoculum for glucosamine and mucus D2O microcosms (SPAdes) (version 2) | ecosystem: Host-associated > Mammals > Digestive system >... | reverse complement strand
ATGTAACAAACGACCACAAGGATACAACATGATTAATGACAAATTATTGCTTATATCCAGCGGGGGGTAGTTCCCCATTGCCAGCCAAAAGCCGGCTTGGCGTCAGCGCCAATATGACGGCCAACTATTACAGCGGCGCGTCCACGCTGACTTTCACCGTGGACGGCGTGGCCCTGAACGCGGCCGAAATCTCAAGACTGGTCAAGATCACATCGTCCACGGGAAGCTTCATGGGCATGAACAAGAACGCCTCCCCAAAATACAAGACGGTCAGCGCAAACGGAACGGCTGCCATAAGCGGATCAGCGGTGAAGATAACATTCTCATGGAGATGCGATTATTCCACGGCATCGGAATACAGCTTTGCCTGCGACGGAATTTTCGCCGGAAATCCTTTCCGATGCGAGGTTAAAGTCGATTTGGAAAATTCACACTTGGGCTATAACCGCTTTGCCTGGAAATGAGAGGCGGGTCTTCCTGGGATAAACATAAACATTCACGAGGTAAACATGGGCGGCATAGTTTCATCCATTTTCGGGCTTGGGCAGCAATATGAAGCGCCCGATCCAATCGAGTATGACCCCATGCCCACGCGCACGGAGGCGGCTGATCCGGAAGCCGAATCCGTGCGCGAATCCGAGCGGCGCAAGATCAAGGCGCGGCGGGCAATGAGCGGCACCTTGCTGACCAGCCCGCTTGGCGTCAATGGAAGTAGCGGGGGCAGTTCGGGCGGCAGCGGTCCGGGTCTGCTGGGGCGGGTATAATGTCATCCGACAAACTTGCCAAGGCCCGCGCCTTTGCGGCGCATCTGCAATCTTCGCGTTCCGTGCGCGAGGAGAAGTGGCGGGAGCTTTCGCGCTGGCTTGCGCCGCACCGCGCCCTCTTTGACGGCGAAGATATGGCGGCATGCGGGGAGCGGCGCAACCGCAATGCCTTCACCCAGATGGCCCAGGCCGCTCTTTTGCGCGGGGCATCCGGCCTGACATCCGGCATGACGCCGCGCAATATCAGCTGGTTCAAGCCCGATTTTCAGGACGTGGAAATGAGCGAGGCATCCGGCGCGCGGGCCTGGCTTGACGAGATTGACCGGCGGATGAAGGAAGTCCTTGCGGCCGGCGGCTTTTATCAGGCAATCCACGCTTTCAACACAGATTTGCTCTGGGCAGGCTGCGCCCTGATCTATTCGGAAAGTTCCGACGAAACGGTAATGCAGTTCGAGTGCGTGCAGATAGGCTCGTTCGGCATTGCCCTGGACGGGCACGGCAAGCTGGACGCCGCAGTGCGGGCCATGAACTGGACTGTGGAGCGCGCGGCCCGCACATTCGGCAAATCCGCGTTATCGCAGGGCACGCAATCGAAGCTGGAGAAAAATCCCTTTGACTCAATCCGTGTCTGGCATTTGGTGCGGCCGCGCGATTACCGCAACCCAGGCAAGCAGGATGCGCAATCCATGCCTTACGAAAGCCTGTTCTGGGAAGATTCCGGCAACGATTTTCTGCATGAGGGCGGCTATAATGAAATGCCCTACTTCTTTGCGGTCTGGCACGAGTCCGCCAATCCTTACGGAACGGGCCCCGGCGACGACGCCCTCCCTGATGCCCGGCAAGTCGATATGCTCGAGCGCCGCAAGCTTGAAGGTCTTGCCAAGCTTGTCAATCCGCCGGTGATGGCGGATTTTCGCATGAAGCAGGAACCCGATCTTGATCCTGGCGGCCTGACCTGGCTTGACCCGCAAATCGCGCAAATCCGGCCAATTCTCGACCTTTCTCCATACGCCCATGCCTTCCAGTATTTGCAGGCCGAAATCAACACTGTCGGCCAGCGTCTGGAGCAGGAACTGATGGCCTCGATTTTTGCCTCCATGCCGCTGGATCAGCGGCCGCGCGATATGTCGGCAACCGAATTTCTGGAACGCAAGCGCGAGGCCTTGCAGCAGATGGGGCCCGTGATGAGCGCGTATGAGCCGAATGTATTGACGCCGCTTCTGCACCGCCTGCTGGCCACGCTTGACCGCGCCGGCCTTGCGCCGCCTCCCCCGCCGGCTCTCGAGGGCTATCCCTGTTTTCTGAAGATGGACTTCATTTCGCCGATGGCGAACGCCCTGCGGCAAACCGGCGCGGAAACAACGCGGGCGCTGATGCAGGACGTTGCCATGCTTGTGCAGACAACGCAGTCAATGGACATTCTGGACAAGGTTGACGTTGACCAGATGGTGGACGAGCTGGCAACCGGCCTTGGCGTTCCGGGCAAGGTCATCCGGGCCGATTCGGACGTGGCCCAAATCCGCCAGCAGCGGGCCGAAGCCCAGGCCGCCCAGATGCGGCAGCAACAGCAGATGATTGAGGCGCAGGCGGCAGTCCAGAACGCGCAAGGTATGGCCAATGCGGCAAAGACGGTGAATGAAATGCAAGATTAATGGAATGGGATTTGATCCATCAGGGGCTCTGCCCCTGAAACCCCGCTGGGGGCCGCGGGCCCCCAGACCCCCTCTCGCGCAAATGCTGACGCATTTGCCAAAGAGGATTCGGAAATAAATGCTATTTCCAGTTGACAGCCAGTAAGCTTTGGCTCTTTGAAAATTTAATATAGAATGCCTGCCGTGGGCGCCCCGAAGGAGGGGTACCCTATGTGGCACTTCCTGCTAGACGTGCTGGCCTCTTTTGTGGCCGGCCTTTTGGTGGCTGTGGTGGTTCACAAGTTGAACCTTAAATAACAGCGCGCCCGGCAGGGAGTAGCAATCCCTGAACCGGGCGCCAATTCCGTAATGAATAAATACGGGGGTGCCCACTAAAACCGGGCGGCAGGTGTGGCAACTTGCCGCCCTTCCTTTTTAATTATGGCCAGGGGCGGCGCAAGTCAAGGGAGTAATCATGTTTGCCCACGACAAGCTTGAAGTTATCAACAATGCCCTGATGAAGATTGGCCTGCCGCTTGCGGCCTCGCTGGACGACTGCGACTGGAATGCCTCGACCGTTTATGACCTTGTTGTCGAGCAGATATTGCGCTCGTTCAACTGGGGCTTTGCGGGGGTGTTCACGGTCATTACCCAGTCCGGCGGCATGCCCGCGCACGGTTTCCGCTTTTCATACCAGATGCCGGCGGATTGTTTGCGGGTAATCGACGTGCGCTGCAATTTCGACCTGCGCTCCCCAAAGGCGCGCTTTGTTGTTTCCGGCCGCAATATTTACGCCAACGTAACGCCCTGCAATCTGCGCTATGTCAAGCTCATGCTCGACCCGCAGGACTGGCCCCCGGATTTTACCGACGCCGTTTCCTGCCGCATTGCCTTCGAGATCGCTTCCCTGTCCGCGCAAACCATGTCCATGACGCCCGGCCTGATGCAGCTCTATCAGCTCTCGCTTACCCAGGCCCAGTCTGTTGACGCCACGGAAACAACCGAGCGCGTGCCGCTGGATGAGTCCGTACTGATTGCCAGGGCGGGAGGGCGCGCCTGATGCGGGGGGCTATTTTCCAAAAATCTTGAATGCCGAGGAAACAATGGCGCCAATTATGGGAAGGGCTGCGCAAACAATGGCGCCGGCTATTTCGTGATAGGCATAAATCAACCATCCAGCAAAACCAAAAGCGACAAGGTAAAAGACCATGCCCATAAACATACCCAGAATGGATTTACGATATGCCAGGCTTCTGGCATGTCTCTGCATGGCAATTTCCTGCTCAAGCAGATTCAGTTGCGCTTTTTCGCACTCACGCCGGCATTCGGCTTCTTTTTGCCATTCCTCTATAATCAAATCCGGTAAATCCGGCTTTATCTTACGATACCCTTCGAGAATTTCGGGCAAGGGAATTGGTGTGCTGGCGATAATTGTTCGTTCCCTGCGAACCACGCTGTTTTCTTCATTTGTCCTCTTTTTCGCCATTGCCAGTAACCTTGTCGATAGCGGCATACATATCATCGCCAATTTTCTTCCAGTCCCGGGCAAACGCTTCTTCCACGGTATGCGGAAACTCGGGCGCCTTGATGCGCGGAATTTTGTCACCTTCAATCGGCATGAACAAGGCATCCAGGCAAAATGCTATTCCTTCAAACATGACTTGCCTCCTGAAATGAAGCTTATAGATAAAAATATTCCGTGGCAAGAACACGCATAAGCAGGATTTACCAATGCCAAACGTCAACTGGAACGCCCTCAATTCCCTTTCCCGCGCGAAAATTGGCCAGTCGCATCCGATAAAGGATTCGCCCTTTTCCAATCCTGCCGTGCAGCAGATTGCGCGTGATGAGCGGGTGAACTCGCTGGCCAACGTGAATTTGTCTCCGAAACCGCCGCTGGTTGACCCTAACGCGGTTCTTGAAAGCGTTGGGGAAGTGGCCAAAGCCGCGCAGGAGAAAGGCGTTGGCGCGATGTTCGTTGCCAAGAACGCCCTGAACGGCGGGGAGCTATCGCCCATGCTGTCCGGGCGCTTTGACCAGCCGCGCTACCTGACTGGCTGCAAGCTATTGCGGAATATGATTGCCATGCCGCAGGGCGGGATTACCAGGCGCCCGGGGATGGAGTTTCTGGGCTCAATTGGCGGCGCGGTCAATTCGATGTTCATTCCCTTTGTCTTTTCGGCAACCGAGGCCTGCATGCTGGAGTTTGCGGCGGAGGAAGGACACGACACAATAGGCCTGAATGTATGGCTGGCGGATGGAACGCTTTATCTGGGCGGCGTATTGTCGCTGCCATATACCTGGGAGGAAGTCCACGCGCTTTCATACGCCCAGTCGGCCGATACGCTCTACCTGGCGCACAGCAACCATCCGCCGGCCAAACTCATGCGCTACGGCATGGATGACTGGCGTTATGAGGTAATCGACTGGATGCCGGACATAGCGGCGCCGGCTGCGCCAACAATCTCCTGGGAAGGCAATCCGGGCGAATGGAGCTGGCAGAGGGAGCTTGCCACATACAAATATGTCGTTACCGCCGTGGACAAGACCAGCGGCGACGAATCGGAGCCCTCGGCGGAAGCCAAAATCGAAAATTGCGTTCCGGTCGGCACGAACGGCTATTACATTGTCCTGACCGTCCAGCCCGTGCCGAATGCCGGCGAATATCGCGTCTATAAAAAACAGGGCGGCGTTTACGGCTTTGTCGGGCGCATTACCGACGTGGACAAATCGCCGCTGACCTTCGAGGACAGGAACATCACGCCAGACACGGCGGACACTCCCCCCGCCCACCGCGATCCCTGGAATGACCCGGATTTTCCTGATGATGGCTATCCGGCCCTGGTCTTTTTTCACCAGCAAAGGCTCTGTTTTGCCAGAACCTACAAGCGGCCGATGACAATCTGGATGAGCGAAAGCGGCAACTACGAATCCATGGCTGCGGCCACGCCTCCGCTTGATGACCATGCCATAGAAGTTACCATGGCGGGCACGCAATGCAATCGCATCCTCTGGTGCTGTTCCGACCGCAACGTCCTCTGCATTGGAACCGAGGGCGGCGAATGGATATTGACCGGCGCGGAAGGGGAAGTCCTTACGCCCTCTAATCTTTCGTTTCAGCCTCAAACCTATTTCGGCTCCGCGCCTATCGGCCAGGACGCCATCCGCGCGGCCTCGAGCCTGCTCTTTGTCCAGTTCGGGGCAAAGACAATCCGGGAATTCTGCTACACCTTCCAGTCCGACAGCTACCAGTCCGCGGACTTGTCCGTGCTGGCGCGGCACATTCTCGACCCCTCGATTATCTTCGCGGCCTGGCAGGGGGATCCCTACAATATTCTCTGGTGCGTGCTGGCCGACGGCACAATGGCGGCCGTAACCTATCTCAAGGAACAGGAAGTCATTGCCTGGCATCGGCACGATACGGCTGGCCAGATAAAGGACATTGCCGCCCTGCCCGACGGCAAGGGGCAGACCCAGATCTGGATGCACGTCGAGCGCAACGGCGTGCGCTGCGTGGAGCGCCTGCGGCCCTACAAGGAAGTCGTTCTGAACGAGCCCGTGCCTGATACCGACTACACGGACGGCCCCTGGCACGCGCCCTACGAATCGGTCTGCATTCCGCACTTGCCGGAAACGACCTTGCAGAACGGCTCGACCTATATGCGCGTGCGCAAGCTGAACGCCGTCAAGGCGCAAGTCGTGAACTGCAAGCCGTTCAAGGCGAAAATCGGCGACGGCCCGTGGATGAATGTGCCGGAACGCCTGCCCGACCCCAAATACACGGGCGGCCCGACATTCTGGAATTTGCCCATTGCCGGCGGCTGGCGCGAAAACGCCGATCTTGTCCTGAAATTCACCGACGGCCCGGCAACGGTTCTGGGCATCCTGGCAACGCTGGAACTGGCGGATCTGGCGGGAAGCCAGAAGTAGGAGCAAATTATGGGCAGCGCATTGACTATGCTTGGCTCGGGGATGGCGCAATCGAACCAGCAGCGCCAGCAGGCAAAGGCCATGGAAGTCCAGGCTGCGAACACGCGGGCGCAGGCGGAAATGGAGCGCCAGCGCGGCCAGATTGAGGTGGAAACGATTGCCAGGCAAAAGAGCAGGCTGACAAAAGACTATCAGCAGGAACAGGCCCGCAACCGCGTCAACCTTGGCGCGGGCAATATCGACATGACAAGCGGTTCGGCCTTGAAGATTCAGGAGGGCAACGCGGACGCCTACGCGGCCGATGTTGGCGAAAACGAGTATCAAAGACTTTTGAGGATCAACGAGACGAACAACAATTTCAGGACGGCCCAATGGCAGGCTGACCAGTATGATGCCAATGCGAGCTATCTCAAGAAGACTGCCGGAAATCTGGGCACGAATTTGCTGACGGCGGCGCTTTCCGGCGTGGCATCCGGGCTGACCAGCTATATCGGCGCGGGCGGCAAGTTTTTCGGGAATGGGACGGACCAGATCGGCACGGATCTTTCCAATCCCGTGGGCAAGTTCTACCACGAAAACGTGAAATCCAACTTTGTATCAAAGATCAAATTGAGGTAGCGCCATGGAACGCCAACGCCTGTATAATGAAAGAGTTGTGGCCCAACCGGGGCAAGTGCGCGGCGCGAATGTTGTCGGCCCTCCGGCCGGGCATGATTGGGCGGACAATCTGCTGAAAACAGTTGCCGGCGCGGGCAGCGACTTCATGCGAGTCATTGCCCATGATTACGTCCGCAACGAGAACTCCTTGATGCAGGAAGCGCTGATCAGCGCGGATACGAAGTTCGAGTCCTGGAAACAGGACTACATGAAAGAGCATCAGGGACAAAGCGCGCTGGATGCCCAGCGGGATTTTGTGCGCAAATACGGCGAAATCCGGCAGGAAACAATGGATATGTTTCAGGGGCATGACAACGAAATTTTCCGGCAAAGGCTGGATCAGAGCCTTGGCCTGCGCGCGCTCCATGCCCTGCAAACTGGCGGGGCATATCAGGAACAGCAAGACGCGGCCTGGCAGAAGTCTGTCTTTGACGGGACGCTGGCGAATTTCCAGAAAGATGTTCAGGCCAGCCCGGCCAATGAGCAATACATCGCGGCCCGGCGGGCTGAAGTTGTCCAGGATATGCAGACGCGCTTCAAGGGCGAGGATCTGACGGCAAGGATTGCCAAACTGGATGAGCAGATTGCCGAAGGCCGTATGAACGCCCTGCTTGCGGCAGGCGATTACGACGGCGCGGAAAAACTGCTGGGCGGATCTGGCACTGCCCCGGCGGCATCTTCCGGCGGCGTTCCCGGTTCTTTCACATCTTCCGGCGGCGGCACGACTTCATCCCGAAACTTGAGCGTCCACAATTACGGCAACGTCAAGAATATCGACGGCAGGTTCAATGCCTACGCCTCGCGGCATGACGGCCTGATGGCGATTGCCGAAAGGGTGAAGCGCTATCATGAGGATCCGAAACGCCGCGCCCAAAGCATCAGCGACATTATCCATATCTACGCGCCAAAGGAAGACAGCAACGATCCCAAAGGCTATGCCGCTTTTTTGGGTAAAAGATTGGGCATAAGCCCGACCGCGCAGCTCAACTTCAATGACCCGAAAATGGTGGCCGGGCTTGTCCAGGGCATCGCGGCCATGGAACATGGCGCGAAAAAGGTTTCCGTCGGCGATGACGAGGCCCTTGCCGCCGCGCAGGCCGTGGCCAGCGGCCAGATGCCGAAAGTGGTCGGCCGCGCTCCGGCAAAAGGGGAAGCGGCTGGGACACAGCCCGGGACACTGGCCGGGACAAGCTCCCTTCCCGGCCTTTCGCCGGAAAAGGCAATGGCCTTTCGGCACAGAATTGACATGATCCGCAAATCCCAGCAGGCTGAACTTCGCGCGGGCATGGAGATGAGCCTTGCCGATTACGTCGCGGCCGCCCTGGACGGCAAGGCGGGCGATTTGCCCTTTACACGGGAACAGGTCGTGGCCGGATATGGAGACAAGGCGGACAAGGTCTGGGCGCAGGTTACAGAAGCAAAGCAATTAAGCTCGGACATTTCCCGCATGAACGACAGCGACGCGGCCACGATTGGCGGCATGCTTAGGGCTGCCGACCCGGCAGGGGAAGGCTATGCCATGCAGCGCGGCTTTCAGGCCAAAAGGCAGGAGGCGGCAAGGGCTATCCTCGAGGCGCGGCAAAAGGATCCGTCCGGCTATCTGATGAACCGCAACAAAACCTTGCAGGCGGCATATAATGCCATGCTGCAAAATCCGACTCCGGAAGCGGTCAACACTTACCTGGCCGGCCTGAAGGCGGACGCCGATTTGCTCAAGCTGGGCGATGTGCCGATCTTCCCCAAAGACCAGGCAAAGGCTTTCGCCGGCGCAATCATGTCCGTCCCCAATGTCGGCACAAAGCTGAAAGAGTTACGAGTCGCCTTTGGCCGTTTCTGGCCAAAAGCCATGCAGGAACTTTGCGTCAAGGATGGCCTGCCGGTTTCGGCGCAACTGGCGGCCAACAATATGCCGGAGGAAGCGGCAAGGCTGCTCATGGAAGGCGCAAAGGACAAGGAATTTCAGAAAAAATCGTTTGAACTTCATGCGGACATCAAAAAAACAGAATTTGACGCGGAAGTCAACAAGCAGATGGGCGAGTTCAACGCCACGCTTCTTGGCGGCGGCGACCAGTCAGTCGCAACCGAGGTCAACAATGCCGTGGCCACGCTGGCCCTGCAATACGTCAATCGCCAAAATCTGGACTACAGGGACGCCATCCGCAAGGCTGCCCACGATGTCATCCTCGACCGCTACACAATAAACAGTGTGAACGGCGGCTCTTTCCGTGTGCCCACGTCCCTGGACGGGGATGCGATTGAACGCGGCGCGGGCAAGGCACTTGAGGAACTGGCGGCCAAATCTTCCGACTTATACGCCGTCGATTACCAGCATCTTGGCGAACACGCGCCCAAAATGTACGGCTCCATGCTGCGGGCAACCGGCCGCTGGCAGACTGCCGGGGATGAATCCGGCCTTGTGCTTTTTATGGGCAACTCTGTCGTGAGGGACAAGGACGGCAAGCCGATAACGCGCACCTGGGCAGAACTGGACAAGCTTTCCAAAGACTGGCAGGAGCGCGAGGAAAGACAGGGCGCGGCGCTTGAAGACATATATGAGGAGGGCGCATAATGGCTCTTTTCACAAATCTCGATTTGGGCGTGGTAAAGCCTCTTGACCTGAAGGACTACAAGCCAACCATTGGCGAATCCATGTCCATTGCCTGGGACGCGGCAATGGAGCAAAACCCCATGCAGATTCTTGCCCGCCGGCAGGAGATGGCCGGCTGGGAAGATGGTCTTGAGCTTTTCGACTCCAGGACTGGACTTGATCCGACTGTTGATATTGACTTTGAAGACTTTCGCCTTGGACGAGAAGTCCATGCCCTGCCGCTTGAGGAGCAGGCGCGGCAGATAAAGGATGCCGGGCTGGAAGGACAGGTAAAGCCTGTCGAGGGCTATCGGCAGGAAGCGCTTGATATTGTCATGGACAGCAAGCGGCTTGAGAACGCGGCCGGCCTTGTCAGCGAGAACCAGGGCCTTGGCGGCGCAGTTGCCGGCTTTGGCGCGGGCCTTGCGGCCAGCTTCATGGATCCGATTAATATCGCCAGTGCTTTCGTGCCTGTTGCCGGTGAAGCGCGGGTTATGTCGCTTATGGCCGGAGCTTCTGGAATTGGCCAGCGGGCCGCAATTCGGGCCGGGCTTGGCGCGGCGTCCGGCGCTCTTGGCGCGGCCATGATCGAGCCGATGATTTACCTTGGCCAGCAGGAAGTCCAGGCCGATTACACATTTGCCAACTCCATGCTCAACATGAGCTTTGGCGCGATAATGGGCGGCGTGATGCACGCCGGCGGCGGCACATTTGCCGAATGGCGGCGGGCGCGATCCGGCAAGGCGCAGCCCTGGGAATATGTGCCGCCTGATGACGACAGCCAGGCGTTGATGCAGGCTCATGCGGATGATATGGCAAGGTATGAAATCGAGGCCAATCCTGAAGCCAATGCGGATTTTATCCGGGAGCATGCTTTGGCGGAAGCGGAACTGTTCAACCAGAAAGCTCGCGCCTGGGCTTACCACGAACGAAAAACTGTCGGGGAATACTACGCCCAAAACCGGCCGGAATATCGCAGCTGGCGGGATTATTTTGAGCCCCCAAAAGTTGATGACGGCACAGGCTTTGAATGGCGCCCGGATGATGTGCCATCAGAGGTTGATACCCTTTTCCATCTTGACGATAATGGAAATGCAATTTCGCCTGGTGAAAACAATCCGAGGATTGCAAAAGTTGTCGAAGTAAATCCGGATTTACTGGTTCATGGGGATGGTACGCCAGTAAATCTGATGTCGCGTGATGATATGTTCAAGTGGCTGCGCGAAAATTTGCAGGGCCTTATCGTAAAAATAGCTGATGATGGCACAATCCAAAAATTAACACGTAAAGAATTGAATGCAAGCCTCAAGAGGCGCGGGTTAG